>Ga0169931_10012511_pt1 | contig 11749 bp, 8 predicted proteins | sample Kivu_15m_20L_FD_129675 | JGI IMG/M metagenome (GOLD analysis project Ga0169931, IMG submission 129675) | Freshwater microbial communities from Lake Kivu, Western Province, Rwanda to study Microbial Dark Matter (Phase II) - Kivu_15m_20L... | ecosystem: Environmental > Aquatic > Freshwater > Lake ... | reverse complement strand
TTTTAAAAAAGTTAATGAGTTTTTTATTCACATGAATTTTAAATTTAGTTATAAATTTAAAAAAAAATTTTCGTAATATGTACCTAATTCAAAAATAAAATATTATTTAAAAATATAATTTTTAAAAAATGAATAAGCCAAGGGAAAATCTAGTAAATTTTTCTGTAGAAAAAAATAATTACCTTTCTGAAAAATTTCCAGCACCTAAGAATGCAAAAAACAATCATGGATCAATTGAGAATCCTAAATTTAACATATGCAACGAACGGCTAAGTAAATTAAAAAATCTTGAAGATGATCTTAAAAAAAACACAGATAAGATTTTGCCTGGTAGATTAAAAACAAACAATTCGGCTGCTGATTTACACAACATTAAACATGATATAAGAAATAATTCGAGGAAAGACTCGAAAGTAAATGACTCAGAATATTTGGCAAGTCCGAAGCAGGAAAAAAGTTCAAAAAAATTAAGATCGAATACTAGCTCCAAGGCAATTTCTCATAAACTAAGTAACAACCCTTACAGAAATTCCAATCCCAATTTGCTTGATCTACATAAAGAGAATCTTGATTCATACAAGAAAAGTAATTCTTTATTCAAGTCAAAAAACATAGATTATAATTTCGCAACTGAAACAAATAAGTTGTGCAATAAAGAGATTTTAAAATTACAGAAAAATAATAGAAATAGAACTGAAAGTATTAATTCGACATATGATAATAATAAAATAATATCTAATTGCAATACAAAAAAATTTGTAAGCAAGAATGTTGTTAATCCTAATATAAAAGAGGCTAATTATCAAACTTTTCATTCTGTTAAGGGTTCAATAAATTCAGTTACTAATTCTAATCAAAACAATCATCCTCCTAAATATGGAAGTAAGCCGATTTTACAAAAAAATTTAAATAAGGAAATAATCAATCCCATAATTAATCAAAATATCCAAACTAACTTCAGTAAGAACATCCAAAATATTCAGACTTTACAAAAGAGCCAAAATCCCCTACCAATACATAGTAATGAAAGCATTAAAACCCTGCAAATTTCAGATAAGCTAAGAATGAATATGATCCTTCCAGTTAATTTATCGCCTAAACTTAATGATGATGAAATAAAATCATTGAATTCTTTAGGAATGGAATATAAATCGAATAGTAGTATTACATCCACCTTAAATTCTCAGAATGCTTCAGGTGTGGAGAGTAGTTATAAATCAAGCATTTATTCTCATTCTTATAATAATCCCAATACTCTTTTGAATAACAATGTCAATAAAATTTCTTTAGATAAAAACTGTACAATAGGAAGACTTAAAAATAAAATATACAAAAAATTTGCGAATTTTAATCAATCAAATATTTCTAATAAACCATTAGATAAAAATAAACTACAATTAGACAAAAATGGGACTATCATCAATATTAGTAATAATATAAATAATAATTTTCATATTATGATAAATCCGCAACATAGTAGTGTCAATCTAAGCAAATCAAACACCAATTTAGATAATAATATTTCTAAAATAACTTCACAAACAGATCATACGAGTCATAGTAAAATTTCAACTGGGGATAACTTACTGTTGAAATCAAATATTAGATTTAAATCAAATCTTTCGAGTTTTAAGGAGTTAACTATGATGCAACAGAAGTTAAAAAATTTCGTCCCTGGTAATTCTTCATTTTCAAAAAATCCTGAATTAAAGAAAACTAAAATGAAAAATGAAAAAGATGATTATGAATTTGACCATAATCGATTAAAAGCAAATCTTTACGAAACCGTCGATAACAAGTATGATGACGAATTCGAAAAATATTTGAATAAAGATGATTTTATGAACAAGGAAGTCTTATCTAAAATAAATATGGAAGATGTTAATAACATTTCTAACAAAAACACAAATATTTACAGATATGATGAAAATGTGAATAAACAAAAAGATAAAACAAGTGTGTCTGAACAAATGTTTAATTTGTATATGAACAAAAATTCTAATAACAAGGATCAAAACAAAAACAAAAATAAAAATATCATTTTATCCAATAAAGAATTTTATAGTAGTAATGATAGTAATAGTTTTAAGGGAAGTTTACCAGCTAAAAAACAGAGTGAGTCTGGTTCCTTATTAAGCGATGAGTCAATATTTGAAATATCTAGAATGAATAGTAAAAATATTTTTATTAATTATTTATCAGAAAGGAGAGTCAACAAGAGGAACAAAAACACAAATTCTTCAATAAATAAATTATCTCAAAGTTTGAAATTTTCAAGTGAGTCTGTGGATAAAAAGAGTATGCATAAATTTAATTCTAATTTATTACAGGTTCATTATCTAAGGAAAAATCATCCTCAAATAAAGATTTTTTAGAAGCATCTCTTTCTTACAACGTCTCTGAAGAAGAAGATTTCGATTCAAGCAAACTAAAAAATTCCTCCTCTCTTAGAAAGAAAAATAACGATGATGACATCAATGATTTCAAAAAATTTTATGAAGAAATGAACAAAAAGCTGTTGGGCTACAAATAATATGTTTATTTATGTACTTATATCTTATTATATTAATTAAAATTATTTGCTGAAATTCATTAATTATATTAGAAATATACCAATAGATAAATCAACTAGCTATAATTTTTAATTTTTAGTATTAATTTTAGTCGTTATAATTTACAACGTATTGTTTTTTATTAAAATTTATTTATTTAATAATTTGAAATTACAGAATAATAAATATTAAATGAAAGGAATAGTCTTTGTGTTATTTATATTTTCTATTTGTTTTAATTTCTATGTAAAAACTGATCTACCAGTTCATTGTCTTGTAAACGATATAGAGGGAGAATGGATTCTAAGAATAAATAAGGAAACCTTTGATCCAAGTTTAGCAAACATAAAAACAACATGCGGTCATGGATTTCCTAATAGAGTTGATAACACTTTAGGAGATGTCGATTATAATTTTAATGAGTATTACGATGTTCATATAACATTAGATAAAAATTACAATATTTATGAAAATAGGGAGAAAGTTGGAAACTGGACACCAGTTTATGATCAATCTTTCATTATTTATTACAAAAATTCTGTACTAACTGCTCCTTACAAATATTATAAAACTACTAATGACAAGTTTGCTTCTAATTGCAATAAATCTCAAGTAGGTTGGGTTGTCCCAGATAAAGATAATAACAAACATGGGTGGTCTTGTTTCTTTGCCTTCAAGAAGGGTATCAACATCTATAATAATGGAGCAGATAGTTTTTTACAAAATTCTCAGACAAGATTACAACATAATTTTGATGGTATTTCATATTCATTTGCTCAGCTCAATACAGAAAACAAATTCAGTAATAATTTCAAATATGAAAACTTTGGTAAGGTTGTTGATGAAATAAACAATTCCAATTTACCTTGGAAGGCCAAAGTTTATGATGAATATGTGGGATTTTCTTTTCTTCAAGTAAGAGAGAAACTAGGAATGAAAAAATCAAAAAAGAGTAACAAACAAAGCTTTGAGATGATGTACGGAACTGATTTGGATAATGATAATTTAAGTTTTTCAAATTCTAACTTACCTGCTAGAAGAATAAGCAATTCTGCTTCCTTAGTAAATCATCCTAATTTAAGACAGGTCATGAGACATTCGAATATTTCAGGTAATGATGCAAATATCAATTCACAAAGTCAAGGGCCGCAACAAGTAAGAGACAAAGATTCTCGTTTTGAAACAGATTACAATGAAGTTATTAAGTATATCAATTCCCCACTCGATGAGATACCCGAGGAATCATTGCCTCTTAACTGGGATTGGCGTAACGTAGGAGGGGTTAGCTATGTGACTGAGGAAGTTCAAACACAAGGAGAATGCGGAGCTTGCTATGTTTTCTCAACTATTACAAGTTTGGAATCTCGCTTGAGAATAAAAACTAACAACCAGGATAAGACTAAATTTTCTAAGCAATTTCCACTATCATACAATTTCTACTCCGAGGGATGTGATGGAGGATATCCTATTTTAGTTGGAAAATTTTTCCAAGAATTTGAAATACTCCCTGAAGATTGTTTGCCTTATACTCAATCAGATAAAAGCTACAATCAAGCATGTGATTACAAAAATAAATACAAAAGAAAATATAGGGCCTCTAAGTATGAATATCTTGGAGGATTTTATGGAGCAACCAATGAAGCTATGATGTTAAAAGAACTTAGAGCAAGAGGCCCATTCCCAGGAAATATTTTGGTCCCTTATACGTTTAATCTATATAGAAGCGGAATTTATTCACATTCGCAACTTGTAAGAAACAGCAACAAGGTATCGACTGCAAGAATGATAGACAGAAATTTATCTTGGGAAAAAGTAGAACATTCAATTACTATAGTAGGTTATGGGGAAGAAAACGGAGTTAAATATTGGATCGGTAAAAATACTTGGGGCCGAGGATGGGGAGAAGATGGATACTTTAGAATTCTCAGAGGAGAAAACGAGGTTTCTATTGAATCTATGGGAGATGTTATTGATATTGAATTTTCTGATCGCTAATTGTTTATTTATCAAGATAGCATATTTCCATTATATAATCATAATATTCTTATGTTTCAATTCTTAGTTAAATGATATTTCCTTAAGTAAAAAAACTTAAAAATGATATACTCAAATAATTAACTCTAAATAATATTTTATAAAGATAATAAACTTTAAAAATTGTTAAACTTTATATATAAAATAAATATTCTGCACATTTATGATCGGTTCAGGGATAATCGTTTTTTCGATAAAGTCTAAATGAGTTATATATGTTATTTGAAAAGTTTATTTTCGTCCGACATGTCCAGTTGAGATTCGGGTATAGTTAGGTTTTGGCCGAGCTGTGCGAGACCGATCACTACTACATATACATTTTTATATTTAAAATCTTCATATGCTTCGCATGTCGTCTAAAAATTCTCTGCTATTCAGAATTTCCTCCGCTATTTTATCAAATGGATGAATGAGATTCTCGATAAAAGATTTTATTTTCTTTCCCATGTTCCAAAGAGATTTTGTGATCAATCCCTTTTGTATTATTACAACGTAGCCATTTAACTTTGAATTTTTCCAGTTTGCAATGTATACTTTATTCTTAGCATAAAAGATTCCTAAACCTTCTTTTTTATCATCCACAAATGATCCTTCAAATCTCTTACCATCACTCCAATTTAAAATGCCATGACCATTCATTTTATTGTTTTTCCATTCTCCATAAAATATTCTTTTATCTTTGAAATAAAATGTTCCAACTCCAGAGATAGCATTGTTGTAAAATTCTCCTTCATAAAATGATTCATCTTCTAAATATAGTACACCTAAATGGTGCTTATAACCGTTTAAAAAATAACCTTCATAATGAGTTCCTGTTGTCCACTTTTCAATTCCGAAGCCATTTCGTTTATTTTTATTCCAGAAGCCATTATATGAGCATCCTTTTAGGTTAGTATATATTCCAACTCCGGAAGATTCGTCATCTTTCCATTGACCTGTATAAACATCCCCTTCAGAAAGTATTAGATTTCCAAACCCATCAGCCTTATTGTCTAAGGTGTTTCCAAAATATATACTACCATTTTCCATTTTAATGTATTTCAAATCAAAAAGTTTATTACTAGATTCAGTTTGACTCTTAATTAATTTATATTCTTTATTTTCTGTTTCGAAAATATTAGGTTTATCGTTTTTCGTGGTTTTTATATTTACCCCCTGATTATTTACCGCATCTCGATAAAAGATTTGTAAATTATTTTCAGCTTTTTCAAAATTAATCTTTTCATTGTTTCTTTCTAATTGAACAATCAGATTATTCCCATTGATTTCGAAATTTTCATTTTTCAACATTCTATCACAATACATTTCCTTATCAATTAAATCATTGTTGTTTGGTTTGATAGACTTATAATTGAACAAGTCAAAGCTTTTATAAACAGATTTAACAACCTCTTTTTTGCCAGATTTAATTCTACTTAAATATTTTGTAATATTTTTTTGAATTAAAATAATCTTATTTATATTTTTCCGTGCATGAGTTTCAATCTCTAAAAAATCTTCTTTATGAGAATTTGAATACCCAAATGTTGATTTCGACTTTCTATTTATTAAATCTCCTTCTTCAGCAAAATTTATTTGTGTTTGTTTCCTTGTGCTAATACATTCAGAACAATTCCCCATTTGTTAAATTAAATTTTAACTTAAAAATAAAAAATATATAATATCTAATGAAGTCGAGAGTGATCTGCTTATTATTATCAATTTTAGCTATAAATACAACTTTTTTAAGAAAAGACCCAATTGGTAATAAAATATTTTCTAAAATTTAAATTTAAAATGAAAAGGATTGGACCCAGAAAGTGTAAAAAGTAAAGGGTCATTTAATAATGTGGCTCCTGATGCATCAAAGATTGTAACACCAAAATATGCTGGTATAATTCATTAAATTAAGGTTTTACTTATAATTTTAGCACCAAAAGTTGAAGTAACGATGGTTAGAAAAGATTTCGGATTAGCTGCTAGAACATACCCACTTGGAACTGTTACTACAGCTGTAGAGAATAATGTTTATAATCCAGTCACTAATTCATTTGAAAAAGATCTCGCTGCTAGAGACACTAGAATAATCGGAACCTCCATTAGCGTATTTATTTAAATTAACGAATAGATGGCACCTATAACAAACGTTTCAAGAAATCAAATTGACCCCATAAATGGAAAAGTGATTCCTTACCCTAACAATTTAACTGCAAATAAAGAATTCCATGGAACTGTACCTGAACCAGCTCCAGTACTTGCAAAAGCTGAATAAAATAATTTATTTAGTATAAAATAATCATAATTGCCTTTGAATATTTTTTATTCGTATTAATTAATGTAAATAGTGATATCATCCTGTAATATAATTAAAAATTTACTCTTAAAAATGAGATTATTCATTGAAATAAATTATAGAAGTTAAACCTCCTATAATTATAAATTAATAATATAAAATTTTACTAATAATTTTTATTAGAAAATATGTTTTAAAACTTTATAAAACCTATATATAATTATTCCTTTTATTTACTACAGATCTTATAATACATAAATAGTCATATAATATTCATTCTCACAATATTTAATAAATAAAGAATAACATAAATGAAGAAACTACCTAAATCAAGTAATTACAATCGAATTCCCTTTCCTTCTAATGAATCCAAAAAACCAAGACCTAAATCTTCAACTCCAAAAACAAAATCATTAAACCTTCTAGAACTTACAAGAAGCTCCCCATTCAGACATTTGAAGACGGATGTTGACATGTATAACAAAGACGTAAGATTTCGAACCAAATCACAAGATCACACTATTAAAAGAATTAAAATAGTAGAAGTTACAGATTATACAAGCAAAGGTATGAGAAGAGTTTATGATGTAAATTCTGATTTTTTGCAAAATTCATTAAAATCAAACAAGGAGGCATTCAAACTCATAGGTTCTAATCGGTTCATAAACGTCCCTATTGATAAATTTTTAAAAGAAAAAGAAAAAGGAAGAATTTATAATCAATTCAGCAAACAATTTGAAGATGATCTTAAAGAGTTATGGAAAATTTACGATAATAAACAATGTTTAAGCCCTAAAAGAGCTATGAAAAAATTATTAAAAAAGAAAGCAGAAATTCTAAGTAAAATAGAAATGACTCCTCTACCTGTCAATTCTAATAAGTCTAGTGATAATTATGATTTGATTCTTCAAACAGAACGATCTGGAGTTGTAATTCGTAGATTGGAATATGAAAATAGTCTGAAAAAAAGAATATCTGTCGAAAAGATAGAGAAAAAATTTTTAGAAAAACTTAGAAAACAAGAACAAGATGAATTAAATAGATCTAAATTAATAATAGAAGAGAAGAATGAAATGGCTAAAAAGATTCAGCGAGCCTTTCGGGAATACAAATTCAAATATATATTGTTTAAGGCACTTTTTATGAGTTATATTCGTAGGATACAAAAAAATTGGAGGATCTATAAATTTAGAAAATTTTTAAATTATATGAAATCATTAAAAATCACTAGACCTAACAATTTTCAAATCCTTAGAAAAGAAATAAATATAGAAGAATTTTTGATAAGTATAACCACTGAATTGCAGGACAGCAAACAAAATAAAAATAATAATAAGCTGAAAATAATCGATAATATTAATTATCCTAGCTTTAAATTAAATATGGAAAATGGCAAAAAAAATAAATCAGGAATTCTCAGCCAAGCCTTAAATGCTGATAGCGATCTTGAGAATTTTTCATACCCTAGGCAACCCTATAGGCCTGTTCGTGGACCAGGATCAAGCAAACCTCTTTTTTCAATGTATTATATTTCTAAAATAATTTTGATACAACGTAAATTCAAAGAATTTTTAAAAAAGAGATTAAGACTAAGACAAAATAGACAGCGTGCAATCGATTTCTCTTCTAAGCTTCCTGAAAAGAACTCTAACAAAAATATGGTTGTCAAGAGTATATCAAGAATACCCCCTATACAAATCAGAAAAAAAATTGTATCAGTGGATTCTCTTCTAAAAATTATTTTAATTCAACGGAGATTTAGAAATATTCTTATGAAGAGAAAAAAAGAAGGAGAGAATAGACAGAATTACAGTAAATTTAAACCTCAAATTACAAAGACAATAGATCAAAATATAAAAATTAGACCAAAAGTAAAATTACCAGCTTATGAAATCTACAAATATTCCTTGACTATTGATGAAATTATTAAAATCATTTTGATTCAGCGCTTTTATAGAAAAAGACTATTGAGAAGAAAAAAAGAAAATTTAAATTTCAACAAACGATATTCATATAAAATTACAAGTAGCTATACAAATCTTAATCCTATAATTAAAAAAAAATCAAAAATACCTGCATTTGAAATTTATAAAAATTCGTTTTCCTTTTATGACATCCTTAAGATAATTTTAATTCAACGCCAGTTTAGAAAAATACTCTCAAGGAGAAAAAAACAAAAGGAAAGTAAATATCGTAACAACAAACTCACACCAAAATTATCTAGGAGTACCCCAAATCAAAAAATCTCGACAAATAAACCTGCTAGATCAGGAGAATTCGGTAAGAAACCGAAATCGTTTTCCTATAACGACATCCTCAAGATTATTTTAATTCAACGTAATTTCAGAAAAATACTTTTAAGAAGAAAAAAACAAAGAGAAAATGGAAAGCGTTACAACAAAATAACACCTAAATTTTCTAGGGTTACTCCAAATCAAAACATTTCGACAGATATATTAGCTAGATCAGGAAGATTTGGTAAAAAACCGAAATCGTTTTCATTTGATGACATCCTCAAGATAATTTTAATTCAACGCGAGTTCAGAAGAATACTTTTAAGAAGAAAAAGACAAAAAGAAAATAGAGAGCGTTTAAGTAAACTCTCTTCTAAATTACCAAGAAGCACCCCAAATCAAAAATTTTCGGCAAAAATACCTACCAGATCAGGAGCATTTGATATAAGACCGAATGCTTTTTCAATGGATTTCCTTATGAAATTGATATTGATCCAACGCCAGTTCAGAAAAATACTTATAAGAAGAAAAAAGGAAAGAGAGATCAGACGTGAAAAAAATAAGAAATATCAAAAATTACCTCTCAGGCAGAAGTTGTTACTTTTTCTTACTTCATTTCAGAATAGCATAATAAAATCTTATAAATTGAGATATTTCAAAATGCTTGTAGATGTCGTGATAAAAATGAGGCAATCTAATAAACGTTCACATCAACCAACAGTCTACATTCCAAAATCGAAAATTTCGATTAGCACATTTAATTTTGATCTTGAAAATAAGAAAAAATTTCCTCAACCATCTCCTACTAATATTTTTAGATTGCAAGAGTTCATTTTAAAACTCAATCAAAAATTTCATAAAAAAATTATAAATGAAATAAGAATACTATTGTCTGCTGATGTTTTTAGAAAAATAGTCAAATACAGATTGCTTGTTGTTCTTGATAGGTTGCTGCATCGTAAATTATTACATAAACTGATATATAAAATATATTTGCCTGTCCAAAGACATCCTAATGAGCATAGAGATACTGCAAAATTTTTAGCCGACAGTCTGAAAGAATTCGGAAAGAATGTAAAAAGAAAAGAGGAACCAGAATATGAAATACATAATTTTATTATTACCAACGAAAATAAAATTTCAACTGCTAATAAATATTCCACAGCCTCTTTTCGAGCAAATAGCAATAACCTCATATCAAGAAATGAAATCTTTACTTTTTCCAATTACGGAAGGTAATACTGTAAGGGAGTTGTTTAAAAATCCTTCGATTTTTAAAAATATATTTTTATTTTATAATACTTTACTAAATTTACTTATTAAAAAATTATTTTTTAAATATATTATTTTAGAATTTATAAAATGAATCTAAGAAGTTTAGACGATTTAAAAAAAAGTATAAAAATGAAAAAATAAAAATTTAGATCAACAAAAGAAAGAAGATAAAGACAAAAAAACCACAGACTCTTATACGGGAGGGAAATCATCAGGCTTAGCAGTTGAAAATCCTGAAAATGAAGATTTTATAGATAAACTCAAAAAAAATCCAAATGACAAGGAAGGATATGACAAATCAGAAAATAAAATTCAATTAACTGTCTATAAAAACGGATTTCAAATAAATGATGAATCATTCAGAGACTTAAAAGAACCTGCGAACAAAAAGTTTATGGAAGAAATAGAAAAAGGTTATATTCCTCAAGAATTAATACAAAAAGGTTTTAAAGAACTAGCTATAGCTTTGATAGACAAGAAGTAAATTTATTTTATAAACTTTCTAAATTAGAACTGAGATTTATACAGAACCAATCCCAGAAAAAAAATTTCAGGCTTTCGTTGGTGGAGGACACAGCCTTGGTGCAGTAAAATCAGAAGGATTAGGAATAAACAAAAATGTCGATTTCTTCATTGATAAATCTCAGCCTACTACTAATATAAATATAAGACTATATAATGGAGAAAGTATAACTCAGGAATTCAATCTTTCTCATACTATCGCTGATATATTTGCATTTGTTACAAGTGCTGCTCCTGTTAGTGGATCCTTCCAATTAGTTGAAGGATTTCCTCCAAAACCTCTAACTGAAATTAATAAAACTATTGATGAAGGGAAATTAAAAGGAACTACAATCATTCAAAAATTATGTTAATATAATTTAATAAAAATAAAGTAATTATCTACCACAATTCATCAAAAAACCAACCCTAATTATAATATCTTATACTAGTAAGCTAATCTTACAATTTTTATCATTTTTGTTGAATAAAAATTAATAATTTATTTTACTTTATTTAAGTTAATTCCAATAGATTGTTCTGAAATAATTTAAATAAAAACAAAAGTAATTTTTATAGGGGTGATTATTCCTTTTCTTAAAAATATTAAAAATAAATTTATTAATTAAAATTACTGGAATGATTAAGATGCCACTCTTGTTTGATAAGGAAACAAAATGCAAAATGCTCATCTTAAATTAATCGGTAATATTTATTGCAATCCATGCTATTATTTAGAAATATTACTAATTATTGATATTTTAATATTTAACTAACTTAAAAATAATTTTACTTAAATGGAAGAAAATGATGAATTTTTGGAGAATTGGGGATGGGGGATTGGGGATTGGGGATTGGGGATTGGGGATTGGGGATTGGCC
>Ga0169931_10012510_pt1 | contig 11752 bp, 11 predicted proteins | sample Kivu_15m_20L_FD_129675 | JGI IMG/M metagenome (GOLD analysis project Ga0169931, IMG submission 129675) | Freshwater microbial communities from Lake Kivu, Western Province, Rwanda to study Microbial Dark Matter (Phase II) - Kivu_15m_20L... | ecosystem: Environmental > Aquatic > Freshwater > Lake... | reverse complement strand
CGCCAAGCGATCACTCTGTATCGAGTTTTTTTGGAAAATCAGGGAAAGGAACAGTCATCGGAGGCAACTCGCTACGCTTATGGAATGGCACTGAAGCGCACGCAGGCAAATGAAGAGTCTCGCAAAATTTTGTCGGAACTCGCCCAAACGAGCAAAGATCCGGCATGGAAGAAGTTGGCAGGTGAAGCTCTCGAGGAGTGAGGGCATTCACTGTTGTGACGTCATTAACAGGCCAAGGAGGGCCGACTCATGAGTAATCACAGTAACCACGAAATCATCACCAACGATCTAAAAATGAAGGAGCTCATGCAGCTCGCTCGGACAGTAGCTCAGAGTAAAGCGACTGTACTCATTCAAGGGGAAAGTGGAACAGGGAAAGAGAAGCTTGCAGCCTATGTGCACGCTCACTCCAGCCGCGCTAGCAAGGCATTCGTTGCGATCAATTGCGCCGCCATTCCTGAGAACCTCTTGGAATCCGAATTATTTGGATATGAGCGGGGTGCCTTTACGGGGGCTGTCAACTCAAAGGCCGGAAAATTTGAATTCGCCGATGGTGGAACACTGCTTCTGGACGAGATTTCTGAAATGGACATTCGCCTTCAGGCCAAACTCTTGCGCGTGATTCAAGAGGGACTGGTGGACAGGATTGGGGGGCGGGCCCCCATTCGAGTGGATGTACGAATCATTGCGACATCCAACAAAAATTTAGCTGACTGTGTCCGCAATGGGAGCTTTCGTGAAGATCTCTTCTATCGACTTAATGTTGTGAACCTTACCATTCCGCCGCTTCGTGAACGGATCGGTGATGTTCGTATCCTTGCCGAATATTTCGGTCGTCTGGAGGCCTCCCAGAACGGGAAGTTTTTTACCGGTCTCTCTGCTGAGGCTTTGAATCGACTGGAGTCTCACGCCTGGAATGGGAATGTAAGAGAACTTGAGCATGTAATCGAGCGTGCGGTCCTCACCATGCCCGAGGGTTTGATTCGCAAAGACGACATTATCTTGGCGCGGATGAGCCAAAGAGGGGGGGATCCGATCGTGGTCGCTCCTCGGGCAATGGCACCTAGTCGCGTGGAGAAGGCACCGACTCGAGTGGAGGATGAGGATCTTACCCTTCTGGATGCACAGCCCGGAGGAGATAAGTTACAAACCTGGACTCCAGGGCGAACCTTGGACGACATCGAGCGAAATGTGATTTTGGATGCTCTCATGTACCATCAAGGGAATCGTACTCATACAGCGAAGTCGCTCGGGATTTCGATTCGTACCTTGCGTAACAAACTCGCCGATTATCGAAAAATCGGGATTCAAGTCTAGTAGGGAGTCCTTATGTTTGAGTCCGGTTTTGATCCAATCATTGGTGCATTGAATACGTCCCTGAATTTGCGAATGGCAAATCAGAACGTGATTAGCTCCAATATCGCGAACGCAGATACTCCTGGTTACAAAGCCCAGAAGATGGAGTTCGAAGGGGCACTGAGGGAGGCATTGGGCACAGCAGAGGGGATGAGACCCGAAGCAACTCAGCCTGGTCACATTCAGAGAAGTTCTACAGATCCTGTGGACCCGATCATATTTGATGACCCCAATGGGATCGAGTCGCTGGACGGCAACACTGTGGATCGATCCGAACAAATGGCAAAGATGGCCGAAAACCAGCTGATTTACGACACCTCAGTAGAGATGCTCAAGAAGAAGTTGGGTATGTTAAAGTACGCAATCGGTGAAGGCGGAGGAGGGAGATAAATTATGGATATTTTTTCTTCAATGCGGGTGAGTGCGAGTGGTCTAGATGCGCAGACCAAGCGGATGAATACCATTTCGAGCAACTTAGCCAATTCTGAGACAACGAGGACCGCTGAGGGGGGGCCATATCGTCGTAAGGATCCAATCTTCGCAGCGACTGCGGATCGAGAGAGTTTTGGCGAGATCCTCCAAGGTAAGCTCGATGAGAATGTCCAAGGGGTTCTGGTCGAGGAGATCGTTGAAGACACTCGGCCTCCGCGGATGGTCTACAATCCGAGTCATCCCGATGCCAATGGTGAGGGGTACGTAGCGATGCCTAACGTAAACCCTGTCGAAGAGATGGCAAACATGATCAGTGCGCAGCGATCCTATGAAGCGAACATCTCCGCTCTCAATAGTGCCAAATCTATGGCACAAAAGGCTTTGGAGATCGGACGCTGAGCTTAAGTGGAGGGGACATTAAATGCCTAACTACGGTGAATACGGACAACTCAGCCAAATCAGGTCAAACTTTTCGACCGGGAACTCGATCGACGGCTTGATGCCTGATGTTGTTTCCGAGCGGCGTGTTCTTCAAGAAATGAAGGATCAGGGCATGAATGTCCCCACTCCATCTGCGGATGGAGCATCTGGAGCTTCGGCTTTGGATCAACGGGGTTTTATGGATGTGCTCAAGGACTCTTTTGAGAAGGTGAATGAGCATCAGGTTCAAGCCGACACTGCGATCAAAGAGATGGTTTCCGGAAGGAATAAAAATATCCATGAGACACTTCTCGCGATCGAACGAGCGGATAGTTCAATGAAGCTGATGATGCAGGTTCGGAACAAGGTTCTTGATGCATATCGTGAAATCATGCGTATGCAGGTTTAGTGGTATGGGTTCTGGGTGATTTGTAGTTATGCTCTAATTAGGAACTGAATATCGCTAGGGAAGGCGGCATACGGTGGGTGATTTTTTTAGTAAAGTCTTTAAGCAGATTTCAGGGTTTATAGGACAGATGACCCCCGCACGACGCATAGGGGTTTTCCTGACTGCATTGGTGATCGTCTTTGCGACGATCGCGCTTTTTCGATTTACAGGCGAGACCACCTACCAGCCGTTGATGTCCAACCTCAGCCCCGAAGATGCGGCTGGGATCATTCGCACCCTCCGTGAAAAACGAATTCCCTTTAAAGTGGATGATACGGGTCGAAATATTTCGATACCCGCTGAGAGTGTTTATGACTTGCGGTTAGAGCTCTCAACCATGGGACTGCCTCAATCAGGTGTCGTCGGCTACGAGGTCTTTGATAAGCAATCACTGGGTACGACGAGCTTTGTTCAGAAGGTGAACCAGAAGCGAGCTCTCGAGGGCGAGCTGATGCGAACGATTAACCAGATCAAGGGCGTACGTCGGTCTCGCATTCACTTGGCTATCCCACAAAAAAGTACTTTTGTAGAAGACCAGAAAAAAACGACTGCATCAGTAGTTCTTGACCTAGAGCCAGGAACTCAGCTGAGCGAGAAACAGGTGTTCGGGATTGGAAATCTGGTTGCCCGCGGAGTGGAAGGGATGGATGTCGCAGATGTGGTCATTGTCGACTCGATGGGTAAGACCCTGAGTCGCAACGCCTCAGATGCTCTCAGTCAAGCGACTGCCTCACAGCTCGACTTTAAGCAAAAAATAGAGGGCGATCTCGAGCGACGGATCGAGGAGATGCTTTCTCGAGTCGTGGGAGAAGGACGCGTTGTCGCTCGCGTGAGCGCTGATCTCGACTTCTCACAAGTCAGTGAGACGCAGACGATCTACGATGCGGAGGGCTCGGCCGTGCGCTCTGTGCAGCGAGACAATAAGTCGATGGAGGGCAGTCGACCTGGTCCCGGAGGAGTCCCAGGGGCGCAATCTAATCAGCCAGGTGTACAGGGTGGGAATGGCTCGCAAGTTCGTTCGGATACGAAGTCTGCAAGTGAAGTGACGAATTACGAGGTCCCTCAGACGATTCGTAAGACGGCCCGATCAGTGGGGCAAGTCAACCGCTTATCTGTTGCAGTTGTGGTAGATGGACACTTGGTGCGAGCAAAGAATGAGGAAGGTGAAGTCACCTCAAAGGTAGAACCTTGGTCTGCAGATAAGCTCAAAGAGTTTGAGACCGTGATTGCGACCGCAGCGGGGATCGATCGGACTCGGGGCGACACAATCGAGATTCGAAATATGGAGTTTTCGCAAGTCGACTTCGAGGATGCCCAGCGAACTGTCGCAGAAGCCGAGCGGCAAAGTTACTTCAAGAACATGCTGACCTACGGGCTCGTAGGATTGATGATTTTGATGTTCTTCCTCTTGGTGGTGAGACCATTTATTCGTTGGATCACCGATAACACGATCGATTCAGTCGACTCTTTTTTGCCACAGACCATTGAAGAGTTAGAGCGCCTTCAGAAGAATGCTCAGTTGCCAGGTATGGAGGAAGCAGTTCCAGTAATGCCTGAGCAGATCGACCCAGAGAAGGTCGAAGGAGAGATGATCAAAGAGAAGATTATCACCATGGTGGACTCTAACCCGCAAAAAGCTGCGCTGATTCTCCATGACTGGTTACATATGGATATGGATGAAGCCAATGAGAAGGAAGCTTAGATTTTTAGAAAACCACCCCCTAGTTTGGGGCATTAAGAGAAGATCTATCAAAGGAGAAGACCAGGATGAGCTTCGAATTTTACGAAAATATGACCGGTTTAGAGAAGTCGGCTCTCCTGTTGAACGTACTTGGGAATAATGTGACGGCTCAAGTATTCAAGAAAATGAAGGACAATGATGTGAAGCGTTTGGTCAGCACCATGGCTTCGATCAGTAAAGTGCCGATCCCGGTCGTCAAACAAGTGCTGGAGGAGTTCTATACAGAGATTGCTGAAGAGGAGACACTCATTTTCGGGCACGCTCAGGGGCGCGATTTCGTCCTTCAGACGCTGGGTGAGGAACGAGCCAAGACTGTTCTGGGGCAACTTTCTGTTGTAGAAGGATCCAGAACCCTGGAAGCGCTGGAGTTGGTCGACCATCGGACACTCGCGAACTTCCTCGTAAACGAGCATCCTCAGACTATTGCATTGATCCTGGCCCATCTGGACGCCGATAAGAAGTGTGAGGTCTTGAAGCGCTTACCTGAGGCGATTCAAACGGAAGTTGTTCTTCGAATCGCAAACCTCGACTTCATTTCTCCAAATCTGATTGCTCAAGTAGACGAAGTTCTCAAACAAGAGCTAGCTACTTTGGGTTCGATCGATACTCAGCAGTTGGGGGGAGTCTCGCCAATCGCCGAGATGCTCAACGTTATGGACAAGACGAGCGAGCAAAACATCATGGCAAGGGTCGAAGAAAAAGATCCAGGTCTTGCCGAGGAAATTCGAAAACTGATGTTTGTTTTCGAGGATATTATTCATATCGACGATCGAGGCATGCAAGCGCTACTCAAAGAGGTTCCGAACGACAAGCTTACTATAGCTCTCAAAACGGCGCCGGACGACATCAAGGACAAAATATTTCGGAATATCTCCAAGCGTGCTGCGGACCTCTTGCGAGAGGATCTCGAGGCGATGGGACCTGTTCGTCTCTCCGATGTGGAGGGGGCGCAGCAGGAGATCGTCAACGTTGCAAAGCGATTGGAAACCGAGGGCAAGATTCTCATCAGTCGTGGTGGGGACGCCGATGCTCTTGTGTGATTTCTGTTTTCAAGGAGAGTTAGCTTATGTCTCATGATTCTTCGAGCGGGGACCACTTTGCACGATATGGTCATCCTGTTCCACGGAGCGGATCACAGGTTCGGGTGAAGGAGGATTCTGAGAAGCAGCAGTCGTCCCGAAAAGTGACAGCCATGTCGGTGCCCAATCAGAGAGTCGCAGAGCAGTTCACTCCTCCTGACCTCAAACGTGCGGGACAGGGAGATTACGGATTTGTACGCAGTCACTATGGGTCTCTGGCCATCACTGATTCAGGCCGAGAAAAGCGCGGGGTGAAGGACGCGAGATTTTCGCTCAATCCCTTACAGAGAGACCCCTTGGCAGTTCTTCAAGAAGAAAGCCGAGTGATTGAAGAACGTGTTCAGGAGCGGATTGTTGCGGTCGCCGATCAGGTTCGCATGGATGCTCACGAAGAAGGATATAATGATGGCTTGAAGAGGGGGTTCGAAGAAGCATTTCGAAAGTTTCAAGATGAGGGTGCTCGAGAGCTCGATCGATTCAAAGCTTTTTTGAACGAGTGTGAGTCTGCAAAAGAGAATCTGTTTCGTGCCAATGAACAAGCCATCCTCCAGATCCTATTGAGAATGGGTAGGATGATCCTACTCCGGGAAATAAAAGAGGATCAGGATTATCTCCTTCGGTTATCGAGAGAGATGCTGGGCCGTGTAGGTGTTCGTGAAAACGTGAAGATTCGAGTTCGCTCCGAAGATCTCGCTATTGCGCAAAAGCTTAAGGAAGGTTTGGAAAAGGACTTGGGCGAGTTTCGTAACCTTAAAGTTGAGTCCTCTTCTGTGATTCGGGAAGGTGGTGTGATTGTGGAGACGGATTGGAGCACCATCGACGCAGCCGTCGAAACACAATTTAGAGGGGTTTTTGACTCTTTCCTTGAGTCTTCATCTTCTGGGGATTCAGAAGAGTCTTCTGGAGCAGAGGGGTAGGGGATTTCAGATGAGCCGACCTTTTGAGCCCAGTTGGGTAGCGGATCGTTTTTCGGATGCTCTTCTTTATCGAGATGCGGGCAAGATCACTAAGGTATTGGGGATGATTTATGAGGCGCATCTTCCTGGAGCGGGAGTCGGCAGCATTTGTCGGGTCCTCTCCTCTCGGGATCCTCGTTCAACAGAGGGAGTCGATTGTGAGGTAGTGGGATTCCGTGACAAAAAAGTTCTTTTGATGCCCTTTGAGGATGCCAGTGGTGTTGCAAATGATAGCCTGGTGGTTCTGATCAAAAAAAGCTCTGTTGTTTCTGTGGGAGAAGGTTTGCTCGGGCGTGTGATTGATGCGCGTGGTGAGCCCATCGATCACCTTGGTCCGATTCAGACTCGTGGCAAGGCGATGATTCAACGTCCGCTTCACGCGAAGCCCTCACATCCGTTGGATCGAGAAATGGTTCGGTCCCCTTTGGATCTCGGCGTTCGTGCGATTAATGGCCTTCTCACGGCTGGAAAGGGCCAGCGTGTTGGGATTATGGCTGGATCTGGCGTGGGAAAGAGCGTTCTTCTCGGCATGATGGCACGTCACACAGCTGCAGATATCAACGTGATCGCACTCATTGGCGAGCGGGGACGCGAAGTGCGAGAGTTCATTGAGCGTGATTTGGGCCCCGAGGGACTCAAACGATCAGTCGTCATTGTGGCGACATCAGACAAGAGTCCGCTGCTTCGCATGAGGGGTGCTTACCTGGCCTCTTCGATTGCTGAGTATTTTCGGGATGAAGGCAAGGATGTGCTTCTTCTCATGGATTCAGTGACTCGGTTTTGTATGGCTCAGCGGGAGATAGGGTTGTCCATGGGGGAGCCTCCTGCCTCTAAAGGATATACACCGAGCGTATTTGCCACCCTACCAAAGTTACTTGAGCGAGCTGGAACAGGGGACAAAGGAGGCACGATCACGGGCCTCTATACTGTTTTGGTCGAGGGAGACGATCTGGATGATCCCATTGCCGACTCCGCTCGTTCGATTCTGGATGGTCACATTGTACTGTCCCGCAAAATCGCCCAGAAAAACCACTTTCCAGCCATTGATGTCTTAATGAGTGCAAGCCGGGTGATGCGTGCGGTAAATCGTCCAGAAACCATACAGTGGGCAGGTGCAATTCGTGAATGGATGGCTCTGTATGCGCAAGCTGAGGATCTGATCAACATTGGAGCGTACACTCGTGGGACAAATCCTAAAATCGATCAGGCCGTGGCAGTGCATGATCGGATTACCGCATTCCTGAGACAAGGGATCGACGAGCGGGCAACTTTTTCCGATACTTTGGCTGCGATGCAGGGGATTTGTCGCGCAGCGGAGAGTATCAACCATGCGATGGGATCAGCTGGGACGCAGTCGGGACAAGGGTCAGGGCGTAATAGCGTTTCGACTATGCGATTTTGAGAGCCTCTCTAGATTTTTCCTCAAGTAGGCAGATCATTCAGTCTATTCGCAGAAAATAAGTTCATTCAAAGTTGAAGTAAGAAGTTATGAAAAGATTCCGATTCCGGTTCGACGCACTTCAAAGAGTTCGAAAGATGAGAGAGGAAGAGGCCCTTCGTCAACTCGGTGCTGCACAGCGTGCCGTGAGAGATGCGGTTGAGAAGCGGGATCGACTGATTCATCAGAAGAATCAAAGCCTTCTAAGACGTGAGCAGTTAGGCGCAAATCCAACATTTTCTGTCTCATTCATTACCGAGGAGTTGTTTTTGGCCGGAACGAAGCAAAAGCTGATTCAAGCTGAGACTCTGATTAAAAAGGCTGAAAGAGGAGTAGAGAAGGCCTTAGAATTTTATTTACACGCCAAAAGACAGCTCATGATGATCGAAAAGTTGCGCGAGAGGGATCTTTCAAACTTTAGATTCTCTGAGATCAAGCGTGAGCTAAAGCAGATGGATGATCTCTATGTCATGCGCTCTGCTTTGACAGGACTCGCTGAGAGCCAGTCCACTCTAGGGGTTGAGGATCATCAGAAAGACGGAGGGGCAGAATGAGATTAGCTGGATTACTTAGCTCGTCAGTCCTTCGAAGTCGGAAAGTTTTGCTCGGGCTTTCCGTGCTGATGATGAGTTCGGCTACTGCCCTTGCTGTACGAGCTTTTGCGGTGTCGGAGTCAGGTCAGTCAACTAGCTCTAGTGAAAAATCGCAGTCGGTCCAGAATGCTCCTGACTCTACAAGCTGCATCTCGGATGAATCTGTGATCGAGGATATTCGAAATAAAAGAGCTGAGCTCGAATCGAAGGAAAAAACTTTGGCGGAACGTGAACTGGAGCTTTCAGCAAAAGAAAAAGCGCTAGATGAGCGGATCCAAAAGCTGGAGCGAATCAAGTCTGAGATTGCCCAAGACACTACCGGTCGACGTAAAGAACAAGATCAGCAGGTAGAAAAGCTTGTGGCTACTTTTGAGACTATGTCACCCAAAGCAGTTTCGCAGGTGATTGCTAGTTTGGATGAAGGTCTCGCCGTCCGAACGATGTCTCGCATTCAAACACCAAAGTTAGCAAAAATTCTGAATCTGATGGACCCCGCCAAGTCGGCTCGTTTGACCGAGTTGTTGGTCGGTGTTGATCGGAACAGAAGTCAGTCGAATCAGTCCGTGAAAGGAGGTGAGGGGAAAAATGGACAAATTAACAATGATGACAGCAATGCCACAGACGAACGTGGTTCCGAGTCGGGACAAGGTCCCGTCAACACGTCCGACACTCAAAACGACGGAGTCCAAACCGTCGCTCGACGGATCTGAACATCCGGAGACCGACTTTGGCGTGATGATGCAAATGGCTGCAGCGATGCACTCTTCGGGGGCACCGTCCAGTCACGTCGGGATTAGTGAAGGCGCTCGTCAACTGGCAGTTGAGAGTCACGCGTTAACAGGCGAAGAGGGTTCTTCGGGAGCAGGCAATGTTCAGGAGTCCACTGGGCTTCAGGATGGGGCAGCTCAAGCTCCGATTGCACCTACATCTTTTACATCTGGACTCGTAGAGGGTCGTGGAGGTAACGGGCGGGGTGAATTAGTCGAGGGAGGTTCTTCCTCAATGATGGAGGGGCAAGAGGCGACCGAGTCTTTACTCTCTGGTGACGCGCGACTCAAGGCAGGCAGTCAGCGAAATCTACAATCAGATGAGTTGGCACCAAAAAGTGCTTCATTGTCTCAAAAAACGATCCAGCAAGCCTCCAGCTTGAATGCAGGTGCGGCAATGTCTGGACTCAAGCCTTGGAGTAAGGAGTGGGTTTTCAAGGGTACTGAGGGACGCGATTCTGAGTTAAAGACTCTTTTACAGGATGCGCAGAACACAGCACGACCTGAAGCCTTGATGGCCTTACTTTCGGCACGTACTTCTTCCGGAGATATATCTTCGAGTATGGGAGTATCTGCTCAAAAAAATGGGCAAATGAGGGGAGTTACCGCACAGAAAGGGATGTCTTCTGACACCGCTTCTGTGGCTAGAGATCGTTTGAACGGACTGACCTCTGCAACCGCAGAGGAAATTGAAGCGCTCTTGATGGAATCTGACTTGGCAGGAAGTGGAGCAGAACTGAAGGGGTTTTCGGGCGAACAGAGTAGTGCATTGGATCGCTCCTCCGGAACCATGTCTCGCGGTACCGCGAGTTTGGGAGGAGAGGCGTTTCTAAGTACCCTGCAAGAACTTCAGGGTTCCCAGGAGGCTGCGCGTGAGCGCTTGCCTCAGGGTTCCCAGGAGGCTGCGCGTGAGCGCTTGCCTCAGGGTTCCCAGGAGACTGCGCGTGAGCGCTTGCCTCAGGGATCAAATTCTTCCTCCACTCGACCCACTGACCTCGGGAATGCGTCGGGAGTTCGTCCTCAAAAAGGAAAGAATCCGATGAGTCCCGAAGCGTTTGGTGGGAAGGGGCCTGAGGAGGTGAGTGGACCGAAAAAACAGGATCCATTTGATGCGCTCTTTGCATCCAGTGCAGGAGTACGTTCGATGAATCAGAGTCCTGTCGGACGTCCTGAGCAGCCTCAAGCTCTTCAAGTCACAGGTATGGTGACTCAAGGGGCGATGACGCGTGAGCGTCTTTCCTCTGAGTCGCTGGTCAGTTTGACTTCAGGAATTCGAGACCTCTCCCGTACGGGGGGGGGCGAGATTCGAATGAAGTTGAAGCCTGAGAGCTTAGGCGAGCTGAACCTTCGGATTGTGACACGAGGAAACGAAGTAGGTCTGAAAATTCAGGCAACGGATCCAGGAGCTAAGAAAGTAATCGAAGAGAGTATTCAATATCTCAAAGAAAGCTTGGCCAGCAACTCGCTTCAATTGACGCGATTTGATGTTCAATTAGCAGGATCTGGAAACCTGTCTTCACAGATGCAGAATCAGGCTGGGGGAGGGAATCAAAATCCTCAAGACTTTGCCGCTCAGGCGGGTCTGACTTTTGACGCCCAATCGCAGTCTGGATTTAGTGCGGCTTTTGGACAGCAAAATGGACAAGGTGGATACGGTAGTGGAGAATTGAGTTCGGATTCTCAACTGGGGGTCGCCTCTGGAAATCGCTCTGTTCGACAGCCTACAGCATCCATTCCAAGTGCCGTTATGGGCGTTCCGGGTAGCCGGCTCGCTGCAGGAGCGGGACGTGGACGTGTGGATCTCTTCGCTTGATCGTCGCTGGGAGAGATATCCGAAACAGGTCAACTGGTCGTTATGAGGAACGTGTTGAAAGGGGAGCGAGCTCACCTTTCAACACGTAAACCTACGGCAAAGAAGGATGAGTATGGTAGCTCCAGGATCGGTCTCACAAGCTTCGCAGTTGGGTTCTGCCACCGTCACCTCGGGGGTTGTTCCGAATCGGAAAGACTTTGAATCCTCAACCGAACCGAAGTTCGGTGAGGTTCTTGGTAAAATCCAAGCCGATCTCGGCGCAAAGCCAGAGAAACAGCGAGAGATCAAAAAGACCTTGGGTAAAGATGACTTCATGCGGATCATGATCACGCAGATGAAGAATCAGGATCCAACTGAACCCTTTAAGGCAGAGCAATTTGCCTCTGAGTTAGCGCAATATGCGAGTGTCGAGCAGCTCTCTAATCTCAATCAGACGATGACGAAGATGGCGAATCAGTCGAATCCGCTGGAGCGTCTTGCGATGACACAGATGATTGGAAAATCTGTGACAATCGATAAAGAGCGGTTCGTTTACAGTCAGGGCTCTAATCAAAATCTCAGTTTTAATTTGCCAGCTGCAAGTAAAGAGACGCGACTCTCCATTTATTCTGAAGATGGCGAAATGGTTCATGAGGCGCAGTTGGGTGAGCTCAAGCCCGGTCAGCAATCGCACACTTGGGATGGCAAGATGCCTAACACTCTTCCTGCG
>Ga0169931_10012509_pt1 | contig 11753 bp, 12 predicted proteins | sample Kivu_15m_20L_FD_129675 | JGI IMG/M metagenome (GOLD analysis project Ga0169931, IMG submission 129675) | Freshwater microbial communities from Lake Kivu, Western Province, Rwanda to study Microbial Dark Matter (Phase II) - Kivu_15m_20L... | ecosystem: Environmental > Aquatic > Freshwater > Lake... | reverse complement strand
GGCGTCGACGGTCGGATACCACAGCCGTATCCGCAGTTCGTGCACCAGGCGGCGGTTGGAGAGCCGCCGCGATTCCGACATGAAGCTGAGCAGCATGGGGGAGACCGCCCTGGCGAGCTGTTCGCGCGGCAGGCGGGGCGGCGGCGGCAGGTCGAAGGCCCGGGCCACTGCATCGAAGTAGTCGCCCATCTTCATCGCGCTGTGATCCACGGCGTGGACGGTCCGCTGGGACCGGCCCCGCAGCAGCGCGACGAACGCGATCAGGGCGAGGTCGTCGGCATGGATGTGGTTGGTATGGACGTCCTCGGCAGGCAGCAGCGCCGGCGTGCCGCGGCGCAGCCGATCGAGCGGCAGCCGGTCGGCCGCGTAGATGCCGGGCACGCGCAGCACGGTCGCGCGGATGGCGCCCCCGGCGGCCCGCCGGCGCAGCTGCCGCTCGGCGGCCACCCGCCGCACTGCGCGGCCGTTCGCGGGTGCCACGCTGCGGGTCTCCTCGACCAGCGCGCCGCCGCAGTCGCCGTACACGCCGGTGGTGCTCAGGTAGACCCAGGCCCCGGCACGGTGCAGCGCCCACAGCGCGCGTCGCGTCCGGGGGTCGTCCGAGCCTTCGGTGGGCGGCGGCGCCGAATGCAGCACGCGGGGCGCCAGCCCGCCGAGGCGGCGCAGGCCGCGCCGCGGGCCGTCGAGGTCGATGCAAAGGGGAACCGCGCCGGCGGCGCGCACCGCGGGCATCGCGTCGGCGCGCCGCACGACCCCCACGATCCGCAGCCGGTCGCGGTAGCGCCGCACGAAGCGCAGGCCCACGTCGCCGCATCCCAGCAGCACCAGGCGTGGGCGGCGCAGGCGCCGCGGCAGCACGCGGGGCGGCACCGGCAGGGGCCCTGGGCCGCGCCGCCGGCCGCCGCGCGCCGGCGCGATGGGCCCTGAGCGATAATGGCGGACTCGTGTCTGCACCTGGCGATTCTAAGAGATGAGCTTCTCCATCACCGTGATGCCCAGCGGCAAGCAGTTCGTGACGGGCCCCGACGAGACCGTCCTGGAGGCCGGCCTGCGGCAGGGTATCGTCCTGCCCTACGGCTGCAAGAACGGCGCCTGCGGGTCATGCAAGTCCAAGGTCGTGGAGGGCCGCATCGAGCAGGGTCCGCACCAGGCCAACGCGCTGCGCCCCGAGGAGGCGGCCCAGGGCTACGCCCTGCTGTGCTGCGCCAGGGCCGGTTCCGACCTGGTGGTCGAGGCCCGGGTCATCGCGGCGGCGGGCGACATCCCCATCCGCAAGATGCCGTGCCGGGTGGCCTCGATCGAACGGGCAGCGCCCGACGTGGCGATCGTGCGGCTGCAGCTGCCGGCGAACGAGCGGCTGCAGTACCTGGCCGGGCAGTTCGTCGAGCTGATCCTGCGCGACGGCACGCGGCGCAGCTACTCGATGGCCGGCGCGCCGCACGCGGCCGAGCAGGTCGAGCTGCACGTGCGGCACATGCCCGGCGGCCGCTTCACCGACGCGCTGTTCGGCATCACGCAACCGGCGCTCAAGGAGCGCGACATCCTGCGCTTCGAAGGGCCGATGGGCACCTTCTTCCTGCGCGAGGACAGCGTCAAGCCGATCGTGATGGTGGCCAGCGGCACCGGTTTCGCGCCGATCCAGGCGATCGTCGAGCACGCGATCCACAAGGGCATCACGCGGCCGATCACGCTGTACTGGGGCGGCCGGCGCCCGCGCGACCTCTACCGCAACGACGTGGCCGAGCGCTGGGCGGCCGAATGGCCGCAGCTGCGCTACGTGCCGGTGGTCTCCGATGCGCTGCCCGAGGACGGTTGGACGGGCCGCACGGGCTTCGTGCACCGGGCGGTGATGGAGGACTTCCCCGACCTGTCGGCCTTCCAAGTGTACGCCTGCGGGGCGCCCGTGGTGGTCGATTCCGCGCGCGCCGACTTCACCGCACGCTGCGGACTGCCCGAGGACGAGTTCTTCGCCGACTCGTTCACCACCGCCGCCGACGCGGCCGCCGCCGGATCTTGACCGGGCCGCGTGCAGGCACCAAAAAAACGCCCCGGATCGGGTCCGGGGCAAACCAGCCAGGGAGGAGAGAATCCGTTACGGGCTGGAGAGGAGGTCATCGGTCGGAGCGCCGTCGGCGCGCCCCAACGTTGGCGAAATCTACCGACGGCGCCCCTGGTTGCGGGCTCGCCCCGTGACCGGCGGATCAGCAGGCCGGACGGGCGGTTCTGGCGCTTGAGGCCTGTTGCGCCGGCCGCACCGGTGGCCGCCGTGCCTCAGACGAAACGGGCGCCCGCAGGCGCCCGTGGAACCGATGTAGGGATCGGTTCACTTATGCGTGAGCACCCATTTCGACAGTGCGGTGGCTTCGTCGGCGGTCACCTGGGGGTTGGCTGGCATCGGGATCTGGCCCCACACGCCGACGCCGCCCTCGCGGATCTTCTTGGCCAGCTTCGCCACACCGTCCTTGTCGGACGCGTACTTGGCGGCGACGTCCTTGTAGGACGGCCCGATCAGCTTCTTGTCGGCGGCGTGGCAGGCCATGCAGTTCTTCGCTTTGGCAAGGTCCGCGCTCGCGAGGACCGGCGCGCTGAAGGCCATGGCCGCGGCGGCGACTGCGGGCAACAGGGGACGAAACATCATGTGAACTCCGGGTGGGTCGAAAGAGGGACGATGACGGTCGAGGTCGGCGTCGCCTGCAATTTTAACGGGTCCGTCCGTTCGTGCGTTGACCCTGTCCGTCCGGCCGACGGGGCTGGACCGTGCCGTGCGGTCGCGCCAACCTGAGGCTTCCGGCACACGGAAGACCCCTGACATGGTGCTGTTCTGGATCGGCGTGGCGCTGGTGCTGCTGAAGTGGCTCGAGATCGGGCCGTTCGCGACGCTGTCGTGGTGGTGGATCCTGGCGCCGCTGGGCCTGGCCGCGTTGTGGTTCGAATTCTTCGAAAAGCTGTTCGGCAGGGACAGGCGGCAGGTGGAGGCGGTGGAGCATGAGCGACGGCGCAAGGAGCGCGTCGAGCAGCAGTTCCAGTCCAACCCCCGCCGCCGCTGACCCTGCCTTACTCGAAGCGGTCGAGCACCGCGCCCTGGCTCGCGCTCGACGCGAGGTGGGCGAACTTGGCGAGCACGCCGCGGCGATAGCGCGGCGCCGGCGGCTGCCAGGCCGCACGCCGGCGCGCCAGCTCGGCATCGTCGACCTCGAGCTGCAGCAGCAGCCGATGGGCGTCTACCGTGATGCGGTCGCCCTCCTGCACCAGCGCGATCGTGCCGCCGGCGGCCGCCTCGGGCGCGACGTGACCGACCACCATGCCCCAGGTGCCGCCGGAGAACCGGCCATCGGTGATCAGCGCCACCGACTCGCCGAGGCCGGCGCCGATGATCGCGGAAGTGGGGGCGAGCATCTCGGGCATGCCGGGCGCCCCCTTGGGGCCCAGGTAGCGCAGCACCAGCACGTCGCCGGCCTGGATGCGGTTGTCCATGATGGCCGACAGGGCCGACTGCTCGTCGTCGAACACCCGCGCCGGCCCGGTGATCACCGGATTCTTCAGCCCGGTGATCTTCGCCACCGCGCCCTCGGGAGACAGGTTGCCCTTGAGGATCGCGAGATGGCCCTCGGCGTACAGGGCCTGGTCGATCGGGAAGATCACCGTCTGGTCGGCGCGCGGCACCGACGGGACGGTCGCGAGCTCCTCGGCCATCGTGCGGCCGGTGATGGTCATGCAGTGACCGTGCAGCAGCCCCGCGTCCAGCAGGATCCGCAGCACCTGGGGAATGCCGCCGGCCACGTGCAGGTCGGTCGCGACGTACTGGCCCGAGGGCTTGAGGTCGCACAGCACCGGCACGCGCCGGCGCACCCGCTCGAAGTCGTCGATGGTCCAGTCGATGCCGGCGGCGTGGGCCATGGCGAGGTAGTGCAGCACCGCGTTGGTGGAGCCGCCGGTGGCCATGATCAGCGCGACTGCGTTCTCGATGGAGTCGCGGGTCACGATATCGAGCGGCCGCAGGTTGCGCCGCACCGCCTCGACCAGGACGCGCGCCGACTCTGCGGCCGACAGGGCCTTCTCCTCGTCGGGGTTGGCCATGGTCGAGGAGCCGAGCAGGCTCATGCCCAGCGCCTCGAACGACGATGACATCGTGTTGGCGGTGTACATGCCGCCGCAGGAGCCGGTGCCGGGCACCGAGTTGCGCTCGATGCCCTCGAAGTCCTCGTCGCTCATGCGCCCCCGCGAGTACTCGCCCACCGCCTCGAAGATCGACACGATGGTCAGGTCCTTGCCCTTCCAGCGTCCTGGCTTGATGGTGCCGCCGTAGACGTAGATGGCGGGCACGTTGCAGCGCAGGATGCCGATCAGGCCGCCGGGCATGTTCTTGTCGCAGCCGCCGATCACCAGCACGCCGTCCATCCACTGTCCCTGCACCGCGGTCTCGACGCAGTCGGCGATGACCTCGCGCGAGATCAGCGAGTACTTCATCCCCTCGGTGCCCATCGACATCCCGTCGGAGATCGTGGGGGTGCCGAACACCTGCGGGTTGCCGCCCGCGGCCCTGACCGCGGCGATCGCTGCGTCGGCTAGCGGCTGCAGGCCGGAGTTGCAGGGCGTGATGGTGGAGTGGCCGTTGGCGATCCCGATCATCGGATTGTCGAAGTCGGACTTGCGGTACCCCATCGCATAGAACATCGAGCGGTTCGGCGCGCGGGCGATTCCCTCGGTGATGTTGCGCGAGCGGCGGTTGGCGGTCATCGCAGGACTCCGGATGGTGGGCGTGGACGCCGCGGCGGGCGTTGCGGCGCCCGATGGTACGACCGATGCGGGCGCGCGCCAAATCATGGCGCGGCGCGGCCGGTCGGGGCGTCCCGGGGGCAGGCTGACCGGCCTGGCAGGCCGGCCGGGTACCGTCGGAAGCGGCCGGCCAGTCGGGCGAACCGTGGGAGAATGCCGGCCGATCCTCAGGCATTCCGCGCGCCCCTCACCACGCGTCTGTACCGCCGTGCTCACCCACCCCGAATTCGATCCCGTTGCGCTGCAGCTCGGCCCGCTCGCGATCCGCTGGTACGGCCTGATGTACCTGCTGGCGTTCCTGGCGTTCTATCTGCTGGGCCGCTGGCGGGTGCGGCACACGCACGACGGTCCACGGACCGGCCTGCAGCCCTCCGACATCGAGGACCTGCTGTTCCATGGGGTGCTCGGTGTGGTGATCGGCGGCCGCCTGGGCTACGTCCTCTTCTACAAGCCGGCCTATTACCTGCAGCACCCGCTGGAGGTGTTCGCGGTCTGGCAGGGCGGTATGGCGTTCCACGGTGGCCTGCTCGGCGTGATCGCCGCCTGCTGGCTGTTCGCCCATCGGCGCGGGCTGCCCTTCGTGCGGCTGATGGACCTGGTCGCGCCGCTCGTGCCCCTGGGGCTGGCGGCCGGTCGCCTGGGCAATTTCATCAACGGCGAGCTCTGGGGCCGCGCCACCGACCTGCCCTGGGCGATGGTGTTCCCGCAGTCGGGTACCGACCTGCCGCGCCATCCCTCGCAGCTCTACCAGTTCGCCGGCGAGGGTCTGCTCCTCTTCCTGGTCGTCTGGATCTACGCCAGCCGGCCGAGACCCACCGGCCAGGTGGCCGGCATGTTTCTGCTCGGCTATGGTGTGCTGCGTTTTCTGGTCGAGTTCGCCCGCGAGCCCGACACGTTCCTGGGTCTGCTGGCCGGCAGCCTCACGATGGGTCAGCTGCTGTCGCTGCCCATGGCGGCAGCCGGGCTCTACCTGCTGCTGCGCAAGGTGCCGGCAGCGGGCGCCGCCGGCTAAGAGTGGTCCCCCGCGCCGCCGGCCCACTACCGGAGTGCTCCTGATGCCCCACGCGATCCGTCACCTGCTTCGCGGCAGCACCGACCGCGACGAATCGAACAGCCGCGCACTCGCCGGCGCCGCCCCCGAGTCCCGGCGTGAGCTTGATCACTCGCGTGAGCTCGAGCGCTGGGGCGTCCGACCGGTCGCGCAAGGGGTTGCGCCAGCCGTTCGGACTGGTGCTGAATTCCCTGTACGATCAAAGGGCATCGAGCGCAATCATGAGCGGTTCATCCACGGCGAGGTAAGCGCGTCGCGCGCGGTCCTCGGCCTCATGTAGACCCAACGGCCCCGTCGAAGGAGATGGCCATGTTCCAGGGATCCGCCGCCGCACGCCTGTGCGGCCTTCTCTCCTGTGCGTTCGCCGCGCTGGCGGCGCTGCCGGGCGTCGCGCTCGCCCAGCAGGCCTGGCCCACCAAGCCGGTCCGGCTGCTGGTGCCGTTCCCGCCGGGAGGCGGCACCGACGCCTTCGCCCGGCCGCTCGCGAAGGTGCTCACCGCGCAGCTCGGCCAGTCGGTGGTGATCGACAACCGCGGCGGCGCCGGCGGCACGCTGGGCGCCGAGGTAGCCGCCAAGTCGGCGCCCGACGGCTACACCTGGCTGGTGGGCGCGATCCACCACACGATCGCGGTCAGCATGTACCCCAAGCTCGGTTACGACCTGCGCAAGGACCTGGTCCCGGTCACCGTGCTGTCGTCGGTCCCGAACGTGCTGGTGGTGAACCCCACGCGGCTGCCCATGAAGACCTACGACGGCTTCTTCCAGCACATCCGGACCAACCCGGGGCAGCTCAACTACGCGTCGGCGGGCAACGGCACCTCGCACCACCTCACGGTGGAGTACTACAAGACCCTCACGCGCACCTTCGCGGTCCACATCCCCTACCGCGGCGCCGGCCCGGCGCTGGCCGACCTGCTCGCCGGCCAGGTCGACTTCATGTTCGACGGCCTGGGCAGCTCCATGCCGCACATCCGCGCCGGTCGGCTGGTGCCGCTGGCCGTCACGAGCGACAAGCGCTCGCCGGCGCTGCCGAACATCCCCACCCTGGCCGAGTCCGGCGTCAGGGGCTACGACGCGCGCACCTGGTACGCGGTCTGGGCACCGGCCGGTACTCCGCAGTCGCTGGTTGTGCGCATGCAGCAGGAGATCGCCCGCGCCCTCGCCACCCAGGAACTCACCGACACCTGGAGGGCGCTCGGCGCCGAGGCCGGCGGGGGCAGCCCCGAGTCGATGGCCTCGTTCGTCGAGTCCGAGATCGCCAAATGGGCCCGCGTGGTCAAGGACTCGGGGGCCCGGCTCGACTGATCCCGCGGGTACGCTGCCGATGAACGAGAACCTCTACGCGCTGATCGCCGCGCGCTTTCCCGCCGACGCCGACGCCTGCGCCATCGAGACGCCCGACGCCCGCTACTGGAGCTGGCGCGACATCGAGCGGGCCACCGGCCGGCTCGCGAACCTGCTCGCGTCGCTGGCGCTGCCGGCGGGCTCGCGGGTGGCAGTGCAGGTCGACAAATCGCCCGAGGCGTTGTGCCTGTACCTGGCCACGCTGCGCGCCGGCTTCGTGTTCCTGCCGCTGAACGTCGGCTACCGCGCCGCCGAGATCGACTACTTCCTCGAGAACGCGGCGCCGGCGGTGGTGGTCTGCGCCCCCGGCCACCTCGAATGGACCGCCCCGATCGCGGCGGCGCGCAGTGTTGCCCGGGTGTTCACGCTGGGCGACGACGGACGCGGCTCGCTGCTCGAGGCCGCCGCGCCGCAGCCCGACGCGTTCGACACCGTGCCGCGGCGCGCCGCCGACCTGGCTGCGATCCTCTACACATCGGGCACCACCGGCCGCAGCAAGGGCGCGATGCTCTCGCACGGCAACCTCGCCAGCAACGCGCTGGTGCTGAACCAGTACTGGCGCTGGCGCCGCGGCGACGTGCTGCTGCACGCGCTGCCCATCTTTCACGTGCACGGCCTGTTCGTAGCCTCGCACGGCGCGCTGCTGTCGGGCAGCAAGATGATCTGGCTGCCCCGCTTCGATCCGCGCGAAGTGCTGCGGCACCTGCCGCGGGCCACGGTGTTCATGGGCGTGCCCACGATGTACGTGCGCCTGCTCGACGAACCCGGGCTCGACGCCCGTGCGGTGGCCGGCGTGCGGCTGTTCGTGTCGGGCTCCGCGCCGCTGCTGGCCGACACCTTCCGCCAGTTCGAGGCCCGCACCGGGCACCGCATCCTCGAGCGCTACGGCATGAGCGAGACCGTGATGCTCACCTCCAACCCCTACGACGGCAACCGCGTGCCCGGTACCGTGGGGCTGCCCCTGCCGGGCGTGTCGGTGAGGGTCGCCGGAGAGGCGGGTGCGCCGAGTGCGGCCGGCGAGATCGGCGCCATCGAGGTCAAGGGGCCGAACGTATTCTCGGGTTACTGGCGCATGCCCGAGAAGACCCGCGAGGAATTCACGCCCGATGGCTGGTTCCGCACCGGCGACGTCGGCCGCTGGGACGCCAACGGCTACCTGTCGATCGTCGGGCGCAGCAAGGACCTGATCATCAGCGGCGGCTACAACGTCTATCCGAAGGAGATCGAGGCCTACCTCGACGAGCTGCCCGGCGTTCTCGAATCGGCGGTGATCGGCATCCCCCATCGCGACTTCGGCGAGGCGGTGGCCGCGGTGGTCGTGCGCCGTCCCGGCGCGGCGCTCGACGAGCAGGCGCTGATCGCGGCGCTGAAGGTGCGCATCGCGGGCTTCAAGGTGCCCAAGCGGATCCACGTGGTCGATCAGCTGCCGCGCAACGCCATGGGCAAGGTCCAGAAGAACCTGCTGCGCGAGCGCTACGGCGGCTGACCGCCGGCGGCGGCGGGCTCAGCCTGCGGCTGCCCGCCACAGCATGTGGGACGACAGGCCCAGCAGCAGCGCGGCGAACAGGCACTTGAGCACCTGCGTGGGCAGCCGGTGGGCGGCGCGAGCGCCCCACGGGGCGGTGAGCACGCTGGCGGCCGAGATGGCCGCCAGCGCCGGCAGGTACAGGTTGCCGACGGTGCCGGGCGCGAGGGACAGGTGGCGGCCCGCCCACAGGTAGCCCAGCGCGCCGGCCACCCCGATCGGCAGTCCGCAAGCCGCGCTGCAGCCCACCGCGGTCTGGATCCGACAGCAGCGCCGCGAGGGTCAGCGGATCCATGTCGGCGAGGGCTCGGCGGGGCGGCTCGCGGCGGGGAGGGCGCGCAATCGACCGGCCACGCGCGGGCCTACATCAGCCGGGTGGTGATGAACCGCCACTGCGCGTCGCTGACCGGGGTGATCGACAGCCGGTTGCCGCGCCGCAGGACGATCATGTCGGCCAGCGGCGCGTGGGCCCGCAGCGCATCGGGCGTCAGCAGCGGCACCCGCCGCAGCGCGTGCACGTCCACCAGCATCCAGCGCGGTGCGTCGCGGTGCGCCGATGGGTCGTGGTAGGGCGATGCCGGATCGAATTGCGTGGGATCGGGGTAGGGCGCGGAGGCGACTTGCGCGATGCCGGCGATCCCCGGGGGCGTGCATCCGGAGTGCCAGAACAGCACCCCGTCGCCGGGGCGCATCTGGTCGCGCATGTAGTTGCGGGCCTGGTAGTTCCGGACACCGACCCACGGGACGACCGACCCGGGCGCGGCGAGCGCGTCGTCGATCGAGCACTCGTCGGGTTCGGACTTCATCAGCCAGAACCGGGGCGGGCCTGGATCGTTCATGCCGGTGCCCGCGCCGGTGGCCGGGCGACGACGCCGGGGCGCCATCGCGCAAGGGGAGACCCCGCCTGTGCCGTTCGACCAGCATCCTGAACGGTGAAGTTCAGGGCGGCCGCGAGTGGCATCACATCAGGTTCATCCGCGCAGTGGGACGATCACAACAGTGACGCACAACATGAACCCGCGACCTGGTTGCTTTCGCATTGGTTCAAGGAATGTATGGCCGTGGCGAACACTGCAGGGTCGGTTCGATTCTACTGCGCGATCCCGGCCCCACCAAGCGTCGCCGACGATCGGTGGCGAGGGACGGATCAGAACAGCGATTCCTGCCGCCGGATCTCGGCGTCGAGGGCCTCGGTCATCCGACGGATCCGGCGCCGGGCGTCGGCCTCGGGCGGGGGCTCGACAGCCGTCGCCCGTGCGCCCATGAGCTCGTGGGCCAGCTGCAGTGCCGCCATCACCGCGATCCGGTCGATGCCCGAGATCCGGCCCGCGTCGCGGATCGCCCGCATCTTCTCGTCGACCACCCGGACCGCGTCGATCAGGTCGGCCTTCTCGTTGACCGACACCGCCAGCCGGTAGTCGCGGTCGAGGATCCGGACGTCGATCTGCTCCATGTCAGTGGGGGGCATCGGTGGCCGCGCCCGGCAGGTGCGAAAGAGCCGCCTGCACCCGCAGTCGCGCCTCGTGGATCCGGCGCTCGGCGTCGTCGCGGCCGGACAGGGCGTCGGCGAGTGCCGAGCGCAGCCGCAGATTCTCCTCCGACAGCCGGCGCGCGTTCGCGAGCAGGCGCTCGACGCGCTCCTGCAGCGCCAGCAGTTCGTCTTCCATGGCGGCGATGGTAGGGACTCACCCCCCGAGGGTCAAGCCGCCGGGCGTGCGCCCAGGGCCGCCGATCGCGGGCGGCTCGGCGCGTCGGATCGGTTAGGATCGACCGATGTCGACGTCCCGCCGTTCCCCCGTCGCAGCCGGCCCGCTCGGGCGGCTGCTGGCCGTCTTCGGCGCAGTGCTGCTGTCGGTCGCCGCGGCGGGCCTGCCGCCCGCGGCGGCCCAGGCGCAACCCCCGGGCGCCCCGGCCGCACGCACCGGTCCCCAGCAGGTCGACACGGTCGAAGTGGAGCTGGTGTCGGAGCGGGTGGCGGTGGTGCCCGGCCGGTCCGTCGACCTGGGCCTGCGCCTGCAGCACGCACCGCAATGGCACACCTACTGGCGCAACCCCGGCGACTCCGGGCTGCCCACGCAGCTGGCTCCTTCGGGGCCCGACGGCACCCGGTTCGACGCCATCCGCTGGCCGGCGCCCAAGCGCCTGTGGGTCGGTCCGCTGGCCAACTACGGCTACGAGGATGAGATCGTCCTGCCGTTCTCCGCCACGCTGCCGGCCGGTCACGCGGGCCGGACGGCCCGTTTCGAGGCCCATGCGCAGTGGCTCGTCTGCAAGGACGTCTGCATTCCGGGCGAGGCGCGGGTCGCCCTCGAGCTGCCGGTGGCGGCACCCGATGCCGAGCCGCCGGCACGGTCGCCGCGCGCGCCCGTGTTCGACGCGATGGCGCAACGGACTCCCGAGCCCGGGCGGGTGCTGCCAGCGAGCGTCCACCGCGAGGGCGCACGGCTCGCGCTGGTGTTCGATTCCCCCACCGGGGCGCCGCTGGCGCGGGCCGAGTTCTTCCCCTACGAAGTCGGCGTGGTCTCGGCGCCCGACCCGCAGCGGCTGTCGCGGCTCGAGCGCGGCTGGCGGATCGACCTGGCACTGGCCGACGGCGGCGTCGTGCCCGCCACGCTCGACGGGCTGCTGGTCGCCGACGGCCGTCCGTTCGAGCTGAGCGCCGCACCCGCGGCCGGATCGGCGCCCGCCGGCGCGCCGGTCTCGGTCGCCGAGCAGCCGCCGGCATCGGCGCGGCCGGGCGGAAGGCTGCTGGGCTCGCTGCTCGGTACCGCCGCCGGCCCCAGCGCGGCCGCCGCCCCGACCTCGGCCGCCGCCGTGCCCGAGGGGCTGTCGATCGGCGTCGCGCTGCTGTTCGGCGCAATCGGTGGGTTGCTGCTCAACCTCATGCCCTGCGTGTTCCCGGTGGTGGGGCTGAAGGTCATGGGCTTCGCCCGATCGGCGCAGGGCGGCGATCCGAAGCGCGCGATGCGCCGCGGTGCGCTGGCGTTCAGCGGCGGCGTGTTGGTCTCGTTCTGGGTGCTGGGCGGGCTGCTGCTCGCGCTGCGGGCCGCCGGCGAG
>Ga0169931_10012508_pt1 | contig 11753 bp, 9 predicted proteins | sample Kivu_15m_20L_FD_129675 | JGI IMG/M metagenome (GOLD analysis project Ga0169931, IMG submission 129675) | Freshwater microbial communities from Lake Kivu, Western Province, Rwanda to study Microbial Dark Matter (Phase II) - Kivu_15m_20L... | ecosystem: Environmental > Aquatic > Freshwater > Lake ... | reverse complement strand
GTGCGGATGAAGGAAGCGGCGGGGGTGCTGGGCGCGTGGGTGGTTCATCGGGTTCTTCGGGCGCGCTCAGGCGCGGTGCCGACACCGATGGCGCAGGTCCGAGGGACCTTGGCAACGCGTCCGCAGCTTATTGTGCGATCAATGATCCGGGTTGCGAGGCATGCCAATAGCAGTGTCGAGCGCGGGCGCTGTCGCGGGCGCTGCCTGAACTCCATCGATGAAGCGCTCGTCCTTCGCGGATCGAAAGACTGGAATGCGATGAGCAGGCAGTCAAGGCTGCTCGGCGGCACGCATGAACGGGCCTCGGGCCCGCACGGCGCAGGCCGCGTCGAAGTTGACGATGGTTTGCGGCCAGGAAGTTTTGAGGTTTTGTCGAATCGTTTTGAAAGTGAGAAAAATAATGCTTTCCTGGGATGAATTGGACCTTGCCATCGCCGCGCACCCGGCCACCGCACTGCCGGCGCGGTCAGGGAAACGGTTGGCCCAAACCGCAATCGGGTCGTCGTTGGAGTCCGTGGAGCGAACCTCGGTGGAATATGCCGCGGCGACGCCCTTGGCGTACGGGGAGGGGATGGCACTTGAATCTGCGCCTGGATCTGCGCCTGGACCGGCGCCTGGATCTGCGCCCCGACCTGTGCTTGCATCCGAATCCACTCCCTTGCCGATGCCTGACCCTGCACCGAACCGCACCGCAGCGCAGGGGCGGCCGGCGAGTCGGGTGGCGTCGGTGCATTCCACGCATCCGATGCCGCCGCAGCAGGCTTTGGCTGGAAGCGTTGTGGCACCCGCCTACAGCGTGGTTGCGGCGAGTGACCGGCGAGTACGGGTTGAAGACAAGCGCATCATCAACGGCGCATCGGATGTCAATCAGCTCGTGCCGTTCAAGTACAAGTGGGCGTGGGAAAAGTATCTGGCCACTTGCGCAAACCACTGGATGCCGCAGGAAGTCAACATGAGTCGGGATATTTCGCTCTGGAAGTCGCCGCAGGGACTCAGCGAGGATGAGCGGCGTCTGGTGAAGCGCAATCTCGGATTCTTCGTGACTGCGGACTCGCTTGCGGCCAACAACATCGTCCTGGGTACTTACCGTCATATCACTGCGCCCGAGTGTCGACAGTTCCTCCTGCGCCAGGCTTTCGAGGAGGCGATCCATACCCATGCCTACCAGTACATCGTCGAGTCGCTCGGCCTTGACGAGGGGGAGATCTTCAACGCCTACCACGAGGTGCGCTCGATCCGGGACAAGGACGAGTTCCTCATTCCCTTCATCGACACCCTGACCGACCCCAACTTCCGGACGGGTACCGTCGAGACCGATCAAGCCTTGCTCAAGTCGCTGATCGTGTTCTCCTGCCTGATGGAGGGTTTGTTCTTCTATGTAGGGTTCGTACAGATCCTCGCTCTGGGAAGGCAGAACAAGATGACCGGCGCCGCCGAACAGTACCAGTACATCCTGCGCGATGAGTCGATGCACTGCAACTTCGGCATCGACCTCGTGAATACCATCAAGCTTGAGAATCCTCAGCTCTGGACTGCGGAGTTTCGCGACGAGGTCAGGAAACTTTTTGTCCGCGCGGTGGAACTTGAGTACGCCTATGCCGAAGACACCATGCCGCGCGGCGTTTTGGGACTCAATGCCGCGATGTTCAAGGGCTACCTGCGGTTCATTGCCAATCGGCGTGCCCAGCAGATCGGTCTCGATGCACTCTTTCCGCTGGAGGAAAACCCTTTTCCCTGGATGAGTGAGATGATCGACCTGAAGAAGGAAAGAAATTTTTTCGAAACTCGCGTGATCGAGTATCAGACCGGGGGCGCGCTGAGTTGGGATTAGCGGGTTCCCGAAGGATTGAATGGTTTGCAATGGAGGAGGACATCGGTGGCAACTGCGAAAAAGACGAGCTCTGCAGGCGTGAAGGCCAAGGCGGAGCCCAGAGCGCCCGGGGCGTCGGCCAAGTCTGCGCCCGCGCCTGAGGTGAAGTCCGCCAGGTCGGCGGCCAGCAAGGGTGCAAGGAAAGCTGCCGCCAAGGCAGCCGCAACGGTCCCAGCGTGGCCCTTTCCAACCGGCGACAAGCCCTGACATCCCGGGGCGGGCGTCTCGCATCGCCGGGGTTGGAGCTTTCGTGAGGCGAGGCACGTCGGGGATATCGACGCTGGCACCGGCTTTGGCAAGGCCCAGCTAGAGATCCTCCTGCCGATGCTCGGCTCGATCGTCTGGGCAGTACTCGATCCGGTCGCAAGCCTCCTTGCGATGGCACTGTGGATGCGTCTGTGGCTTTCCTGGGCGCGGGTTTCGAACTTTCATCCGGTTGCCCGGGTTACCCAGCAAATCACGCAGTGGCTGGTTGGACCGCTCCAGCGCATGCTGCCGCTCCGCGGACGGCTTGATGCTGCCGCACTGATCCTGAGCGCGTTGATTGCGGTGTTGCACGTGCTTGCAATGCTCGCGCTCTTTTCGCAGCCTGCGGCGGTTCTCGCGGCACCGCCAGTCACCCGCGCTGCCGCACTGTTGCTCCTCGGGCTTGCGCAGTGGATCAGTTGGGCGGTCTATGTGGTGATGGCTGTGGTGCTGATTCAGGCCGTGCTGAGCTGGTTTTCACCGCACCACCCCTTGTCAACACCGCTTGCGATGCTGAGCGATCCGCTCTTGAGGCCGATCCGTCGGCGCCTGCCCTCGCCGGCCGGACTCGACCTTTCGCCTCTGGTGTTGCTGATCCTGTTGCAGGTCCTCCTTACCGTGCTGCGCCAGGGGGTACGCTGACGGGCGCCTCTGGCCCGCGATCGAGCGCGGCGGCGCGCTTTGAGCCCCGTCTCAGGCGAAAAACGCCACGGGCATCGGGGCGTTAAAGTGCGCGCGCCAGCGTTGGCGAAGATCGTCGCGATCGATCGGGTGGTTCTGGCCTCCGGGATGCTCAACCTTGACCGCACCGAGGATGGTTCCGAGGCCTACCGCTTCGGGCCACCGCGCACCGCGCGCAAGGCCATGCAGCACGCCGGCGCGAAAGGCATCGCCACAACCGGTTGGATCCACTTCGGCAGCCGCCCGGGCCGCGCCAAGGTCTTGCCGTTGGCCCTGCCAGTGCAGCGTGCAGCCGGATGCCCCGCGGGTAATCACGAGTGCCTCGAGACGGCGGGCAAGCTGTAGCTCGCTCAGCCCGGTACGCTGCAGGAGCATCGAGGCTTCGTAGTCGTTGAGGATGAGCGCCTGTGCAGCCGCAATGAGTTCGAGGAGTTCGTTGCCCGCAAACATCGGCAGGCCCTGACCGGGGTCAAAGATGAAGGGGATCCCCTCCTGCACCAAACCAGCGGCATGCGCCTGCATGGCCTTCTTGCCGTTTGGCGCAACAATGCCCCACGCGCAGGGTTGGGATCCCTGCGCGGCCTGGGCCACCTCCACCCGATGCGCCTCCTCCATCGCTCCCGGATGAAACGCTGTGATCTGGTTGGCATCCTTGTCGGTGGTGATGAACGCCTGTGCGGTAAAGCAGTCCGGCACGGTGATGACCGATGCCGTGTCGATACCCAGGCGGTCCAGTCGCTCCAGGTACGGACCGCCGTCGTGTCCTACGGTCGCCAGGATCCGGGGGCGTCCACCGAGGGCTGCGAGGTTGTAGGCGATGTTGGCCGCACAGCCACCAAACTGCCGCTCGAGCCGCGGTGCAAGAAATGCAACGTTGAGCCTGTGGATCTGCTCGGGCAGGATATGTTCGCGGAAGTGTCCGTCGAAGAGCAGGATGTAGTCAAACGCGATCGAACCGCTGATCAGCACCGCAGGCTGCGGTCCCGCGTGACGCAATTCCGGCGCGGGCGGAGCATTGACGCGGGGGTCGCGGGGATCGTGGCGGTTGTCGGGATCGTGGGGGTTGTGCGGGTCATGCGGGTCGTGCGTCATGGGGGGATCCACGGGGCGGGGCTGTGTGGCGTGTGCGGGGTACGAGGGGAATGTGGCGAATGTGGCGAATGTGGGGTGTGCGGGGTATGCGGGGAATGTGGCGAATGTGGGTGATGTGGCGGGTGCGGGGGGTCGTTGCCCGGCCAGAACCGTCCACCCTTCCTCGGTGCGCCATGGGGCAGGCGAAGTATCCGGATAACAGCTCGACACATCCTTGGCCTGCTCGGACAAGAGGCCCGCCAGAACGATCCAGCCCCCGGGTCGCAGCCTTGCCTCAAGCAGCGGAGCGAGCAGTTTGAGCGGTGCCGCAAGGATGTTGGCGATCACCACATCGAAGCTCTCCGGTGACCCGGCCGAATGCTGTGGAAGAGCGGCATCCGCGCCAGCGGCTGATGCCGGCCTGTGGGCTGTTCGGCCCGCGGCAGCCATCCTGTCAGCCGCACCGACCCTGGCGGTTGGGTCGATCACGCGCACCATGCCCGTCGACACATCGACCCGATCAGCCACCCCGTTGCGCAGCGCATTTTCGCGTGTTGCCCGCAGCGCCTGTGGGTCGATGTCGACCGCGTACACCCCACGGGCGCCGAGCAATGCGGCAGCGATGCCGAGAATGCCCGACCCGCAGCCGTAATCGAGCACCTCTTCACCTCCGCGCAGGTGGGACTCGAGCCATGCCAGACAGAGTCGTGTTGTGGGGTGGCTTCCGGTGCCGAAGGCAAGCCCTGGATCGAGGATCAGGGCTGTGCGATCCGCAGGGCAACGGTCGTGCCAACTCGGGCTGATCCAGAGTCGATCTCCAACCGCGATCGGCTGAAACTGCGACTGGGTGAGTCTCACCCAGTCCTGCTCGGCAAGTGCCCGAAGCTCCCAGGGCGGCGTGACCTGCAGCCGCGCAAGCGCACAGGCCTCTCCCATCACCCGGGAAGCCTCGCTCTGCGCAAGGTCCGGAGCCATCTGCAGGAGGGCGCAAAGACGATTGCGCGGCCAGACCTCGAATCCTGTCGGTGGCAGCTGCGGCTCGGCAAAGATCGCCCGCTCCTGCGGCGTGTGGGCATCGGCGTCCTCGGTCTGCACTGCTGCGGCGCCGCACTCCAGCAAGGCATCGCTCAGCGCCGCCTCCACCTCACGGTCCACCACCAGCGTGAGTTCGAACCACGCGGGTTCGAGATTGCGCCCCTGCTCCGGTGCCCGCCCCTCAGGCATGTTGCCGGTCGGCAAGCTTGTGTTCGAGGTAGTGGATCGAGGTGCCGCCCTGCAGAAAGCGTGCGTCGACAAGGAGTTCGCGGTGCAAGGCGAGGTTGGTGTTGATGCCCTCGACCGCCATCTCCGAGAGCGCGATGCGCATGCGTGCAAGCGCCTGCTCGCGGCTGTCGCCGAAGGCGATCACCTTGGCGATCATCGAGTCGTAGTGCGGCGGTACAAGGTAGTTGGAGTACGCATGCGAGTCCACGCGTACGCCGGGCCCGCCGGGGGGATGCCAATGCGTGATGCGCCCGGGCGAAGGCGTGAACTTGAAGGGATCCTCGGCATTGATACGGCACTCGATCGCATGGCCGCGAAACACGATGTCCTTTTGTCGAAAGCCAAGCTTGTGCCCGGCTGCGATCAGGATCTGTTGCTGCACGATGTCGATGCCGGTGATCAGTTCGGTCACCGGGTGTTCCACCTGCACCCGGGTGTTCATCTCGATGAAATAGAACTCGTCGTTTTCAAACAGGAATTCGAAGGTTCCCGCACTTCGGTATCCGATCTTGCGGGCGGCGTCCACGCAGCGGCTCCCTATGCGGTCGATCAGCTTGCGCGCGATCCCCGGAGCTGGCCCCTCCTCGACCACCTTCTGATGACGACGCTGCATCGAGCAATCACGCTCGCCCAGATGCACCACATTGCCCTGACCGTCGGCAAGGATCTGGATCTCGACATGGCGGGGATTCTCAAGGAACTTCTCCAGGTACACGCTCGCGTTGTTGAACGCCGCTGCGGCTTCGCTGCGGGTCATGGTGACCGCATTGATCAAGGCAGCCTCGGTGTGCACCACGCGCATGCCGCGTCCACCGCCCCCACCGGCAGCCTTGATGATGACCGGATAGCCGATCTGCCGGGCGATCCGTACGATTTCCTTTGGGTCTTCGGACAAGGCGCCCTCGGATCCGGGCACCACCGGGACGCCTGCCGACTTCATGGCGTGCTTGGCGCTCACCTTGTCGCCCATGATCCGGATCGACTCGGGTTTCGGCCCAATGAAGACAAAGCCCGAGCGCTCCACGCGCTCGGCAAAGTCGGCGTTTTCCGAAAGAAAGCCATAACCCGGGTGGATGGCCTCCGCATCGGTCACTTCGGCCGCCGAGATGATCGCCGGGATGTTGAGGTAGCTCTCGCGCGAGGGGGGCGGTCCGATGCACACTGATTCATCGGCCAGTCGAACGTACTTTGCCTCGGTGTCGGCTTCGGAGTGGACCACGACCGTGCGAATGCCAAGTTCGCGGCAGGCTCGCTGGATACGCAGCGCAATTTCGCCACGGTTGGCGATCAGAACCTTCTCGAACATGCGGCGTTCAGTCGATCCGAAAGAGCGGCTGCCCGTATTCTACGGGTTGGCCATTCTCGACCAGGATAGCCTTGATCGTGCCCGCCTTGCCAGCTTCGATCTCGTTGAGGAGTTTCATCGCCTCGATCAGGCACACCACATCGGTATCGGCCACCTTGCTGCCGACCTGCACAAAGGGATCTGCGCCCGGCTGCGAGGCGCGGTAGAAGGTGCCCACCATCGGCGACTTGACCACAAAGGAACTGTCGGCGGGGTCTGCGCCCGCAACGGTCCCTGCTGGCCCGTAAGCGCCCTGCATGCCCTGTGGGCCTTGCAGGCCGACCGCCCCCTGCACACCCTGCGGCACCTGCATGCCCTGCGGGCTGTGAAGACTTGGCTGACCGTGCACCGCTACCCCGGTGTACGCCGCAGTGGCGCCGGCCAGACCCGGCGCGAGCGAGGGTGCAAGCGGAAGCGTTGCGTGGCTGCTGGGCGCAAGCATGGTGCCGTGGGTGCCAGCGGAGACACCGGGCGCATGCCCTGGCAGGCCGAACATGGCAATCGGCAGGCCTGCGTGGGCGGACCCTGGGGACGCCTTGACGATGCGCACCTTGCCCTCGTTTTCGGTGATCTCGAGCTCGGAGATGTCCGACTCCGACACCAGATCGATCAGCGACTTGATCTTGCGCAAATCCATGCTCGTTTTCCTCAGCGGCGGTGCGTACGCTCAGGCGCTTCGCCGGGACCGCCCGAAAATGATTCCCGGCCCTCGCGGAGCGGAAGGCTCGCATCCGCAGGCAGCGAGACCGCGCGGGACAGCTGCGTGGCGGCGGCCATGAGCGCAAGCGAATAGCCCTGTGAACCAAGCCCGACGATAACGCCGACGGCGAGGTCGGAAAGGTAGGAGTGGTGCCGAAAGGGTTCGCGTCGATGCACGTTGGACAGGTGCACCTCGATGAAGGGGACTGCCACCGCAGCGAGCGCGTCGCGGATCGCCACCGAAGTGTGGGTGTAGGCCGCTGGGTTGATCAGGATGTAGTCCACCCCTTCGGCGCCTGCCCGATGGATACGCTCGACGATGGCCCCCTCGTGATTGCTCTGAAAACACTCAAGTTCAAGGTTGAGGCCCAGAGCTTCCTGGTGCAGCCTGCGGTGAACAGCCTCGAGCGTTTCTGCTCCGTAGATCGCGGGCTCGCGGGTGCCAAGGAGGTTCAGGTTGGGGCCCTGCACAAGGAGCAGTCGCCTCATGCGATGCCCGCTCGCATTGCCTGCGCCGCTTGCCGCAGCGGGGGCGCTGAACACTCAGGCACGGTCAAGCGCGGCAACCACTGCCTGCCGAAGCGCATCGATCCTCACTCTGCCGAGAACGGTCTTCAAAAGGGCCCCATCGTGACCGATCACCACGGTATAAGGGAGCAAACCCTTGTCGTTGCCGAAGAGGCGGGCGAGCTCGCTGCCCTGGCTTCCGGCAAGCACAAGGGGGTAGGTGATCTGCGATTTGGCCGCAAAAAGACGGATGTTGGACGGTGAATCGATGCCGATCCCGATCGTTTGCATCATTTTTGCCGGTCGTGACTGAAGTTCCTGTTGCAGGGCCTCGAGTTCGGGCATCTCTTCAACGCAGGGTGGGCACCAGGTGGCCCAGAAGTTCACGAGCAACACTTTCCCGCGGAGTTCAGACATCGGCAATGCCTCGCCGCGTGCGGTCTGAAAGCGCTGCTCCATCAACACGCGCACAGCCTCGTGGGAGGCCTGACGGGTGCTGTAGTAGCGCGCGGCAAACCAGGCACCGGCTGCGGTGGCCCCCATCGCGGTGCCCACGAGGAGAAGCATGCGGCGAAAGAGTCTGTGCCCTGCCGGGTCGGCAGGGGCTGTCGAGGGCATGTTGGGCGGTTCCTTCGACTCCATGGCGCAGGATCTTATACGAAAGGCCTAGAGTTGCTGCGCAAGCCTCGCGCGCAGCGCGGCCATGTCGCCGCGCTCCGGTGTGCCCCCCGCAGGCGCAACGAGCGCCCCGCGCAGATCCTCGAGGTCGTAGATCGAAATCAGGATCGCCTCGCCCTGCCAGTGAACGCCGAGGCCTTCGACTTCGACTCCGGTGCGAAAGTGCCTGAGGCCGAGGACTTCCGGGTCGAGACCCATATCGAGGAGACGGAAATGGACTTGCTTGGGCTCTTCGGCAAAGCATTGCAGATGGACCGGCGCACTCGCCGTGGCGATCCCCTTCCAGACCGCGCCGGTGGCAAGCACCGTCGTTGGAGCAAGCCGCGCCATCATCTCAAGCGCCACCAGGCGCATGTGCCGCACCCGTGCCGCATGGTCTGGATCAAAGAGCGCAAGGTGCTCGCGCAGGGCCTCGTCGACCTCCTGTGCGTCGGGAACGCAGCCCGATGGCATTCGCCGCCCCTCGCCGATCTCGTCGATCGCACGCCTTCGGGCCGGACCCGGCTCAAGGCCGTGATCGGCCATCAGGCGGGCGATATGCTGGGCGATCAGACTGCGGGTACGACCTTGAGCGTCCATGGAACAGGCAGTTTAGCTGCCGATACAATCCGCGCACTGTGCACATCCACATCCTGGGTATTGCAGGAACGTTCATGGGCGGCCTTGCTGCCATCGCGCGCCAGGCGGGGCACCGCGTCACCGGCTGCGACGCCAACGTCTATCCGCCGATGAGCGACCAGCTGCGAGCGCTCGACATCGATTTCGTCGATGGATTTTCAGCCTCGCAACTGGCCTTCAGACCCGATCTTTTTGTCGTGGGCAACGTCGTCCGGCGTGGCAACCCGCTGATGGAGGCGGTTCTCGATGCGCGCGTGCCCTACACCTCGGGACCGCAGTGGCTCGGCGAGCATGTGCTCGCACACCGCCCGGTGCTTGCGGTGGCCGGCACCCACGGGAAGACCACCACCACCGCGCTGTGCACCTTCCTGCTGCGCAAGGCGCTGGGGACGGATGTGGGCTATCTGATCGGCGGTGTGGCGCACGACTTTGCCTCGAGCGGGGCGCTGGGAGACGCCGCTCAGCCGTTCGTGATCGAGGCCGACGAGTACGACACCGCGTTCTTCGACAAGCGCTCGAAGTTTCTACACTACCGCCCGACGGTGGCGGTGCTCAACAATCTCGAGTTCGATCACGCCGACATCTTCGCCGATCTCGCGGCCATCGAGTGGCAATTTCACCAATTGTTGCGCACGATGTCTTCGCGCTCGGTGGTGGTGCTGGCCGCTGCACCGGCGGCTGGAGAGGCGCTGGAGCGGGTTCTTGCCCGCGGTTGCTGGTCGGCGGTCGAGCGTTTTGGATCACCCGGGCAAGGCCTCTGGGCCGAGGGAGTTGTGGCCTCGGGCGGACGGCAGCAATTTGCGCTGATGGAGGGTGCCACCCGGATCGGCGAGGCCAGTCTCGCGCTGGGAGGGAGCCACAACCTGCACAATGCGCTCGCCGCACTCACCGCAGTACGGCTGCTGGGCCTCGAGCCGCAGCATGCGCTCGAGGCCTTGTCGGCCTTCGGCGGAGTGCGCAGACGGCTCGAGTTGCGCGGTACCGTCAATGGGGTCGGTGTGTATGACGATTTCGCGCACCACCCAACCGCGATCGAAGCAAGCGTTGCCGCGCTTTGTGCGGAAAGCGGCCAGCGCGTGCTGGCTGTGGTGGAGCCGCGCAGCAACACGATGAAGCTGGGCACGATGGCGGCGCGGCTCGCCTCGAGCCTGCGCAGGGCCGACCGGGTGTATTGCTGCAGTGGGTCGCTGGACTGGGATGTGGCCGCTGCGCTTGATCCGCTTGGCGACAAGGTAGTGGTACGCGCGGAGGTCGGCCCACTCGTCGAGGCGGTTGTTGCCGATGCGCATGCGGGTGATCGCGTCCTCGTGATGAGCAACGGCGCCTTCGGCGGCATCCACGCCCGGCTGCTTCAGGCGCTCGCACTCAAGCCTTTCGCCTCATTGCCACCCGAGGGCGAGGCGCAGCCATGAGCGAGACCTTGCAACGGGCGGCGGGTCGCCCCCCCGCCGCAAGCGCATCCCACGCGGCGGCGCTCAGGCATGCGCTCTTCGAGGACGAGGGTCAACTCAAGGTGGGCGAAGTGGTCTCGGAGGCGCCCGCGAGCGTTCAGGTCGAGTTGCATGGCGGTCGCCGCATCAAGGTACGCATGCAGCAGATCGTCCTGCGCTTTGACGCGTTGCCGTCGGCCCCGCTGCTGCCGCAGGCGCAGGCGCTTGCCGAGTCGATGGACGTGGCGCTGATCTGGGAGTTTGCGCCGCAGGACGATGTGGACTTCGAACAACTCGCGGTGGAGTACTTCGGCGGCAAGCCCTCGGTGGTGCAACGCTGCGCCACGCTGCTTTGTCTGCAGGCCGCGCCAATCTGGTTTCAGCGCAGGGGCCGGGGACTTTTCCGCGCCCAGGACCGCGTGCAGATCGACAAGGCGCTGGCCGCAGTGGAGCGGCGCAAGCAACTCGAGGCGCGGATCCAGTCCTGGGCCGAGACGCTCGCAGCAGGACAATGGCCCGAGGCGTGGGTTGGATCCGGCGATGCGCACCCCGAGGCTGTCGACCCGATTGCGCTGCTGGTAAAGCCCGACAAGCAGTCGACCGCGTACCGCGCGCTCGATGCGGCAGCAAAGGCGACCCGGATGTCGATGCCGCAACTGGTCTTGCGCACCGGCGTGATCCCCGACGTGGCGCAACTCCACCGCGGAGCTTTTGCCCGCGAGCACTTCCCAAAGGGTCTGGAGCCGCAGTTTGCGCCCGATGAACTCGCAGCGGCGCTCGGTCCGCTGAGTGCCCGGATCCAAGCACTGCCCCTTGCCCCGGTTGCAGCCTTCTCGATCGACGACTCGAGCACCACCGAGATCGACGATGCACTCTCGGTGCAATGGCACGGCGCGCGGACATCTTTCGGGCAGGCCGCATCCAGCGCGGCTGCTTCCGGGGTGGTGACTCCCGGGGTGAGGGCTTTCGCGAAGGCGGGTGAGATCTGGACGATCGGCGTCCACATCGCAGTGCCATCACTGCTCCTTGAGCCGGGCAACCGCTGGGATCGGATCGCGCGGGAGCGCATGTCGACGGTGTACGCCCCGGGGGAAAAGATCCAGATGCTTCCAGAGCCGATCGTCCGCGTTTTCTCGCTCGACAGCGGTGCACCGAGACCGGCACTGTCGCTCTACCTGCATCTTGGCAGCGGCTTTGAGGTTGTGGGCGAGGAGACACGTCTCGAACAGGTGCCGATCCGCGCAAATCTGCGGCACGACAGGCTCGGGGAACGGGTGACGGTGCAAGCCCTTGAGCGCTGGTGGCAGGCCGCAGCGCCGGAGGCTGCCGCAGTTTGTGCAGCGCC
>Ga0169931_10012507_pt1 | contig 11754 bp, 10 predicted proteins | sample Kivu_15m_20L_FD_129675 | JGI IMG/M metagenome (GOLD analysis project Ga0169931, IMG submission 129675) | Freshwater microbial communities from Lake Kivu, Western Province, Rwanda to study Microbial Dark Matter (Phase II) - Kivu_15m_20L... | ecosystem: Environmental > Aquatic > Freshwater > Lake... | reverse complement strand
GACAATAATGATTCAATACGAAGAGGATAATAACTCACAAGAGATAGCAATATCTAACATGGCGGATTGGATGAAATTCAATACCCTAAAAGAAGAAACAAGCACAGACCTGTTTAAGGTAAGCGGAGAAGATCTAACAAAGATATCTGGATTAAGTCCTGCATTCCGTCGCAAGATGAACAGAGACTTGCAAAAAAGATTCCAGGGTATCGAAGGAACTGAGACACAACAAAACCTATTAGCACAAGCCATCACTGGCTATGCCATGTTTGATCTTATTGAGCCACCATATAACTTAGACTATCTTTCAACCATCTACGAAATTTCCCCATATAACTATGCAGCAATTAACGCTAAGGTTTCTAATATCGTAGGTCTTGGCCACGACTTTATTGAAACACGTAAGACACAAGAAGCATTTGATAATATTACAGATGAAAAATCTTTAGAGCGGGCACGTAGAAAGCTTAATAGACTTCGTCAAGATCTACACGATTGGCTAGAGCAATGTAATGAAGAAGAAACATTTACAGAAACATTAATTAAAGCTTACACAGATGTTGAAGCAACAGGAAATGGATATATTGAAATCGGCAGAACATCTGCTGGACGAATTGGATATATCGGACATATTCCTGCAAAGACAATGCGTGTGCGTCGTCTTCGTGACGGCTTCATTCAATTACTATATGGCAAGGCTGTATTCTTCCGTAACTTTGGAGATCAAGAAACAGAGAACCCAATTGCAGGCGGACTAGATAGACCAAATGAAATTATTCACCTAAAGAAATATACACCAACAAATAACTACTATGGTATTGCAGATATTGTGGCATCTTCAAATGCTATGGCTGGAAACGAATTTGCTGGTAAGTACAACCTTGACTACTTTGAGAACAAGGCGGTTCCAAGATATATCATTACCGTAAAGGGTGCTAAATTATCAACAGAGTCTGAGCGTAAATTGCTCGAGTTTTTCCAGGTCGGTCTAAGAGGCAAGAATCACAGATCTCTTTATATTCCCCTTCCACCAGACTCACCAGACTCAAAGGTTGAATTTAAGATGGAGCCAATTGAGGCAGGAGCTCAAGAGTCATCATTTAACGTGTATCGTAAATCTAATAGAGATGAAATTCTATTATCTCACCGTGTCCCAATTAATAAAATTGGAACTCCAGAAGGAGTTAATTTGGCGGTGGCTAGAGATGCCGATAAGACATTTAGAGAGCAAGTATGTCGTCCAGCCCAGATGAATTTGGAAAAGAAATTAAATAAAATTATTGAAGAAATGACAGATGCCCTGCTTCTTAAATTTAATGAGCTAACTTTGACCGACGAAGATACCCAGTCAAAGATCGATGAGCGATATTTAAGGATGCAGGTAATTACCCCTAATGAGGTAAGAATTAGAATGGGTCTGGTTCCAATTGACGGTGGAGATAAAGTCGTCCAATTAAAACCACAGCAACAGGCAGAGGTAAGAGCACAGGCAGGACAAACTCGAAATAGAGATTCCGAGAGGTCTGCAAATTCCCCAGATATTTCTGGAGAAGGCCGAAATGCTCAGGGCGACGGAAGACAAGTCGACTAACCCTACTCAACTGATTATTTGCCTTATATACAATAACGTTATAAAATTAAGCATATGAATATTGAGAAATCTCTTTGGTCTTCGCATGGCGACAACATTACGTTGTCCGTGCCATTTACTAAAGTTAACCGTGAAAAACGCACAGTCTCAGGATTTGCAACACTTGATAATCTTGACCAGACTGGAGATGTTGTTCTCGCTGAAGCAAGTCTAAAAGCATTTGAATCTTTCCGTGGAAACATTCGTGAAATGCATGGATCAAATGCAGTTGGTAAAATGGTTTCTTTTAAGCCAGAAACATATTATGATCCAGCAACAAAAGAATTTTATAATGGCGTTTATGTAGATGCATACATCTCAAAGGGCGCACAAGATACTTGGGAAAAGATTCTTGACGGAACTCTAGCAGGATTCTCAATCGGCGGAAAAATTAAAGATTCAGAAAACGAAGTTAACAAGTCCACTGGTAAGCCAGTCAGATTTATTAAAGAGTACTCATTGATGGAATTATCAGTAGTTGATTCTCCAGCAAACGAGCTATGCAACATCTTGTCTGTTCAGAAGATGAACGGTCAGCTAGTATTTAAAGGAATGGCAGCAGAGGTTGTAACAGAAAATATTTTTTATTGTACAGATAGCGATTCAGTATTTGTATCAACAGAGTCATCTTATGATTCCCCAGTTACAGGCAAGCCTGCAACATTGATCGGATGGGTAGAATCAGCAGATGTTAACAAAGCAAAAGAAATAGATAAGATTCTTGATTTACATAAAAGATCAAGATTGTCGACGCCTGAAACACAAATTGCAAAACAGGCAGACATAGAAGGAGGTACAGAAGTGTCAGAGAATACAGAAAACGTAGTTGCAGAAGATGCAGTAGCACCAGAAGCAGCCGTAGAAGACACAGCAGCAGTTGCTCCCGCAGAGGAAGCACCAGCTGTTGAAGAAGCTCCTGCAGCAGCAGTAGCAGACGCTCCTGCCGAAACTCTAGAAAAAGCAGCCGACGTATCAGAAGTTATGGTTGATGAACCTGATTTTGCAAAGATGCTTGGCGATCTAAAAGGATTTTTCTCAGAGACATTGAACAAGGCTTCAGAAGCAAATGCAGCACAAGTTACAGCTATTAAAGATACAGTTGAAACTTTCAGCAAGAGCGTTGATGGCCGAATTTCAGAATTGGCAGAACAACATGCAGCCCTTTCAAAGGCTGTAGAAGATATCAAGAACACGATTGATGGCGTAGAAAAGCGTGTCGATGCAGTAGAAGCAGAGACTGCAATTAAGAAGTCCTCGGACCTTGGCGGGTCTCAGGAAGTAACAATCAAAAAATCAAAGTGGAACGGTTCTTTCCTCGGTTCCGTAACAGAATTAATTAAATAAGGTAGGTGAAATATAATATGAGTAATGAAACATTAGAAAAGGCAATTGCAGCAGGAACTACCGCTACAGCAACTTTTACTTCATCCACAGGTGGAGCAGGAGTACACATAGCTAGTGAGGCTGGCAATGGTGGCCTTCTAAATGCAGAACAATCAGCCCGCTTTCTAGATTATATGTTCGACGCAACCGTAATTGGAAAAGTCGCACGTACAGTGAGAATGCGAAGCGATACCGCAGAGATTGATCGTATGTCCGTTGGCGAGAAGCTTATGACTCTCGCAACAGAAGGAGCAGCAACTGGCGCAAACGCAGCAGTTACTTTCTCAAAGATCTCTCTTACAACAAAGAAACTTCGTCTAAATTGGGAGCTTTCAACTGAGTCTCTAGAAGACAACATTGAGGGTCCAGATCTAGAAGATCATATTGCCCGATTGATGGCAACACAAGCAGGTAACGACATTGAAGATGTAGTCCTAAACGGAAATACATCTTTAACAAGCGATGACCTATACAAGTCATTTGATGGCGTTGTAAAGAAGGCTAAGGCTAGCGGTCACGTAGTCGCTGGTGCAGGTGCAGGAGTATCTCGTGAGCTTTTCAATAAGGCTCTAAAGGCACTTCCACGTAAGTACAAGCAACGTCGTGGCGACCTTCGCTTCTTGGTAGGTTCAAACCTAATCCAAGATTTCCTATATGCTAACAGCATTGGAACAAACCAAACAATTCCACAAGATATCGCATCAGGTATTATCCGTGGAGCAACACCAGGACTTGGTGGTCCAGCAGGGTTCGTAGCACCATTCGCATTCGGTATTCCGATTGTTGAAGTTCCTATGCTAAAAGAAGCACAGGATGGTACATACTCAGGCGAGACTGGCGATCACGGAGATATCCACTTGACATTCCCAAATAACGTAGTTATTGGTATCAAGCGTGATGTAACCGTCTATCGTTTCTTCCAGCCACGTAAGGACTCTATCGAGTACACAATGTATACTCGTGTAGGCGTTCAAATCGAGCAGGCAGACGCATGGGTTGTTGTTAAAGACGTTAAGATTGCTTCCTAATTAATAGGATTTAAATCTGCTAAAGGCCCCCTAAATTAATTTTTGGGGGGCTTTTCATTTTAATTTAGTAATGCTATAATTGTTTAGAGTAGAAATAGGAGATATACATGTCATTTGAGACATTAAAAGTATCTGAGCTAAAGCAGATTGCAGAAGATTTTGCAGTTAATACAGATGGCTTAAAGAACAAGGCCGACGTTATTGCCGCCCTCGCAGAAGAAGGCGTTACTTGGTCTGTATATAACAAGACCATGGATGAGATGGAAGAAGAAGATATGTCAGTAGAAATCCTGCCAAAGTTTGATCCAAAGGCGGAGCAACCAGAAAATACAGTATTAGTAAGAATGACTAGAGATAACTTTAGGTATGATATTATGGGATTTACGTTCACAAAAGAACACCCATTTATTGCAATGAATAATGATGCAGCGCAAGCAATTTTTGATAAGGAGGAGGGCTTTAGATTAGCAACTCCAAGGGAAGTCCAGGAGTACTACAACTAGTCTACGCCTCTTAAATGGCAGAAGTATTAGTAGGTTCACAATCTCCAGTAACACATAAGGTGTTCTGGAATGGAGAAGTTGCAGACGCAACCTCCGCACCAATTGTCAAAATTTATGACGTAACAAATGATCCAGTAGTAAGTCCTGCAATTTCTTCAACCACGCTTTTGACAACTATTACATCAACCCTGGATGAAAACAATCCAGGAACATATACAATCAATGTTCCTTATGAATATACAAACAGAAACAGGACTTTGAGACTTAAATGGGAATATGCAGTCAGCGGAACATCTGTTGTAAAAACAGAAGACGTTTTTGTTGTAACTCCATACATTGATTTCAATCATATTCATGATATGGGCTTTGCTTCAGATTCATCTGATCCAGGATATAAGTCATACTCAGATTTAATTAAAGCAGAAAAATATGCTCGTAAACAAATTGAGGGATATACAGGACAGTACTTTTATCTATATGATGACGTGTATGTTGTATACGGATATGAGTCAGATACGCTACCTCTTCCCGCAAAAATTAATTCTTTGCAAAAGTTATTTGTAAAAGATATTTTACTTATAGATAATTTATCTACACCTACAGTTAACAACTGGGGCCTAGCAGTAAATATATCAGAAACAAAATTTGGACTTAGGGTAGACAGGTCTAGCACACTAGACAACGCTGTGTATATCGCAAACGGAATGGTGCCTCCAAGCATTCATGACTACTCTGGAATATTTCAGTCTGGTATTCCCTATAAGGTTCAAGCAAGATTTGGATGGGATTCTGTTCCTGAGAATGTGGAACAAGCGGCGGCAGAATTAATGAAAGACTACTTCTCTAAGGATACAATGTGGAGAAACAAGTATGTAAAGAACATATCTACATTTGACTGGGACTTTGAATATACAGGAGATGCCTACACTGGAACAGGTAATGCATACGCAGATAACTTGTTAGCAGATTACGTCTTAACAGCTAAAGCAGAGATTATATAATGAATAGCATCGTAGACTCTGTCTTGTCTATGAACTTAGATGTATATAGACAGTCTGAGATTCAGGATACTAATACAGGGGCAATAGTTAGAGAATGGAACTTTTATAAAACTGTTTCGTGCCACGTAAAGGGAGTTATTAGCAACTCTGCTACTACCCGCTCTAGCGACAAACAAATATTCTCAAACAAGTATTTAAACGATCAAGTTATTCAAGTTAGAACAGCAGAGAAATTAACTGCAAGAGAAAAGGTTACAAACATTAGAGACTCTGAAGGTAACACTATTTGGAATGAGATTAACTACCCAAATGAAACCCCAACAGTATTTGAAGTTATGGGAACAACTCCAGTCACTGACCCATTTGGTAGGGTGATTGCATATAACTCATCTATGAAGAGATCGGAGAATCAGCAAATTGGACAATAGCGGAATGTTGGTTCAAGCGGCAAGCGGACTTGAAAGAATGATGTACGCAAATCAAAACGGACCTTTAAAAGATAGCACAGTAGCTCAGATATCAGCCTACGTATATTATGAGGCATCAGTATTATCTAAACTTACAACTAATGCTCAATTCAAAGCATTGTTTACAAAAATAATGTTTGATCAAATAAACTCAGATTTTGGAAATTATATAGATGCATTAGCAAGGTCAAAACCCAAGTCTTTGCACCATGTTTATGAATGGAAAAAGACTGGAAATAAGACCGCAAGGCTTTTTAAATTAAATAAGATTTCAGAAGAAGGATTATCGTTTAGAATAAACTACGACTTCTTGCCATCTAGATCTATGGTTCCCGCTCTAAGTGGAAGACGCAGACACATGTTTGCAAATAAGGCTGCAGTAATGGAAGCAGGCAAGCCTTTGGTTATTAGACCTAAAAATGCAGAACGATTAGTATTTGAAATTGATGGAGAAACAGTATTTATGCCTAAAGGTAAATCGGTAACAGTTAGACGACCTGGTGGTTCTGCTTCAACAAACCAGTTTACTTTAGCACACTCAAGATTTTTTAGCGGTAACTTAGTTAATACTTCAATCAAGAATTCTGGATTTCAAAGAATATTTAACTCAAGTATGAGTAAGGCACTTAGAGTTCCTTCTAATATTAAAAAGGTTCAGTATTCCTTCTCTCCAAATCTTATTAGATCACAGGCAGATGCCGCATTGATGGCTTCATTTGGAGGTGCAATGTGACAGCAAACTATAAGTTAGATGCAATGCTAGAGCTTCGTAAATATTTATGGAAAGAGTTATATACTCGTGATATATTTGATGAAGATGACTATTGGTCAGATAATCTAAATGAGAATATTGTCCCAATTATCCCAGTTCAGCAAGCAGCCGAGATGAACCAATTCTTAAGCGGTAAGAAGCATATAGTCTATGATAAAGTCGGAATGTCTTATGAAGACAACTGGCTAATTTGCTGTGAGCAGATTATGTTTACCCTGTATTCAACATCAATAGCGGATATAAATGAGATAAGAAATTATATGACTGATGAGTTTAGAAGGATGGACGAGTCTGCTAAAGACATAAATAAATGGGCAGATCTATCAGATAAATTTAAATTTCATAGCATATGGATAGCAGATATCTCTCCAACCGCCCCGTCTGAAGAACTTCAAGGATTCTTTTCAGCAGAGGTCATCCTGGAAATCAAATATTCTAGAATTACAGACAACACAGGCAGGTTCCTGTAGGGTTTGCCTTTTTACCTATTATGGCCTAAACTTGTCCTAAGAGGAAAGAAGCCTAGCCAGCTTTTATTTAAGATTTTAAAATATATATATATTAAAATATAGGAGGTAAGAAAACTATGGCACAATCCGTAGGTAATGCTAAAAATATTCTCGTTGGAGCATCTCCGTTGTTCTTGTCAACAATTGACGTTAACGACTCAGATTACATTCCAAACGCAGAAGCAGGCGTAGCAATTGCATCAGGCGCAGGAACAGTAGGCGTCCCAGCATTTGCATCAGGCGTATCATATACAACTACACTAAATAACGTAAACCAAACATCAGGACTTTTTGGATACCGTAACGTTGGTTTTACTAACAACGGTCTTCAAATTACATACAATCCAACATATGATTCAGTAACTGTAGATCAGTTGCTCGATACAGCAAAGTTGTTCAAGTCTGCGATGGAGGTTATGATCGCAACAGAAATGTCAGAAGGTACTCTCGAGAACATCGCAGCAGTATTCGGACAGGCAGCATCGACTCTTTCAGACAATGGTTTGTCTGGAGCAGCAAATAAGAAGGAACTCGGTCTAGAGGCAGGTGCACTTGGTGCAGCTCCAACAGAGCGTCAGTTAATTGCAGTTGGACAGGCTCCAACAGCAACCTCGACAACATCTGAGCGTGTATATTATGCACGTCGTGTCTTGTCAGTACAACAGTCACAATTCTCACTTGCTCGTACAACTCCAACCACATTCCCAGTAACATTCCGTCTTCTACCAGATGCTGCTTACGCAGGCTCTGAGTACGGCAAGATTATTGACCGTGTATTGGTAGCATAATAATCTAATTTATTAGATATTTAGTAAAACCCCCAATTTATTGGGGGTTTTACGTTTGTATTAGTATATTCTTTTTAGTATAATGATTGTGAATAGATCCTAGGAGGACCTAAATTGGCAACAACAGTATATAACGTAGAAGAGGTACAGCTACAAAACGGACAGACCGTAAAGCTTAAACCACTTTCAATTAAAGAACTTCGTAAGTTCATGATCGCAATTAAAAAGACTGGCGAATCCCAGACAGAGGATGAGACACTAAACATCCTGATTGACGCATGTGCAATCGCATTAGAAAAACAATTACCAGAGTTGGTAGCAGATCGAGAGGCATTTGAAGATGCAATCGATGTTCCAACAATGAACCGCATTCTTGAGGTTTGCGGAGGAATTAAACTTGACGACCCAAACCTACTAGCGGCAGCGGTTCTGGCTGGGCAGAACTAGACTTAGCCGCTTTAGAAGGAGAACTTTTTCTTTTAGGACATTGGAAGAACTACGATGAACTTGAAGAAAATTTATCAATGCCAGAACTTATAAATACTTTCCAGGCTTTAAAGAAAAAAGAACATGACGCAAGAAAGTTTCAAGCATCTTTAAAGGGAGTAGATATAGGCGAGTATCAAGAAAGTAGTAATACAGGTTCTAGTTTTGAAGAAATAGAATTGAGAGCAGCAGGAATAAATGCTAATCCCAATGATGTTGTTTCACTACAAGGAAGATTCGCAGCTAAGGCTGGATTTGGAATTGGAGAAGGACTAGGATACGCTAAGGAGTAACTTGAATATAAATGGCTGACGAAACAATCAGTACCCGAATAGTCGCTAATGCAGACTTTTCAGCTCTTATTGCCGATGTGCATAGAGTTACAGCAAGCCTATCAAAATTACAGCAAGAACTAGCTAGCTCAAATAAGATGCTGGCAAATCAAATTGCCGTAATGAATCGTTCTTTTTCTGATACCCTTAGAAGCACTGGTCAATACTCTACACACTTTGTAAGTTTACAGTCAGATGTTGAAAAGTTTGGTAAAAATCTTGATGGTGGAAAACTTAAATTAAATCAATATTTTAATGCTTTTAGAGATCAGGCAAGAACATCTGGCGGACTTATAAGAGATTTAGCAAAACAACAAGTAGCCTTACAGAACTCGATATTACAACCGCTAGGCAGAAACGCACAAGGACTAATGCAGTTCAATGTGCATGTTCCAAGAGGTCTTGATGAGGTAAAAAATAAAACCGCTATAGCCCGACAAGAATTGCAGATCATGAATAGAGTAATTCAAGACGGTGCAGTACAACTTATTAACTGGGGTAAAAATACTCAATGGGCTGGTCGTCAGTTAACTGTAGGCTTAACAGTACCACTCATTGCTTTTGGTAAAGCGGCTGCTGATGCTTTTAAACAAGCAGATCAAGAGTTAGTTCGTTTAACTAAAGTTTATGGTGATGTGTCAGGAACTTCAGCAGCAGAATTAGGTAAGGTTAGAGATGATGTAGCAAAAACTGCAAAAGAAATATCTGCAGCAATGGGTGTTTCGTTTAAAGAAACTATTGGGTTAGCAGCTGATATTGCTGCAACTGGTAAAACTGGAGACGAGCTGTTAGGTTCAATTAGAGAAACAACAAGACTAGCAGTACTTGGTGAAGTAGACAGACAAGAAGCCATGAAAGCTACCCTTGCAATTCAATCAGCATTTAAACAGAATACAGACGAACTTTCAAAGTCTATTAACTTTCTTAACGCAGTTGAAAACCAAACATCAACCACTCTTAATGATCTAGTAGAAGCAATTCCAAAAGCTGGTCCCGTAATTAAAGGATTGGGCGGAAGCATACAAGATCTTGCTTTATACCTAACAGCTATGCGTGAAGGCGGTATTAACGCAGCAGAAGGAGCCAATGCCTTAAAGTCAGCCCTTGCATCTTTAATTAACCCAACAGATGTTGCTGTTGCAAAATTCCAAGGGTTTGGAATAGATCTTTTAGGGATAGTAAATAATAATGCTGGCAACGTAACAGAAACACTATTTGCTTTGCAAGCAGCATTAGACAAACTAGATCCGTTACAAAAACAACAAGCAATTGAACAATTGTTCGGTAAGTTTCAATTTGCTAGACTAAATGCTTTGTTTGAAAATCTAGGAAGAGAGGGTAGCCAGACCTTAGAAGTACTTGATCTAATGAAAGCATCATCAGAAGATTTGGCGGCAGTAGCAGGTCGAGAATTATCAGCAGTTACAGAATCAGCATCTGGTAAATACCGTAGAGCGATAGAAAGTTTAAGAGCATCTTTGGCAGAAGTTGGTGAACAATTCTTACAAATAAATACAGTTTTAGTTCAGGTAATTGATAAAGTAATACAATTTGCTAACAATTTGCCAGGACCAGTAAAACAAGTTCTTGCATTAGCTGGCGGATTTACAGCAGTAATTGGTCCAGTAATTATGTTAACTGGTGTACTTGCTAACTTCTTCGGATACATCCTAAAGGGTATATTCCATATGAAGGCGTTCTTTAAGGGTGGAGAAGGTTGGAAGTATTTAACTCCAGAAATGCTTGCTACAGAAAAAGCAGCAAGACTTGTTGAGCAATCTTTCTATAGTGACGCAAAAGCTGCCGCAGTATTAAAACAAGCATTAGGAAATTTAATTGATGAATTTTCAATATTAGAAGCAAAAGCAAAAGCTGGAGCAATGAGTGTCAACCCAGCAGTATCAACAATGGCGGGTAATTTAGTTATGGCGGCAGGCGGATCGAGAGTAGTAAATCCAAATCATCCATTAGCTGGTGCACGAGGAACAAGAGCAAGTTCTCACATGGTTCCAAGATCCAGTATGACAGAAGAACAAAGAATGCAGCAGACCATATTCGGGATGGTTCCAGGCTCTATTCCTGTAAATCAAAAAATTGGTCAAAACCCACAAATTTATATGAACGATCAGTTGCCAAGTGTTCCTGGACTTACAACAATAGGCGGAGTTTCAACTGGTATAGTATCCAGTGAAGCAGCAAGACACCATGCAATGATGGCCACACTTGCCATGCAATCAAAAACTGAAATTGCACAATTAAAACAAACAATTGCTGCAACAGGAACAGTAACTAAAGATTTTATGAATCAATTTGACGACATTCTTCCTATTGTTTCAAAATTAACAGATAATGCTGCTAGAGAATCGGCATTAATTGTAGCAGAACTCCGTGCAGGGAAATTAAGCATTGAAGCGGCAAAGGCAAAAATTGTAGCTCTTAATTTGGAAACAGAAAGAATGATTGCTTCTTCTATGAAGACTCAAGCAGCTTCTATGGGAAGAACAATTAATCCAACAATGGTTCCTACATTAAATCAGCCAGTCGTAGATCCTACTGGTAAGTCTAATATGAGAGAGTTATTTAAAAAGGGCAAGACAAGAGACTTTATTAATAGAATTGCAGGAGCTTTAGGTGTAAGGACTTCTGGTGCTGGATATAACATAGAAACAACAGTTCCTAAAAAGTTTAATATGGGTGGATATGTCTACACAATGAACGATGGAAGCGTTGTTCCAGGACCTAATGTTAATAGAGATGTTGTTCCAGCTATGCTTACCCCAGGAGAATTTGTTGTAAACGCAGAAGCAACACAAGAAAATCTCCCATTGTTAATGGCAATAAATAATGGATATAAT
>Ga0169931_10012506_pt1 | contig 11755 bp, 7 predicted proteins | sample Kivu_15m_20L_FD_129675 | JGI IMG/M metagenome (GOLD analysis project Ga0169931, IMG submission 129675) | Freshwater microbial communities from Lake Kivu, Western Province, Rwanda to study Microbial Dark Matter (Phase II) - Kivu_15m_20L... | ecosystem: Environmental > Aquatic > Freshwater > Lake ... | reverse complement strand
TCACCACGGCATCGAGGCCATCGAGCGCGAGCAGTTCGCGGAAGTCGTTGTGCACGCTGCAGCCGCGATAGGTCCCCTGCCCCGATTGTTTGGCATAGTGGTCTTCGATGTTCTTACGGCTGTGCTCGCGACGCTCGGCCACGACATCGCTGACGGCGATGATCTGCACGTCTCCATAGCCAAGGAAGCGGCCCACATGACCAGGGCCCATCGTGCCGACGCCGATCATGCCGATCGTGAGGCGTTCGTTTGCCGCAGCGCGAGCCTTGGGCAGCGCGGTGAGGATCGTGGGGCCGACGGCGGTGGCCGCGGCAGCGGTCTTCAGGAAACGGCGGCGCGAAACGCGTGCGGACATCGGCGGGGCATCCTGTGGAGCTAAGGCGGGAGGGTTGGCGTGCACCGCCAGGATAGTCGTGCGGCGAGCGCGGTGCAAACAGGCAGGGGCGAGCAAATCGCCATTGCGAAAAAGAAAGGACCAGGGGAAGGCATTCCCCTAGCTTTCCAAGCGCGACAAACGCGACGGCCTAGTCGCCGGTGCCGATATCGTCGTTGAAGGCTTCCAGAATCAGGTCGCACTCGGCGGCTTCGTGCTGGTGGAAGCGGCTGAGGAACTGGTGATATTGGCCGGCCAGCCGCTGCAGCAGCCGGGCGGGCATCTCGTGGTAAAGCAGTTGCTCCGACGTTTCCACGACGCGGCACATTTCGGCGAAGAGGTCGAAGTGCTGTGAACGCAGCGACTCCGCTCGGCGGCACAAATGCGGCGCGACGATGATCGCGTCTTCGAAGTAGCCGTACGCTTCTTCGAGCGAGAAGTGCATCGCCAGTTGATCGCGCAGCTTGGTGAGCAGTTCGCCTAAACGCTTGTAGTCGATCTCTACCGGACCCGAGTGATCGAGCATGGCCGAGGAGTGATGGATCAATTGCCGCAGCTCGTGATGATCGTCCTTGATCTCCCGGAGGAAAGCGGGATTGATCGAGACGGTGCGCATTGCGATTGCCATATCGTCCTCCTGCGGAAAGTACGTCGCCCCTCGGCTTATTCAAAAAAGCGTTGGCTTTGCGTATTCGTTTCGCGAACTGAGGTAGCAGCAGGGATCGCTTGTGACGCTAGCTAGGGAAGTCAAGGAAATGAAGAATGAAGGGGAGCAGCCGCTAGAGCCCCCATAAGTCTAGGTTCCGGGGCGGAATGCTGTCAAATTTTTAGCCCCGGGCGGACGGCGAAAGATTCGCCCCCGCAATGGGTTAGGGAATGTAGCACCGGATATCCTGCCCGCGCGAGCGGCGCGTCGAATGCTCGTTTCAACAAAGAAGACGCGTGCTCAGAGAAAGCCAGCCGCAGCGTTCGCGATTGGTCATGCCCCTCTCGCTAATCGCGGGCGAAGCAGACCAGGCAGATGTCGTCGCTCTGCAGACGGCCGCGGACATGGCGCTGGACATCGCTAAGGAGCGCGCTGCCAAGGCCTTCGATCTTACGGGGAGCGGTGAGGAGCGTTTGTTGCAAGCGCTGGCCGCCATAGACCGTGCCGGCGGAGTCCATGGCGTCGGTGATGCCGTCGGTGTAGAGCACGATGGCGTCGCCGGGCTCGAGCGGCAGCTCGACCTGTTCGTAACGCCGGTCGGCGTCGCAACCGAGTGGCAGGCCTCCGTCGCCGCAAAGCACTTCGAGCTTGCCACTACGCAACAACAGCGGCGGCAGGTGACCGGCATTGACCATCGTGAGCTTGTGCTCGCGCGGATCGAGCACGCAGAGCGCGAAGGTGACGAAGTGGTAGTTTGCCAGTTCGCTGGCGAGATCAAGATTGAGCTGGTCGACCGCGGCGGCCGGCGAAGCGCAGGTTGCCAGGCAATAGCGGACCTCGGCCGAGAAGTGCGCCATCAGCAGCGCGGCCGAGACGCCCTTGCCGGCCACGTCGCCAATCGCGAGTGCCAGCCGGCCATCGGGCAGCGGAATGTAACCGAAGTAGTCTCCGCCGACTTCGTCAGCCGGCTGGTAGTAATCGAAGAACTGGTAGCCGGGGACTTCCGGGCGGCTTTGAGGCAGGAACTGGAGCTGCATCTGCTTGGCCGTGCCAAGCTGGCGCTGGTAGGTCGCGCCGTCGAAGGGGGTCTGCTGCGCGCCGGCGGTTTCGACCCCTTGGGCGGCCATCGCGGCGACGCTGGCCAGCACGTCGAGATCGGCCTGGGTGAACCGTCGCGCGAGCTCGGTCGTGTCGAGATAGATGATTCCCAGCGGGCGGCGGGCGGCGCCCTTAAGCGGGGCGCAGATCATCGAGAGCACCTGCACTTCGAACACCGATTGATTCGCATCGGCCGCGTCGGCCGGAGTGTCATCCATCAGCACCGGCTGCGCCGTGCCCATCACGTGGAGAGCCATCTTACGGCTGATGGGGCCGAACGTCATGCTGTGACCGGCTTCGCTCTGACGATGCTTGATCGCGCGGGGAACGAGATGCCCTTCGGTCCCCTCTTCGAGCAGGATGTAGCCGCGCGCGGCCTGCGGGAAGATCTCGAACAGTGTGTCGAGGATCCGGGGCAGGAGCTGATCGACGTCGGGCTGACCTTCAAAGTCGGCCGAGATCTTGAGGGCGGCGCGAAAGCGGGCTTGCGGCGAGACCTCGCTGGCGGAGTCTGCCGAGACACTGCCGGCGGCCGCGGGGGCCAGCATTGCCCGGGCGGCCGAGCGCGTGCGAGCGATCTCTTTGGGGAGCGGAACGTCGGCCAGAGTTTCGTTGACGTCGTCATCCGTGCGGGGCACCCCCGAGTGGAAGACCGTCACGACCTCGTAGATATGGATTTTGTCGCCATCCTTGAGCTTGGTGCGAGCTTCGAGGCGATGGCCGTTGACATAGGTGCCGTTCAGACTGCCCAGGTCTTCGAGGTAGTAACCGTCCGGAGCGCGCACAATCCGAGCGTGCTGCCGCGAAACCGTATGGTTCCGCAGGACGATATCGCAAAACTGGTCGCGTCCGACCAGCATCTCCTCGGATGCTAGCTCGTGCAGCTCGCGCCCGCCGGTGCCGGTGCAGACCTCGAGAGTCGCCATTGCCACGGACCTCTCGTGCTGGCTCGTCTGGTGGTCGGGGAAAGACGGGTGCAGAGTGACCGCCGGCTGCCCCGAAAGCTCCCCCGAAGCCACTTTCTCATTGGAGTGATACGGTGTCAAACAACTTCCCTCCAATTACGAGGTTAGGAGCATGTACCGTGCGGGTTGGGGGGCCGGTTTCAATCGATTTTCTCAGCACGGGCGTTAAGCTGCCGTGAAGCCGGATTCGTCCCCAGAAGGATTCGCAGTTGGTCGGCTGGTTTGTTGCCCGGCGGATCCATGTCGGGCGGAGGGTTTCCGGGGTGTACTTCGCCACTGCCGGTGCCATCTTGGCCCGTCTCTCCCACGGTTGGCGGGATCACCCGCGAGCCAGACTGCCGCCGGGAAGCGAGAAACCCAGGTCTGCCGGGGGTGATTTGCTGGCAAGACCTGCCGAGTTGGAGGAGGCAAAAAAACTTGTGACTTGGACGCCTTGTCAGGGCAACTAACCTTGCGAGAATTGCGTCCGGGTGTATCCTAGCGCCCGGAACAGAAGAATTTCCCGCTTGCCCCCAGCGAGTCTATGAGCCTCTTAGCTGCGTTTGGTTTTGGTGCCGTTTTGCTGTTGGTCCTGGATCTGGCGACCCAGCCGAAGCCGCTTCCCGCCCCGCGGAATGACCGCGGTGGGGCGATTTAGCCGGGCGTTTCGTCGTCACTGATCCGATGGCCCCTCTTTTGCTGGCTCGGTTGGGTGATTTGCCTACGGGCCTGTATCTAGCGATCTTGGGCTGGTTTGTCGCTCCGATCGTTGGTCTCGGCTGGCTGATCAGCCTCATTCGGCGGCGTCCGAAAGAGCCGCAAGAATGGGTTTTCTTCGGTTGCTATTGGCTCATCTGGCTACTTGCACCGCTGTTGTTGCCGGTGGTGTCGCGAATCGTCATGTAACTGGGACTCGTTTCTTTGTCCCGGTCGTTTTTGCATCGGCTGACGGGCTGATTTACAATCGCTCCGTCCCCCTCCCGCTCTTTGGGTTGGGGTTTTCGGCCATTTGCCACTCCCAAGCTGGTAAATCGGGCCGCGGCCGTTCTCGCTTCCAAGGCACCTCTCCGATGCATGTTCGCTCCAGCCGGCCGCTCACCGCGGCTGTTCTTGTAGGCCTGTTTATCTCCTCGCTGGCCGGCCAGACCATGGCCCGCGAAGAGATCACGATCTATCGCGACGAATTCGGCACGCCTCACATTTACGCCGAGACGGCCGAAGGGGCCTGCTTTGCCAATGGTTATGCCCAGGCGGCGGACCGGTTGGAGGAACTGCTCAAGCAGTACCTGCGTTGCACGGGCAGGATGAGTGAAGCCTTCGGACCGGACTTTCTGCGCGACGATTATCGGCAGCGAGTCTGGCGGCACGAGGAGGTGGCGAAAGCCAAGTACCCGACCATTGCCCCCAAGTCGCGGGCCCTGGTCGAGGCTTACCTGGCGGGGGTGAAGCAGTACATGGCGGAGCATCCTTCGGAGGTGCCGGCCTGGGCACCGCAGTTGGAGCCCTGGATGTGCGTAGCGCTGGGGCGCTACGTGCTGTGGGGTTGGCCCGAGGGGGAAGCGAATGACGACCTGGAACGGATTGGCCTGAAGGGTGACCCGGTTGAATACCACGGTTCGAACGAGTGGCTGATCGCGAAAGATCGTTCGGCTTACGGTGCGCCGATCGCGCTGATCGATCCGCACCTTTCCTGGTATGACGCGTTTCGGTTCTATGAAGTCCGGCTGTATGGCGGTGAACTCGAGATCTCGGGCATGTCGATCCTCGGCCAACCGCTGCCGGGTTTGGGGCACAACCGCTTCTGCTCGGTGGCGATGACCACCGGCGGTCCGGACACCTCGGACGTGTTCGAAGAAGAGCTCAATCCCGAGAACCCGCGGCAGTACAAGGTCGACGGCAAGTGGGTCGACATGCAGGTGAAGACCGAAACGATCCGCGTGAATAAGGACACGGGCTTTGAAGAGAAGAAGGTCGACATCGAGTACACCCGCCACGGACCGGTGATTGCCCGAAAGGACGGCAAGGCCTACGTGTTTGCGATTCCGTATGCCGAGGAAGTGGGCCTGATGGATCAGACCTATCTGATGATGACCGCCAAGAATCTGGATGAGATGAAGAAGGCCCTGTCGATGCAGCAGCTCATGATGCAGAACATCATGGTCGGCACCGTCGAAGGGGACATCTACTATGTGCGTGTCGGCCGCGTGCCCAAGCGAGCGCCAGGCGCCGACTGGAAGCGGGCCACGCCAGGAAACGTCACGAAGAACGACTGGCAGGGGATCCATCCTTTTGAGGATCTGGTCCAGATCGAGAATCCGCCGGAAGGGTACATGCAGAACTGCAACATCAGCCCGCAGTTTCTGTTCAAGGGGTGCCAGCTCGCGCCGAATCCGGCGGCGCCGTATCTGTTCAACGGTTTCAAGAGCATGGACGAGGCGTACGACAGCCCGCTGCATCAACGGGCGGCGATGTGCGTGGAGCTCTTGCACGCAGATGACCGCGTGACGATTGCAGACGCGATCGAGATTGCCATGAGCCCCGCGGTGTTCGGCGTCGACAAATGGCAGGATCGCCTGCGCCAGGCGTGGGACGCCTCGAGCGCCGACGTCAAACAAGACGCGGAGCTGGCGAAGCTGTACGGGGTGATCACGGCCTGGAACCGGCGCTGCGATCCCGACGCGACCGGCGCGGTGGCGTACAAGTATTGGAAGCAGGCTTTCGGCGGTGAGATGAAGCAAGCCGATCGATTCGGAATGCCACCAACGCCCGAAGCGACCGACGAGCTGTGCATCGCCAAGCTGCGCGAGGCGGGCGAGAAGCTGAAGGCCGACTTTGGCCGGGTGGACGTGGCTTACGGCGACGTTTATCGCGTGGGCCGGCGCGGCAGCGACAAGACCTGGCCGGTGGGTGGCGGCTCGAACGACCACATCGCGACGCCCCGGGCGATCAGCTTTGAAGAGATCGAAGGGACCAAGCAATTCCGCGGCCGGGGCGGCCAGACCTCAACGCAGGTCGTGCTGCTGACCAATCCCCCGCAATCGTGGACGGTGCTACCGCTCGGCGAAAGTGATCGGAAGGACAGCCCGCACTTCGACGACCAGGCCCGGCGGGTGTTCAGCAAGGGGACGATGAAACCGACGTACTTCTTGCAGAAAGACGACCTGATCAAGAACGCGGAGTCGAAGAGCGTGGTCGTCTGGGACAGTGAAAAACATTGATTCACCGCAGAGTGCGCGGAGGTACGCAGAGGGAAGGCAGGGAAAGAAGAAGCCAGAGAGAAACTAGGGAAGCAGAACGGGGGTAGAACCGAAGACGGACGCGGGTGAACTCAGCCAGGAGCGAGGTGCGGAGTTGCGAGGGACGGGGCTTTTGCCTTGTTTTCAACCAATTCCTCTCCTTTGTTTTTCCTCTGCGAACCTCTGCGTCCCCTGCGGTTAGCCTTCTTCCGCCTCCAATCCGATAGAAATCCATCCAGCCAGGAGTTTCGTTTCATGTTGCGTCGTAGTTTTTGCATCTTGATGTTGCTGGCCGTGTGTACGCCGGCGCTCGCGGCCGATTCACCGTATAAGCAGACCAAGAACGTGGTGTATGGCGAGACCGACGGTGTGGGTCTCGTGATGGATATCTTCGAACCGACCGGCACGCCGAACGGACTGGCGATTGTCGACGTCGTGAGCGGCGCCTGGGCTTCGGACCGCGGCAAGATCGAGCAGCACCGGATGGCGAAGATGTATGACATCTTCTGCGGCAAGGGATACACCGTGTTTGGCGTGCGGCCGGGCTCGAAAAGCAAATTCACGCTCGCCGAGATGGCCAAGCATGTGAAGCAGGGCATTGCCTGGGTGAAGGAGCATGCCGAGGAGTACAACGTCGATCCGAATAAACTAGGGCTGGCGGGCGCTTCGGCCGGCGGGCATCTGGCGTCGCTGGTGGCGGTGACGGCGGACGACAAAACCAGAGTACAGGCCGTGGGAATCTTCTTTCCGCCGACGAACTTTTTGAACTTCCGCGGCGTGGAGATCGACGAGAATTCGCCGCCGGAACGATTCACGATGGTGAAGGCCCTGCTGTATCCGAACGGCAACGCACCGAAAGACAACGCCAAGCTGATCGAGAACCTGAAGGCGATCAGCCCCGCGCTGCTGGCGACGAAAGCGGCTCCGCCGTTTTTGATCATTCACGGAGACGCTGACCCGCTCGTGCCGCTCGACCAGTCGGAGATGCTCAAAAAGGCACTCGACGAATGCGGCGCTCAGTGCCAGTTGATTGTCAAGGCGGGGGGTGGGCATCCCTGGCCGACGATTCACGAAGAGGTGGGCGTGATTGCCGAGTGGTTCGACAAGCAACTTGCCGGCAAGTAAACGCCGCGTTCGAACAAGTAACGTTTCCCACAGAAAAGCACCGGGGAGGGCTTCCCCGGTGCTTTTTTTGATATCCGTGCTTGAGCGTTATTGCGGGGTGCGGTCGCGGGCCGCTACGATCATGCACATCCACACCCCCCACGTGCACTCGTCCTCCCACCGCTAAAAAATGTCCACTGCTTCCGCCGGTCCGGTCGTCCTGCAAAAGGCGCCCTCCAATCGCATCGCTTCGCTCGATCAGTTTCGCGGTTACACCGTGGCCGGAATGTTCCTGGTGAACTTTCTGGGCGGGTATCTGGCGACGCCGATCATCCTGACGCACAAGAACACGTTCTGCAGTTATGCCGATACGATCATGCCGCAGTTCTTCTTTGCGGTGGGATTTGCCTTTCGACTGACATTTGGCAGGCGCATGCATGCGGATGGTCTGGCGAGCGCCTATTGGCACGTCGTCAAGCGGTTCCTGGGACTTGCGCTCGTAGCGCTAGTGATCTACAACGCGCCGGTGGCTGCCAAGACCTGGCAGCAGTTCCTGGACAAGGGACCGCTGACGGCGCTGTGGGATTCGATTCGCGGTACGTGGTTTCAGACCCTGATGCACATCGCGGTTACGTCGCTGTGGATCACACCCGTGATTCGAGCGAGCGTTAAAGTGCGAATTGCGTACATGCTGTTTTCGGCGGCACTGCACTTTGTACTCTCGTACTGGTTCTATTTCGATTGGGTCAACGGCGTCACGGATGGCCGGACCGGCATCGACGGCGGACTGTTGGGCTTTCTGGCCTGGACGATTCCCACGATTCTGGGAACGCTGGCCTGCGACGCCGTGACGCGCAAAGACGGTCCGCCACGGCTGGTGACCGTCATCGTGTGGGGCGTGCTGCTGATGGCGGCCGGCTGGGGAATGTCGAATCTGACAACGCTCTACGACGTGCCCGAGGAACAAGTCACGACGCTTGCCGAGCAGAAATACGCGCCGGATGCCGTGATCCCCTCGAGCGAGCGAATGGAATCGGCGCGGCTCACTTGGGCTGAACCGCCGTTCGTCCCGCCGCCGGACGCGCTGCACCGCAAACACAACTATTGGATGATGAGCCAGCGCGCGGCGACACTGTCCTACCACACATTCGCCGGGGGGTTATCCTTGGCGCTTTATGGTCTGTTTTACATCGCGTGCGACATCTGGGGCTGGCAGCTTGGCCTGTTTCGCACGCTGGGAACCAACGCGCTGGTTGGGTATATCCTGCATGGGATGGTCGACGGCGCGGTCAGCCCGTTCATTCCCAAGGACTCGCCTGGCTGGTATGTGACCTGCGGATTTTTGCTGTACTTCGGGATCACGTACCTGTTTATCCGCAAGCTGGAGAAGGATGGGATCTTCTTAAAGCTATAGGGGTGCGCGTCGCTGAAGAGCTCCCGGGGAAGGTATTCCCGGGGGGGTTTTAGATGAGGAGGCGGCCCAAGAGCTACTCCGCCAATCGCTTGTCGTTCAGCTGGCGGACCTGCTTCCAGGTGACGATCTCGACGCCGGTTTTCTTGACCGCTTCGATAAATTCGGGATCGGTGAAGATCACACGGTCGGTGTCTCGCAGCTGCGAGCTGGTGGTGATCGCCTGCAGTTCGTGGTCGTTGTAGCCGCAGTGCAGGATCAGATAATGCACGCCCGGCGGGCTGTCGGCGATCGCCTTCAGATACTGGGCTTGTTTCTCTTCAACAGTGCCCTTTGTGTAGAGCTGCGTCATGTGGTCGAGGACCGGCAGCTTGTGCTCGTCGAGTGTTTTGACCAGCTCCGTCGCGCGAGCGCGGATCCGCTCGTCGGGGATCTCGCGGCCGAGATCTCGCAGAAAGAACACTGGCACACCAAACTCGACGCCAAGCTTCACATAGACCTCGATCAGATCGGGGCGACTGACGACCGCCCCCATGTGGGTGTCGAGATGCGTGACGGGGACGCCGAAGTCGAGCGCCCGCTGGATCTGAGCGCGGAGCTCGGTTTCGACCTCCGCGGCCTTGGCGTTCGCGACGACCGCGGGCACGCCGCCCCACAGGTAACCTTCCTTGTCGCAGAGGCTGGGGACCTTGTCGCAGCCGGCGACGGGCGCCCAGCGGTAGTTGTCCCACTCGCTGTTCAGAGTGAGGTGAATGCCGAAATCCTTTTCGGGATGCGCCTTGGCATAGGAGGCGATCTCTTTGAACCAGGGGCACGGCACCATGATCGAAGCCGAGGAGACGATCCCCTGCTCCATTGACTCGATCGTGGCGCGATTGACCGAGTGCGACATGCCGGCGTCGTCGGCGTGGATGATGACGTAGCGTTTGGCGACGGGCTCGGCGGCGAGGGCGGTCGACATGGCTAGGAGGAACGAGAGAGCGAGTGCGGCGCGGCGAATCATGTTGTCGAGCTCAGCGGGTGGTTATTGCTATAGCCCCCGGCTTGGCCGGCGGGGTTCTTCGCGTCCATTGGTTTCAAGCGAGAGCACGGGCGCCTGCTCCGCAGCACCCATGGCACCCGGATTTTGAAACCGAACTACTTCGGGTCGCCGGCCTTGATCCAATCTTCGTTAAAGGCGGCGTGCTTCATCGACTTGCCACCCTCGACAAAGTAGCTGTAGATGGCGTGGATCGTGCCATCCTTGCCCTGGATGATCGCTGGGTAGTGGAACGAGCCCTTGGGCTGCTTCTCCAGATGGCGGACGTGCGGCCAGGTTTTTCCTTCGTCCTCAGAGAGCGAGACGGCCAGCGAGTTGCGGCCGTTCGTCTGATCGTTGTGGATCAGCACCCAGTGACCGTTGGCCAGACGCACCGCGTCGAGGCCTGAGCCGGGGTTCGGCATGTCCATTTCGCCGACGGGGCCCCAGGTCTTGCCGCCGTCCGTGGACTCGGCGACGCGAATTTTGTCGGTGATGCCGTTTTCGCGCATGTACGTGACGAGCGTGCCGTCGTTGCGCTCGAGCACGGCAGGCTGGATGTTGCCGAAGCCCATCAGCGGCTTGCTGGCGTACCAGGTCTCGCCACCGTCGTCGCTGATCGCCATCAGAGAGAACGAGTAGGTGTCGCTATAGAGTGGCAGGACGATGCGACCGCTCTTGAGGATGGTCGGCTTGCAACGCGGCTGCCAGCCCATGCGCTGGTAGAGTTTGCTGCCGAGTCGCTCTTCGAGCTCTTTGCCGAACGCTTTGCGGATGCGCTCGACCGCTGGCGGCGGAAGCTTTTTAAGGCCCTCTTCCAGAAGCTTGAGCGCTTCGTCCTTGAAGTCCTCGGGCTTGAGCCACACGACGCCCTGCCAGTTCCACTTCGGTGAGCCGTCGCCTTCGTAGTCGGTCGAGGTGCGATAGATGGTGAGGGCGGACTCCCAGTTGTTGTCCAGAATGATCGGCCAGAAGACCCAGAGCTTGCCCTGGGGGTCGATCATCATCGTGGTGTTGCAATCGGGGAACTCGGGATTGTCAGCCATCACGAAGCTCTCGCTCCAGGTGCTTTTGCCTTTGCGAAGTCGCGAGCCGAGCACGGCGACGTCGTCCGCGCGGCGCTCGCCCGAGCCGCGATACCAACTGGCCAAGAGATCTCCATTGGGGCACTCGACGATACCCGGCGCGTGGTTGTGCACCGGATTGAGCGGGAAGACCAGCTCTTCGCGATACTCGGGTTCGGCCAGGGCCGGCAGCGCGGCGGAAAAAATGGCGAGCGCAAGAAGCAAACGCATGAATCTGGTAACTCCGAACTCTGGGGAGGATTGGTTGATCGGCTGTTTGGTAGATGGTCAAACCGCGGGGCGTGGTCCTGGGTAGAGTTCAATGGTATCATTCACCGAGCGCTCAAACCACCGGCGGCGCTGCCCCCTGAGACCGCGGTTTTCGGCATGCAAATCGTTGATATTCATCATGTCAGCCGCAGTTTTGGCAGCGTCAAGGCCCTGCGCGACGTCAACCTTGCTTTGCGGGCGGGCACAATCGGCCTGGTGGGCAACAACGGGGCCGGCAAAAGCACGCTGCTGAAAGTGCTGCTGGGGCTGCTCGAGCCTGACAGCGGCGAGGGGACAATCCTGGGCTGCGACATTCGCCGGGCTTCGCGCGAATTGCGCGGACGCGTCGGCTACATGCCCGAGGCGGCGGCCCTGATCCCGATGCTCAAGGGGGTGGAGTACGTCTCCTTCGGCGGCGATCTGTACGGCATGTCGCATCGCGAAGCAAAACGCCGCGCGCACGAAGTGCTGAACTATGTTGGCCTGGGAGAGTTGCGATATCGCCGGCTGGATGAGTATTCCACGGGCAACATTCAACGACTCAAGCTGGCGGCGGCGCTCGTCCACGATCCGCAGCTCTTGCTATTGGAC
>Ga0169931_10012505_pt1 | contig 11755 bp, 8 predicted proteins | sample Kivu_15m_20L_FD_129675 | JGI IMG/M metagenome (GOLD analysis project Ga0169931, IMG submission 129675) | Freshwater microbial communities from Lake Kivu, Western Province, Rwanda to study Microbial Dark Matter (Phase II) - Kivu_15m_20L... | ecosystem: Environmental > Aquatic > Freshwater > Lake ... | reverse complement strand
CTGAAGCCGCGCCGGAGTGAGGCGCCATCGCTTTCAAAGAGGGCTTTGAGCGCGCGCGGATTGCCAAGGAGCAGGTTGGACGGGGCGAGGGCGGCGCTGGCCTGGCGCATGAAGAAGGCGGCGCGCGCCCGCTCGGCGGGCGAGAGGCCGGGGGCGGCTGCAACAACGCTGTCCGCCCAGGCGGTCTGGGCGAGGTAGATCCGGCGCATGACGTCGAAGAACGGGTTCTCGCGCCAGGCGGGGTCTGAAAAGCGCGGATCCGAATCGCCCTGCGAAGAGCCGGCGCCGACCGCCATCTCCTGAAGCGCCAGGGTGGTGCGGGCCATGAGGTCCGTCTGAACCTGGGCGAAGGCCTCGGGCTGGCTGGCGTAGGCGGCGCTCAGAGAGCGGAAAGCAGCCGCGGCGGCCTCAAGCTCCAGCCTGCGGGGGGCGGCCAGGCCCGCCAGATGCGTGAGGCCCGAGAGCTCCCGGCTGAGATCGGCTATTTTTTCTCCCAGCCGGCGGAAGCTCACCTCTGCGAGGTCAGCCTCCTTCCCGCCCGGCGGGGATCCGGGACCGTCGCCTGGAGGGGGTGGGGTCTGGCTCATGTCCTCAACACCTCCCCTGCAGAGAATTTAGCCGGCCGGACATGATTCTTGTGCTCGCCAAATCAGGTGACAGTCAGTAGGTAGGAACGCACACCAGCGCAATCACGGGGTCAGCCCCGGACTGTCCGGACCTTTTGCATGTTACGCGTTATGATGGCCTGTGCATGTCTTGGCGGCGCCGCCCTGTCGGGCGGGTGCGCCGATATCATGTCGCAGACCTATATCTCGCAGATTGCGCCCGAATGGTTTGAAGCCAAGGCCATAGAGGTCAAGGGCGAGGGCTATCCGGACCTGTCGGATGTGCCGGCGACGCGGGCTGTTGCGGACGGGCGCAGCGAGTGGGACCTGCGGGCGGCCCGCCTCAAGGACGAGGCCGCCGCCCTCGAGGCCCGGATCCGGGCCGACGGACCCATTATGCCTGATGCGGACATCCGAGCTATGGCGGCGCAGTGGCGCGCAATGCTGGATGACAGGGACGCCGGAGCGCGCACCGCTCCCCGGCCAGCCCCTGCCCGGTCCGGGCCCTGAGCAAACAAGGCGGGCGGTGCGGGCGCGAGCCGGTAGCCCGCCTCTCCTCAGCCCCTGACCTCAGGCGCCTGACTTCAGGCCCCTGACTTCAGGCCCCTGACTTCAGACCCCTGACCCTCGCCATGGCGGAACAAAGACCCCCGCCCCAGGACTTAAATCTTGACCCGGCGCCGCCCACAGGGCTCACATCCGCCCGGTCCCGAACAGGTGAACCGACATGATGTTGGATTTCCACAAGATCAGGCGCCTGCCGCCTTACGTGTTTGAACAGGTCAACGTCACCAAGGCCGCGCTGCGCGCCGAGGGCGCCGACGTGATCGACCTGGGCATGGGCAATCCCGATCTCCCCACCCCGCCGCATATCGTTGAGAAGCTGCGCGAGACCGCGCTCAATCCGGATGTGCACGGCTATTCGGCCAGCCGCGGCATTCCGGGCCTGCGGCGCGCCCTGTGCGGCTATTACGAGCGACGCTTCGGCGTGCGGCTCGACCCTGGCCGGGAAGTCGTCGTGACGCTGGGCTCCAAGGAGGGCTTCGCCAATCTCGCCCAGGCGATCGCCGCCCCTGGCGATACGATCATCGTGCCCAATCCGAGCTATCCGCTGCACTCCTTCGGCTTCATCATGGCCGGCGCCAGCATCCGCTCGGTCCAGGCGCATTCGCCTGAGGCGTATCTCTCCGGCCTTGGCCGCGCCGTGCGCCACTCGATCCCCCCGCCGACGGCGATGATTGTCTGCTATCCGGCCAACCCGACCGCCCAGGTCGTCGATCTCGATTTTTACCGGGAGGTCGTAAAGTTCGCCAAGCGGCACGAGATCTGGGTGCTCTCGGATCTGGCCTACACGGAAATCTACTATGGCGATCCGCCGCCTTCGATCCTGCAGGTGGATGGCGCCAGGGACATCGCCGTTGAAGTCACCTCCATGTCCAAGACCTACGCGATGGCCGGCTGGCGGGTGGGCTTCGCCGCCGGCAATGAACGCCTGATCAGCGCCCTGGCGCGCGTCAAATCCTATCTGGATTATGGCGCCTTCACGCCTGTGCAGGTGGCGGCGGCCGCCGCCCTTAACGGGCCGCAGGACTGCGTCTCCGAGCAGCGCGAGATCTACCGCACGCGCCGCAACGCCATGTGCGAGAGCTTCAGCCGCGCCGGCTGGGAGATCCCTGAACCACAGGCCTCAATGTTTGCATGGGCGCCGATCCCTGAGCCCTTCCGCGAGATGGGATCGCTCGAGTTCTCGCTGCGCCTCATCAGGGAAGCGCATGTCGCCGTCGCCCCGGGCGCGGGCTTTGGCGAGCACGGGGACAACTTCGTGCGCCTCGCCCTTGTTGAGAATGAACAGCGCATCCGCCAGGCTGCGCGCAATGTGCGCCGCTTCATGGAAGCCAATGGCGTCAGACCCAAACCCGACAAAGACCTCAGGCCGCGCCCCGAGCCGGCCGGGGCGGCGCGAAAGGCGACAGGATGACATATTCAGGCAAACCTCTGCGGCTGGGCATCGCCGGCCTTGGCACCGTGGGCGGGGGACTTCTCAAGCTGATTGAACGCCAGGCCGATCTGCGCCTGCCGGGCCGGCTTGAGGTGATCGCCGTCTCGGCGCGCAACAGGAACCGCAACCGCGGCGTCGACATCACGAAGTTCCGCTGGGCGGATGATCCCGTCGAGCTGGCGCTGGCCGATGATATTGACGTTGTCGTGGAGCTGGTGGGCGGCTCGGACGGGCCGGCCAAGCGGACGGTGGAGGCCGCCCTTCGCTCGGGCAAATCAGTTGTCACGGCCAACAAGGCCCTGATCGCCGAGCATGGCCTCGAAGTGGCGGCGCTGGCGGAAAAGCACCGGGCGCATCTTCTCTTCGAGGCGGCCGTGGCCGGCGCCGTGCCGATCGTCGGGGCGGTCAGGAATTCTCTGGCCGGGGTGCGCATGTCGCGCCTGTCGGGAATTCTCAACGGCACCTGCAACTATATTCTCTCGGAAATGCTGCGCACGGGCGCAAGCTATGAGAGCGTGCTCGCCGAGGCCCAGCGCCTGGGCTATGCCGAAAGCGATCCCTTCCTCGATGTCTCAGGCAGCGATGCGGCGCACAAGATCCTCATCCTCGCCGCCATCGCCTTTGGCGCAGCGCCTGATTTCAGCCAGGTGCAGGTTGAAGGCATCGACCGGATCGAGGCGATGGACATCGCCCTCGCCAACCGCTTCGACTATCGCATCAAGCTGGTTGCGGAAGCCTTCCGCGTCAATGATCACGCGCGCTGCCGCGTCGCGCCGGTTCTTGTCGCCGCCGCTCATCCGCTGGCGGGCGTCAACGGCGCGCTTAACGCCGTCGTCGTTGAAGGCGAGCCTGTCGGGCGTCTCACATTCACCGGTCCGGGCGCAGGCGCAGGCCCCACAGCGGCGGCTGTCATGGGCGATCTGGCGCGCCTCTTCGAAGGACCGGCCTCACCGCCCCTGGGCAAGCCATCGCGCGATCTGGCGCCCATCATCATGGCGGCGGATGGCGCCAGCGATCAGGGCTCCTTCTTCATCGGGGCGCGGCTGGCGGACAAGCCGGGCACGTTTGCCGCTCTCAGCGAGCAGCTGGGCGACGCAGGTGTCTCGATCGACAAGCTGATACAGGAATCGGCCGGCGACACGGGCGCAGCGCCGGTTGCGATCCTGACCCATCCGTGTCCGCGTTCAGCCGTCGAGACGGCCCTCGGTCACGCTGCAGAACTGAAGCTGACGGCTGACATCCCCCGTCTTCTGCGGATCGAGACGCGGGCATGAGGCTGGCCGGGCTCGCCGGCCTGCTGGCGCTGGGCGCCTGCGCGGGGGCGGGCGCGCCGCCGGCGCCGCCCGCGGTCTCGCCAGCGGGTGCGCCCGTTCTTCTTAACGCAGCCGACATTGCGCCCGGCCTTCTTGTCGACATGCGCTATTACGGTTCGGAGAATTTCACCGGCCGCCCGGTGGCCGGCTATGAGGCGCCTGTCTGCCTTCTCAGCCCGCAGGCGGCTGACGCGCTGGCCACAGCCGCCCTCAGGGCCCGGGAGATGGGCTTCCGGCTCAAGGTCTTCGACTGCTACCGGCCGGTGCGCGCGGTTGCTGATTTTGCAGCCTGGGCGCGCGATCCTTCTGATCAGGCCCGCAAGGCGGACTATTATCCCGCCATCGACAAGTCGCGCCTGTTCGAGCTGGGCTATATCGCCGAGCGCTCGGGCCATTCACGAGGTTCAACGGTGGACCTGACGCTGGTGGACGCCGCCACCGGCGAGGAGGTCGACATGGGCACGCCCTATGATCTCTTCGATACGCGCTCATGGCCTGAGGATGTGCGCGTCGGCCAGACGGCGCAGGGCAACCGCCTTCGCCTTCAGGCCCTGATGCAGGCGGCCGGGTTCCGGCCGCTGCGTGAGGAGTGGTGGCATTTCACCCTGGTCGGCGAGCCTTATCCGGACACCTATCTTGACATCCCTGTTCTTGACATCCCTGTTCTTGACATCACTGTCAGAGATAAGCGCGCGCAGACAAGCGCCCCGCCTCCGCGCTGAGCGGTCTACTCAAGACGCTGCAGCACATCGCCGATAATGTCGATCATCTGGTCGATCTGCGATGTCTCGATGATGAGCGGGGGAGACAGGGCGATGATATCGCCCGTCACGCGCACAAGCAGGCCGGCGTCAAAACAGGCGCGGAAGGCTTCCAGCGCCCGCGCCGTCGGCTTGCCCGGTCGCGGCTCCATCTCGATGCCGCCCACCATGCCTATGTTGCGGATGTCGATGACATGGCGGCGCCCGCGCAGGGAATGCAGGGCCTCTTCCCAGTAGGGCGCAAGCCCGGCTGCGCGCTCGAACAGTCCCTGCTCGCGGAAGACATCCAGCGTCGCAAGCCCGGCCGCGCAGGCCAGCGGGTGGGCGCTCATCGTATAGCCATGAAAGAGCTCGATCGGCGTCTGCGAGCCAGACACGATGGTCTCATAGATCTCGCGGCGGGCGGCCACAGCCCCCATCGGCACGCTGGCGTTATTGATCGCCTTGGCCAGGGTCATGATGTCGGGTTTGACGCCGAAGAACTGCGCCCCGAACGGCGCGCCGAGGCGCCCGAAGCCGGTGATCACCTCATCGAATATCAGGAGAATATCGTGCCGGGTGCAGATCTCGCGCAAGCGCTCAAGATAGCCCCTGGGCGGGATCAGCACGCCCGTCGATCCGGCCACCGGCTCGACGATGACGGCGGCGATAGTGGAGGGGTCATGCAGCTGGATGAGGCGTTCAAGGGCGTCGGCGTACTCAACGCCGTGGAGCGGCTGGCCGCGGGTGAAGGCGTTGCGTGAGAGGTCATGGGTGTGCGGCAGATGATCAACGCCCGCCAGCATGGGGCCGAAGACGGCGCGGTTGCGCATGATGCCGCCCACGCTCATGCCCCCGAAATTGACGCCATGATAGGCCCGCTCGCGCCCGATCAGGCGATAGCGGCCCGGCCGGCCGCGCGCCTGCTGATAGGCAAGAGCGATCTTGAGGGCGGTCTCGACGCTCTCGGATCCTGAATTGGTGAAGAAGATGCGGTCCATCCCCTCCGGCAGGATGCCGGTGAGACGCTCGGCGAATTCGAAGGCGGCCGGATGGCCCATATTGAAGCTGCCGGCGTAATCGAGCGCGCCGGCGGCCTCGCGGATGGCGGCGACGATGCGCGGCTGGTTATGTCCGGCCGCCACGCACCAGAGGCCGGCGGCCCCGTCCAGCACGGCGCGGCCATCGGGGGTGTAATAGAACATGCCCGAAGCGCGCGTGACGAGACGCGGATCGGCCTTGAACGCCCGGTTGGGCGTGAAGGGCATCCAGAAAGCCTCGAGGGAGTTGGGAAGGGGCGTGTGAGTCATGCGGGCAAGTCTGGAACGCCAGACCGGTCGGGCGCAACCGGAATTACACCTCCCGGCCGCTGAAAGATCGACGGCCTCCGGTCAGATGCGCTCGCCCGCCGCGCTCGCCTGGCGCAGGGCGCGCCGCACCGAGGCGGCGCCTGATCAGGTGTGCAGCGCAGCATGGAACAGTGGGGGCGCGCGGGCGATTTTGCTTTTGGAGGGGGCGGTGCGGGCGTAAGCCTGTCACGTCGATTCGACGCCCGCCGACACCGGCGAGCCCGGACCCGGCGCCGCCGCGACGGGCGCGGCAGGCGCAGGCGAGAGGGAGATACACGGCATGGAAACGCTCTCGGCCGCCTCATCGACCCTGCTTGGCTACGCCATGGCCGGAACCACCATAGCGGCGGCGACGGCCGCCGGCTCGTGGGTCGGCCGCGGCGACGAGCAGGCCGCTGAAGAAGCCGCCGCCAGCGCCATGCGCCATGCGCTGAACCTTTTGTCGCTGTCGGGTCGCGTCATTGTCGGTGAAGCAGCCATTCCCATTCTCAATGTCGGCGAGGCGGTGGGCGCAGGGTCCGGTCCTGAGCTTGATATTGCGCTGGAGGCGCTCGAGGGCACGACGCTGACAGCCAAGGCGATGCCGAATGCGCTGGCGGTGATCGCCGCCGCACCGCGCGGCTGCCTGCTGCAGGTTCCTGATCTCTATATGGAGAAACTGGCGATCGGCCCGGGTTTTGAGCGGGGCGTGGTCGATCTCGACGCCGGGGCCGGTGAGAATGCGCAGCGCCTGGCGCGCGCCAAGGGCGTGGATGTGCGGGACATTACAGCCTGCGTCCTGGACAGGCCGCGCCATGAAAAGATCATCGCCGAGCTGCGCGCCGTGGGCGCGCGGATTAACCTCATACCGGATGGGGATGTGGCCGGGGCGATCTCCACGGCCAGCCCCGAGACAGGCATCGACATGTATGTCGGCCAGGGCAAGGCGCCTGAGGGCGTGCTGGCGGCCGCCGCCCTCAGATGCGTGGGCGGACAGATGCAGGCGCGCTTTTCCTTCCGCAACGAGGCCGAGCGGTTCCAGGCCCAGCGCAGCGGGCTCAAAGACGCCGGCCGCCGCTTCGAGCTGGAGGATCTGGTGTCTGGCGATGTGATCTTCGCGGCGACCGGCGTCACCAAGGGCGCCCTTCTGGATGGCGTCGAGCGCCGAGCGGGCGGCTGGCTGACCCACACCATGATGATGTCCTCCGCCGACGGCGTGGTGCGCCATATCCGCACCCTGACGCCGGCGCCCGCCCCGACCCATCCGCCATCATCCGCCGGCTGAGGACGACCGCGCTCAGGAGCCGCCTCGCGGACGGGGCGGCCATCGTTTGCAGGCTAATTGTATTGTTTTTCCGTAACTTAAGGGTTCCGGCCGGCGGGAGCGTGGTTAATTTTGGAATTATTCCAATTTGACCTTGCCGATCCGCCGGAACGCTTCTACCTCCAACAGACATCTCAAGGGACGAAAGAGCGTCCCGCTGTTCACGCGATACGAGCCAAGGCCTCAGGAGCAGACACATGGCTGACACCAGCAATGAAGCAAAATGCCCGTTCACCGGGCGCATGCGCGCGCGCACCAATTTCGACTGGTGGCCGAACCAGGTGAATGTGAGCGTCCTTCACCAGTTCGCCCCCGCCTCCGACCCCATGGGTGCGCAGTTCGACTATGCGAAGGCCTTTGACAGCCTCGATCTCGACGCGGTGGTCAGGGACCTCACCGCCCTGATGACCGACAGCAAGGACTGGTGGCCGGCTGACTATGGCCACTATGGTCCCTTCTTCATCCGCATGACCTGGCATGCCGCCGGCACCTACCGCACCGGCGATGGCCGCGGCGGCGGCGGACGCGGACAGCAGCGCTTCGCCCCTCTCAACTCCTGGCCTGACAATGGCAATCTCGACAAGGCCCGCCGCCTGCTCTGGCCGATCAAGCAGAAGTATGGCGAGAAGCTCTCCTGGGGCGATCTCCTGATCCTGGCTGGCAATGTCGCCATCCAGTCGATGGGCGGACCCGTGTTCGGCTTCGGCGGCGGCCGCGCCGATGTCTATGAGCCTGAGCACCATGTGAACTGGGGCGCTGAGGAAGCCTGGCTCGCCGACTCCAAGGCCGAGAAGAGCCGCTATTCGGGCGATCGCGAACTGTTTGGCGATCTGGGCGCTGTCCAGATGGGCCTCATCTACGTCAACCCGCAGGGCCCGGATGGTCATCCTGACCCGGTCGCCTCGGCGCGCGATGTGCGCGAGACCTTCGGCCGGATGGCGATGAATGATGAAGAGACCGTCGCCCTCGTGGCCGGCGGCCACACGTTCGGCAAGGCGCATGGCGCAGGTCCCGCCACGCATGTGGGCGCTGAACCCGAAGGCGCCGACATCGCCCAGCAGGGCTTTGGCTGGATGTCGACCTATGGCAGCGGCAAGGCGGGCGACGCCATCACATCGGGCATCGAGGGCGCATGGAAACCCCACCCGACGACGTGGGACATGGGCTATCTGGAAACCCTCTTCAAATATGACTGGGAGCTCACCAAGTCGCCGGCCGGCGCCTGGCAGTGGAAACCGAAGGGAACATCGGGCGACGGCGCCGTCGAGGACGCCTTCGATCCGTCCCGCAGGCACGCCCCGATGATGACCACGGCGGACCTCGCCCTGCGCATGGATCCGGCCTACGAGAAGATCTCGCGCCGTTATCTGGCCAACCCGGCCGAGTTCGCCGACGCCTTCGCGCGCGCCTGGTACAAGCTCACGCATCGCGACATGGGACCCAAGGGCCTCTATCGCGGCAAGCTCGTGCCCAAAGAAACGCTGATCTGGCAGGACCCGATCTCCGGCGCTCCGAGCAACATCGACGCATCCGATGTCGCCGCCCTCAAGGCGAAGATCCTCGCCACCGGCCTCAGCACGCGTGAGCTGGCCGAGACGGCCTGGGCGTCCGCCTCCAGCTTCCGCGGCTCGGACAAGCGCGGCGGCGCCAACGGCGCGCGCATCCGTCTTGCCCCGATGAAGAACTGGGAGGTCAACAAGCCCGCCCAGCTCGCCAAGGTCATTGCAGCCCTTGAAGGCGTGCAGGCGGCGTTCAACACGGGCGGCAAGACTGTCTCCCTGGCCGATCTCATCGTGCTGGGCGGCAATGTGGCGATCGAAGCGGCGGCGAAGGCCGCCGGCGTCGACGTCGCCGTTCCCTTCACCCCGGGTCGCGCCGACGCCACGCAGGCGGAGACGGAGATCGAAAGCTTCGCCTGGCTTGAGCCCAAGGCGGATGGGTTCCGCAACTATGTGCGTAAGCCCATCATGTCGATCGAGGAGCACCTCGTCGACCGCGCCCAGCTGCTGACCCTGTCGGCGCCGGAAATGACCGTCCTGGTTGGCGGCCTGCGCGCCCTTCAGGTCGGCGACAGCAAGCTCGGCGTGCTCACCAGCCGCCCCGGCGTGCTCTCGAACGATTACTTCGTGAACCTCCTCGACATGAGCACCGCCTGGTCGCCCGTGGCCGATACGTTCAACAACGCGTTCGAAGGCCGCGACCGCAGCACCGGAGCTGTCCGCTGGACGGCGACACGCGCTGATCTGGTGTTCGGCTCGAACAGCCAGCTGCGCGCCCTCGCGGAAGTCTATGGCGCCGATGACGCCCGCGTGAAGTTCGTCCACGACTTCATCGCCGCCTGGACCAAGGTGATGAACGCCGACCGCTTCGACCTGCGCGGCTGAGCCGGCGGCATGCATCGTTAAGCCTCAAGCGCCCCGGGCGGCCTTCGCCGCCCGGGGCGTCTTGTGACTGACGTCACGGGACGGCCCTTGCCCCGGTCCGCCTTTGGTGCTGATCCTGTCCTGACAGCCGAGGCGTCAGGCGCTACCTGCATCCTTCACAGGCAGGGCGCGCATCTGCGTCCTCAGCACAGGACGGAGGCCCTGATCTCATGAAGCGGCGCGATCTTCTCCTTGGCGCAGGCGCGCTCAGCCTGACAGCCTGCACGGGCCTTGCCCGCGAGACCTCGCGCCCGGCCACGATCGAGGAGGCCTTCCTCTACGCCTTTCCGCTCTATGAGTTTACCCGCACAGCACTCGGCCGGGCCGCGGCCCCGGGCCTCAACCGCATCGGTCACCGCGCCAGTCTCGCCGATCACACCTCGCGCGCCATCACGGCGCCCAATAATGACACGGTCTATTCCTCAGCCCAGCTGGAGCTGTCGGGCGGACCTGTCGAGGTGATCAGTCCGGGCGAGCGGACACGGTATTTCAACATCAGCTTCATGGACGCCTTCACCGATAACTTCGCCGCCATCGGGACGGGACCGAGCGGGGGCGAGGGCGGACGCTACTGGATCGCCGGCCCCGACTGGCGCGGCGAGGCGCCCGCGGGCGTGAAGGTGCTTACATCCTCCACACATGACGTCTGGATGCTGGGCCGCATCCTGGTTGAGGGTCCTGAGGATCTGGCGGCGGCGGCGGCCCTGCAGCGACAGATCACGATCCGCCCGGTCACGGACGCAGCGCCCCGGCCTTACGAGGTGAAGGCGACACGCGCGGAGGATGCCGATAACTTCCTCGCCGTCGTCAACGCGGCCCTGGCGCGCTCTCCTGCGCGCGCAGGACACATGGCGCGCGCCGGCGCCTTTGGCGCCTTTGGCCTCGGACCGGGCCTCACCCCCTCAGCCGCCCAGAGCGCGCTCTGGGCCTCCTACATGCCGGAGGGCCTGTCCCGCCTGAGAGACAGCTTCCGCCAGCGCGAGCGCGTTGTGGCCGGCTGGGGCTATCAGGAGCCTGGCGTTGGCGAGGCGGCGGCCAGCGACCGGCTGCGTTCGGCCACGGCCCTGGGCGGTCTGGCTGCCCTGCCGGAAGCCGAGGCGATGTATTTTCAGGCGTCCGAAGACAAGACCGGCGCGCCCCTGTCGGGAGAGCGGCGCTATGTCTGGCGCGTGCCCCCCGGAGGCGTACCGGCGAAGGCCTTCTGGTCGCTGACCATGTATCAGGCTGAAGCCGATGGCCGCTTCTTCCTGGTTGAGAACCCGATCCGCCGCTTCTCGGTGGGCGACAGGACGCCCGGCCTCAGGCCCAACGCGGACGGCTCCATCGACATCTATCTGCAGGCTGACCGTCCCGAAGGGGATAAAGCCGCCAACTGGCTGCCCTCGCCGTCCGGTCCGATGCGGCTGTCGCTGCGGGCCTATCTGCCGGAGGATGTGCTTCGCGCACGCCGCTGGCGGGTTCCGGGGATTGAGCAGATCTAGACGCGGATGAGGCGTCATCTGCGTGTCGGCCGCCATGCGTGCGGGCCTTAAGGCCAGAGCAGCTCATCGGCCTTCCGCGTTTGGGCCCCTGCGGTCAGGCCCGCACACAGTTCTTTGAATGCCCCAGTGACGGATCGCTGCCGGCGCGGTCGTGAGAGCGTATCGCTGCGGCGAAGGCCGCCCTCTGGGGCAGCCCACCCAAAAAGCCCCGATCGGGATGTTTTTTGTCTTTTCTCCGTTTGATCCTCATGACTGTCCCGATCGGGACATACACACATGACCGCGACCCAGATTGGCGAACGTATCCGTGACACCCGCAAGGCTCAGGAACTGACCCAGCCCTAGCTTGCCGCCTTCTGAGTTAAACGCAGCGCGCCGGCGCGCCTCTGCGATTCAGGAACGCATGCGAGGACATCTTAGCCGTTCACCGCTTCATGGTCTTCCCCGGCCCGACGGGCTACTCTCTGGGGGGCGGGGTGGAGGCGCTGGCCGCCAGCGACATCGCGGGCGCAGTATCAGCGCTCAGCTGGCAAAGTGAGCGG
>Ga0169931_10012504_pt1 | contig 11755 bp, 8 predicted proteins | sample Kivu_15m_20L_FD_129675 | JGI IMG/M metagenome (GOLD analysis project Ga0169931, IMG submission 129675) | Freshwater microbial communities from Lake Kivu, Western Province, Rwanda to study Microbial Dark Matter (Phase II) - Kivu_15m_20L... | ecosystem: Environmental > Aquatic > Freshwater > Lake ... | reverse complement strand
TTCAGGCAGTGGACCAATTCTCTTTACCTCTTTTTCATTTGATGAAGCAGAAGATTCCATTTTGATCATTCCTAAAGTTGTTGTGGGTCAATCAAATGGCAAATCTTGGATAACTTGGATCGGCGCGACTCCTCAACCTGCGCTCCATAAAGCAGGACATTCAACGCTTCCACTCGACATGAATTGGAGCGGTAGCAATGGTGATGTCTGGCAGGACCGCGTTGTACGCTCAGTCGAAAAAATTAAGAACGAGCAACTTGAAAAAGTTGTTCTTGCTCGGTTTATTACTGGAACCACGGCCAAGAATATCAATCAACGAAATCTCTTACGCGAACTTGCTTTTGAATATCCCTCAACTTGGGTTTATTCCAATCATGGTTTAGTTGGCGCCACTCCCGAACTATTAGTGAGACTCAGTAAATCACTCATTACGTCCCGCATTCTTGCTGGAACAATCCGTAAGACTGGCGATGATGAACGCGATCTGGCCCTTGCCGGTTCTCTTGCGCGCTCCTCTAAAGATCTTGAAGAGCATGAATACGCAGTTCGTTCTGTTGCTGACGCGCTCTCACCTTTCTGTACCTCTATAAATGTTCCAGAAACCCCATTCGTTCTTTACCTCTCTAATGTCATGCATCTTGCAACCGATGTAACGGGCGTGCTTGCAGATTCTTCAAATCCCACAGATATCTTTGAATTAGTTTCGCGGCTTCATCCTTCAGCTGCGGTATGTGGAACACCAACCGAACTTGCCAAGCGCACCATCGATGAAATCGAAGGAATTTCCCGTGGTCGATATGCCGGGCCAATCGGTTGGATTGATGCAAAAGGCGATGGGGAACTCGGAATTGCGCTGCGTTGTGGCCAGATCTCAAACGATGGAAGTTCGATCCGAATTTATGCGGGTTGTGGCATTGTTGCTGGTTCTGATCCAGAGAGTGAATATGCCGAGAGTGAAGCAAAAATGCTACCGATGAAAACTGCTCTTCTGTAAATGCAGTGATTCTCAATGACTACATACAGATTGTCTATCCTTGTGCAATACAATTGAAGAATGTGTGGGATTGTTGGGAGTCTTGGCCCCTCTACTCCTTCTTATCGAGATCAGCAGAAACTAATTCAGGAGTTATCCTTTCGAGGACCTGATTTTTCATCTCGATACCTTATCTCAAGCAAGTGTTTTTTAGCATCAACTCGTCTAGCTATGGTCGATTTTGATTCAGGCGCAAATCAACCATTCCAAATGGATGGTTGCTTACTCTTGTTCAACGGTGAAATCTACAATTGGCAAGAATTAATAAACATATTTGAATTGAAATTTGATGGTCGTAAACCAATGAATGACGGCGAAGTTCTCTTAAGTGGCTTTTTGAAGTTTGGTAAAAAATTTTTTTCAAAGTTACGGGGACCTTTTGCAGTCGCTTTAGTTGATTTTAGAAATTCACTGAACCAACGGTTGTATCTTGCTCGAGATCGTTTCGGAGAAAAACCACTTTTTTACTGTATGGAAAAACCCGGAGAGATTTTTTTCTCGTCTAACGCAAAGCAGGTTTTGCGCAAGTCAAGCAATTTCGATTTGTTATCACAGGCGAGTATGGTTGATTATCTGAGGCAAGGCTTCCTTAAACAGGTAAATATGGAGTCAGCTTCATTCAATCAAGTTCCGATCGGTTCGATTGTAGATATTTCGATTTCAAACAAAACTAGGCAGATACAACAGATACCTCTAGACCTTGATTCTGCTTCGAATAAGGGAGATAAACTTGTTGACAAAGTTTTTCATGCCCTTAAGGAGGCTGTCAGAGAAACAATTTCATCTTCACAGTTTCCACTAGGAATATTTCTCAGTTCTGGAGTTGACTCAACATTGATTGCAGCAATTGCAAAAGATCTTGGTTTTGATATTCCCGCCTTCACTATTTCCTACGCTGGAGAAGGGGCCGGTGAAGCTCTTGAGGCATCTATAAACGCCAAGAGGCTTGGCATCAAACACGAGATCTTAGAGTGTCATTTTGATAGCAACCAACTTGAAACAGCCATTAATTCCTTGGATATTCCCTTGGCAGATCTTTCCTTTTATCCCTTGTACGCCCTATCTAGATTTGCAAGAACTTTTGTCAAAGGTGCCTTGACTGGTGATGGTGGTGATGAAATATTTGCAGGATACGATACCTACGCTGCCACAAAATTGAATAATTATCTAGGACAAATAATCTCCTTTTTTAATGCAAGAAACACGTTAGCGAAGCAAAGTGGATACTCTCACGAACGTTCCTCGAGCAGCGATCTCATTCGCTTCTTAAAATATTCTTCTCCTGATAGTGGCATCGCGCACTCTTCTTGGAGGAATATATTTGACGATGACGAGTTATATAATCTTTTGGGCCCAATCTCTTTAGATAACTCTTACATTCCAAAGCCCAAAAAGATGACACTTCGAGAAGCGATGAATTTTGATCAGTCAAATTGGCTATCACAAAATGTACTGGTCAAAAGTGATCGGGCTTCAATGCACAATGGATTTGAATTGCGAGCGCCTTTACTATCACCTAAGGTGTTGCGAGCATCCCTAGAATTGAATGACCGAGATTTGAGATTCTTCTTTAGAGATAAGATAATTCTTCGCGATTTATTACGGAGAGAGTATGGAATTAGAGTTGGCCGTAAACAAGGATTCTCTTCTCCCATGTCCCAATGGATTAGAAGTAATCCTGATTATTTTTTAACACGCATTCTTGATTGCGAGAGATTTTCGAGAGATTTTGTTAAAGATCTAGTTGATGAACATGCTAAACTCAGAGTTAACAATTCCCATAGAATCTACACCTTGTTCGTTTATAGCATATGGTACCACAACATTCAGAAGGGGATAAATGTTAACGATCCTAATTCCTAGTTATAACGAAACTTCTAACTTGCTAAAGATGTGTACCTTGATTAAGGAGGTATTCGCAGAGGTCGACGACTTGGAAATCATAGTAATTGATGATTGTTCTAATGTAAGAGAAAGTTTATATATATTAGCTGAACTTGAAAACGCCAAGTTGGAAAATTTAAAAGTTATTCGCAATCATCAGAATTTAGGCTACGGATCAACATTAAAAATTGGGATTGACTTGTCGTCGCATAATTACATTGCTTTTATGGATTCAGATGAATCATATTCCGTTGAAGATTTATTCAAATTATTCAATTTATTTGTGGAGAAGAAAGCAAGTATGGTCGTCGGCGTAAGAAGAGGTCGATATTACCGCGGGAGTTTATCCAAGATTCTTTTTCGGTTCTTACTGATTCGCTTGGCTGAATACATGAGTCGTAGTAAGATACCGGATATCAATTCTGGTATTAGGGTTTTGAATAAAACCCACTTCAATAATTATTTGAGTTTGGCGAGCAATAAATTTAGTTTCACCACATCACTCACTCTGATTTCTTCACAGAAGGGGTATCCGACTTTTTTTGATTTTGTTGGTTATCATAAGCGCAAAGGTTCCTCACATGTGAGAATGATCAGAGATGGATTCACGGCAGTTGGACAAATATTGGCAATTTCAATGTTCTTTAATCCCTTAAGGGTCTTTTTTCTTTTTTTCCAAATGGTCTTGGTGCTAAACTTGATCCTATTATCAGTTTCTTTTTTTCTGCATTCTTCCATTTATGCGCTTGCTGGAGTAACTTTCACTCTTACAATGCTTCTTTTGGCGATGGGTCTGATTGCTCATTTGGTAAAAGACTTGTTCCATAGTAGTGCTGATGAGTCCCGGTAAGACATTAAGTCGGAGTAGATACTTCGGCTCAGCTATTGTTTGCGCATATTTGATCGGCGCATATGGATTAGCAGTTGTCACGCCACTGGTTTGGAATGAAGAGTACCCATGCCTGGTGGATCCAACCAAATGTGCTTTAGACCAAATTGGTGATTTGCGGCCACTCTATGCCTTAGTAAATTTCATCTTTTTTTCACTTTCAAATTTTTTCGGAAATCTCTTCGCTTACAGAGCATTCGGATTTCTCGGTTTTGTCTTGCTACATCTACTCATATTTAAAAGTTTGAAGAGAATGAACCAAGGACGAGATACAAGTGCAATTCTTTTTGCAACAATGATAGCCTCTAGTCTCCCTTCATTCATGACGATGGCTTTCTCCCCCAATATAGCGATATATTCGTGGTCCACTTGTCTAGCTATTTTAGCTGTAAACGCAAATCTGGAAGGACGAAATACCTCTGCAGTACTTCTAACAACAACATCAATTCTCTTTTATCCACCATCTACTTTTTTCGCATTTTCTTACCTATTCATGCTGCACTTATTGCGAAGTCAATTTCGACTCACTAAATTTGCATTTAATTTTATTTGCTTTTCAATAATTGTTATCTCCTCATCCCTATTGAGTTTGTTGGTTTCAAATCTTGTACTTGCCTTGACTAATTCCATGCCAAAAGACCGAGTCGGATTATTGAAAGTTGAGCAAATAGACGATAAACTTCTCTTCTTTCTCACACGTCTTATACCTGTTTCGGTCCGCGGTCCTTTGATTGGCTCACCTAGCGTTCATGAGGCGTTACTGACCACGTCAATTATACTTTTTCTTCTTCTCTTCTTTATCTTTGCATTTTGTGAAATGCAGATAAAACCAACCCTTGAGTTAACCATTGGGTTGAGCGTTGCTTTTGTAGCTTCCTTGACTCCTTTTTTGGTGGCACGGCCAACAGAAATTGACTTCAGAATTGTTCGAAATTCGAGTTGGTTGATCTGGTTTTCCTTACTTTTCTTAGGGTTTAAGTTCTTAAGAGAGCGAGCATTAAGTTCCGTAAAGGCCTTTGCAAACCTTAAATTACTTTCCTTGCTCCTAATCATGTTTAGTCTAGCGGTGGTTAATTGGAGATATGAGGTTTACTTTCATCAACCATTTGTGGAAAAGAATATGTTCATCCGCTCTGTACTGGTCGAATGTGAAAGAAAGTTTGGTACCGATAGAAACATAGTGGTTGTATCAAAGCTGGGTGATTTTCCAAGATATCAGAATATCGGCGTTTTCTCATTAGTTACTGACTTGTCTCAAAAATGGGTACCTGAACCAAACGTATTCTTGTTGGCAAAGGAAAATCGTGGCTTGTATTCATACCCAACGGACTTGAGTCGCGAAAATTGTTTCGTTGATTTCAATTTGTATGCGCCTACTAAGTGGGCAGAGATGATACTAATCAAACATAAATCTTCATCTTGATTCCTAAACCTTAGAGTATTCTCTATACAAAAGCTCTTAATGCCTCTGCTGTTCTTGAATATGGAAGACCTAGTCTTAAACCTTTGTCATAAAGACTTAGGGCGTAATTTATGTCAATAGTCTTATAAGCGCTTGTGTTGCTGCTATCGAGTCCAATCATTTTCTGATGCTCTCGCCAAATCTCAACCAACGTGAAAAGATCTTCAGGACTATGACTTACTGGTGTTGTGATCCTGCTTGTAAATTTCAGGGACATTCTCAACGAACTCCAGAAGTCGTTTATTTTGAGAAATTTCAGATTTTTTGTTTTTACAAATCCACCAGGTACATAAATGGATTTTAATACTTTCTTTTCAAAGTTGAGAATCTTGAAAAGATTTCTCGAAGGATTGGGAACTTCCTCACCAATTAAAGTGGGGATTCTAAGCACTCTTGAACCCGTGACTTTTAAGACCTCTGTATCCACACTACCCTTAATTCGAGAGTATCTCGATTCTGGATTAAATCTAACGGCATCAGAACTAATTTGGACAAATGTCTTTTCTTCTAAACCACTGATTTGATTAGCCCAAATCAACACTCCCCTTTTATTCAATTGCAAGTCTGTGTCGAACTGACCAGTAGAAGATAAAGAGAAATTTAGAACACAATCTACTTCCTCGAGGTAACCTGATGGTATCTCTTCACCCAATCGGACTTTATTCCTGGGAAATACAGGTTCGATTTGATTGTTTTGTAATTCATCTTGAAATCGCAGGAGTAATGACGCTAACTGCGACGTACTTCCTAAAATCAAAACCTTCAAGAGCGCATCTCAATAATTGTTTTCGTAATCTTTTGCGCATTTTCCATGATTCTTGATGTGATATGACCCGCATCTACTCCACTTAACGCTAAACCATCCACACAAACTAACTTATTTCCATAAAATACAATTTTCATGTCTTCGACATCTCCAAGTTTGCCTAGGGATCCTACGTGAAAACTTCTTCCTACTGGCTCATCTCTTCTAAAGACTGACAAAGGGATAATTCGTCTGCTTCGGAGAAACCTTAGAGTATTCCGTGACACTTCTCTTCTTCCTTTAATCTTTTCTCCTGAATCCATAATTCTTGTTTCAGTTCTTTTTGACTCAACATAGAATTCAATTTCTCTTGATATTTTGGAGTCATAGTAGATAAAGGCAACGCCAAGATGACGTGAGATTCGTCTCCAAACTCTGTCTGGAAGGTATTTGATTAAAGGTACATTCTTTGAAATAACCTCTTTCGCCTTCTCTAAATTTGCATACATTTGCACATAGCCAACTTTCTTGCCATTCTTTTGAACATCAAATGTAGAACTGGCGAGACTCAAATTTAAACTGTTCAACTCTAGCGGTTTCCGTGAAAACCAAGGCACGATTTCCAAGTCGCTTTGTAATAACTTTGTGTTTGATATTATTTTTGATTGAATTAAAATCTTTAAACTTGCAAGAGTTCCTGCTGCCAAAAAAACTTGATCGTATGTTCCAATCTTATTCCTTTTGGAGTCGAATAACGTAATTTGATCACTATTTTGGGATTCTATATATGAAACTCCATCTCCTGATTCCAGTTTCAAGTCACTAATTTTTTCCCAATATTTTTTCGCCGACCAGATTGCTCCAAACTTGCAACCCAGTAGACACTCTCCACATTTTGTGCATAATGTTTCATCGACTGCTAAGAAGAGTTCATTGCGAACTATTCTATATTCGGAATCTGTACTTGCGATATTGCACTTAGGAAACAATAATTCCTCTATATACTGATTTTGGTTCTTCAAGAGAGCCGCTCCAAACTCTTTTAAACTGGGATCAGTAACCGCTCCCCATACAGTCGAGAATCCTCCAAAGCCTTGACTACCCAATAAATAACTCTTTGCGTCCATTCCTTCCCCAGGTTCAAGTACATTTCTATACATCATGTTTGAACCACGAAAGGTCTTTAGGGTTTTGGGAAGATTCATTTCAGTATTAATTGGTTTCGCTTGAATACTTCTATCAATTACGACTATTGAGCAAGGAAAATTATTTTTCATCAACGTAGAGTGCACGGCCACAGCAGTAGGCCCTGTACCAATTATTGCTATTCTCACTCTAGGCTCAATTCATCAAGCCCTTTGCAATCGTTGATGCCATTCTATCTGCCTATTCAATCCATCAAAGAAAGTAAATGAAGGTGAAAATCCGAATTCTTTTTTTGCTTTTTCAATATTTCCAATTGTCGATTTCTGATCTCCAATACGACTGTTCTGAAATTCTATTTTTGGCTCTTTCCCAATTATTAAGCTTAAACTTTCAACTAATTGATTTATAGAAACTGTTTCAATTCCCGATATATCATACTCTCCCGTTGCATTCGGTCTTTCTATTGATTTCCAAATAGCACTGCAAATATCTTCTACAAAAGTAAAGGTCCGTGTTGCTTCCCCATTTCCATAAATTATTAGCTTCTCGTCATTTAATATGTTTTCTATGAATCTATGAATGCCCATATCTGGTCTTTGGCAAGGTCCAAAAACTGAGAAAAATCGAAGAATGCATACTGGTGTTTCGAATTGCTCGGAATTACAGAAAGAGGTAATAAATTTCTCTGCCGCAAGTTTACTTACGCCATACGGTGATATCGGGTTGAATGTTTGCATGTCCTCTTGGCTATTTATATTCCCGTACACGGAAAAAGAAAATGCCTGAATGAATTTACGATTTTTGCTAGCGTTTATTGACTCCAATACGTTTTGCAAAGCAATGACGTTATTTCTCCAATAACTCTCGCCACCTGACCAAGACTGATGTTGGCCAGCTATTCCAGCTAGGTTAACTATGTGGCTACACTCACTAATCAACTCTTGAAGATTCACTTTAGCAAGATCTTTGATTTGCAAATCAACTTTCTTGCCAACATCTTCTTCAAGATGCGACCAATTGCGTAATCGAAATTCTGGTGAATATGAGTCAGGGAGCAAGTTGTCCACTGCAACAAATTCCGCTTGTTTGCCAATAAGAAATCTCATGAAATTGTTGCCGATAAAACCGGCAGCTCCTGTGACCAAAATTCTCATGGTTTCCCCGCTTTAGGTAGAATGATACCACGGTTGTAAGCGAGTATTTTGCATCAAGCAAAACAGTAAATTTTTTGTTGTATTGTTGATTTCACTTAATCAGATATTCGAATACCTTTAAATTTTGATTCTAGTTTTATAGCCATTCACCACTTCAAGTATAGTCGTGCAATTCGCCTCGCGATCTGGCATCTTGGCAACAATTACATGAGGTTGCCGATGAATTCTTTGTAGAGCGATATGAAGCTCTTTTGCGCTCCGCACTTCTTCACTTGATACTCCAAAAGCACTCACAATCTGTGCAATATCGCGCCCGTGAGGTGTCCCGAAGATCTTCTCGAATCCCTCAACGCCACGTTGGGGAAGAGTCGAAAAGATTCCACCGCCATCATTATCGACCACAATGATAGTCAAGGTTTCTCTCGTTGGATTAGTCAGTGCTGAGATGTCATGAAGGAATGCAAGATCGCCAATCACGGCATAAGTCTCATCATGTTTGGTGGCAATACCCATCGCAGTTGAGATATTTCCATCAATTCCCGCTAGGCCACGATTGGCATACGTTTTTATTCCACTGCGTGGAACCGCAAAACTTTCCATATCTCTAATGGGGCGTGATGAAGAAATAAAGAGCGCTGCATCATTTTCGAGTTCCTCCGCCACAACCGATGCAACTTCCGCTTCTGACCATTCTGGCAGTTCAGCTAGCGATGCGGCCGCAATCTCTTCAAATTTGTGCCATAAATCGCGCCAACCTTGATCGATCTCAACTGGCTTTATCACAATTGGAATCACCCGATGAAGTTCATCTGCGGTTCGCGCAGTATCAATATTCACAGTCCGTGGATCGATCACCATCACTCGCGATGAGTCTTGAATGTAAGTATTGATACTTCGCGATAAAGTCGTGCGACCGATAACAACGACGACGTCAGCTGCGAGTTCTCGACGTACTCGATCATCGCTCAGAATTATGGGTGCATGTGCGATCGCTTGTTCAAATACAAGTGGATCTTCTGCAATTATTGGCGCGGCAAGTTCATCGGCCAAATCTTCAATCTCATCAACGCTAAATCCTGCTCGATCATGGCCAACGATGATGACATTTCGCTTTGTTGTGATCTCAATGCCTTCCGCTACCACAGTCGGCTCTGCCTTTGTGACGGGGTGAATTCCAGAAAGCCAATCAGATGAATCTTCTGGTAGCAACGGTTCATCAAACTGCAGGTTGATATGAATCGGGCCGTGACCGTTAAGCACTCTGGTTAAATCAATGGGTGAGGCAGTATCGATTGAACTTCTAACAAAACCACCGAAGATTGCATGTTGATTGGTGGTTTGGTTTGAGCCGGTATTTCGTAAACGCGCAGGGCGATCGGCGGTCAGAACAAGAAGGTTTACATGGCTGTGATGCGCCTCAAGAACAGCTGGCAGAAAGTTAGCGACTGCCGTTCCGCTAGTGCAGACAACCGGAACATACTTACCGCTGGCTTTGGAAACTCCGAGCGCGAAGAAAGCAGCGCCTCTTTCATCGATGCGGACATGAAGATCAATAAAGCCTTGTGATTCTGCTTGATATAACGCAATTGATAAAGGTGCATTTCGTGAACCTGGCGAAAGAACTACATCTTCAACTCCAAGTTCGATGAGTTGCCTTACGGTATGACGAGCTAAATCGGTTGAAATGCTCATGCTGTCCTCCGTAACTTCCACACTTCACTAATCCGATTGCGCCACCACTCTAATCGCTCTGGGCTAACGGCAAAACTCTGGAGCCTCTCATCATCAATCTCTAGAGCGCTAACGCTCATTGTGCCATTGCTAATAGGAATGGTTCCAAGATCGGAATCGAAGAGCGCGCCGGTTGCTAAACCACATGCATGTTCCAAGTTCGGAAGCGCACTTGCTAGGCGAAGTCCATGAGAAATACCTACGACCGATTCCAAAGCACTTGAAACCACGACTGGAAGTTTGTGATGAGCAGCCAGCTCGAGGCTTCGTTTAATTCCAGCAAGCGGAGCGACTTTTAACATCAATATATCGATTGCGCCATCAAGGTTAATTGCAAATGGATCGAGCGCTTTGCGCAAAACTTCATCGCCCGCAATCTTTACATCAACAATCAAACGCTCTTTCAATTCTCTCAATTCTTCAAGTGTTGCCACAGGTTGTTCCACATACTCAAGTGAATCGCCAGCAACCTCAGCATAGATAGTGCATATATTGAAGACTGCATCATCAACGCTCCACGAACCATTGACATCGATTCGAATCTTTGCGTGAGGAAGATGTTTTCTTACTCGGGCAATTCGTACCAAATCTTCTCTAATGCCAGTTCCTCCTTTTATCTTCACTGTATCAACACCGGGATACCACGAGATAATTCTTTCAATCTCGCCTTCATCATCTGATGCTGGAACTGTTGCATTAACGCGAATTGAGTTTCGAAACCCCGTAGGAAATTGAGTTGTGGCCGCTTCGATTGCGCTTTCTAGCCACGGCAAAGATTCGCGTGCGTCATATTCAATAAACGGTGCGAACTCGCCCCAACCGGCGCTGCCTTGAAATAACGCAGTCTCTCTTACTTGTAGGCCGCGAAACTTCGTCTTCATCGGAAGCGCGACAACTCGAAGAGAGGTCAGTACCTCTTCAAGCGTAAGTGACATGACTTAAGGGCGTTTAGGAAACTTATCGAAATTTGGAGCACGCTTCTCTTTATAAGCATCTCGTCCCTCTTGTCCTTCTTCCGTTAAGTAGAAGAGAAGAGTTGCGTCTCCTGCAAGTTGTTGCACACCAGCAAGACCATCATCGACTGCATTAAGCCCTGCTTTAAGAAGTCGTAGCGCCATCGGTGAATGACGGAGCATCTCGCGCGCCCAGGAAACTGTTTCGGCTTCAAGTTCTTTGACAGGAACAACGGTATTAACTAAGCCCATATCAAGGGCTTCTTTCGCGTCGTATTGACGACACATAAACCAGATTTCGCGCGCTTTTTTCTGTCCAACATGGCGGGCAAGTAAACCTGCGCCGTATCCGCCATCAAATGACCCAACCATCGGTCCGGTCTGACCAAACTTTGCATTCTCTGCAGCAATCGTGATGTCACAAACAACATGGAGAACATGTCCGCCACCAATCGCCCAGCCTGCGACCATTGCAATAACTGGTTTCGGTGTGCGACGAATCTGCACTTGCAGATCTAAAACATTTAATCTTCCAATACCTTTTTTTCCAACTGCATCACTTCCAATATATCCATCATCACCACGAACTGAAATATCGCCACCTGAGCAGAAAGCTTCATCTCCTTGGCCAGTTAGAATAATTACCCCAACTTTTTCATCATCTCTTGCAAAGGTAAATGCGCGCTCTAATTCAAAAAGTGTCTCTGGTCGAAATGCATTTCGCACCTGGGGACGATTGATTGTTATCTTCGCCATAC
>Ga0169931_10012503_pt1 | contig 11757 bp, 12 predicted proteins | sample Kivu_15m_20L_FD_129675 | JGI IMG/M metagenome (GOLD analysis project Ga0169931, IMG submission 129675) | Freshwater microbial communities from Lake Kivu, Western Province, Rwanda to study Microbial Dark Matter (Phase II) - Kivu_15m_20L... | ecosystem: Environmental > Aquatic > Freshwater > Lake... | reverse complement strand
GAAATGCCAGTTGCGCCGGATGTGATTGTTTCGTAACTGCTGGGAGGCTTAGGGGATAACTAACTATCTCCAGAGTGCCTGAGATGGGCTGAAAAGTATATATTGCTTACTTAGAAACTGCACACCTAGCACTATCCTTATTCCTCAAAAATACACTGCCTTCATTAGACCACTTTCGACCCACACTCTCCATAAACAGCTCTCTCCTGCCTAGAAGCAGTCCTACTTCACAGTTAACCTAGGCCTTAGTCACTCTCCCTTTGATTCTAAGCCAGTCTGGGCCTTTTCACACCCGTTGGACAAGTAGGAAAGTTTGTAGAGAGAAGCGAGTGTTGAGTGGGTTGCTCCTTACGATGTGGCTATTCATGGGTTTGAGGGCACTTTTGACTGTAACCTATATGGCAAGGCATACTTTTCGATCGTGGCTGAGACCTGTAATAAATAATTTTACAGCTGGTTTCCTCTCTACTTCCCCTTCCAGTAAGAAATAGTAGTGGCTAAAGGACAAAGAATGGCAATAGATTTCAAGCGTAAAGTGTCAGCTAGCAGCGTATGGTACCAGTGGCGATACAGGATAGGCAAGCAGGAAGGGCAAGAGGAGTAGACTTCAATGTGGCACAATGAGCTAGGCACAACTGCTATTCTTCTGAGCTAATGAAGCTCACTGTAATTTTGTCTTAAAACATTCAAAAAATATATAATTAGTATACACCTTTAATATACTGTTATTAATCTTGCTATTTGTTCTCTAAACTTTCTCTAAACTTTGATGAGGGAAGGTGGGGCCGTTGAAAGGCGTCGGGTGTGCATGACTGAAAAGATCGAACATTTTGGAAAAGACTACTTAAAGGCACTTTCGAGTTCAAAATCATCGATTAGATCTGCCACCGCCAGTACCAAGTGTGCGTGCGCACGTAGATTGGTATCCTGAAGTCCTACCCCCTCCTCGCCGTCTAAAGCAACCACATTAATCCGAAGAAATGTCCCTAACTGAGCTAGCTTTAGAAAGTATTCTCACGAGTTGAGTCCAGCGTACTCAGCAAGCTATAAAGTAACGAGGGTGATTGCGTTTAAATCCGAAATTACAAAAAACAGTTGGAAAAGGATTTATAGACTGTTCATAAGTTGCTTTAGAAAACCTCTTTTGGCATCAAAATATAAGATCGAATATCGAATAGTCAAAATCATTCGCGAATAACGTCGTTTGAACTCAACTAGGCAAAAGCTTAGTTCGGACCTAGGTTTTTGTACCAATATGGTTCATAGGGAGACCTGGTGAAGGGCCAGAAAATCCTACTGTAGATAGGCATGAAGGTATGCGAGTACTTCGAGCTGTAAGACCCCCGCATCAATGATCTCTGTTGGCTAATATTGATATTGCTCATAAAACGAAGCTAGAGTCAAATACCTTTTCTATGCAGAGACAAGTAAGAAATAAGACCATAACACATTGACGACTGGTGATAGTACTACTAAATTCAGCACATTAATACTTACTATATATTCGTTAAGAAGACATTATTTTCTATTTTTCAATAATAGATAAGTTTGGGTAAAGTAATTTAAATACATAGGAAATACCTCCTTAATTATTTTTAAAACTTTTTTGTAATTTTGAGTGGGTGGAATGGCGTAAAAATAGATCGATGATACTTTTTACTTGTTTTTACTGCTATAAAACTATCTAATTATCTTTTTAGTGGATGTAAAAGTATCTAATTAGTTTAATAATAGATGAATCCTGACTACTATTCTTAGGTTAAGCTCGCTTAAAGATTTTTCTTGTAAAAGAGTATTTACTTGCTAAACATGTTCGACAAAAAAGTGTAGTCCTTCTTTAGTAACCGCAGCAGGCAGGCCAGAGAGAGGGAAAAACAAGAACTACTGCATTAGAACAATATCATTAACTTTAGCAATCAACACGAAGATCCCCTCAAGGCACTTGCCAAGGACTTCACCAAACCAGTATGGAACTGCCTCACTCAAACACATCCCACCGCAGTAGTCGCCCTCAACAACCATAGTGCAGATTATCCTACCCAACATAATAACAGTAATCACAATCATTCTAATAGGCTAAGCAGTTTTACAGGTATCGGAGAGATGTTGATTCGTTTCCTATAGCGTTTTGGATGCGAGCATCAGGACTAAAGCGGATTGAGAATGTAGATAAAAATCATAGACAAATCTATTAAAAACTAGTAAAATGATTTAAGTAAGGCAAGTACTGCCATGAAGGAGCTGTTTGATTTCATGCTCAAAATCAACAAAAGACAGCAGAATATGCTCAACCAGGAAAGAGACAAGATGAACTTTCAGGACTAGCACGGATGGGCTGGCCTTCAGAATCAGGCTGAAGCAGCTATACTGCATGCATTCGTCGGCAGACCAGGAGAACAAAACAATCAAATAGAACATACATAAGAAAGCTCTTTCAGACAATAATTACTTGATTTTGTATGTAAATTGGGGTAGTTGTTGCGACAAGTAATTGAATGCCAGCGAGGACCCACCCTCATCAACTACTGGCCTTAGGTAGGAATGCTCAGCTAGCTAGTTCATCCAGTGATCCTGACCATTTATGCTATAGTAAAGGAACAAACCGGCAATCATTCTTAGCCTGCTCACTCTTCCTCGGATAATCTGATGGAAAGTAGAACTAACATCTAGCAGGAACAGTCTGACACTATATTTGATTAGCTTAGAACCGCTACTTGTTCTAAAATAACATTTATTAACCTAGACGGCTACTAATCTAAAAGCAACCTCGTTTTGGCCAAGTACCTAGGTAAGTACGTGCAGTATGTGTCCTTTCCGACAGAAGTAGACCCAGCTGACCCACATTACGCCCAAGTCCAGATTTAGCACTCCCAGCAACTACTCAAGGAATACCTCATGGGAGCACTCTCACCATAATAGCTGTAAAACTCGTACCGGACTTACAAGTTGGCATAAAAAAAGTAGTTGTTGCTAAGTGAGTACTACAAGGGACTGATAGTGCTGCCAGTGCACTCCTTGGCCCTGACTCGTAACCACAACTTGCCCAATATAAGTTACTTTCAGTCCTACCTGGTGGCCTTCTTGATGCGTGAGTTAGTTTACAACCAAATAAAGTAATTCGGGCCTTCGGTGATCGTGGTGAGCACTAGCAACAGGCTTAATCTTATAAACAGTCACTTTGAATAGATAATGAGATAGCTGACTGTAATAAGCAACATGAAAGTAGTCATGTACAACAACTTGAACAAAACATACGTTTATGAGCACTACCAACCCATCGCTTAGCCTATCAAATAGCTTTCGCAGAGCAATCATAATGCCTTATTGTAGTTTTATAGGGTTGAAAAATAGATATAGATAAGGTAGTAGCTAAGTTTGCGTCCATACAGAATACGCAGCAATAGCTTGTATTCAAATCAGGGTAATTGTTAACTAAATCAAAGCAGTGCCTAACTTATTGAAACTAGTTTGTAGCTGAACTATGAAATGCTAGACCGACAAGCCATTTTCTTGAAGGTTTCATCAGGAACTTACTCGCTGAACAAGCAACAGGAGCAGGACTGTAAGATGTAGAAGTATGCGAACTTCAAGATCATGAAGTATGTGAGTGGATTGCTGGGCGTGTTAGCCGATAAGCATCCAGCTCTACATAGATACAAAAATAAGTCAAAAGAGTACCACAAGATATCCAGGATACTTGAATGCTTCTACAGGGACGAGTTCAATCACGAAATAAGGGGCATATACAAGCAGACTCCAGCCTACTACCAGCAACTGCTTACTCAAGCAGAAAGTATCATCAAACAAGCCATATAAACAGAACAAAGTAATCAAAATTACATTAATTCTTCAGCTGATAGCAGATTTAGATGGCTAGGGTAGTATATATGTAGTGTTTATGGAGGAAGTGAACAGATAAAGGAACAGTGGAACAATTATGTCCATTTTAAACAACTGCAGATCCAGAAGGAAAAGTAACTTTAGGACTGCAAGTACCTTACCAGATTGCCCAGGTATAAACCGAATGAGGACCAACAAGCCAACGCCAATAACTTCATCGCTGTCTAGTTCGAACTCACCTACCAAGGCAATACATCCACTGTGCGTCTCAACCTCAGTCGATCTCAGGTCTGCCATAGTGCTCATCGCCATTCTTAGCTGACTCATTTCTTCATATTCAATCATCTAGCCCATCCCTTACTACCTTCTTTGCATAACTTTTGGGGCATTCTCGACCCTAACATATAGATTTCCAGCGAGGGACGAGTAGTGCTAAATCAATTAACAATCAAGCAGAACCGGTACGATTTGAATGTTTTTGAGCATTTCACGCAGTTCAACTACCACTAGACTAGTACTAGCGTTATCTGCTATTGGCCTACTCTCTACGACTAGCTCCAAGCGACCCTTCATCACTTTGCATAACGAACCTACCACCCCATTATCACCAATCTCATATTTGTTGCAAACAAGCAGTCTCCTCATGTACTGTAGGCAGTTTAGCCTCAGAACTAGCTGTATAGGTGGGTGATTCCCCGCAGCAACTGCACTTCCTACCAAGTGCCAGGCACCTCACACATCTATGTGTTTGGAGGGTTCTATGCATAAGAAAAACAATACCTTTGCTTCCAAAAGGACATTAATCTTTTCAAATACACTTAAAATGGAATACTCTAGGCCGAGACAGTGCCCAAGCAGTTCCACTTCGACTACTAAACCATCGAGTAATAAAGTAACTCATAATCACTACAGGACCTAACAAATTAAATGCCCTCAAACGCTAATTCTCTTTATGCTAAAGATGTGTACCAGATTACTAAGCTTAAAAATGATTTAGTGCGGCCTAGGGCTTACTACTAGATTATTGAGCTGCCCACAAAAAAAAGTGAGTTTTAAAATCAATAGACCTAGAAATCCAATAGTATATAATCGGCTACTGATCAATATGTGTAGATATTGCTGTGTGGAGGAGTGGGTCGTAAGTTCATGCAGCCTTTTTCTCTCCTGGGATATATGGGTCACCGTATTGTGTTCTCACCTCAAGGCCTAATACAGCGTGTAAGAAGAGTAAGATTAAATAATATTGTGCCTACCAATTTGCCTTGTGTGGTAAGGACCAAAACAGCTATGTAGTTGCCCACTCTGCAGCACGCACAAAACAGGCGGATTTATGCTTAACAACAGAATCAACCAGAAGGCACACCTACCTATTCATGGTATAAACTGTCCTACAATTAACAGGAAGAACGAGTGGAGTACAAAAAAGAGTATGAGTATGCAGTGGCTAGAGATGGAGAAGTCGAGCAGCAGTAGCAGGAACACGTGATTGTTGCCAAGGACAGCAGAGTTAAGGTAGTGTTGAGACACTTACAGGGTCATCGATAGAATGACAGTTTGCTGTTGGCCTGTACTGACCAGGGCACAGCAGTAAGATTGGGTTTGAACTACACTCTCTCCTAGTAGGTCTACAACTAATTCCCTAACCTGGCCTAGCGAACAGTTGCACTGACTGCCGACAGCATCGCTTCAGTAACAATAAGCGGACTGCAGGTGTATGTGCTCATAAACCACCCCGAGTATTCTTTTGGAAGGCATATTCTGACGCATTGTGATCTAACTGCCACAATTCAGGCCTCCATCGATATTTAAATCGGTACAATCTAGGTTAAATAAATATATCAATTTGATGGTCAGCTCAACCAGCAAATACTTTTGGTCCTTTCCTAGTAACGCATACTGCTTATCCACGGACTGCACATCTACCCTTAACACAAACATAGATAGAGTCTATTGATTAAGACTCCCCAAGGCCCCTTTATCCATCGATCTATTGTTCTAAATCAATCTAGCTACTAGCAGTGTCGACATGTGCTGGCTCAGCTTCCTCCCCTACCGCAAGCCAACAACATATCTTTTTACGCACTCATCAAGGATGTTGTATACTGCTGGACTTTCGTGAGCATGGCTAGAACATGCAGTAGCGAAGAGCTAGTTTTATTTGTGGAAGAACTTGACACTCACGAAGAACAACTAGCGTGGAGCATGGCACAAATCAAAAGAGTAGTGCTGGAAATAGACAACGCTTAGAAGAACAATGAGTAGATAGAGAATGGCAACAACTATGGTAGCTTATAGATAGTGGACATGCTGGCTACTGGGGGCAAGTACTAATTGTTCGTGGCCAACAGAAATCAGGTGTATTCTGGTAGTGTATAATTACTTTCGCAGGGTGAAAGCTAAGTGGTAAGGTTGGGTCAGCCACGAGGCAGTCTATCTAGTCACTTTCAGATGAACTACAGCATGACAAACTATAGCAACTACTTTCTGACTAAAATGTTTAAGCCTCGTTACGCTTACACGGCGAGCATAATGTAAGCATAAATTCATTGATACTGCATTGCATTAAGAATAAATAGTTGGATGATGTGTTTTATAAGATTATTTAATAAGGATAGAATGAGTGCGCTCGACAAGTTAAAGCAGTTAGCTTAAGTATAAAAGAAAAGGTACGAGCTTAAAGGTATCAACCATACCGCAACAGCTGTGTTTCTGCTTTTTGCTTTCTTCTGGACCTCCACTTAGCTTGGCAGAATATTGTGGCCACAACACATCGGCAGCACTGCTAACTTCGTGTTTTTTGGCAGTTTCATTATTCACACTTTGACCCAACTTATTTGTTTTATGGCTTACCTGCCTGGATACCTAGGTCTTAACGATTACTACAATCAACATCTAATAAACAAAAAGGCTTCTCGACTATGGTAGCGAGGCAACTGGGTGTAAGTGCGCAACAAGATGATAAAAAACTTCATGATAAAGCAGTTCTTGATATACCCTGGCATGGTGTGGGTATCGACTAGAACCAGTATTGCTCTAAGGTTCACCTAGTTCCCCTCTCTGGCCTAAGTATTCACCCAAATACTCATCATCTACGTAGTGTAGGATATATTATTTTTCCTTGGCCACTACGCCTTGCATACAAATCAAACTCTTTACAAGTTTCACAAGGTGCACCACTAGTTAGACGTGCTATTCACCTTTGCTTCTGAGTATCACGATCCCTGGGACTACGCTATACCCAACATGGTATCTTCATTTATATTCAGCTGCCCTCAGCCATAGCTTTAGCTTTGTTGGGCACTCGAGTCCACTGTTTCACCTTTTTCTTGTGGATCGTGTACAAAATCATCATAAGCGCCTAAAATCATTCTGGCTACGACTTCCCTTGGAGCCCTTTTAGAGTGATGCCACTAGTAGGAGGGGCGGACTTCCACGATCACCATCACAATAAGAATGTTGGAGCATATGGAGGCACTCTCTACGTCTGGGATTTACTGTTAAGCACCAGCGACGACTATTTTAAGCAGTTTTTGACTAGAAAAGCATAATGATCATATAATAGTTTAAGCATTAGAAAAGATCAAATATATAGAAAGAGTGGCAAACAAAAATTGAGGATGATGAAGATGACTCCTAAAGAGGCTACACAGATGTCGATATCAAAGACAAAGCTGACTTTTTTATTTAAAAATAAAAGCAAGAATAATCATCTATAATCTAGTTGATCAAGGCACATTTGCAGTTTTTTGGTATCAAACTTAAAATTCAGTAAAGGATTTTCTTTTATTTCTTCTGCTTTACTCTGCTGTCTATCTGACTCTTGAGGTCCGTATTTCTACATAAAAGCTTATATTAGCATAACTTTCGATGTTTTCTGACTAGATTCATACTACTCGTACCGCTTCCAGGCTTCTTTAGACTTCTCCACGAATCTATTCAGATTAGTTCTTATATCCTCCACCCACATCCAAAAAATATCATCTATCTACTTCTTATCCCGCTTTATCCTCTAGTCCTAGCTGACTTATCTAGCCACGAAGAAAACACATATGGCTCCGTGGGAGTCGAATGCAAATTTTATTAAAGGATCTATCTTTCCATGAATGTATATACCTGTTTCCTATTGCACCTAACGAGCTGCACACTACATGGCTGTTTAATGCTGGTTCCATTTGCCTTTCGGAAAACCGAACTTGCCCCTTACTTTGATAACCAACACTTTTGTTTTTTATTTGTTGAACACTATTGCGCCACATGTAGGTTTGTTCTCCAATAATTTGTTGAATATTTTGATGGGATCTATTTTCAAGTAACTAGGACTGTAGGTTTTCAGTTTGTATAAAAATTAATTACAGTTCTTCTAGTTTTATTTGCGGTCTTTGATGGAATCGCTGTCCCTAAGTATCTAGTCTACGTAGTAGTAGAATGCTTTTTCTGCGTGGTAGCTGAGCCGGTTCATGTCTTCCATTTATTATCGGGGAAGGTTTACTATGAACTTGCAGAAAATTGATTCGAAGAGTTATTTTTCGCCTCGCATCACACTCATTATAAATTATGCTGATATATGTAGTTAAGATATATTTTAAGAGGGGTGATGATCACTTGTCGTATACTTTATACTTGCGTATAAGATTAGCCTGAGAGGAGGAATGCACGCTCCTGCCCCACTACCTAATATGACTGCCTACTAACTTACTTCCCAAACTCACAGGCAGTTCCTTCAATTTCATGGATAGTTCCAACTTGCTGTTGGTAGAATGCTCCCCAATCTCTATATAAAGACATAACTACTGGGCAAACGCACGTTGTTGATGGCCTCGTCGCTGTCAAGAATAGAAACCTACTATGCACGCAAAGGCGAAGGCAGGTTCATGTTTTTGGAAGTGAGCATAGAGGACAACTGCTGGATGAGAGCATTAATAACAAGTCGCAGCTAGGAGTGGCTCCATTACTACAGCGATTTTTTACGAAGCTGGCCCAGATCGATCTGGTATCCATGTTATCTGATCTACAAAGATCCATCCTCGAAACTGCTGTATGCTTTAATCAGAATTTATGTTATTTTGGTGGTTTTTTTCTACATGTTTTATAATTTAGACCTGATCGAATTAAACTAGTTCTTGGTCATTTCTGATTCCGACTGCAATTTTAAAAACTTCTTCTAAGTATTTTCCAACGATCTGTCCAAACTTCTGATGACTTCTTCCTTGCTGGCATCCTCTCTGGCAGTGGCTAGTGCACTCTGGTTACTACCTGCCATCTCGCCTGCTTCTTTTAAGTTGTGCTATAATTATGCAATTTTGGCAGTTAGTTTTTTTATGATTCCGCGGGAGTAGTGTGATCGTTTGGCAAGTTACTATTCGATCTAGCGGTGGATCTACAGATCTTTTTGCAGGTTACTTACTTTCTTGGTGAGCTGTTCGTTTTAGAAAATAAGTTTTTAAGACTGTTTGGATTGGAACTAGAGCTAACTGGTCAGTTGATGGTTCTGCAGCACTGCCAGCCTTGTAGTCGTATCTAGCTGCTACTTCTTTAATGACAGCAAGTTAGATCGCATGTCTTTTATCTTGGTAAGCATCTAGTCTCTGAGTCTGTCGATGGCTTGCACTTTTTCTCTCTACTTGTCCGCCACTTCCCTCACTCTTTCTTCCTTCTCGTTGCTGATCGACAGCTTGAGATTGCTGTTCTAGCTGTTCATGCCGTCACGTTCATTCATGTACATGTTGTATTACCTAGCATAACTGTTGTATTACCTGAGCTGCAACTCTAGCTTTGTGATTTAATTTTGGGTGAAGCGTTTGTACTCATCGAATTATCTAGTTTTTTGCTGCTACTGCTACCCTATCTCTCCACAAGTGTACTTAATTATCGCTCGAGATCGCCTACTCTGCTTTCGAGGGTCATTTTGTTAACTTAGAAATCATATATTTTTGCCCTGTTTTCCTTGATGTTGTTTTCGTGGGATTCGATGATGATTCTCTGGATGGGGAGAATGATACTTGTTTATCGATGCGTTCCTAGTACTATTGCTGCACTTTGTCTTTGTTGGTAGTGATGTCATAGTTCTCCTATGTCCTGACTCTCAACATAGTTACATTCTGCTTATGCGATCCTGCAGTCTGCGTATTGTGAACGTCTGTTCGAGTATTTACCTCTTCTGTTGGTCAATCAGCTATGCATCTCTATGTATATATGGCAATACTCGTTCTTGTTGTCCCCTTTCTTTTCCTTGCCCTTTGCTTTGGACATTGATTTTGCAGAATAAAACCTATTATTACATACAGTTCCATATACACAACATAGCTATCTACAAAATACAGTCTTATTCTTTAATTTCTTAAGAAAACCTGCTTTGATGGGTAGCTAAGAATAAAATCAACATCATCAATCATTACTTTTGCTAGCTCTGTTTTGAAACTGATCTCATCTACTAATGCTTTTGTTATTAGAGTGATTTGGTTGGCTACAACTATTTCTTTTTAATTTTTTTATCTGTTTTGGCCTTGGGATAGAAAGGGATCAATTATGTTAGTGACTGCACATTATCGCTTTCCTTATATAAAAACTCCATCGAATTCTTCAAGCTAGGCTGCAACACTTTCTTGTCCTTTTCGAACAGCCACATCACAATGCCCCAGCACACTGCCGCCAGTAGATAATACCCGTAGCCTCGTTCAATAAGTCCGATCTTTCCCACACTATGCTAAACTTTTTTGTAGGCTAGCGTAGCTAATCCGATGGATACCCTACTGAGCAAATAGAGAACTATTTGGTGGTTGACTCCTGTCTTTTTGCCGAAAATGATGGAGCCGAAAACAGCACCTGCGATTAAGTGATTGGTGGACCGTCTATCGAAACAGTAGTCCAATAATTTGTAAAGACCTTTATAGCTTAGTACGAACAAGCCTAGGTTCTTGCCGTGTTCGAAAGCCATGCTTAGGATGTTTTTGAGCAAACTATGAATCTAGTTGACTTTGATGTCTTTGAAGAGCAGAGTCATTACCAGGGTGTGCACGAAACGCACCTTGCTGCCGTATTAGAGGCCGTTGCGAAGCCCTTTGGCGACAGATTGCAGGGGTAGGGGTATTTGCTACATAACTATAATCTAAGCATGATGTCACACCTATATATACACTGATAGTAACATCTTTTACATTAACATGCTTTGCAAAAATAAATCTTTTTGCCAACAAATGCATCAAAAACTAATAAACATGAGTAGCATTTTCAATCTTTTTTTGCAACATTTTATGCATGTAATTTTTTCTGGATTCTCATTCGATCACATTTTTTAGGTAAACCAACTGTTATAAATAAAAGATATATTGTGGGTCCTTAATTGTTCAAAATGCATTAAAGACCAAAATTGTTTATTCATATATTTATCATATTATCTATTTTTTTCATCCCTAAAAGATTTTACTATTTATAGATTCTATATAGATTATAGTAAAGTTTTTTATTGCTTAGCTCTTGCTAATGCAGTTTTATTATTATTTTTTGTGTAATCATGGCCAATTGTTTATCAATCCAGTGATGATTTGTAAGCTAAAGCTAAAGGGCAGTAAGACGCCGACAAGGAACACTATTTGTAAACGATTATAAAAAATAAGAGCACTCTTAAGAATGATTATTCCGAAAAGGAGGCCGTATAACGCCAGCAATATAAATTATAATTTCTTTAAATTTATTTGGTCAAAGAAGTCCAAGGGGCCTTACCGGTTAGCATCTCAGTTACAAGAAACCTAAGCTCCATATATCAGTTGAAGCGTTAAGTCTGGTTCTTTTTAACAGCTATGGAGCGATATAGAATAAGGAGTCCCCTTGAGTGATTAACATAACTTTGCAATTTCTTAAGTACTACTAATATTCATACGTTTAGCTGTCCTAAAATCAGTCATTCTATACAACCGTCCT
>Ga0169931_10012502_pt1 | contig 11758 bp, 8 predicted proteins | sample Kivu_15m_20L_FD_129675 | JGI IMG/M metagenome (GOLD analysis project Ga0169931, IMG submission 129675) | Freshwater microbial communities from Lake Kivu, Western Province, Rwanda to study Microbial Dark Matter (Phase II) - Kivu_15m_20L... | ecosystem: Environmental > Aquatic > Freshwater > Lake ... | reverse complement strand
TTGCTACGGTTAAGCATAGAACTAGAAAATCTAGGAATTGTTTTTCGAGAAATACTATTATTGCTGCTACCTATAAATTATTCCTTGAAGCAGAAAAAAGGTGGAAACCTTTACGAGGTAAAACCGCATTGGCCAAGTTATTAATATGGAAAAATTTATAGATGAAATTCATGTAAGTGAAATTAGTAACGATAACTTAAATGAGAAAAAATATGTTGCCTAATTTTTTTTCATACACAACATATTGACAATAACTCCAGACATATAAAATCAGTTTGTCAATTACTTCAAGTAAGATAGAATATATTCTAAGTGCTATAGATTAGTTTGTAATATATTTTTTGAAAAAACTAGGAACTTTTTAGTAAAACTTACTTTACCCCCTGGTTTTGAATGGTCTCGATTAAGTAGTTTTTACAGAATACAAAACTTTATAATGCTGATATAATTTTTTATAAATTATGAGGTTTATATTAAAATGAAAGTAAAAAATAATAATTTATTTAAGCACCTTGTTCCAGTGTTGTTAGGTAATATGTTAGAATTTTATGATATAATGCTATTTGGAATTTTTGCACCTATTTTAAGCCAAGTGTTCTACGATACACATCATTCTAAAATTGCATTTGTTAGTTTAAGCTATATTACATTTGCAATTGGATTCTTCTTCAGACCTTTCGGATCATTGTATTTTGGTTATATAGCTGATGTGTATGGGAGAAAGAAAGCGTTACTCGGATCTATTATGTTAATGTCAATTGCTACGCTAGGGATAGCGATACTTCCTGGATATGAAACACTAGGTTATAGCGCAGCTATACTAGTTACAATTTTTAGATCTTTACAAGGATTTTCTTCTGGTGGAGAGTACAACAATGCAGCTATTTATCTCATTGAATATGATAAAAAACTAAAAAATATTAATTCTGCACTATTGGTTATTTCTGGTGTTATAGGATCACTTATTGCTTCATATTTTTTTAAACTTGTAGTAACTGAAGGATCTCCCGTATGGGCGTGGAGAATTACTTTTGCATTTGGTGCATGTTTGGCAATAATAGGACTGATTTTAAGAAGTGTAATCTTAGAAACTCAAGAATTTCTATCCACAAATAATAAAACATCAACTTTTTTTAATCCGATTTATTTTATAGTTAGAAACAAACGTAAAGAATTATTGATTGCATTTGTTATCGGAAGCTTTAATGGGTTGATTTATTATTTTCAGTTTGTTTTTTTAATTAACTATTTGCCTAATAAGTTATCTATATCAACTGTAGATGCCAATTATCTCAATATGGTTGCGTTTGTTTTTTATGCAGTTGGAATATTAATAAATGGCGTATTAGCAAATAAATTTGGTGCAAAAAATTTGATGTTATTATCTTGCATTGGATACGCAATACTACTGATACCTCTAACGATAACTTTATTTAAGAATGATATATATAGTTTATTCTTTTATCAAATAATTCTTGCATGCCTCAGTTCATGTTTTTGTGGCTTAAAACACGTATTTCTTGCAGGCCTATTCTCTACACATATAAGGAGTACTGGTGTTTCATTTGGATACGGATTAGGAGTAGCGATTTTTGGTGGTACTGCTCCATTCTTGCTCACAGTCTTAAGCCAATACAATAACTTATTTATAATGGTTTATGTCTCTATTAGTGCAGTATTATGTGGTTTAGTAATATGGAATAGCCAAGATACAGTACATTGAGTGATATAAGATTTTACATACTTGGAATTAATGAGTGCTTGATATTTAATTAGCTAAAAAATGGAATATATTATGATAGGAATTAAAATGATAGATGATGCTACTGTGCGTAATGCTGTAGCAAATGACATGAATCTCGTTTTTGATTCAGTAAGAGATGCATTTAAAATTATAATAGAAAATCAAGCATGTCATCCAAAGAAAACAAAGATATTTAGACCAAGTACCAATCCACTTCTAGATGATTGGATTTTTGCAATGCCGGCCTATCTTACAGGAATAGAAGATATTGCAGGAGTTAAATGGGCTAGTAGATGTCCAGGTAATTCCGAAGGGAATGTACATATTTTGCTTATCTTAAATGAAACAATTTTTAATAAGCCAATAGCAATTATGGATGGTATGTATATTTCTTTACTAAGAACGTTTGCGATTACAAAATTAAGTATCGATATGCTTGATTTAAAGCCAAAAACCGTATGTATCATAGGCATGGGGAATTTAGGTAGAATGCATGCTGTAAAACTTAAAGAACTATACCCGTCGATCGAAAAAATAAAGTGCTTTAGTTATAATGCAAAATATACAGAGCTAGCAGATGAGAAGATTTTTGCGTGCAATAATTTACAACAAGCATTAGATTCCGCAGAAGTCGTTGTATCATGTGGACAAAAACGTCCACCATATATTACAAAAGATATGCTATCCACTGAGACTAAGCTAATAGTCAATTTATCTTTATTTGATTTCGATAGAACTGCATTTACAAAATCTGACATAATTTTAATAGATGATGTTGATGCTGTTAGGTCTTCTTCTACTCCTCTTGGAGAACTCATGAGAAGTAGAAAGATTAATAAAAATAAAGTTAAATCAATCGGAGAATATTTAACATTCAATACCCCTTTACCAAAGGTAGCAAGTTTTGTACTCGTAAATACATTAGGTATGGTAGCACAGGATCTTGTTCTTGCTAATAGGATTCTCAAAAGGATTGAGATGCAGCAGTTTAATAAATTTGATATTGTATAAAATGGAACATAATATAAGTGAATTATTTTGTAAAGTAGCACTAAAATATCCTAACCAAATTGCTTTGATTACAGAACATGGTAAGAAGATAAGCTATATTGAACTTTATAAAAAGTCAAAACACATAGCAGATCAACTCCACTCTATAGGAATCACTCCATTTTCCATAATTGCCATATACATGACTAAATCTATAGAGATGATAGTTGTATTATTAGGCATTTTGATGGCGCGGTGCATATATCTTCCTATAGATCTGAGAAACCCCAAATCAAGATTAGAACATTTATTGAATGATAGTAATGCTGTAGGAATCTTTACTCAAGAATATTTATTACAAAACATAGGTCATGAAAACCAATATAACACTTTAGAAATATCAAGAATAAAATTTTTATTTCGTAAAAATATCACGGCACAAAGTAGTCAAATCAATAATAATACACTTTATTTAATGTATACATCAGGATCTACAGGACAACCTAAGGGAGTACTTGGAACCCATTCTGGTTTATTCAATAGATTGCATTGGATGTATGAGCAATACCCAATAGCAAAACACGAAAACCTAATTTTTAGTACATCTTTTTCTTTTGTAGATTCTGTTGCTGAAATTTTTTTACCTTTACTGTATGGTTCTGTTTTACATGTTCCATCTGATGTAATCACGTCGGATCCTTTACAATTAACAAGTTATATATATTCCAACAACATTACAAGGTTAGTTACTGGTCCAACCATATTAAGTGCAATACTTGATCATGTTGAAGACGTTGATAGAACACTTGGATCTTTATCGATTTTGACGTTAAGTGGTCAAGAAGTACAACCTTCTTTGGTCAATAAATTCAGAAAGTTTTTTCCTAATACTACTCTACTTAATCTTTATGGATCAACTGAGGTTGCTGCAGACGCTTTGTGCTATGAGATACCGAAACATGATTACTACAATTTTGATTCAATACCTATAGGTAAACCAATTAAGAATACTGGTGCTTTTATTTTAAATGAAAAAGGGGAGATAATTAAATCAATAAATAAAGTGGGAGAAATTTGCATATCAGGTATTAACCTTGCTCAAGGATATTTAAACCAGAGTAAAATAGAAAAAAATGGTTTTACGTACCATCCACTGGATTCTAAAGAACGTATATATAAGACAGGTGATATAGGGTATATCAATAAAAATAATGAATTTATATACATAGGACGTTTAGATCACCAATATAAGGTTAATGGACAAAAAATTAATAGAGGAGAAATAGAGAAAACGGCTACCGAATTAGAATACGTGAGTATTGCAGCATTAGTCATGCAAAATGAAAAATTAGTGCTTTACGTTGAACTCACTACTTATGCTAAAGGTACAATTTCTAACGTTAGTATTATGGAGCATCTAAAGAGTATCCTGCCTCAATACATGCTTCCAAATAAGATAATAATTATAGATAGTATACCATTAAATCAAAGCGGAAAAACTGACTATATAATGCTAGTGAAAAATACTGATACTGAAGAACAAGAAGAAGTCCTAAAGAATCAAGATGAACAATTTTTAGTAGGTCTTTTCAAAGAGATATTAAAATTAAATGTTTTACCCTCGAGTAGTAGTAATTTTTTTGAACTTGGTGGTAATTCTTTACTAGCGAACATCTTACTCACAAAAATTAAACAAAAATTTGGTGCATATATTTCACCGCACATTTTATACAAATACTCCACTCCAAAAAATATTGCAACTATTATAAAAGAAAAATTAGCGTCAGCATTAAATAATTCTGATCCCTTGATAATAAATGTAGAAAATAACAATTCAAATGCAGAGAACAGTTTTATATTTTTCCCCTCTATATTAGGTAATAATGGATATTATAGAGCCATAATACAACAACTCTTAAACTTTAAATCATATGAAATTAGCTATGACTATACCAACGGAATAAACTATAAAGATATGGAGGATTTAGCTAATATATGTGCTCAGTGGATAAAATCTAACATTAGCAGTTCAAGTAAATTATTTTTAGTTGGATGGTCTTTTGGTGGTGTACTTGCTTATGCTGTTACAGAAATACTTAGTAAGTATAATATACCTATTGGTGGTCTTATAATGCTTGATAGTTATAATCCCGAATTGTTTTGTGCAGAAAACAAAGAAGATGAAAGACGTGATCTGTATAATACTATGCTAAAAGTATACGAGCCAAGTTATAGCAATCAGTATTTAAACCATTTTGATAAAATACTTGAACACAACATCTCTATTCTTTGGAAATATAAACCAAAAATAATGACTTACTGTCCTACTCTATTGATTAAAGCAAGTACTTATAACAATAGGGTAAACAAATTAGTCAAAGAGCTATATAATGGTTGGCAACATTTGATTTGTAATCAATTACAGGTATGTTATGTTCAGGCTGATCATTTTAATATCCTTGATAATACATACTCCAAGATATTATATCAGATATTAATAGATGAATTCCATATTAATATTGGTATTAATGATAAACAAAACAAAAACCTTTATAGGGATTCTTTTTATAGTTGATTCAATGTAAACGTAGGCAAACCACTTGTATTTAATTCATTTTAATTTAACCCCAACTAATGGAATGGATCGCCATGATTTACAGAATGAGAGTAATTCCACTATAATTCAGGGAAAATCAAGAACTCTGTAAAAACCTAATCAGATATTACACCTGTAGAGTATAATTCCCTAGGGGAACCTTCAGTCAATATCTTTCCATTTTTAAATACTATCACTTTATCTGCAAAGTAGATATTACGTAATCTATGGGTAATTACTATAAGGGTTTTATTATGTAATATTTGTAGAAAATTATTTAAGATTTTCAATTCAGTGTGGTAATCAAGGTGGGACATTGCTTCGTCTAGAATGGTAATTGAAGATTTTTTAAGTATAGCTCTTGCTAATAGAATACGTTGTCTCTGACCAGTCGAAAGTTTTACACCGTTCTTGCTTAATATGGTATTATAACCTTCAGGCATATTAAGGATAAAATCGTGTGCTTCGGTCAGCTGCGCTGCCTTCAACACGTCGTCTACATTAACGTTTTGATCACTATATGCAATATTTTCATATATAGATCTGTCAAATAACATCGTATTTGGCGAGATAAAACATATATTATCACTGATAAAGCGGTATGGTACCTCAACGTTTCCACAAGTAATTTTGCCAGAATTAGGGCTAAGTAACCCAATTAGTAAGTTCACAAAACTGCTTTTACCACTTCCTGAACTACCTACTATTGCTATTTTTTGTCCTAAGATAATCGAAGTATTAATGTTATCTAATATTATCTTATCTCTAGTATTGAGACAAACATTGCTATATTTAATATTACCCTTAGTTGGGAAGTTCACTCTATCTGTAATAATATTATTTTTACCAAAATGTTTAGTGATACAATCCAAACCAAGTCTTATTTTATCTAGTGCTTGAACAAAAGATAAAGAATCACGAAAAATAGTCCAAAATGTATCGAAAATAATTATATTTATAGAAAGTACTAAAGCAAAATCACCCACTGAAACAATATTTAATTTTTTATATTCAACAAGTAAAAAAAGGTTGATACATAGCATACATATGAAACTATATCCATAAATTACCCACATCCATAAATGTCTCATAGAAGTCTTTTTTTGTGACGATATACTTTCGTCAAGTATATGTTCTATATATTTCTGCTCTTTATATTCAGAGTTATTTAATCTAACAGAAATTATATTTGTTAATATATCAAAGATGTTATGCTTTAACTTGGCTGCAGATAGAATAACATTTTGTGATAATGAAGATATTTTTTTTAATGAACAATACAGTACAAATGATACAAGTATTATCCAAGATAGTAAAATGATGGAAAAAAGCGGTGTCACAGAATAGAGAACAATAATTCCAACTAATATAGCAAAAAATAAATACACAAATTTGTTAATAACAACGCTTATTACTTCAGATACTGAATGTATTATATCCGTAATAGATTCAGTTAATTTTTCACTTTGTTGATAAGTATTGAAGAAATAAGGTGATAAAAGAGCTAGTCTAGTCGTTTCCATAGCAATAGCTTTAGTCAGATTTGGGATTAGTTTGATATTTTGTATATAATCATTGAGACGCATAAATGATATATTAGTTATTGAAATAAAAAGATATATAAATATTGGTATAAAAATGCTAATAGAAGCAGTGTGATCATAGAGATATACATTGTTAATTATCTGTTTAAGGAAATATGGACGTACAGAAAGCGCAACTGCCATATATAAATTAAAAACAGTTAAAAGACCAATTACTGCGACAAAAGGCTTACATAGCATTATGATAAAATTACGTAACTTAACAACTCTTGCATCTGGCTTGAAGTGCATATTATCCCCGTTTTGATATGTTATAAAATCTTGAAATAACTTTTATATAAAGGATATATATATCTAGAATGTAGATTAAATATTAAACCTAGTATGCATAAGAAATTTAACCATACAATTTTAAATTTTTGGTGCTTTAGACTGTGTTTTATAGCATTAAGAACACTATCTTTTGTATGCCAGTCAATATTCATTGAAATACACTCAGTAATGCTCTTAACGTAGTGCAGTGTATATGGTGGCATGTACAAAACATCCCCAGGATGCAGTACTATTTCTTGTGCTTCAGCTAGGCTAAATAATGGATACTGCGTAGTGTCAATATTCTCTGGGTTTATATTAGAGTGATTGTAACCTGTCATATAACAGTATTTCATTTCTTGAGAATTAATAATGATAAACTTTTTTTTACCTGCGATGTGAAAAAATAAATTATGAGCTCCCAATATATCAAAATGCATGGGAGTAGTGGCACCTTGTTTTCCATAAAAGAATAAAATATATTGCCACCACTTGTATGTATACCATTTAGGTAAGTAGTCATTTACAAATGGTTCAAGATCAGTACGTAAAGTTGGTATTAAATTAAGTAATTGTGTGTCATGTAAATACTGATCTATTGAATTTGAGTTTTTTATATGAGATCGCGAGACATAATCAACATAATCTGCAAGTTTTAATTTTTTATATTCTTTATTCCTAGGGTTGCCTATTTTAACGTTCACATCTACTGTTTTACCTACTTCTTTAAAATAATTTGCATTCCATTTTTGGATTGCTGGCCAGTCCTTTATAAGACCTTTGATTACAACAGCCTTCTTGCCTACAAAATTGTTTGCAAAATCTTCTGGTGAAAGATTGGTTATAGTCTGAATTTCTTTGTAGTGATTAATCATTTATTCCCCATTCATAATGTTTGAGCTTAACAGATCTTCTAAATAATATTTATAATATTTTATATAGTGAAAATTCATATATCAAAATTACTTAATCACTGTATTAACTAATAATTTAATTTGCATTCAGTATAAAATAATCATAGAAATAAATACATTCGTAAACTCTTCTGGCTCTTGTATACATCTTATCTATATTATTTTATGATATAAGTATTAGATCAAATAAAATGTCACAACCACCACTCAATGAGTAATTTTATGGCAATGTATCTTTCCGAATTATTATCCAATTATAAAACTGTAGCTAAAATTCCAAAAATTTTTATTAAAAATATTGCATATAGTATTAATGACATTACTGAAGAACCAACTGCATTCTTTCATTTAGAAGCATTTTTAGAAAACCATAATTGGCAACAACGAATAGAAGAAGCAATAAAAAAAGGAGCCGTTGTATTGGTATTAGATGCAAGTGATCCATTTTATGATTATAAAGAAATTACAGAAATGTTTGCTTCAATAATAAACATTGTAACTGTTATTGCTTTACACAAAAACATTAGCTTTATTGCTACAAAATTTTTTAATTATCCTGATAAAAAAATGAGAGTGTTAGCAGTGACTGGTACTAATGGTAAAACTTCTGTAGCTCATATAACAGCACAAGCTTTAAATAATCTTGGTATTAGTACTGCAATTGTTGGAAGTGTAGGATATGGCTTAATATCCGAATCCCTTACTATGGAACCTTTAACTGGTTTTAGATTAGGGTATACGACTCCTCCAGCTATTTCGTTGTTTAGAATTTTAGACAGGTTTGCTCGTTTAAAAGTGGAAATAGTAGTGATTGAAGTTACATCTCACGCCTTAGAATGGGATACAATTGCAGCAATAGATATTGAAGTAGCTATTTTTACTAATGTTACTGCTGATCATTTAGAGTATCACGGTAATATGTTGAGCTATATAAATGCTAAAAAAAAGTTATTTAACTTCAGTAATATTCAATCACCATCTTTTTCTGTAATTAATTCAGATGATAGAATAGGACGTACACTCATTAGAGAATTGTCGGCGCTTGGAAAAAAGATAATCACCTACTCTTCAAACCAATCTAGTAATTATGGTAATGCAAAAGTAGTTTTGGCACAAAATATTATGCATAGCATAAATGGCACTAGTCTTGATATCTATCATAATAGTAAAGTTGCTAAATTTGTTACTCCTTTTTTGGGTTCATTTTGTGTACATAATATATTAGCAGTAGCAAGTTGTTTAATTACAATGGGATTTGCTTTAAATGATGTAGCTTTAGCTTTTTCAAAACTTGTCAGGGTACCTGGTAGAATGGAGGTTTTTTCTAGGGATGGCTTACCAACATCAATTGTGGATTTTGCTCATAATCCTGACGGTATTGAAAAGTGTTTAAGTAGTGCAAAGGAAATCAGTTCTGGTGGCAAACTATATTTTGTATATGGATGTTCAGATGTAACAACAGATCATTTTAATAAAATGGTTGCTGATATAGTGAATAAATACGCAGATTATATAATCATTACAAGTACTAATGCTTATAGTACTAATACTCAAAGCATCGAAAAGTTTGTTGAATATTTTCCTACTGATAATTACCGTAGAATATCTAACCGAAAAAAAGCAATTAGATATGCAATAAATAAAGCACATCCAGGAGACATAGTGCTTATAGTGGGGAAAGGTGTACAAAATTTTATTCTTACCGGAGGGAAAATGATACCACATAATGACGTTGATTATGTAAAAAATATTTATGTCAGGTAGACCCAGAGTCATCCAAAGCTAATAGAAAACCAAGGTCTAAAAAGCATCTGGATCTTCTGCACAGAGGTTCTATGGTAGCTCTTAGAATAATTTGAGGATAAAACAGAAACTGGTGAAGTTTACTTATTGCGTATTTCCTACAATAACCGGTCGTTGCTACAAACTCATCGAGAATTTTACTTTTGCTGTAAAATTTGGCTTCTTTATAACGTTTTTGAATATGAATTAATATCTCTTGTTTAGTCTTAATGCTCATTTTTACCTCTTTCATTATTAATTTACCTCTAATAAATATTTTTTTATTATTAAAGGGTTAGATTTAATTTGAGGCAACAGTTATCAATAGTTAGATTTTTGATGAGGCAATGCGCTCAATATTTGTTCAAAAAAGATAGATCTACAGAATCAATAGAGTGAGCCAGAGTAAAGAATAAAATCACTTAATGTGAGCCGTGATATTTTTAGTGTCAATTAAATCGAGCCAAGGTGAATTTATAAAATCATTTAATTTGAGTCCGTTTTTACCGATGAAAGCAAGCCGCTACAATTAGTATTTCTAGTTGAAGAGCAAAAACCTTTGAAATACTTGATCAGTTTTGTAAAAGTATGGAATGGTATGTGATTGTTTTTAAAACAGTACATCCTATTTAAAGACCAATAACAACAAATGCGACGAAACCTTCTTAAATAGTAAAATTTACTAGTATTTAATTTCTTACTTTATCAAATAGGTCTATTATTTTTGTCTACAACCACTACAGTTGGTTTAAATGATTTAGCTTCCTCTTGACCAAGAACTGCAAAAGATGCAATTATTACCATATCGTCTTTGTGTATCAAGTGAGCCCCTGCGCCATTAATACATATAGTACCACTATTTTGCTCTCCTTCTAGAACATAAGTTATAAGCCTTTTTCCATTTGTTATATCCCAAACATGAACTTGCTCATATGGTAACAGATTAGCCATTTTCATAAGATTTGTATCGATTGTAATACTACCTTCATAGTGAAGATTTGCGTCTGTTACTGTAGCTCTATGAATTTTAGATTTAAAAATGGATAACCTCATATAACTCCTCTTAAAAATTACTCAGATCTGATTTACAACTATCACTTACATTTATATTTTATTAAAAAAATGATATTTTTTGTTATTTGTATTCTATACTCTTAAAAGCTTTTATCTTCAAATTTAGTTCTATTATTAGTTAAGGAGTAATAATATGTCAACAATTTTCTACTATAACTGTTGTTGTATGAATAAAAAAACAAAGGTTATAAGTCAAGTAAAAAAGTAATAGAAGAGTTTTGTTAAGTAAAGTCATGCAATTTGCGGAAGAAGTGTAGAATTAGCCGAAGCAAATTGAATCATTTTGTTAAGAATATAACATTTAACCCTAACCTCAGCTTGTTGATTATGGAAAGTTCTAGCTCTAAGTTTATAAAAGATTTGTTTAAAGCGCATCACAGCAGTTTCTGCAAGGGATCTAAGATGATAAGAACTGTGCTGTTTCCACTTACGTCTTCCATCTTCTTTATTGGGGAATAATTAAATGTATTCTATATCAGCATCACGAGGAGCAAGGGGAGGATTATTTTGAACAAGAGCTCTATGCCCAAGATGTTTTCTTTTACAAAAATTTTGATGAGAAAGAGTAGCATTAATTGAAGGAGGGATAATAGGGTTGATACCTTTATTAAATAGAGCTTTGTAAATGCAAAAGGAGTCATAAGCTCTATCTCCCCAGAAAGCATCAATAGATTTAACTCCGACTGTGGTTAAGGATTCAATTTTAGCAACTGGTCTAATGAAGGTTTATCATCACGGATTTGATAACTAATAAGTCCTGCAAACAAGTGAGTGAAGGCATTAACTGGTGACCTATGTCTAT
>Ga0169931_10012500_pt1 | contig 11758 bp, 10 predicted proteins | sample Kivu_15m_20L_FD_129675 | JGI IMG/M metagenome (GOLD analysis project Ga0169931, IMG submission 129675) | Freshwater microbial communities from Lake Kivu, Western Province, Rwanda to study Microbial Dark Matter (Phase II) - Kivu_15m_20L... | ecosystem: Environmental > Aquatic > Freshwater > Lake... | reverse complement strand
TTAGAGACCAAATATATTGGTGTTGAAATTTAAAATGTCTACAACAAGTACACCAAAAATTGATCTCTACAATCAAGATAAAATTATCTATGTTGGAACAGCAAACTTTAACAAAAACTATGGTGTCGGACAAAGATCCTCAGTTTTTCAAAGACGTGATCTAGATGAACTTTTTTCTGAAATCCAGAATAATGATAATATTTACTTGGAAACATCCCAGAACTATGAGGGAGTTGAAGAGTTAATCGGAAAATATGCTACGGGTAAATTACCAAATAAAATTGCTATAAAAATTTCTCCCAATATATCCGATACAGTTATTTCTGTAATAAGCATGGTAAAAAAATCTTTAGATAAAGTTGGTCAAAAAAGTTTTCAGAGCGTATTGTTGCATAATCCAGAAATATTAAGCCACGAAAATAATGTTGACATAGTTCATGGATTACAACAATGCATCAATTTAGGGTTGACAAAATCAATAGGAATATCCAGCTATAAATCACAACAAATACTAGAAGTAAAAAAAAGATTTCCCCAATTTACAAACTTTCAAATCAATGAAAATGTTGTCGATCAGAAAAATTATAAAAACAAAGATTTAATAAGCTTATCGAAATCCGGAAATAAAATTTTTGTCCGCTCCATTTTCTTACAAGGAAATTTACTTGTGAATTATTCAGATTTACCATTTTTTTTTACTACACAAAAAGAAGTATTTGAAAATTTTATTAAACTATGCAAGATGAATAAAGTTTCGCAAATAAAGTGTTGCTTAGATTATGCTAAGCAAATTTTATGGTCAAGTGGAATCGTAGTAGGAATAAATAAGTTTGCAGATTTGACTGATATTGTTGAGAATTTCTCAAGTGCGATAAAGGTGAATGATTTTTCGATAGATGTTTTGGATAGTTTTTATTCTGATCCAAGAAACTGGATTGATTTGTAATGCTTAATTATCTAGTTATTCTTCAAGCCAGAATGGAGTCTACAAGATTACCAGGCAAGGTGTTAATGCCCATTTGTGGCAAGCCCATGATTGAATTACAAATTTCTCGAATATTACGTTCGAAGTTAATTAGCAGTTTAGTTGTTGCGATACCGGATACAAAAGAAAATGATGTTTTAAATGATTATCTCGAGAATCTTAATGTTAAGGTATTTAGAGGATCTCATCATAATGTTTATGAAAGGTACATAGAGACATCGAAAAAATACTCAAGTAAGTCAATTATTAGATTAACTGCTGACTGTCCCTTAGTAATGCCGGATTTACTAGATGAAATGATAGATTACTTTGATTCAATCAAAGCTGATTATTTATCCAATGCACTCACGGAGACATTTCCCGATGGCTTAGATATCGAGATATTTAACACAAAGGCACTTTTTCGTCTGCAGGAGTTTAAACTAAATCAGCAAGAAAAAGAATTTGTTACATTGGGCATATATAAGCGTCCTGAAAATTTTCTGCTTGAAAAATTTGAGAGCAAAACGTTCTTGGGGCATGAAAGATGGACTGTTGATTACCCTGAAGATTTTGAGTTTGTAACCAAAGTATTTAGGTATTTTGAACACAATATAAGTGGATTTGATATCCAAGATATTTTATCGTACATTGCTTTAGATCCGAGTAATAAAAATCAAAAACCTCCTTAATATCGAAATATTGCACTTAAATCATCAAATCTTTTTCAGTCGGATACAATTATATGATGGATGATCCAAGATATAGTAAGTCAACTAAATTTTTGCATAGAGCTGAAAAATCTATTCCATTAGGTTCTCAAACCTTTAGTAAATCAAAAACACAGTATCCGGTAGGTGTTTCACCACTATTTATTAATAAAGCAAACGGAACATATGTCTGGGATATAGATGGAAATAAGTATATTGATCTTGTGAATTCTCTAGCAGCAATAACTATAGGTTACAAAAATAAAAAAATTGATAACAGTGTAAGAAAACAAATGAAGAAAGGTTCAATTTTTTCTTTGCCTGGGACATTAGAAGCAGAAGTTGCAGAATTAATTATTGAGACAGTTCCTTCGGCTGAAATGGTAAGGTTTGCCAAGAATGGAAGCGATGTAACAACTGCAGCGGTTAGACTTTCTCGAGCTTATACAGGAAAAGAAGAAATTGCTTTCTGTGGTTACCACAGTTGGCAAGACTGGTATATTGGCAGTACATCTATGAATAAAGGCGTACCTAAAGATGTTGCAAAGCTTTCCCATCGGTTTATATACAATGACATAGAATCTCTTAGAAAAATTTTTGACAGCAAGCCAAATAAAATCGCTGCAGTTATTCTTGAGCCAATGACGTCAGAGTATCCAAAAAATAATTTTTTGAACGAGGTAAAAATTTTAGCCAAAAAAAATAATTCAATCTTGATATTTGACGAAACTATAACAGGCTATCGTTATTCAATTGGCGGCGCACAGTTAGAATTTAATGTAACTCCAGATCTTACGACTCTAGGTAAGGGCATTGCCAATGGTTACCCATTATCAGCAATTGTTGGCAAGAGAGAAATAATGAAAGAAATCGAAAACATTTTCTTCTCAGGTACATTCGGTGGAGAATTGCTATCTTTAGCAGCAGCAAAAACCGTAATTCAGATGCACTTAAATATTGATGTTACAAGCCGCATCACCAGTGTAGGTTCTAAAATTGCACGGGAACTACAAAATATAATTGATTCTTGTAAAATGGAGGAATTTCTAAGCATAAGTGGACATCCAACCTGGAAATTTTTGAATTGGGGAGGAAATGAAAAATTCAATGCACAGGTGATTAAAACATATTTTATGCAAGAGATGTTTAAAAAAGGGGTTTTGGTGCTCTCAACGCATAACAATTCATTAAGTCTAACAGAAAAAATTTCTGAACAAGTTATTAATGTTTACGGAGAAGTAATTGGTGATTTAAGTCAAAGAATTGTAGATACTTCTTTATTGTCTAAACTACACGTAAAACCAATTCAGCCATTATTTTCTTTAAGATAAATTTTGTTTGTGGAAAAAATCTTAGTACTGGGGGGGGGAGAGTTTTTAGGTTTTTGGATTGCTAAATTATTAGAACTCAATGGTTATGAAATAACCTTTTTTAATACCGGGAAAAACACTCCTAGGCTATTTTCAAATTTTTACACGAAAGTAGGAGATAGGCGTGATTATAAAAATAAGAAATTTTTTAGTAGATCAAGTTTTGATGTAATTATTGACACTTGTGCGTATAGTCCCTTAGATCTTGCCTTAACTAAATACATAGAACATTCACAGTATATATTTATTTCTTCAGTAGCAGTTTATAGTAAAAGTATTCCGCGATATTCCGATGAAAGCGCAAATAAGATTATAAAAAGGGAAAAATTCATGGAAGATAGACTGTATACTTACGGTGAATTAAAATTTTTGACTGAGGTTGCACTTCAGATGATTTCAAAAAACTCTACGATTCTTAGGCCGGCAATAATCTTAGGCGATCGAGATAATACGGGCCGCTTGTCTACATATATTAATCAATCTCAGGATCATATTCACATACCAAATTTACCCGATATGCCTTTTCAGTTCATAGATGTTATCGATGTGGCAAATTTTGTTAGAGTAGTATTAGAAAAAAAACTATTTGGTATATTTAATGTTACCAATGAGTCAATATCGCGAGTAAATTTTTTTTCAACATTGGCTAGCATTCAGAAAAAAAGCTTATCTTATATTGACTTCTTTGAGCCGAGGTTGTTTCCATTGCACGAAGGCGTAGAAAATAGTAGCTTAAGATCGCTATCCTCTAATTTAGCTTTGAAGAATGGCTTAGAATTGAGATCTTTAGAGCAAACATTAAGTGAGTATTGATTAGGTATACTAAAGGCTATCGATACTATGTCCCTAGGGGGAACAATTGAAAATTAATGGAATAAATATTGGTTGTGCTTATAAGCCATATGTTATTGCCGAGATGTCCGGAAATCATTTGGGTTCTCTGGATAGCGCTTGTGAGCTGATGGAAAAATCTGCATCTGCTGGTGCCAATGCATTCAAACTCCAAACATATAGTGCGAGTACTTTAACTATGGACTGTGCCCGCGAAGAATACATAGTTCGTGATGGGCCTTGGGATGGAAGAACTTTATACGACCTATATTCTCAAGGTCATACTCCAAACGAGTGGCTACAACCATTAGCAAAACTTGCGAATAAATTAGGAATTACTCTTTTTTCAACACCATTCGGATTACAAGAAGTTGAAATTTTAGAAGATTTAGGTGTACAAGTTTATAAAATTGCTTCATTTGAAATCACATATACACAGTTGCTAAAAAAAATAGGATCAACAGGCAAGCCTGTAATTTTCTCCACTGGCCTTGCAACACTTAAAGAAATTTCAGATGCTGTAGAAATTTTACGAAACGCTGGCTCGGGACCAATTGCTATATTAAAATGTACAACCTCTTATCCTGCATCAGTTACCGACCTTAATTTAAAAACGATTGATTATTTGATTAAGAAATTTGATGTTCCAGTCGGTTTTTCGGATCACACAATAGGAACTAATGCCGCAATTGCTGCCATAGGAGTAGGTGCAAGTATTTTTGAAAAGCATGTGAAACTTGATAAGGATTCTACGTCAGTAGATTCAAATTTTTCCCTTCCAGTTTCGAAATTACATGATTACATAATCAATATTAATCAAGCGTACGACTCAATCGGAAAAGTGCAGGACGGTCCAACTTTAAATGAAAAAGGATATTTGAAGTACCGAAGATCTATCGTTGCATCTAGAGATATTATGAAGGGCGAATTATTATCCGAAGAAAATATTGTGATTATAAGACCTAGTATTGGAGTTGCACCTGTACACTTAGATTCTGTTATTGGAAAAAAAGTAAAGGAAAGTTTAGCATTAGGTCAAGGTATTACATTTGAAGCATTAGAGTAAATTTAAACAAAATTTAATTTTTTTAACCATTCTACTGCGCCAACTGCACCATCATAAATTGTAGGTCTTTGACGTATATTAATTCCTTCCGGTGGATTAAGAGAATTCAAAATAGCATCACGTAACTCAGTTTTAAATGAAGAATTATTTAGATCAAATATCAAACCTACAATATCGTAATGTTTTTTAAGGTATTCCAATTGTAAATTTTGGTTGTCTGCTAGAGAAAGTATTACACAGTTCGAATTCAGTTTCAGAAGCTCCCAGGCTGTAACCCCTCCAGCCGACACAACTAATCTATAATCATTCACTAAAGTGCAAAAATCATTTAAATAAGGCACTATGACAAACCCAAGTGATTTTGAAAATTCACTCAGTTTGTCATCATTAGTTGCTACTACAAAAGTAAATCCCCATAGATAACTCGTAGAAATTTCACTTAAACACTGTAAAATTTTTTTGGATAGATTTGAACTTCCTGTTAAAACTAAAATACTGTTTATCTTATTCTTTCGATGTACGGGATGCATTTTATTAGAAAAAAACTCTCGCCTTAAAATTGGATTATTTTCAAATTCTTTAATTGGGGCTAGTTCGTTTAATGGCTTCCAGTCACGAGTTGGGCTTGCCTTAATATACGCATCAGCCCATAACTTTGGACTCAATTCATCTACTAATTGAATCAATTTTGGTGAATTTTTAAACTCAAGACTTGATAACACTTTAGTGCTGTATGAATCAAAAATTACCGTATCTGGCTGCTTGTTACATTTACATCTATTTAGTTCGCTACTACTTTCAATCGCATTATAAAATTCACTTGTTTCTTCAAAGTTACCATGTAAACACAAGATATTAGTATATGCAAGAACCGAACTTAGTGAAACTAAACGACGTAAGTGACCATAGCCGGAATCAAATCCCGAACTACCAACCAGGGCAATAATTTTCGACGGCACATGTCTCATTTTAATCGATTGGCAGTTTTGACTACTTTAAATTTGGCACCGAAATACCTTTCTTCGAAATATTCTTTGGCTGGATTTCCAATTTCTAATGACCATAATACATCATTGAAATTAACTAAACTTCGCATAAATACAGTTGAAGAAAATCTTGGATTGATCTCAAAAATCGCAATTCTATCTTTTGATTTTCTTAATTGGATATTTATCGAGCCATTTAGGTTTAATTCATCTGCAATTCTCACACAAATATTTTTGATTATGGGGTCATTAACAACCTCTGCCCAGCTAGTTAAACCACCTGATAAATACCTATGGAAGACTATGCATACAGTTTCAAACTTTAAATTTCGGTAAACAACACAGGTATATTCGGTTTCTGGACTAGGAATGTACTCTTGTATAATTGGATTTTCAACCAGTGCTAAAGCAGCTTTAACTTGTAGTTGGTTAAGACAAACAAATATATTTTTTGATCCTCTTCCGACATCTGGCTTAATCACAACTGGAAAATCAATTATTTTTTCATAGTTTGAAAATAACTTAGGTGGGTTTAAATCTATAGAATTCAAAAAACTACTTGTATTACTTTTTGATGCGAAGCTCTTAATAACTGATGCCCCTGCCCAAACTATTTTTGTATGACTTTTAATATTTGCTAGTTGACTATCTGAAAAATTCGAAATTACAAGAAGTTCATCTTCACTACAAGGGATATAAAATTCAAATTTATTTTTGCTGAGAATATCATTTAGCCATTGAAAAAATGTTGGGTCATCAGCTGATGGAGACTTGAATGAATTTGCGCACAAATTAGTATTTATTAAGTCTGGACGTATATCACTCCCATATATCTGAGCATCCACAATATTCTTTATCAATATCATCGCAATAGATTCAGCTACATCCCCACTCATCCCACTTATCAAAATATTAATTTTTATACCCCAATTGCCTAGTTAGTAGCTTGATATCCGGATCTATGCTCTCACATTCACTTATTAATTTCTCTATAGAATATGGCGTTGAATAGTGAGTAACTGACAATGATTCAGTTTCAAAAACAGCCCAATCTGCTAAGCCGGGTTCATTTCTATTCTGCCCTACTGAACCCGGGTTGATAATAATTTTATCTCCAACATTTTCTATGTGCTGATAATGTGTATGACCCACAATAAAAATATTCTCCTTATAGCACGAGAAGTTATCCCAAACTGATTTATCGGTATCTGGGTACAAGTATTGATTTATGTCCCAAGGACTACCATGAGAAATAAGAATATTTAAATTTTCAATTGCGATAGATTTTGGATGTTCCACATTCAACAATTGATCAACTTCATTTTTGCTCAAGCTATCCAAAGCTCGTTGCAATGAAGATCCATATTTATTCTTTAGTTCTAGTTCAATCTCAGGATTATGCTTAAGTTGTTCTAGCATTATTTCATGATTTCCTTTAGTGAAAAATACTTTAAAGTGGGCAAGTATATTTAAAACATCTTTGATCCCATAATAATAGCCAACAGTATCACCGGTTACAATCAAAGTATCAATATTTTGTGATTTAATTTCACTAATGACCTCATTTAATGCATATTGATTACCATGTATATCTGATAAAAGTGCTAATTTCATTTTACTTAATTTGAGTAAAAATTGAGATTATATTTCTTCCCAATCCAATATTCGCCATTGATTGCCAAAAATTAACCACAAGATCTTTATTCGGTAAAGAATTGATATAATTTTCTAAAAAAACGCGCGCTTCATGTGAAGACTTTCCCAACTCAGGATACTTGGCGTAATTGGCGTGTTCGTTTAATATAAACCACTCAATCGGGAAGTCAGCCATATTTTTAACCAAATCAAATTCACAAGAAGTCAACAGTGATTTTAAACTTTCCGCATTGAAATAGTTTAAGTGATCTGGAAAACTGATCCAGTATTCTTTTTTAAATTTATTACAACTCTTCATTAACATTTGTAAATCGCTAAAATCGTTGGGAACTGTAATAACTAATTTGCCCGTTTTTGTTAGTATTTTTTTAATAATAATTAATAGATTTTCTGGCTCTAAAACATGCTCGAGTACATTGTTTAAATAAATTGTTTCAAACTTATTATTTTTTTCATCAAGATTACTTAATATTTGGTAAATATTTCCTTTGGTAAATATAGGTAAAGCTATCGGATTATGGATTCCTACGCCATAATCATTAAAGTCTATACCTATAACATCATAATTCAATTCCATAAGCTTCGAAAGAAGAAATCCTTCACCACATCCGATGTCTAACACCTTACCCTTATTAATTGGCTGTCCAACGGCATGAATAATAATTTCGTTTTTTAAATTTATTCTTAACAATTCTTCTTTACTATAATTCGAAGAATAAGTTCCATGAGGATTTTGATAGTATGTATTGGCATAATACTCACTTAAGAAAACTTCTGTGGGTTTCGGGGAAATTTCATAGTATCCATGCTTGGTGATTTGTAAAGTTACTTGCCCAGATACATATGTATTTCTCATAGCGCTCTAAAGTATATACCCTAATCTACAACTTCTTTGGGAATGACTTAAATAATTACTTTGATCTAATTTCAACTCAATGCGAATAAGGAGTTAAAATTTGATGAACTATGATATTCAAATTTCTGGCAAATAATCAGCGGGTGATCGACTATAGTCTACTAAAAGGTTATTTAAAAATAATATTGATATTGTCAACCTAGGAAAACCTATTGAACCGCACTCACTCCCGATGGTCTAGTCTTGCAATTTAAGTCCTTCTTACAATTGAATCCTAACAAGTAATAAATAGAGACTTGTATTGATACGTTTTATCAGCAATAAGATCACACTTTTGTGAACTACTTTAATTAATTATAGAGTCACAAATAAAATTTTAACTGCTACTTTTTAATCTTGTACCCAACTGGACATTTTGGCTTTAAAGAATTAACGTATTTAATTTTTTTACCCCTAAAGCAAGTGATACTTCGGAGTTTAGATTCTTTCACCCCTGTAATCAAAATTTGAACAGTTATGGATGCTGGAGAATAAGTAGAAGTACCTGCCTGCTTAGCGACCACTTCACAGTTACCAGGCTTCAATAATGTCAGAATTTTACTGCCTGTTGAGCAAACATTAGAAGTTTTGGTCTCAAATGTAACCACCCCACCACTTAAAGAACTTGCTTCAAGTTTTAGGGTTTTCGAATTCAAATCAATAGTAGTTTCAGGATTAAAGGTGATAGTTTGATTTTTCCTTACAACCTCAAATGACAATTCATAAATCTTTGATGCTAGGAAATCTCCAGTCTCCTGTGACTGATAGCTGTACTTGCACAATCCTCCAGAAAAAATATTCATATACCCATCGCTTGCCAAACAAATTTCTGGGCTCAATGTCTTGGGTGTGATATATCCGTTAGCAGTTGTATAAACCCGGGGAATTTTTATCAGCTTAGGTAAATCTTGAGCAGATTGATTTTCAATACCCTCAATTGTTAACTGTTGCGGTTTCCTAGAACTTGAAATTTGAACTATTTGCTCAAATTGTTTGTACTTATAATCTTTTGTTAATGGGGTAAATACAATAAAATTACAATCGCCTTCAGCTATAAATTTTAATTGGTTATCTTTAACTTCACAGGTATTTTTAGTTCTTGATGCAATTTCTAATTTTAAGTTTGGGACTCTAGATTCAAAGTAATCTCCCGGAGAATATGATTCGCCTACTTTCCAAATAGGAGTTTTATAGACAGGCAGTTTTGGAAATTCACGCGCTATATTTATATTAGTTGTATGGTTTGGGCCTACAAATGTAATAAAATTCAAATTAAGGTTTCCCTGATTTCTAATTATTAAACTCTCTTCTGCACCTACAACAGTATTAAGTTTTTTGGTGACTTTAAATCCAGGTGATCTCGGGGAAATTGAACCACCCTGCGCCGGTATACCAATTATTGGCCCAGACTCAGCTACATAGGCACCACTTTTAACATTTCTTGGAATTTCTAGTGAGCCTTTGAAAATTACATTCTTTAATGTTAAATTTATTGGAGAATCCGTGCGCCTAAGAATAGTTGAAAGCGTATCGTTTTCTGAAGATTTTAAAGTTACTTCAACTGAACTAGATTCAATTCCTATTGGGTGGTTTGCAGTTAATTGAAAATTTACTACTGTACTTTCTCCGGTCAATTCAATTTCAGAAGGAGAAAATTCAAAAGAGACCAAATTTGGAAGGGTGTATAGGTCAGAGGCCCAGACAAACGTATTGGAGCCAAGTGTGAAACAAATAATTCCAAACTTAATTCCAAATCTTCCAAACCTAGATCTTAAGGAATTCTTTAACATTTGCCATAACTTACAGCATAAAGCGGAGGATGAGGGATTTATCCTCTTCAGTCTGGGTAATTCCCCGTTTTTTAGGTAAACGGGTCATAAAAGGCACGCTATCTAGATAGTTAGCTCTTGGCAATAGTTTTGAATTTGGTTTATGAGGCAACGGACTTTTAATCCTGCTTCAATTTTCCTTGAACTCCAATATTATTTAGTCCTAGACCTTCAATGCCCTAATTTGAGCGCAATCTCGCCAAATTAGGGCATCTGTTTGTGTCCATTAGATTAGCCCACTAGCCGTAGCATTGTGGCACCGTAGTGGCACAAAAACTTCATCAGTTAAGAGTAAATAGTGAAGGCAACCGATACGATAACTTCCAAATGCCGCTCGATTTGATGGGGAGGGCTCATGTTTAGCGAGACGAAATACCGCAGAGACATCCAAGTTCTCAGAGGTCTAGCGGTACTAGCTGTTGTCCTATTCCATGCCAAAGAGAGTTACTTCCCACTTGGCTATCTTGGAGTAGATGTATTTTTTGTCATCTCGGGCTTCGTCGTCACACCTTTGATCTTGCGAATATTTACTGACCAAGCCAACGGGGGGGGCGTTTATCTAATCTAAGATTTTTTTATAAGAGGCGTTTCTATCGACTTGCACCCGCTTTGGCCGCAACGCTTACGATTTCTGCGGTATTAATTTTTTTGCTTGGACCAATTTATGATCATCAAAGATTTGCTAGACAGGGTATTGCAACCCTACTTCTTGTAGGTAATTTTGGTGCATACAAATATTCAGGGGATTATTTCTCTCAAAATCCAAACCCACTAGTTCATACTTGGTCGCTCTCCGTAGAAGAGCAAATCTATATTTTTTTGCCTCTCATCTTGATACTGATTCTTCGAAATCGAAAGAGCCTCAAGAAAATCACTGCATTTATACTGGGAGTGATTTCAGTAGTGAGTTTTGTGTCATTTCTATTTCCCACAATTTTACAGCCACTCTACACTCGTGCGGGTATTGAGTTTGCATCTCAATTTCCATTCTATTCACCGATTGACCGGATCTGGCAATTTACATTAGGGGGTATTGCATTCCTCTTGATGGACCGATTACAAAATCGTACAGGAAGAATTCCAAAAGGCATTCACTTGTTGGGCGTAATTGCTGTTGTCATGATTTTATTGAGTCCTATACATATGAGCCTAAAAGTCAGTTCGTTCTTAGCTAGTTTATTTGCGGTGATTGTGATTTTATCCAAGTCAATTGATGTGCTTCCAAATTTTCTGATTAAGAAGCTTGAATGGGTTGGTGATCGTTCGTATTCGATTTACTTAGTCCACATGCCTTTGTTGTATATTTCTAAGTGCTCACCCGTAACACAAATCGGGACAGTTGAAAATCGAATAATTCAATCAACAATAGCTGTAGTTGCTTCAATATTGCTTGGGTCTTTGAGTTATTCAAAAATAGAAAATAGATTTCGAGGTAAAGGCAGGAGTGACGC
>Ga0169931_10012499_pt1 | contig 11759 bp, 12 predicted proteins | sample Kivu_15m_20L_FD_129675 | JGI IMG/M metagenome (GOLD analysis project Ga0169931, IMG submission 129675) | Freshwater microbial communities from Lake Kivu, Western Province, Rwanda to study Microbial Dark Matter (Phase II) - Kivu_15m_20L... | ecosystem: Environmental > Aquatic > Freshwater > Lake... | reverse complement strand
TGCTGATGGTGACCTGCTCCACTACTCGGCGGTGGCATCGGAACCACTGGAGTCAGCGTCAAAGGCACCCGCTGCTGAGGTTGCTGCGTCCTCGTGCCTCAGGAGGGCGGCAGCACTGGCGGGATTGGGGTTGGAGTTGTGGGGGTGATTAGTCCTCGTAGCAATACCCTGCGCTGCCTGCCCGATCGGGCACTCCGCCTGCACGTCAGAATGGAAGCATGGCCCCGGTTACGTCCCCCGCTCGCCCCAGCCCCCGTCCCCGCTGGCAGTTCCCCCTGCTGGTGGGCATCTGTTTCGGCTTTGGCTACGGCGTGACCAATCGCCTCCTCGCCCTGCAGCTCCCCGCCCTGGTGAGGCTGGGGCAGGGCTTTGAGGTCCGGCCGTTTCCAGGCCAGTCCCTTGAGAGCCTGCGCCTGCAGTTCGGGGCCGAAGATCGGGAGGTGCGCGGCAATCTCGAGCCCCTTGGGCCCGAGCCCCAGCCCGGGGCCGACCAGCTGACAGACACCGCATCCCCTGATCCGCCATCCCCCGATCTGCCATCCCCCGATCCAGCTGCCCCGGTTTCTGCTTCCCCAGGGCTTCGGGACTATCCAACCCTGCCTCCTGAGGCCAGCCCCGCCAATTCCCCTCGGGGCATGATCCCGACTGCCCCCCCAGCTGCTTCCCCAGCTGTCCCCTCGCCAGCCGCTGCGCCGCCGCCGCCGCGGCTGCCGAGCCCCGACCTGCCAAAGTCAACCCCAGCGGCTGGACTGCCATGAGCGCGCCCCAACTCCTGCTTCAGGCTGCCGTTCACCGGATAGGCGCCCGCCTTGGCAGTGGCCTGGTGGATGGCGCCGCCAACCTGGCCCTGCTGGCCCAGGATGCCCCCGAGCGGATCCGCCAGGAACTTCAGCTGTTCTGGGACGAGGTGGAAGCCGAAGCGGCCCGGATCGAGCGGGGGGAGTCTGGAGCCGGGGAGGGGGATCAACCCCCGTGCCCCGAACGAAGCCCCGATCCCCAGGACCAGATTGATGCCCTGCGCGCCAGGGTTGCGGCCATGGCCAGCCGCCTGGACATGACTTCGTGATCCTGTTGCGGCCCCTGCGCATCTGGTGGTTGGCCCTGGCCCTGGTGCTCGGCCTCTGGTGGGACGCTCAGAGTTGGACCTACCCGGGCGGTGTCAGCGAAGAGCGTCAGCGACGCCGCCAGCGACGCCGGGCCCGCTGGCTGACCGGCGAATTCCTGGCCCTGGGTTCGGCCTTCATCAAGCTGGGTCAGCTGCTCTCTGCCCGCCCGGATGTTTTGCCCGCCGAGCTGGTGGACCAGCTCGCCACCCTCCAGGACCAGGTACCCGCCTTCCCCTTCCCGGTGGTTCAGGATCTGCTCGAGCAGGAGTTGGGTGAGCGCTGTGCCGAGATAATCGACCTTGAAGCTGAACCACTTGGTTCCGCCAGCCTGGCCCAGGTGCACCGGGCCAGCCTGCGCAGTGGCCGTCAGGTGGTGCTCAAGGTGCAGCGCCCCGGTCTGGAGCGCACCTTCCGGCTCGATCTGCAGGTGCTGCAGCAGGTGGCCGCCGCTGTCCAGCGGCATCCCCGCTGGGGCCGCGGCCGCGACTGGATCGGCATCGCCCAGGAGTGCCGGCGGGTTTTGCTGCGGGAGCTCGATTTCCGCCTTGAGGCCGAGCACGCGGCCCGTTTCCGCCAGCAATTTCTCGATGATCCCGGCATTCGCATTCCCGCCGTGGTGTGGGAACTGAGCACCCGCAGGGTTCTGTGTCTCGACTACCTGCCCGGCATCAAGATCACCGATCGCCAGGCGTTGCTGGAGGCCGGCATTGTTCCTGCTGCAGTGGCTGAGAAGGGAGCCGCCAGCTACCTGCAGCAACTGGTGCGGTTTGGCTTTTTTCACGCCGACCCCCACCCCGGCAACCTGGCGGTGGCCTCCGATGGGGCGCTCATCTACTACGACTTCGGCATGATGGGTCAGCTGTCGGGCCAGCTCCGGGGTCGCCTTGGCAGCATGGTGCGCGCCGCCGCTGCCCGTGACGCCAGTGGCCTGGTGGTGGAACTCCAAAAGGCCGGGGTGATTGCCCCTGGTGTCGATCCCGGGCCGGTGCGGCGGCTGGTGCGCGTGATGCTCGATGAGGCCCTGACGCCCCCCTTCTCCGCCAACGTGCTGGAGCGGCTGTCCGGCGATCTTTACGACCTGGTGTATGGCCAGCCCTTTCGCCTGCCCCCTGAACTGATTTTTGTGATGCGGGCCCTCACCACCTTCGAAGGGGTCGGCCGCAGCCTGGATAGGGGCTTTAGCCTGGTGGCGATCGCCCGTCCCTACCTGCTTCCTCTGATGACTTCAAGCGGTTCAGGCAGCGGCGGCGATCGGTTCGGCAATGAGCTCTTCAACGAGATCTCCCGTCAGGCTGCCGAGGTCGGCAGTCGCGCTCTGGGCATTCCCAAACGCCTCGACGACAGCCTGGCCCGCATCGAGCAGGGTGACCTTCAGGTGCAGATTCGGGCTGGTGAAACCGATCGCCTGCTGCGCAGACTTGCCCTGGCCCAGCAGGTTGCTGGCCAGTCGATGCTGCTGGCGGGCCTGGCGGTTGCCGCAGCCCTGCTGGCGGCCAGTGCCAGGCCCGCCCTGGTGGCTGTGCCCCTTGTGCTGGGGCTGCCGGTGGGCTTGAGCTGGCTCAAGCTGCAGGGCCGGCTCAAGCGCGATGGGCGCCTGGATCAATTGCCCGGGGCGGGCTGAGCTCAGGCTTTGCCGCGGGGTCCCCGGTCTTCGGCACCGGCGTACACCGCCTGGCTGCCGAGCTCATCTTCGATGCGCAGCAGCTGGTTGTATTTGGCCACCCGATCGGAGCGGCTGAGCGAGCCGGTTTTTATCTGGCCGGCGCGGGTGGCCACTGCCAGGTCGGCGATGGTGGTGTCTTCCGTTTCGCCGGAGCGGTGGCTGATCACGCTGGTGTAGCCGGCCCGACTGGCCAGATCGATTGCCTGCAGGGTCTCGGTGAGCGAGCCGATCTGATTCACCTTGATCAGGATCGAGTTGGCTATGGCCAGGTCGATGCCCCGCTGCAGTCGGGTGGTGTTGGTCACGAACAGGTCATCGCCCACCAGCTGCACGGTCTTGCCCAGCCGCTCGGTCAGCAGCGCCCAGCCCTCCCAATCGTCTTCGGCGATGCCATCTTCGATCGACACGATCGGGAAGCGGCTGGCCAGCAGGGCCAGCTGGTCCACCATCTCGGCGCTGGTGTAGCTGCCGCCGCCGAAGTTGTACAAGCCGTCCTTGAAAAACTCAGTGCTGGCCACATCCAATGCCAGGGAGATCTGGTCGCCGGGGCGATAGCCGGCCTTCTCAATAGCCTGAACCAGCAGCTCGCCGGCCGCATCATTGCTGGCCAGGTTCGGAGCGAAGCCGCCCTCGTCGCCCACGGAGGTGGAGAGGCCCTGACTGCTCAGCAATCCCTTGAGGGTGTGGAACACCTCGGCGCCCATGCGCAGGGCTTCGCTGAAGCTGGCCGCGCCGTGGGGCACCAGCATGAACTCCTGGAAGTCCATGTTGTTCGAGGCGTGGGCGCCGCCGTTGATCACGTTCATCAATGGCACCGGCAGCAGGTTTGCCATCGGGCCCCCCAGGTAGCGATAGAGGGGCAGACCGACGCCGTGGGCAGCGGCCCTGGCGGTGGCCAGGCTGACTGCCAGCACGGCATTGGCGCCGAGGCTGGATTTGTTGGCACTGCCGTCGAGTTCGGCCATGGCGCCATCGACCGCACCCTGGTCGAGGGCGCTGAGGCCGCAGAGGGCAGGCGCGATCCTTTCCTCGATGTTGCTGACGGCCCGGATAACCCCCTTGCCGAAATAGCGGCGGCCGCCATCGCGCAGCTCGTGGGCCTCATGGGCGCCGGTGCTGGCGCCGCTGGGCACAATCGCCCTGCCACTGGCGCCGCCCTCCAGCATCACTTCGGCTTCCACGGTGGGGGTGCCGCGGGAATCGAGCACCTCCCTGGCCACCACGGTGTCGATCACAAGGTCGAGGGAGTCGAGCACGTGGTTAGCTGGTTGCTGTCCTTGGGGCGATCCTATGGGTGCCCCCCACCGTCCCATTTGTGCCGATGGGCACCACCTGGGGGGTTGATCGTCAGAATGGGGGAGGTTTATTCCTGGTTGGCAGCCAATCGGGTTGATCGATGCGAATGCTGCACACCATGCTCCGGGTGGGGGATCTGGAGCGCTCCCTTCTCTTCTACACCGAGGTGCTGGGCATGCACCTGCTGCGCCGCAAGGACTATCCCACCGGCCGGTTCACCCTGGCCTTCGTGGGCTACGGCGACGAGAGCGACGCCACCGTGCTGGAGCTCACCCACAACTGGGATATCAGCAGCTATGAGCTGGGCAGCGCCTACGGCCACATCGCCCTCGGGGTTGATGACATTTACGCCACCTGTGCGGCGATCGCAGCCAAGGGGGGCAGGGTGGTGCGCGAACCCGGGCCGATGAAGCACGGCAGCACCGTGATTGCCTTCGTGGAGGATCCGGATGGCTACAGGGTGGAGTTGATCCAGCTGTCTGCCCCAGGCTGATTCCCAAGCCCATGCCCCCAAGCCTCACCAGCGAACCAGATCGCTTCAGCGATGACGGCTGGGAGCTGCTCCTGGCCGCCCAGGATGGGGCCCGTCGCTGGCGCCATGGCGCCATGGACGTGGAGCACCTGCTGCAGACCCTGTTGTCTGAGCGGCGCTTTGAACGCTGGTTGGATCCCCTGCCCCTCGATCCCGACCGGCTGCTGGATCGGCTGGAGAGCTTCTGTGCCGACCAGCCGAGCGCCAGCGGTCCCGAGCTGTACATCGGTGATGCCCTGGAAGACCTGCTGGAAGCTGCCGAGCGCTGCAGGGTCGCCTGGGGAGCCCCATTGCTGGACGTGCCCCAGCTGTTGGTGGCCCTGGTGGGGGATCCCAGGATCGGAGCCTCCCTGCTGGTGCCCGAGGGCCTCAGTGAAGATCTGCTGCGGCGCCAGTTCTGCCCTGACGACTGGATCGACAGGGCCCCGGCCCCCTCCTCTCCAGCCCCCGCCCCTGCCGCCCCAGCCGCCCCTGCCGCCCCTGCCGGGCTGCGTCTGGAACCCGAGCCACCAGGGTCCTCCGAGCCCGCCGAGGCCTGCGCCCTTGATCGTTACGGCCGCGACCTCACCGCCGCCGCCCGCGCCGGCGAGCTCGACCCGGTGATCGGCCGCGACCTGGAGATGCGCCGCCTGATCCAGGTGCTCTCCCGCCGCAGCAAGAACAATCCGGTGCTGATCGGCGAACCCGGCGTGGGCAAGACCGCTGTGGCTGAACTGCTGGCCCAGCGGATCGTGGCCGGCGAAGTGCCCGATTCGCTCCTGGGCCTGCGGTTGGTGGCCCTGGATCTGGGCGCCCTGATCGCCGGTGCCAAGTTTCGGGGGCAGTTTGAGGAGCGCCTGCGCGCCGTGCTCACAGAGGTGCGTGAGGCCGATGCGGTGGCCGGTGCGGCCGGCGTGGTGCTCTTCATAGATGAGCTTCACACGGTGGTGAGCAGCGACCGTTCCTCTGCCGATGCCGCCAGTGTGCTCAAGCCCGCCCTGGCCCAGGGATACCTGCGCTGCATCGGGGCCACCACCCCGGAGGACTACCGCCGCAGTATCGAGAAGGATCCAGGCCTGGAGCGGCGCTTCCAGCAGGTGCTGATCAAGGAGCCCGGTCCGGACACCAGTGTGGAGATCCTGCGGGGTCTCAAGGAGCGCTACGAGCTCCACCACGGTGTGGCGATCACCGACCAGGCCCTGGTGGCGGCGGCCCGGCTGGCCGATCGCTACATCGCCGACCGCGCCCTGCCTGATTCGGCGATCGATCTGGTCGATGAGGCGGCCGCCCAGCTGCGGATGGAGGTCACCTCCAAGCCCCAGCTCGTGGAGGCGGCGGAAGCCGAGCTGCGCCGGGTGGAGCTTGCCCTGCTTTCGGCCGAGGCCTCCCCCCAGCAGGAAAGGGTGCAGTGGCAGGAGCAGCGCCGCCGGGCCACCGAGGCCCTCCAGCAGGTGCAGCAGCGCTGGCAGGCCGAGCGGGAGCGGTTGGCGGAACTGCGGGATTTGCTGCAGCAGGACGAAGAATTGCGCACGGCGATCGCCGAAGCCGAGCGACAGGGCGACTACGAGGAGGCGGCCCGGCTGCAGCACGACCAGCTTCACGGGCTGCAGCAGCGCCGCGAAACCCTTGAGGCCGAGCTGCAGGCCGAACCCATCCTGCGGGAGCAGGTGGAGGAGGGCGACATCGCCGATGTGGTGGCCCGCTGGACCGGCATTCCAGTGCAGCGGTTGCTGGCCGGCGAGCGTCAGAAGTTACTGGAGCTTGAGGCCCGGCTCGGCGAGCGGGTGATTGGCCAGCCGACCGCGGTGGCGGCCGTGGCCGCGGCGATTCGCCGGGCCCGGGCCGGCATGCAGTCACCCACCAGGCCGGTGGGTTCCTTTCTCTTTCTGGGTCCTACCGGCGTTGGCAAGACCGAGTTGGCCAAAGCCCTGGCGGCAGCCCTTTTCGATGAGGACGAGGCCCTGGTGCGGCTCGACATGAGTGAATTCATGGAGCGCAACGCCGTGGCCCGGCTGGTGGGGGCTCCGCCTGGGTATGTGGGCTATGAGGAGGGAGGCCAGCTGACCGAGGCGGTGCGGCGCAGGCCCTATGCGGTGCTGCTGCTCGATGAAGTGGAGAAGGCCCACCCTGAGGTGTTCAATCTGCTGCTGCAGGTGCTCGATGACGGCAGGCTCACCGATTCCCAGGGGCGCACGGTCGACTTCCGCCACACGGTGGTGATCATGACGAGCAACCTGGCCAGTCGCGCCGTCCTTGAGCATGCCAGGGCCGGCGATGACTCCCAGGAGCGGGCCCGGGCCCTGGAGCTGGCCGTAGACCAGGCCCTCGCGGCCCAGTTCCGACCGGAATTTCTCAACCGCATCGACGAGGTGATCCGCTTCAGGCCCCTCGATCCCGCCGATCTGCAGCGCATCGTGCGCCTGCAACTGGCCGAGCTGGCCCGGCTGCTGGCGGAGCAGCAGCTCCAGCTGGAGGTGCCCGAACCGGTGGTGCAGGCCTTGGCAGAGCAGGGTTTCGAGCCCGAATATGGGGCCAGGCCCCTGCGGCGGGTGCTGCGGCGCCAGCTTGAGAATCCCCTGGCCACCGAGCTGCTGGCGGAACGCTTCAGCGGAGCCCGGGGCGTGCGGGTGGTGGCCGGCAATCCGCTCAGCTTCGAGCCCCTCCGGTAAGGTGGTCGTTTGCCGATACGCGCGGAATCCCCCGTGCGCAAGCGCCAGTGGCTTCCGATCCCCCCCAGCCCGATTCACCAGCTCCGGAGCGGTCCACCCCGCCTGCCGAGGCTTCTGCCTCCGTGCCAGGGGGATTTGTCTCCACGACTCTGGCGGAGTTGCGCAAGGTTGTCTGGCCCAGCCGCCAGCAGCTGTTCAGCGAGTCGGTGGCAGTCATCCTGATGGTGAGCATCTCGGCAGCGGCGATCGCTGCGCTGGATCGTTTTTACGGCTGGGCGTCCAGTCAGGTGTTTGGGTGATATCAAGTTGCTTGCTGTCCTGTCCGCCGATTCCGTTTCTGCCGTGAACCCCGTGTCCGAGCCCGTGTCCGAGCCCGTCTCCGAGAGCCCCCTCGATCTTCTGGAAGCGCCCGTGCCAGGCGCTGAGAAGCTCCAGGTGGCCCGCTGGTATGCGGTGCAGGTGGCCTCCAGCTGCGAGAAGAAAGTGAAGGCCACCCTCGAGCAGCGGGCCGTCACCCTGGGGGTAGAGAACCGCATCCTCGAGATTGAGATTCCCCAGACCCCAGGGGTGAAACTCAAAAAAGATGGCACTCGCCAGAGCACCGAGGAGAAGGTGTTCCCCGGCTATGTGCTGGTGCGGATGGTGCTCGATGAGGACACCATGATGGCGGTGCGCAGCACTCCCAATGTGATCAATTTCGTGGGGGCCGAAGAGCGCCGTGCCACCGCCAAGGCCCGTGGACACATCAAGCCCCGTCCCCTGAGCCGCAATGAAGTTGACCGGATCTTCAAGCGGGCGGCCGAGAAGAAGGCCGTCGTCAAGGTGGATCTCACCGAGGGCGACCAGATCCTGGTCACGGCGGGTCCGTTCAAGGATTTCCAGGGCGAGGTGATCGAGGTGTCAGGCGAGCGCAGCAAGCTCAAGGCCCTGCTCTCGATCTTCGGCCGGGAGACCCCGGTGGAGCTGGAGTTTTCCCAGATCAGCAAGCAGAGCTAGGCCCAGCGGCCGTCTCCCTGCGGAGGACGGCCGTACAGTCCACACCCCTGGAGATGGGGGTGATCCGCAGATCCGCTCCCACTCCCTGTGGGAATTCTGTCCCAGTAGCCCCAGACGATGGCCAAGAAAGTCGTAGCCGTGATCAAGCTGGCCCTCGCTGCCGGCAAAGCCAACCCCGCGCCGCCGGTGGGCCCTGCCCTCGGCCAGCACGGTGTCAACATCATGGCGTTCTGCAAGGAGTACAACGCCCGCACCCAGGAGAAGGCCGGCTATGTGATTCCGGTGGAGATCTCGGTCTTTGAGGATCGCAGCTTCACCTTCATCACCAAGACCCCTCCTGCCTCCGTGCTGATCTCCAAGGCTGCCGGCATTGAGAAGGGTGCCCCCACCTCCGCCAAGGGGAAGGTGGGTGCCATTTCCCGTGTCCAGCTCGAGGAGATCGCCAAGACCAAACTGCCCGACCTCAACTGCACCAGCGTCGAGTCGGCCATGCGCATCATCGAAGGCACCGCCCGCAATATGGGCGTCGCCATCAACGACTAATCCACCCCTTCCCGGGGGAGATCCAGGCAAAGCTGATCGGTCCATCAGCCCACCAGCCACGCCCTGAATCGCCCGTACCCCATTCCGAACCATGCCGAAAATTTCCAAGCGCTTCGCTGCCCTCAGTGCCACGGTCGAAGACCGCAGCTACGCCCCCCTCGAGGCGATCGAGCTGGTCAAGGCCAATGCCACTGCCAGATTTGACGAAACCATCGAGGCCCACGTGCGCCTCGGTATCGATCCCAAGTACACAGACCAGCAGCTGAGGACCACCGTGGCCCTGCCCCATGGCACGGGCCAGACCATCCGCATTGCTGTGATCGCTCGCGGTGAGGCCGTGGCTGCCGCCAAGGCCGCCGGAGCCGACCTGGCCGGAGACGACGAACTGGTGGACACCATCGCCCGGGGCGAGATGGACTTCGATCTGTTGATCGCCACCCCCGACATGATGCCCAAGGTGGCCAAGCTGGGCCGGGTGCTCGGCCCCCGGGGCCTGATGCCCAACCCCAAGGCCGGCACCGTCACCACCGACCTGGCCGGAGCTATCAACGAGTTCAAGGCCGGCAAGCTGGAATTCCGGGCAGATCGCAGCGGCATCGTGCACGTGCGCTTCGGCAAGGCCAGTTTCAGCCCGGCCAAGCTGCTCGACAACCTCAAGGCCCTGCAGGAGACCATTGACCGCAACAAGCCCAGCGGTGCCAAGGGTCGCTACTGGCGCTCCCTGTATGTCACCTCCACCATGGGCCCCTCCGTGGAAGTGGATTTCTCGGCCCTGCAGGACCTCAAGCAGGAGGCCTGAGTCGGCGGCAACGGCAGGGCCATCCCGTATAGTTATGGGCTGGCTCAGGCCAGAAGGGCACGCGCCCTACCCCAGACAGCAGGTGGGTTCATTCCCTTAAGTCCTGCCGAGGTGATCGCGACAGGTTTGGCCCCAGGCAGGATTCGTCCGACCGGGTGGCGGAACAGGCAGCGGCCTCGTGTTGATCTCTCCCTTTGGGATGGATCAGCGTCCAGGGCCGCGTACCCCGCTTGTTCCCCCGATCCGTTCCTTCCCTATGGGCCGCACTCTGGAGAACAAGCAACAGATCGTCGAAGAGCTCAAGGGGCTCCTCGGCGAGGCCGAAATGGCGCTGGTCCTCGATTTCAAGGGCCTGACCATCAAGGAGATGTCTGATCTGCGGACCCGTCTGCAGGCCAGCAACGGCGTGTGCAAGGTGACCAAAAACACCTTGATGCGCCGGGCCATTGATGGCGATGGCGCCTGGTCGAATCTCGATTCCCTGCTCACCGGCACCAACGCCTTCGTTCTGGTCAAGGGCGATGTGGGTGGTGCGGTGAAGGCCGTGCAGTCCTTCCAGAAGGACACAAAGAAGTCGGAGGTGAAGGGTGGCCTTTTCGAAGGCCAGCTCCTTTCCCAGAACGACATCAAGGCCATCGGGGAATTGCCCTCCAAGGAGGTGCTCATGGCCCAGATCGCCGGTGCGATCAATGCCGTGGCCACCAAGCTGGCCGTGGGTATCAACGAGGTTCCATCCGGTCTTGCCCGGGCGCTCAAGCAGCACGCCGAAAGCGGCAGCTGAGCTCAAGCGACTTCCCCTTTCTGTTGCTGATTCCCAAACATGTCTGCTACTACCGACAACATTCTCGAATCGCTCAAAACCCTTTCGCTGCTTGAAGCTTCCGAGCTTGTCAAGCAGATTGAAGAGGCCTTCGGCGTCTCTGCCGCCGCTTCCGCCGGCGTGGTGATGGCTGCAGCTCCCGCAGCGGCTGCCGAAGCCGTTGAGGAGCAGACCGAATTCGACGTCATGCTCGACAGCTTCGATCCTGCCGCCAAGATCAAGGTGCTCAAAGCCGTCCGCGAGGTCACCGGCCTCGGCCTGGGCGAAGCCAAGGCCCTGGTCGAAAGCGCCCCTTGCGCCATCAAGGAAGGCATCGCCAAAGCTGACGCCGAAACCATCAAAAAGGTCGTCGAAGAGGTCGGCGGCAAGGTCACCATCAAGTGATCGTCCAGGGCTGGCGGGGCCCGCTGCGGCCCTGACGGCCCTGGATTTACCGGCCCCGGCCCCATCCGTGGCCGGTTTTTTAGCGACCGGGCGCCGGGGTGAACAAGAAAAAAGCCCTGCCGATGGCAGGGCTCTGAGTTGGAACGATTCCTGGAGTCTTGCCTCGTTTCGACCCTGGAAGAGCGTTCCCACTCCTCACACTCCAGAAACTTAAAGGCGGGATTGGGCCGAGTCAGGGCGGGGAGGCCTCTCTGTCAACTGTCACTCGCGGACTGTCACTCGCGGAAGGGGATCACCGGCAGGCGGATCGGCCCCTGGGCGAGCAGCTGGCTGCGGCCTGTCCCGGTTGTTGGTTCAGCCGGCAGGGGTGGGGGCGCCATCGGCGGCTGGGCGGTGGTCGCCAGGCCGCCATTGGCAGCGGCCTGCAGCAGGGGCAGGGGGATGGGGTTGGCGAAGTAGATGTGGTTGAGAGTCTGGGCGTTGAAGCTGCGCCGCCGCAGGTCCCAGCCTGGCTCCAGTGTCAGTGCCACAAAGCCATCCTTGTCTCGCATGGGCACCTGGCCCCTGCCCACCACCAGCACGGTGGCTTCGCTGGCGGTACTTGCCTCCAGCCGCAGTTCCGCTCCGCTCTGACGCAGCTGCAGCCTGTAGCGGCTGGCCAGATCCTGATCACCGATGCGCAGGGAGTAACCGTTGCTGTCGAGGTAGCGGTTGCAGATGCCGGTGAAGTCAAAGCGGTTGAGGGTCGGCTCGGTGAGCCCGTCTGGACGCTGCTCCCAGCAGAGGGGCTGGGGCCTGATCTGCTCCAGCACCAGCAGGTTCCAGCTGCGGGTGCCGACGGGTCTGGCGAGCACGGCGAACCGGCTGGCGTCCAGGGGCTGGCTGGTGAACAGGTTGGCCGCCTGGGCCAGAGGACTGATCACGGCCAGGCCCAGGGCGGCCAGGCCCAGGGCGGCCAGGCCCAGGGCGGCC
>Ga0169931_10012498_pt1 | contig 11760 bp, 8 predicted proteins | sample Kivu_15m_20L_FD_129675 | JGI IMG/M metagenome (GOLD analysis project Ga0169931, IMG submission 129675) | Freshwater microbial communities from Lake Kivu, Western Province, Rwanda to study Microbial Dark Matter (Phase II) - Kivu_15m_20L... | ecosystem: Environmental > Aquatic > Freshwater > Lake ... | reverse complement strand
TATTTTCTGTTGGTATGTCCAGTACATTGTTGATTTTGTAATTTATTGTAAGATTTTTAGATTTTACATCCATGGCACCAGCAATCTCTAAACTTATTTTTCCCTGTTGAATTTTTAGAAAACGTTTGCATTTATTATGGTAGAACAAATAATCCTTGGAAAATGGCAATATGGTCCATTTATCTTCATCAATAGGATTCCATGTAATTGATATCTTATCACAAGATTTGGTACTAGTCAAATGCATGCCATTAATAAATTTAATAAAAAAGGAGCCATCCTTGTTCATGAGTAATTTGAAAGCCATCATGTTGTTTTTGTCTTCCAATAGTTTACTTGAAAAATTTGATTCCGTATTGGTACGGTCATATGTTAAGGAAAAATTTCCAGAGAATATTGAATAGAAAGGCGTTTTTCTTGGTCTTATATATGCGAATTTCTTGAGAGAGATAGTTGAACCTTTATCTTGACTTAACTGATAAACATCATTTGTATTAAGAAAGGCCATTTTATCAGTTGATTTGTTGACCAGTTGGTATTTATCCTTTCCATTTGGTATGATATACCACCTGCTTTGATCATCCTTGGAGACTGATTTGCTAGAAGCGAGTATTTTCCAAACTTCTTTATCATCCTTGTCACTTTGAAAATATACAGATCCCAAGTAAGATTTTATTGTAAAGGAGCCATCTGGTTTTTGCGAAATTTTCCATGCCTGAAGTCCATTATCACTATCGCATTCTTTGTTAAAAACAAATTCATAATCGTATCCTGAATTTTCAAGACATTTTTTAGAAGAAGTTTCTATTAAAGAATAAATAGAATTAACTGGAATTTTATCTGCCAATTTAAACTTTAACTTTTGGTTATCATCATACTCACATTCTGATAATTTTAATCTCTCTGATTTATCAAAGGTAAGACAAGTTTCGTAAGCAACACTTCTTATAGCAATCTCTTCTTCAGAAATCATGATAATATCCCATTTCCAATAACTTTCTTCTCCAGGTGTAGTTATTATAGGCAAGACTTTACTATTAGAATAGAGGAAATTTCCAGCTCCTATTGAAAGGTAATATGAGTGAGAACCCGGAATTGATGTTAGTAACCAACTGTTGCCTTTATTATAATGGTATTGATCTGTTCTGATGAAACTTTTTCTGAAGGTTTTATCAGAATTTCTAAACGAAAGATAAAATTCCTTCCATTCCAAAGGCAAGAAAGAAATCCAATTTCCTTTAAATTGTGTTATTGGCTCTAAAAGTTCCCAATGCTGAAGAGGATCTGAGGGATCACATTTTACTTGAAGTAACCAATCTTCTCCGATAGAATCATCCTTTATTCCAGAAGATAGACATTTTCCTGAGAGCACGGCTACAATTTGCTTTACGTCAGATTTAGTAGATTTTTCCACTGGGATTAATTTAAACATTTGATCTCTTTTGTAATCAGGAGGAGCTAACCTTATATATGTTTCTTCTTGAGATTCACACGGAGAGTCGAGTACTGTATGGGTTAATTCTGAATTTTGTAATGTGTAGGTGTCATTTCTATTTTCAAATTCATAGAAATTCCATGTTTGACTTTTTAGTCCGGGTCTGCAGAAATCCATCTGTAAATTCACTCCCTCTTCTTCTCCTGAGATGCATTTGAAATTTTTCACATTTCTTAACATTTTCGGAGTAATTTTACTTTTTGTCCTAATCCTTTCTTCTACTTGTTCAGCTACATTGCAAGTCTTGAGTTTTATGGACAAACACTGACAAATTAGAACCAAAATCAAGATGACTATCTTTGTTTTTATGTTTTTTGAGCTATCAAAATTTTTCTTCATTTTTAAATTATAAATCTTAAGCCAAACAACTAATATATATACGAAAATAATTTTATATCTTAAAATTAAAATGAAGATTAAGGTATTTTTATTAATTTTTCTGATTTTAAATGTCTATGCGATAGAGGTAGACAAGAAAATTAGCTTGAAATCATTTTTTAAATCCAATGCTAAAAAAATTATCCTAACAGATGAAAAAGAAACAGAAATCCTTGAAAAAACGTATGTAAACACAGAAAAAAAAACATAGAATCGGAGGGAAAAAAATCAGAACCAACACCTAAAGAGGACGAAGATGATGATTTAGAGGAAGATTGGGAGGTTTATGGTGATGAAAGAGTTAAAACAGACAAAGATTTAAGAGGCTTGTACAAATCTTTTAAAAAACAATTTCATGGTGGAAAATTGTCATTACAGAGTGCACTTCTTCAATACAAAGAACATATGAAAGAAAAAAGAACAAACTCTGCAAAGTTAACTAATTCAACAAAGATTCAATAGGAAAGAGTTAAGGAATGGGAAGAGGATACGGAAGATAAATTAGATACTGCAGGAGAGATCGCAGAAAATGTAGGCGAGTGCATTTCGTCATTTTATGACTCGTTTTCAGATGGAGAATTTTGTTGGAAAAACCTTTCTGGTAGCTATCCTAAATTCTGTGAATGCGGATATACCTTCTATAATTACGCTTGTTACGAAAATTGTCCAACTGGATACATTTTTACAAAAGGGAAATGTTACAATAGACTAACTAAGACCGCTCAACCTGCGAAACTATCCAAAACAAATTTATATGATCCTGCATTTAGATGTCCATCGAAATTATACAAATCAGGAAAATATTGTTACGAAAATTGCGCTTATTATGATATGGTTGAATGTGGGTTAGGTTGTGCTAAAGACAGTACAAGTTGTGCGTTGACAATACTTAATATGATTTTTTGAACATTCATGGCTGTTTTTAACATCGTTGTAGCTATCGGATCATTAGGCACAGCTGGTAAAGCTCAACAAACGATAACTAAAAGCGTTGGAGATAAATTCACAAAAAAATGCTGGATAGAGCTAAGGAACTTGGTAAGAAAGCTATGGAAACCTTGAAAGACCCAAAAACATATGCAAACTTTTTGATTTCTTATACTGCCAAAGTTGGTTCGAATTTGTGTGGAGAAATCGCAACTTCATTGATGAGAAGAACTGCCCGAGGTCCACAAGATGTTGCTCCCCCTCCTCCTACTGCGGAGAGAGTCTTCGAACATCCGTTAGTGAAAAGTGTTCCGTTAGTGGGACAAATGGGATCTGCTATAATTGAAACATCTAAGAAATGTGAAGATGGATCATCTATGGAATGTGCTTTGGGAATTGGCGAAGCAATTGCTGATATTACCCCTTTGGAGGTATCAAGGATGCTGCCAAGGAAATGGCTTCAAATTGTGGTAAGGAAGGGAAGGGTATGGATTGCGCAAAAGCAGTGATGAGTATGATTGGAGAACTTGATCCAACTGGAATTCTTGCAGGATTTATGGATTTAGCTAAAACTTTCATGTATCCTATTTGCTCAACCGGCGAGCCAGAAAAGCCTGAAGATACAAGTGAAGATGAAGAACAACACGACTAATATTATTAAAAAATTAAAAAAATTAACATAATATTTTTTTATATTTAATATAGTTTAATTAACTTTTATTTTAAATAATTTCATTAAATTAATTATCAAAAATTTAAAGATAATTGAAAATTTTTTAATCATAAATTAAGAATAAATGTAATATTTTGAGTAAATTATTTGGAAATTTTGCTAAGATCCAATTTAAAAATTATTATGTTTTTTAGATTAAAATCTCATAAAAAATGCACATATATTTAATTTCAAAATCACATATATATACATATATAAATATTAAATTTTATTTTTTATTATGATTTCTATTAATTTAAATATGTTAGAACAGAATTCAACATCAATCGTGAATTTTATTTCATTTTTAGAAAGCTTAAATATGAAGGAAACAGCGGCCAGTTTCAAAAATGAATTTATGAGTAAAATCAATTATTTATTTGCTAGATATTAAAAAGTCAGAGAATACCGCTCCAAACGAAAATTGCCTAAACTCCTGTGACATTATTAATAAACTTACATTCAGCATCAATAATTTAGCTCAGAGTAAGATGCCATTTGGGGAAAAATCCAAAATAAATGTCACAACAAATAAACTAACACGGGAAGAATCAACAAAAATAATGGACAATTTTATAGAAAAATTATCAAAGAAATATTCAGATCAGAATGATTTTTTGCATCTTTCTAAAGGATTAAACAAACAACAAAACTATTCTTCATTTAGTAAAAATGACATGATAGTAGATGGAAGTAATGAGAATCATACGCTTACAAATAACATAACCAGCACAAAAACATTTCAATTTTTGATGAACAATTTTGATAGAAAAGGGCGCATTCATAATGTAAAATTAAATTTAAAATATTGTAGAAACTAAAAGAAACACAGGAATTCAAGTTCAATGATAATGTAGTAGATGATGTTGAAGAAGACCTTCCTCATTTTGGAACTGCTGAGAAAAATCAAGCACAACAAATAGACGAATTGATGCTAACTGATAATCCAGTAAATCCATTTATTCAGCAAGTCCAGTCTTTTAATCCAGATGAAGATGCAAAATTAACTAACGCCAATGATATTCCAATGGATCCTAATAGTAGTTTTAAAGTTGAAGAATCCCAAATGAATGAAGACTCGATCTTTAACGAAAATTATGAAAATAATATTAATAATAAAAAGCAAATTTCAAATTTATTTCAACCTAACAAACAACTGGATAATATGATCAATCCAAATTTAAACAATAATCTATTTGCTGCCATTCACACTAATCAAGAAAACCTTGATACCAGTTCTTTCTTCCATAATTCTCACTCCATCATCGTCCAACAAGATGACTCAAATATTAACTACACTACAATCGATGAATATGTCGACGACGATGACCCTGGATATGACCTATATGAATGTGAAGTAGAATATTTTAAAGAAACTTGCAAAAAGTTGGCTGAGCAATATGATTTTACTAAAAGAGCCGTGTATAAATCCAAATTTAAAAATAACGAAAATTTAAATAAAGAAAATGAAATTGCAAAAGATCATGTGAAGAATCATAATAGTTCAAATCAAGAAAATCTTAGGAGTATTAAATTAAAAGACGGGGAAAATAATAAATTAAGAAAAAGCACAGATGACATGTTGTATGAGGTCGAAAATAATTCAAATTATCATAAATCTTTTACTTCCGGTTCAGCAAGGATGTCCTTGTTATCCAATGATGTAAAATTTATGCCTAGTGGAGATTCTTATTATCCTATCCAATATAACCACTCTATTTACGACTGCTTTAATTTGAAGGTGATAGTTGATAGAGAGCGAACTGGATTTGAGGAGAGTAAAGATTTTAAAGTGGTAGTCAATTCTTTAATTGCGGGAAGGTATCAAGTAATTCAATACCTCGGAAGCGCAGCTTTCTCTAAAGCTATCAAATGCTTGGACATTGTTGACAATAAATTGGTTTGTTTGAAAATAATCGAGAATAATAAAGATTACGTTGATCAGTCTATCGACGAAATTAAACTCCTACGATATATTAATATCAATGGTAATTGTGATGAATACAACTTTTTAAAATTATATGACTACTTCTATCATAAGGAGCATTTGTTTATTGTTACTGAATTGCTTAAGGACAATTTATATGAATTTTATAAATATCTTAACGAAAATAACATGCAGAACTATTTCACCCTAGAGAGATTACAAAAAATTTCAATACAAGTTCTGAAATGTCTTGAATACATACACGGTCTAAAACTAATTCATTGCGACCTTAAACCAGAAAATATTTTAATAAAATCAATTTCTGAAGTTTTTGTGAAGGTTATCGACTTCGGATCCTCTTGCTTTATTCATGATCATCTGAGTTCCTACATTCAATCAAGATCCTACAGAGCTCCTGAAGTCATCCTAGGGTGCAAATATGATTATAAAATAGACATATGGTCATTAGGGTGTATTTTGGCTGAATTATACACTGGGAATGTTCTTTTCCAAAACGATTCTCTTCAATCACTCTTAGCTAGAGTATAATAAAAAATTTACATGCTTAGGTTATAGGAATAATTGGACCTTTCCCGGATTGGATGTTAGAAAAAGGGAAATTAGTTAATGATTATTTTACTAAAGAACGACTTATCTATATGCAAGTAAAATATATTAATATTATATAGGTGAATGAAAATCATACAAACAATGAAAACAATGCTTTTAACAGCTTGTCTAAATCACATCTTCCTAAACATCCTAAGCATAAAAAGATACATATTATTGTTCCAAAAAGAACTCAGCTGAAGAAAAGATTAAAAACAAGCGATGAAATGTTTTATGATTTTGTCAAAGGTTTGTTAGAAATAGACCCTAATCTAAGGTATTTTTTATTTAAAAGTCTATTTAATATTTAGATTAAGTGCTAGTGAGGCTTTGAAACATCCGTGGCTCACTCAGACGTTTTATAATTAAAATATTCTTTTATTTAGTTTATTCAAAAAAAATGAATTAATTTTATATTTAATGTTATCATTCCTCGTCATCAATTCAATTAAATATTCATCACGTCATATTCATATTCTGTGTTTACTTGATGAAAACTCAGTCTAGGAATGTCGTCACATGCAAAGATAGATTTATATTGATACAGACTCGGCTTTTTTCTAGACATTTGGACATGCTCTAGAATTTCGATAACTTCATTCAAAATTTGTTCTAGGACTAGCTCGGTCAATTCTAATTTGACTTGTGTTTCTTCAATTTCAAAATTTTTCCAAATCTCTTCAGATTCTTGGAGCTAAAATAAATAAAAATAAATCTTACATAAGAAGTTAAATTTCCTATTATTCTCTTCTCCTTTTCTACATTGATTTGTTCATCGTCTAAATCTTCGTTGTTTTCTTTTATTAATCCCATTTTAGCTTCTGTTATTTGTTTGAATTGCTCTTGCATAAATTTTTGAAGATTATTTTTAGAAATTTCGCTTTGAGTGTACTTAAAGGTCGTTGAACGAGTTCTTAAACTCCAAGGAAGGGGCTCACCCATTTCGCCATTCAGCCTTTCTTTGTTTAAAATTTCTTCAGCCGCATCGATGACACATTCATTTAAGATATTATCGTATTCGGCATATTCTTTTTCATTCCCACATTCTTTCCTACATGTTTTTGAAATGTCTGATATTTCACTAAAGATATTTGTAATAGGCAATAAATTTTTGTTGCTTGAGCTATTCGGTATTTTAAGAAGATTTTTTCTTATGTTTATGGAAGGTTCTTTGATAAGATTCTGAATCAAATCGTTTAGATTAAAAGAGAAAGAAATTTTTAGTTCATCCATAATTGATTTATATTCATCTTTGACCTTATTTTCTAAAATGTTTATGATTTCAGGAAGAATCTTTAGGTTATAAATGTTTTGAGCTGCATCTTTTTTGTGTTCTACAATTGTTTTATTAAAAATCGAGGAATTTGTTGATTGTTCTAAATTATTCATACTCAAGCTGCTGTACATACTATATGATGTATTACCTATACGAGAATTCGATTGATTTTCTCTTATATCAGAGAATTTCTTCTTTGGGATTAATTTTTGGTCTTTTATTTCTGAAAATAAAATGTCTGCTAAAATTTCATTCGAAATTAGTTCTGCCAATTCATTCACATCAAAATTTATTGATTCTGGAATAAAATCATCTTCTATTTTATTTAAATTTAGATCTGATTGTTTAGAGCCCTCATCAATTAATTTTAATTCAATATTCACTTTTTCTTTAGGTGGCTCTATATTATTTATTATCGGATCGATATTTTTCTCGATTTCATTTTCGATATTTGAAGATACAATCTCTGAAGTGATTTCGTTCTCTTTATCAGGCGAAGAAATTTCAAATAAAGATTTTTGTTGTTTTAATTCTTCTTCATTTAGATTTTCAACTGATTCTTTGTTTATAGTTTGAATGTCCTTATAATTATTTACATTTCCTTCTTCTAAATTATTTATTTTAGTTTCTGAAGATGAACTATCTTCACATATTATTTTTTTATAAGACATATCCTGAATATTAACTTCTACACAATTTTCTTTGGATCTTTTTGAATAAGATATTTTCGAATTAGTCAGAGAATTAACAGAGTCATTCAAGATTTCCTTTTCTGATTTAAGCTCAATACCGTTATTTTCATCATGTTTCTTTAGAGAAGTTAAGGATTTATTTCTATCATCAATTGTGTTTATATTCTCATTAGATTCATTTACCATATCAACACTGTTTTCCTTATTGGATATTATATATTCTTCGATTTCTTTATCTATTTGAATAGAATTTTCCTTTGATTTTATCTCAGGATGCACCTTTACATTTTTGGAATTTTTTCCATTTCGATTTTTTAAATCTTGTTCCCTATCTCCTAAATTAAATTCGTTGTAAGATTTCTCAATTGATTTTTCACTAAAATCTTCAATTATCTCAGAAATTTCTTCTTTTGATTTTAGGATATCTTCAGAATCATCCAAAATATTGTTTATGACTTCAGATATATCCTCATTATATTTACTTACATCTACTTGAGATTTTGAATGTTTATTGAGATTACTATTGTGTTCGGAATTTTTGTTAGAATCTAAATTTTCATTTACAGAATCAAGTAAAGATATGCTATGCGTCACATTATCCTCATTTGTATTTAGAATGATATTGTTATTGTTGATTGAATCCTTTTCTTCATTTAAAACTTCCTCAGGGATCATACTGATATTCCTATTTGAGGTTTCTAAATTATTGTCATGAAGATCAAGGATATAATTCGATATATTTTCTTTCGATTTGTTAAGATCGCTACCTTCATCAAAATCTTTATAATTATCGGAATCATTTAAATCTTTATTCGTAAGTTTCTTCAAATTTTCCTGCGCTCTTTTTTGCTCTTCTATGAGCATATATATCCTATGCAACTTAGGAGATTCATAGCTGTTACACTCTACTACACAACTTTTTTCCGATAAAGATTCATGAACATATGTATGATTTTTTATCCTTGATCGACTTAGATTTTGTTTTAAGCAATCAGATTTATTGATTTTCTTGTCAATTTTTTTTATATTGAAATTTTTCATTTTGTCCCTGCTAGTGTTTGGAGTGTTTTGTATTGAATTAATTTCAATATTCTCAGTAGGTTCTTTATTTTTGCTTCTATCTAAGCAATCTTGGATTATCCCAGATTCAATGCTTTTGTATATTTCTAAATCTGAATTGGATTTAGAATGCTTGTTGTTGCTTAGATTGTTATTTGAGATTTTCTTTGTTGATTTGTTATTAATTTCTCTCAATCGGTTGATGAAAGTTAAGAATAATCTTTTATGAATCAAATTAGAAACTTTATCCATAACTTGATTGTAAATTTGAATTAACTTTTCTTCATCTTCTTCATATTCTTCCATTTCCAATTTAGTTGAATATTCTTTTAATTTAGAAAATGCGTCTCTCTTTGCAAATAGACATAACAAATTCAAATAGCTTTCATACAATTCTATTTCTCCCTGCTCATACATCTTTTTTACTTCTGTATATGTGTAAATCTTTGCCAGGGCAAATCGCTTAGCTGGAAGAGTGAAGGTGTTTAATGACTCGTAAAAGTTTCTAATGTAAACATATTGATTAATTTGTGTTAAGGCATTTGATGACTGTCTTGCCAGAATTGCATCAGAAATGGCATCTAAATAATTAAACGCGTAAACATATCGTTCAATCAAATAGGAAGCTTTTACATGTTGTTTAAGAGAAGTTAATACAAATTTCTTTGAAGATAAGACGATCACATTAATTAATTGTTGTATGCTTTCTTTAGGAATTGCTATTTTATCATCAAGAATTTGTTGTGTCTGTTGAGAAACTTGAGGATCTTCATTTTCTCTTTGGTAAGAAATTTTTAATGAATCTTCCTTTTTCTCTATTGTGTCAACTTGTATTTCTTTATCACTTACTGATTTTTTATTTTCTGTTGTTAAATATCTCTCTTTTGAATTTTTTAATTCTTCATCTAATTTTGATTCAGTAGTCACACTCTCGAATCCTTTTTGAGTGGTTTTTTTAATATCGCTGTTTCGTTTAGAAATATCTCTGGATACTATTGATTTTGAAATTATATCTGATTCCTTTTTATTTAAGAAATCCAGGAACTCCCTCTTTGTTTTCGGTTTACTAGTATAATATGTGATTTCATCTTTTTTAAATTCATTCTGCTTTTTGGATAATTTAGTGAAATCAGAACTTTTCCCTCGTTTAGATTTTATACTGGAGAATAATTCTTTTTTTGAGACATTCATCTCTTCTTGATTTACAAGGACCTGACTAGATAGTTTTCTCAAATTGAATGAAGGATCAAGAATCATTTTGCTTTCCAATACATTCATAAAATACTTATCATAATCAAGGATAGAACTATCATTAGGATTTTTTTTCTTTTTATATTTATTTCCATAATACATCTCGTTTTTAATTGTTTTCTTTTGAGTGTCTATCTTTGAATCTTCTTTGAACTCTTTTTTCTTCGATTTTCTTAAAGATCTTAAAGAGCTCATCTTCATGTCTCTGTCAACAAATTTAGAAATCTTCATCAATTCTATGTATTTTTTTATCAAGTTCTCGTTTTCTTTATCTTTTAGTTTTATTGCATTTTGTTTATGTTCCCTGTTTTTTCTACGGATGAAGTCTGAAATTTCAGTCTTTAATTGAAATTTAGATTTGGCTGTAGAATTAAAATAAGACAATTTAAATCCTTTAGAATCGACTGTTTGTGATTTGTATTTGTCTCTTGACGCCGATTTTCGAAAAGAGTTTGATAAGTAATTATTATCGTACTTTCTAAATGTAGCACTATATTCTCTGCTTTTTATTCTTTTCTGCTCGTTAAATATTTTTTTTAGATATTCGATTGAATCAACTCTCGGCTTAATGATACTGCTTTTATTTATTGAAAAGTTTATTAGTGAAGCAGATTTTATTCTTTTCTTCATTTCCTTTCCACTTATACTAGAAGATCTGACAGATAAAATATTTTTCGCGCTCATATCTTCTGATAAGACAAGTTTTTCTTCTTTCGTTTCATCGTGTAAATTTTCTAGCATGTTTTTGTCACTAAGGTAATTCAATTTTTTCTGAATCTTTTCATCCTTTGCCTTTTTTTTCTGGATTAATTCGTTTTTTACTTGCTTTATTATCAAATCTTCTTTTATTTTAACGAGTTTACTCATCATGTCTATTTTCTCTTCTATTGTCAATAATCTTTTCTCTTCTCTGGTAGCATTCTTCTGAGAATTAACTGAATTTATGAAATAGTTGTTAATTATTAAAGGAGATTTATGATCCCCGCTCATTGATTTAGGTGATGATTTACGTTTGATCTTATTATTAGTACCCGAATCACATGAAAGATAGTTTATTGATTGATTATCTGAATCATAATTCAATCTAAGTGAACTGACATTCTTATTCGAGTTATATTTCATCTGAATTCTTTCTTTAGAATGGCTTTCATTCGAGTTGTGAGATTTCTTTGTGAGGATTTTAACTTCCTTTTCCCTTTGAGAAGGAGCATTATTAGGAAGGCTTATTCTACTTGTCAAATTTTTAGTTGAAGACGGGATCATTTTAGTATAGAAATCAGTGCATGTTTGGTTGAAATTTGAAGAGTTCTTGTTGAAATTATCAGATTGATTGAAATTGTTAAATTTCGTATACGACTGCGACTCTAAAATACAATTAGAATTATAAATACTTCTGAATGATTTCGATTTGTTGAATGTTGTGGAATCATAGTA
>Ga0169931_10012497_pt1 | contig 11760 bp, 8 predicted proteins | sample Kivu_15m_20L_FD_129675 | JGI IMG/M metagenome (GOLD analysis project Ga0169931, IMG submission 129675) | Freshwater microbial communities from Lake Kivu, Western Province, Rwanda to study Microbial Dark Matter (Phase II) - Kivu_15m_20L... | ecosystem: Environmental > Aquatic > Freshwater > Lake ... | reverse complement strand
CCCCAAAACCCCAAAACCCCTGATTTAACCAGTAGTAATTAATTTAACAAATGCGAATAGAATTCACGCCTAAGGTGAGCAGGAGCCTTTTCTAGAGGTACACTCTTTTAGACGATAGAGTAAGCGCACTCCAATTCTAACCATCGCATTAGTCAAATCTAGGAGAGTCACTTCTTGAAGAGATCTTATAAGCATGTTCCCCTTACATGCAAAAGACAGACCTATGGTCAGATGAAGAAATCAATCATTTTTAGGGATTGATGACGGAGCTAAGTCAGCCAGGCAATGACGTCCCCTACTCGCGACTAAGAGAAGTAGAGGTGGACCTGTTATTTTGGTTCAAAGTGTAAAATATTTTCCATGGCTACTTCACTTCGCTCGGCCCGACTAAGTCACCAAGCGAGGCCGTCTTAGTCGCACTCAACTAAATTGTGCAGACATCTTAAAACACAGAGTACTTTTCGTTGACAGATGTAAGTGCCTAAAACTCGCATTTCATAACTTGGCGTGTAGTGTATAATGAGTGCCATTCACGCTGAATTTACAGTCGCTGATGGTAAAGTGAGGAACTATCAGCTTCTTTCTCTGCTTGTTGAGGTGCAGTTCTCAGTGTAACTCCGGTTGTCAGAGCAAAAGCGCACGCTCAGATTTTTCGACAACTTTGAGTTCCAGCAGAACCTGCGTCTTAAAAGTCTAAACGCAGCAAACATCGAGATACAAAAGAAAACACTCAATAATTTCCTGAACTGCCTAACATGGCTTACGGACTCAGAAATTTCGCAGAACCATGCCCGAATCGAACAACACCTAAAGAAAGAGTTCTAAGAAGAGCGAGTCGAGTCTGACATGATCGAGTATGTTTTTGCTAGTTTCAAGTGTCTTGTGACAGACAGAATTTTTGGTTAGCCACACGACCCTGAGTACTTTTTAGAAAAAGTTCCAGCTTTCAACACCATTGACTCACTTATTAAGCTCTTAAAAAATGCAAACGGGAAACACTCAGTCTCTCTATTGATCCACGCAGTTGACATCCTGTGCTGTTTGGTTTAGATAGACTTGTTGAAAGAGTTCAAAACCCTTAGCGAGCGCAAGAATCCATATTTCAAGGAGACATGCAAACACTTCAATTTCCTCGCTTAAACACTGAAGGTTTTGACTGACCACCACACTAAATCTTCCTAGCAACAAGCCCAGAGTTCTGACGAGATGTAAATAGACCAAAGTAATGATCCTACGTATCTCAGTTCTCACAGCTAGTAGTACCTGTACGCTTATCTGATATTTTTGCAAGCTCTGATAGAAATAAAGACACGGGAAATGCAATAAAGTTTCTACCCCCAACTGTTTGAGCCTTTGGTTGAGCTGGCTGGTACATTGCCACAAAACAGAATGTACGACGTGAATCTAGGCTCGTAGGAGATAGCGCTTTAAATCTTGAAGGACTTGACTAAAAAGTCCTATATTTTCGATGACTCCAATCTGCTTCAGATAATTATTGACCGTCTTAAAAAAGAGCTGTAAATCTTGAGTGAAGACCTTGACCCGAGCTTGGTCCAGCCTTGGCGACCTAACCCCGCTAAAGACGACATATTTTTAATGACAACGTCGTTGCGACAAAGGCAGCGCTTCATAAGCACCGCACTCAATTTCCTCTGCTACTCAATCATCAGAACCGACCCAAACAGTCTAACGCAATAACAAACTTTCATCGCACACTCGCGCAAAATACTAGAGTCAAACCTGTTTGAGGAATGCATAATGGAGCTAGTATTTTTTAAGAATTCAGAGCCTCCTTTGCCTAATTTTGAGAAAGTAATAGACCCAGTCTTTTTGGACTGTGTGTAACTGTTCACTTTCCTTGGCAACGATTTGCCCCAAAAACTAGGTGACTTGATCGACTCAGGAATAATAATAGCTATACTTTAATCTATTGAGCGTAGGATTCCAATACAAGTGAACCTGTTGCAAGTTATCATCAAGTTTTTTAAAATGCTTAATCTCAACAGCAAAGGAACGGCTGCAATGCTTGAAAGCACCGCCCTGGAAAAATTTTTTGGACTTGCTTTAGACCACAGGAGCCATAAAATGCTCGTAATGGCTAATGGAAGTAATCACATGTTTGATTGTCGATAGCTGATAAATTCATTTGCTAATGAGAACTAGCAGATCAGTGAGAGGATATACAATACATGCATGGAGAACATCACCGTATGCTAACAAAAAGCTTGGGACCTGACTAGTGAATACTTAAGGATGGAGGCCTAAATCAAAGATCTAAAAAGCGAAGAAGAAAAAGCCCCGTATAAGGAGCCATATGGTAAAAAACAATTGAATTACGAGTAAATACTTGAAAGCTCGGTTGCACTTCTTTCCTACTTTTGTATGGATGAGTTAGAGTACTTGGAGGATTTGAAAACGCACGAGTCTTGTGTAGCAAAGACAATTAGAAGCTGTGACTAGAATGAACTACTATACCGTGTAATGAGAACTCCGATAATTTGTTCCGCTGCTGACGGCTTCATCTATCACTTTTAAGAGTCAATGACACTGATAAACATGATCCAAAACGGTATCGAAGGCTTTGAGAATTATTTGATATTTCTCGATGGTATGCTTGAGTAGTCTTTTTGCGATTTGTTTAAGATTTTTGGAACAAGCGACTTAGATTCGCTCCCCACGTTCCCGAACGAGCTATTTTACACAGATCTATCAGAACCGATGGCGACTGTAGATCAGAGGAAAAGTCTAAAGAGTTTGAATTCTGAAGATCTAGTTTGGGTCGCAGTTTGTAAAATACATATCCTGATAGAGATGTTCATCATTCTTGGAACCTTGTCTAAATTTCACGCACGATTAGGAATACTGCCTCTCTATTAATCTTTCATCGATAAGGTAGTGCAAAAAGAAATTGGTGGCTATCGAAGCCTGATCTAACTAAAAAACTTACTAACCAGGTACTACTCGCACGTGTATGTTGAGGCAGTAATTAGCCAAATCAATCGTAAAGAGGCAACCGTCGAAAAGTTCAGACAATAGCTCGAAAAAGATTTTAACTGGGACAACTTTTAAGAGTCTGATGAACCTTTCAGTGAGTTCGAGGACGCTCGGAACTTGTACTGGCGGTTTGAGAGGAACACCGTCTAGTCGCTGACAAATGGTTTCGCAAATGAGGTCGCAAAGTCAACCTTTGAGTTTGTTTTGCCAGAAACCATTGGAGTGATTCAAACTTACAAATGCTACAAGAAAATCGATCTTTTGTTCTCCTAGCTGCACGCTTGTTACAACAAAGACAAGAGAAAAGTCCACTTCAAAGAGAAGTTTGACAACCAAGCTCCAGCGTATAATACACTAAATGCCAAGTCAACTGCGAATTACATCAGATTCATCGCTAAGCAGTGTTCCATGACAGGCCTCAACATCGAGTAGGCACTGACGCACGCTCTATTAGTTGAACGAGTGCTACCCAACCTGACCAAGCTTATAGGCTACAAGTGGCGTAACTAAGTTAACGGTGGCTATCTGCTAACTCTGGTTGCCGAAGAAAGAATTGTGGAGCCGCTCGGTGAGATCCTCGAATGGGCAGTCAACCAGTACGCTCTCTACGAGGCAGAACCAACAAAAAAGAGCCTCTTCATTGCTAGAAACATCCAGGTTATTGTGAGGGACGTTGTGATGTATTTCGTGGCACTGATCAAAACTACATACTTAAACACAAACTTGCACAGTTTCCTACTTTACTTCCGCAAAGATCTCACGCGCGAGCTAACATAGCACCAGGCTACTGCACTTTTCCCAGTCTGTGTGGAAATGACTTAGAACTTGTTGTAGACAAAAGTGTTACTCCCAATAAGCAAAATTGTGTTCGGAGAATCACTGCTTAAAAATTGGCGTCACTTTTCACAGCCGATTCAGGAAAACATAATCAAGATTTACCAGACACTGTGCTAAGGCGGCTTCAAAGATCCATAGGGATTCTTCTCAAGCCTTAATATGAAGAGGGAGGCTCGGCAAATGACAGCAGGCGACCCTCGCCGGGGTTGGGCTGCAATGTTAGGACGACCGCGTCATTCATTCTCTGAAAGTGAGTCAGAAAGATCGGTGCCAATAGCGTATTTTGGTAGTAGAGGAACTTCGAATGCAATGATCGAGTAGTTTGAATAGATGGGCTTTGCGAGGAATGCGGTTGTTGCGTCCTTGCAATACACCGGTAACGACTTTGAGGCTGCGTTAGACTGTCTGTTACGAGGCCAGTTTACCGATACAGCAACCCAGCCCTAACAGACCCAACGTGAAGTTCAGATGATTGATACAACTACAAACTTAGTAATGGATATAACAACGGAGGTTGTAATGCCCCGCGCCGAAGAGAAGGAGAGGCCAGATGTATTGCCCCGTTCAGAGGAGTAGGAGTGGCACGGTGGCTAAGTGAAGGAGGAGCCAGTTGACCCATCGGAACACTTGATTCATCTCTAGACGTATGCAAATATTGAGAGCTCGGTGTGGAATGAACAGTTGGAGCTCATTTAAAGTACATTCTTACCTGTTATTGCGGAGCACATGGTCAAAGTATCAATTTCGCAGAGAAGAGTGGTGGTTGACAATCTTTTCAATTTTTTCAAAGAAATGCTTCTTAGACAAGAAAAGAACAAGGAGCAAGCTTTTATATCAACTACCTTCGAGCCCGAAAGGCTTTAGTTGCTCGAAAATTTGGCCAAACAAATGGCCGCAGAAACAGCAGACCCTCCAGACTGGCTTATCGCAATGTTCACGGTGCAGCTGCTCAGTTATTCCAAGGATCTCTCCGTTTTGAACATGAGCGTAACAAGTATGTTTTTCGCCCTCTCAGCAAGACTTAAAACCCAAATTCAAAACATGAGTTCGTGGACAACCTGCCAAGTCCGTCCTGAGAACTTTACACAGCCCAAGTAGATCAACGAGGAGATTTTGAAGGACGAAGCAGCGATCGAACACGCAACTTAGAGCCTCTATAACCTCCATTTGAGCATCAGTCTCATGTATTTCTTGATCACCAACTTTGTGAATCAGCAGGACATTGACCAGATCAAGAACCTACTTTCCAACGCTGACTAGAAGGAGGAGAAATCTGCTTTTGAAGAACCAGTAACCTTTAAAGATGTTGAGGAGTTGAAAAAGGAGCTAAATCAAAAACCATTTAACGAAGACCACAATGTGATCAAGATGGAAAGCTAGGACAAGCTTCAACTAATTCAGCAGTCTTTCGAAAACATCATTCTATTTTTCAAGTAAATGGCGAACGTGCAGTGCTAGATTGCGCAAAGGGTGAAACAGCCTATCAAGCATGTGATTGGACCAGCTATAAAGCTGCTCAAGCAAATATCTTGCATTCAGTTGGATGGCTTTGACTTTAGGCAGGCTTTTATGCAGGCGGAAGCCATAAAACTTATCTTTGAAATCAAAATGATTGACTCTGACTGGACAGATGTAAGGCCTATATGGGAAAATGACAAACAAGTTGACTCAGACCTGTAGGAGCTGTTGTAGAATGTGTGGAACACGCCTCGAGATTTGTAAAAGTGGTACGAGACTCTCATCAAGAGGTAGCTTTTCTTCTAGTTTAAGGCAAACTACAAAAGGTAGCACGACAATAGCTCTGAGGTAAAAGACCAAAACGAGTATTTGATAGCGGGCGTGGACGTTCAGCCAGCTGCAAAACAAGCTGAGTATCTAGTCCCTAAGTCGCAATCAAAATAAGGCTAAGCTCAAACTTTGGGATCTAGCACTAAGAAGAACAAATAAAAGTCTAAACAAAGCAAAAATCAAGCAACAGTTGAAGGCGAAGATAATCTTCAGGAAATTGATACCCCAGGCGAAGTGCCAGCAAAGAACGGAGTGAACCGTTTATTGAAAAGGTTTGAGGAACTCAACGAGCAAAACTTTTCAGACTTTGTGAAGTACTTCAACTCCCAGATGTTCTTTCATGTTATTCAGCACTTTAATGTATTTCTCGCTGCTTGTTCTAAAGTATGCTACCTCAAAAAGATCGTCAAACCAGCAACAGACGATCAAAAGGAGTCAAATTTCGAGATGAAGATCATGCTAAAGCGGCAAGTTTTGAAAGAGCTGCTGACTGATCCCGACTTTAATTACGGAATGGCGCAAAAACCAATTCTGAAACCAGATTACAAAGGTGAGATTTCAAAGTGCCTTTCCGAAGTTGTGAACCAACTCCTAGAAATCTTCATCACTCAAACTAAAGGCTATCGTATGGAGATTTTTAAAACTTTGAGAGAGCCAAATCTGACCCCTGACTCATTAGTGCGCATCGTAGACCAAAAAGTGTGTCTTGCAAAGGATACAAGGCTCGAACGCAAAATTTACTTTTTTGACCAGGTCTAGATCCTCAGAGTCCTTACTAGCATAATAGTGCTTAAAAACGGTGTCACTGGCTTGTTACTTCGACACAACGACTAAAAAACCGTCAAGTTTATCTTCAGAAACATCTACGCCATGCTAGCTCTTCAAGTTGAAGGCGACCCGAACCGAGCGCTCACTTTGAAAGACAGTGCCCAATTCATCTCCTACGATAGAGTTTACCCTGTGATTAGCTTTCTGACAAACATTCTTCTTTTCAACTTTGGAAGCAGTCGAAACGAAAAAGCGATTAAGAAAGAGTTGCTTCAACTTTTTGTGAAACAAATGGCGAAAGGCCTTGCGTTCAAACCGCCGAACGATGACACTTGGTCTGTTTCCTCGGGTCTACTTCAAAACTATTCTCAAATTTGGATCATGGCCAAGTTTTTGCTCGTCAAATAGCGTGATGATGAATCAAAAGATCCAACAGCTGCCATAAACCAAAAGAAGAGCAAGTTTTGGCGGCTTTAACGCTGCAATATTACAAAACAAATCATCCTGCTGAGCAATAACCTACAGCCGACAGAGACTGAAGTACCAAGATTCTGTTTGCTTGAAAATATTCAGAACTTTTGCCAGGCGCTGCAGAGTCCCCAGCTTTACTTGTTCGACACAAATAGAAATCAGTGCCTCGCTACATCAATCAACGTGATCACCAAAATACTGAGACTGTTTGAAAACAGCCAATCTCTCGGGTAGATTCTTAGAGTTTGTGGTCCGAAGCCTGCTGACTATAGTTCGATCGACGGGGTGTCAGATGTCGAAATGCGCGCACAGCAATTTTACGATTCTGATTCCGACTTGGACGACTTCGAGTCGTCAGAGTCCGATCTAGATGGCTCATAAGGCGGGGACAATATGGATAGCTCTTCTAGTGATAACGACGACAGTGGGAATCCACTTAACCCGCTTGAAGTGGCAGAACTTGCGGAAATGAACGACGAAAGTTTTGAAAGCGAAATGATTGAGGATGGCTGGGACGAAGATGAGTCTTTTGAACACGAACTCGAAGAAATGAGCGAACTTGAATAAGATGAACAAGATCCAGACTACGAAATAATCAATATGGAAGAGCAGAAAGTTTCGGTGGGAAAGCCTTGGGTGCCGAGATCCTAGTCTGAGAACAGTTGGCCTAGTGGGGGCAGGAGGTAGCTTTCTCGATCACAAAACTCCGATGACGAGAGGGAAGGGGATTCAGAAGAAGCAGATGAAAATTCCTCTGACGATGAACCATCAGATAACAATGAAAACATCAGTTTCCACGACGAGTCAAACTTTGACCAAATGGGTGAAGAAGAAGACTAATTTACCGAAGAAGAAAACTTGACGTACGAGGATGACTCACAGCAGGACTTAAGTTAATTCTCAAATGACTCGCAACTACGCAACTACTACTAAGACAATCCGAATTTAAGGCCTCGAAACTTCGATCGACGGGCTTTTGTTTTCGGCCATTCCTAAGGACACTTCACATAACTTGAACAAGCCATTCACCTAGACATGCGTAGACCCGAGATAACGACGCAAGACTTCTTCAACCTAGATGAAAATGATATTTTGAACATCAGCTAACAAAATAGTATTCTATCAAACCCTCTGATGGCGCCGCTTTTAGGACCGTTTAGTGCGATGGAAAGATTAGGAATGGCTGGTTTCATGCCGATGAGGGAAAAGCCCATCAGTTCGACAGCTCTTATTTGCCAATCTATTATTGGGTTAAAGAGAACTATTCAGGAGTTTAAATCGAGAGTTAGAGCAACTGAGGGAATTTATTTGCTCTATATTACAACTGTGCAGCAGATCCAGTAGCCGATTCAGTCGTTTAACAGATCTGACTAGACTACTAAACCGGGTACTTCAACTGGAACAGCTGACTCAGGTGATTTAGTTGTACAAAACCCTGACGAGTTCAAAGATCACATGAGACCGACTACGAGGCTTTAACTACCCGTATAGGCGAGTCTGCGGCCATCTAATTCCCGCAACGGAGCCTCTGTATCAAACCCTTTTATTATTGAGGGTATGGATCCTTTATTTATGGAGTCTCTTTCAGCAGTAGGTCTCCAAAATATTGCGGACTCTCACCAGATCCATGCACAGATTTCCAATTAGGCTAACTACATCTTGCCTCAAAATGCAACGTAGATAGAAATTATTAGGGACCTTTCAACCTATCTCAGCCTTTGCACACCACAACGACGCGCAGACATCTTGAGGCAGATTCAAAACGATATGGCTAGAGATCTTCCAGTTGAAATCTTCGCTGAAGCGAGGCAGCTCTACAGGCAGAATCGGGACGAATTTTTGAGACTTTTCGGCTAAGTCCAAGGATCAGGTGCTTTGCAGGCAGACCTGCGCAATAATGGCGGAAACGAGTCCCCGACTAGAGATCGCAATAGAACATAGTAGTAACTTGTAAATCCCGATGTTTTCAATCGGGATAGACTAGTTTCATAGGACTCGGTTTCACTGTCGATAGATTTGGTAGGTCCAACAAACCAATCCCAATCAGCCCAGAATGCAGAAAAAATTCAAAACGCCAAAGGAGAGGTGACGATTAAGGGAACTTAGTATATCTAGAACTTTTTCATCATTTTGCAAGATTTAAACGCTAGATACGAAAAGGACCCAACCGTGATACAAGTAGACAAATAAAGTGAGCTTGTTTTGCAGCAAGCATTACTGCCTCAACCAACAGAATCACCTTAGTCGCAATTCTTAAAGATCAAGGGCACAGTGCAAACAGCACTCACCGCGTTTATCATTATCAACCTTGACATTGACACCCAACTAACTCACTCAATCAAGATTCTTCATAGGATTCCTAACTTGCGAACTTGTCTCGTGCTCAGCGTACTCAAACAAGCAAGGGATGAGATTAACTCGGCTAGAGAGTATGTGCTGAAGCAAAAGGCCAGTTTTGAAAGCACTCCATACGCTTGCAGTCTCTACTTTTAGGAGAGCAACGGCAAAAGCAGGTCACTTACTCTTTCTGATGTTGTGTTAGGTGCTCTTGTTACGGTTTCATAACTTCAGACTACGATTGAAAATTAGTACGGAGCTGCGTCAGAAGAGTCTCTTGAAATCGTTTAGGAGCTGGGAAAAGACACACTCATGGCTAAGTTTGCAGGCTTCATTGGAACTTTTGATCTACAGAAGTCAGTTCTGGAAATCCTGATTGAGATACTTTTGGATAACTTCGCACTTGTGCACGCCGAGCCGTGGATAATCCCAGAACGTGACCTAAAAGCAACTGTACAGATAGAATTTTAGATTCACGTTGTGAACCAGTTCACTCAAATGTTGAAGCCGGTGATAAAGATGTTGAAACAAAAAGATTCTCCACAGGTTCATCTTCCTCTGGCAAAAATTTGCGAGTTGCTTCTTAATCGTGACATGCTACTCCAGAAGAGAAGTTTGGCGCAGGTGTGCGAAACGTTGAACGAGTTGGCAAACATATAGTGCGTGGATGAAATTCAGAATTACCTCCAAAGCAGACTCTCAGTCAAGATAAATCGAGCGATGACCCTCATTATAAACAAGAACGAAAGAGTGCAGAGTGAAAACACAATCCAGTCTCAAATAGACTAAATAGTGGAGCTCTTTACAGTGACGAGTGGAATTAACAAGCTCAAAGAAAAAAACATTTGCGATGAGCTGTTACTATTGGACGTTTTCGAATAGGCAAGTATAATCATAAAAGCTGAAGATGTCAAATCAAACAAGTCCGCCCAGAAGAGCTTGAAAAGGGCAGCCTACATCTTCAAGGATGAGATTAAGGAACTTATGATTCTAATATTTTCGTTGTGCGAGTTCAACTTGAGAATTATCTTTGCCAACAAGCCCAAAGAAGCCACCCAGCATCCAAAGGAAAACCTTAGTGCAATATTACCAGGATCAGAAGTCCAGATTTAGACCCTGACAAACGAGACACTCGTCAACAAGTCACTCAACAATCCTTAGTCGATTGAGAACCTTTTGGAGAGCCATCTCTCTCCGTCCTCGCCCGACTTTATTCGGTTCAAAACTATCATCTCGTTCTTTATTGAAAACCGAAAGCTAATCAACACCTTTATCCAGATCAACTGCAACGTCGTCAACAAAGAGCTACTTAGACTTGCACTAATGATACCACAGATACTTGAATTCGACACGAAGCGTATTATCTGGAAAGCAGAGCTTAAGCGTTTGCAGTAGAAGTACAAAAACGAAAATTTCTCTTTCTAGATTAGGCGTTAAAATACATTTCAAGACAGTTATGCGAGTATGTTTGCGCTATCTGTGAAGCTATGGAGAGGCAAAATGGCCGTCACTTTCTAGGGTGAAGATGGGATCGACGGGGGAGGACTTTTTAAGGAGTGGCTGAGTAATCTGAGCAAAGACTTCTTTAATGAAGATATGGCTTTATTCATTAAGTCAGCTTAAGGCGCAACTTACTATCCGAACCCAAAGTCCACAGTTCAGCCAAATCATCTCGACATGTTCACCTACATTGGCAAAATCTTCGGCAAGGCACTCTGGGACCTTCAACTGTTGGATTGCTACTTTGTAAAAGCTTTCTACAAGATTATGCTGGGGATCCCCCTGTCATACCACGACCTTGAAGACTATGATCCTGCTCTGTATAAGTCTCTGTCTTGGATCCTTAACAATCAGGGAGTTGAAATGTTGAGCAGCTACTTTGTAGAGACAGTTGAGTATTTTGGAGAGTAAAAGGAGATCGAGCTTTGCGAAGGCGGAAAGGACAAACTAGTTACTGATGAGAACAAATGGGAGTACGTACAACTCGTCACAAACTATCGTCTTTACAAAGCGATTGCACCTCAAATAGATGCGTTCCTTAAGGGTTTGTATTTTGTTCTTCCCAAGGATTTACTAAAACTTTTTGATAGCATGGAGCTCGAGTTGCTCATCTCAGGCCTGCAAAATATTGACATAGATGATCTGCGTGAGAACACTGTTTATGACAACTACACAGCGACTAGTAAACCAGTTCAATATTTGTTCGAAGCTCTGCAAGAGTTCGACAACTCGGAGCGAGCAGAATTCATACGGTTTGTAACTGGGTCAAGCAAAGTCCCGATTGAGGGCTTCAAGGGCCTAAGAGGTCAAAATGGCATCCAGAAGTTCACAGTGGTGCGCATTCCTGGAACTCTGCAAACACGGCTACCTTAAAGCCACACCTGCCACAACTAGCTGGATCTGCCTGAATACAAAGACAAAGAAACGACTAAGCGCATGCTGCTTTACGCCATTAGAGAAGGAAAGACCTTTGGAATCGCTTGAGATTTGCAAATGAAGTTTCAATTATAATTAATAACCAGTAAAATTCAAATAAATGAGAAACGGGGTTTTGGGGTTTTGGGG
>Ga0169931_10012496_pt1 | contig 11761 bp, 13 predicted proteins | sample Kivu_15m_20L_FD_129675 | JGI IMG/M metagenome (GOLD analysis project Ga0169931, IMG submission 129675) | Freshwater microbial communities from Lake Kivu, Western Province, Rwanda to study Microbial Dark Matter (Phase II) - Kivu_15m_20L... | ecosystem: Environmental > Aquatic > Freshwater > Lake... | reverse complement strand
GAAACCGGACGGATGCCGGACAGAGCACCGGTTCTCTGCGGCAGCCAGGTCGCGAATCGCGACCCGGTGCGCGGAGGAGATCTCATGCAGATCCTGCGCTGCCACCGCACGTGGCGTCCGCCAGAGTGCGAGAACGGGACTGACGACGAAGTCACTGACCGGGATCAGCAGATCGGGGAGGACCGCGAAGGGAGTGATCTCCTCGCGCGCGACCCCGATTTCCTCGTAGGTCTCGCGGAGGGCGGCATCGATGGGATCGGTGTCGGAGGACTCCACCACGCCACCGGGAAACGCCGGCTGGCCGGAGTGCAGTGCATCTCCCCCGGCACGCTGCACGAGGACCACCTCGGGTCCTTCACCAAGGAGGATCAACACCGCCGCGTGGCGGCCCTCGCCCTCCGTGGGCGCGAAGCGAGTGAGCTGTGACACGTGCGTTGATGCGGCGAACTGCGCAACCGGGTGGATCCAGGAGGGAAGGGAATCCGTGGGCAGGAGCAACTCACCGGTGCTACGCCACGTCACGAGGGCAGATGCTCCGCGATCAGCGCGTCCAAGGTCTCGTCATCCGGGATTGCCCCATCGAAGCGTCCCGTGATGACACCATCGGCGTCGATGAAGAACGTGACCGGGGGACCGGTGATCAGCAGCGACGCGCGAATCGCACCGACGGGATCGACCACCGAGGGGAAGCGCACTCCGACGTCCTTGAGGAGTTCGAGGGACGCGACGGGGTCATCCTGAATTGTCACACCCAGGAATTGGATGCCGTCGTACCTCTCATCGGCCGCAGCGAGGATCGGCATCTCATCGACGCAGGGCGGACACCAGGACGCCCAGATGTTCACCACGAGCGGCGTGCCCCGAAGCGCAGCAAGGTTCACCGCCGGCCCCCCTCCGAGACAGGGGAACTCCTCGTCGGGGAGTCCCGGCATCGCGGGTGCCCCAGGCTCGGTCGCGGGTGGACACGGCTCGAGATTCAGTTCGGCAGCAAGGTCCGCGACCACGTCGCCCTTCGTCGGTGCCACCTCCGCCACCGCGGGGGGTGACTCCTCGACACGGACACCGGCCGCGTCGCTCGCCTGCGCACACCCGGTCAACGCCACGGTGAACATCAGCGGAATCCACGGGCGCATCCCCCCAGGGTACGTCCGACCCCCCATGGACCGGCACGTCCTCATAGGCAACAATCGGGATGAGGGAGGAAACATGGATGGAGTGTTGAGCGCGAGCCCGCTCTTCGCTGCACTCGACGACGAAGGTGCGCGCGCACTGCGCGAAACCCTGGTCGAGAAGCACGTCCTCAAGGGTCAAACACTCTTCGAGGAGGGTGAACCCGGTGACCGGCTCTACGTCATCCTCGATGGGAAGGTGAAGCTCGGACACTCCTCCCCCGACGGTCGGGAATCCCTGATGGCGGTTCTTGGACCGGGTGAGATGTTCGGTGAGTTGAGTCTCTTCGATCCGGGTAAGCGCGCCGCAACCGCCACCGCGTTGACCGACGCCTCCGTCCTCGAGTTGAGCAATCAACAGCTCATGCCCTGGCTCGCCGGACGGCCCGAGGTCGCCGCCGCGCTGCTGCAGGCGTTGGCCCGGCGCATTCGGCGCACCAACGAGGCGATGGCCGATCTCGTTTTCTCCGATGTGCCCGGCCGCGTCGCCAAGGCGCTCATGGATCTCGGCGAGAAGTTCGGGACCATCACCCCCGAGGGCCTGCTCGTCACCCATGACATGACGCAGGAGGAGATCGCGCAGCTCGTCGGTGCCTCGCGCGAGACGGTGAACAAGGCCCTCGCAGACTTCACCCAGCGCGGGTGGGTCCGACTCGAGTCGCGCCAGGTCGTGATCCTCGATGTCGAGCGCCTACGGCGCCGAGCCCGCTAAGTACGCCACCTGCGCGCGCACCGTTAGGACAGCCGCGGCGCGCACGGCATCGGGAACATCCGCGTAGACGATGTCCACAATTTCCTCGACATCTGCGCCCCCGGACCACACCGCATGCACCTGCGCAAGTCGCATCGCCCGATGGTCCTGATACGCGGACACGACGCCGACGGGATCATCGAGCACTGGACCGTGCCCGGGAAGAAGGGAGGCCACGCCGTTATCGGCACAGAAGATCCGGAGTGCTTCCAGGCTCTCAAGGTACGCACCGAGATCCCCGTCCGGGTAGGCAACCACCGTTGTGCCCCGACCGAGCACGGTGTCCCCGGTGAGGACGCAATCCCCCACGACCAGGCACACACTGTCCGAGCTATGACCTGGCGTGGTGAGCACGGACAGTGTGCGACCCCCGATGTCGAAGACTTCACCGCTGCTCAGCACCTCCGGGTTCCCTGCATGGGCGGGATCGAATGCGAAGCGTGGATCCCACGCGCGCACCGGCACCCCGAGACGTTCGGCCAGAGTGCGGGCACCTTCCGAATGATCGATATGCCCATGGGTCAACAGGATCACGCGCGGGGACTCACCCCGTTCTTCACACACCGCGAGGACGGATGCATGGTGATCGACATTTTCCGGACCCGGATCCACCACGATGCAGGCGCCGCTCTCCCCGATGATCCACGTGTTGGTCCCCTCGAGGGTCCACGGAGACGGATTAGGGGCGAGGACACACTGCGCGTACGCGCGCACGGTGCCACCCGTCCATGGGGTATCGGGACCCGGAAGGACCCTGCCACTCATCGGACCGCCACTCCTTCCACCTCCGCATAGCCGGGGCCGACGATGTCGTGCGCAAGTACATCGCCGGTGTCGGCATGCACGATGTCCCACAGCAACTCACCGTCGGCATCGCGTGGGCGTGGGAGTTTCGGAGTGATGGGCGGGACGGGTTCACCGGCGGCGATGCGCTCCATGAGTGCGAGCACCTCGACCGTCGGACGCAACATGGGGAGTCGTCCCCGGTCGTGCTCGGCCCGTGCCCGCGCGGGTGTCAGCCACACGACCTCATCCGCCTCCGTGGTCACGAGTTCCCCGGGAATGGACACCTCCGCGTGGAAGAAGCGCACGTCGAAGCGACGTGACTCGAACTCCGGGGTGATCCAGTGATCGATGAGCCGGGCTCCGTCGAGGACATCGATTCCCACCTCTTCCCGTGCTTCCCGGAGGGCACAGGCGAGGGAGGGATCCTCGGCAGCCAGATCGACGTCCTCCAACCGACCGCCGGGGAAGACGTACATCCGGGGAGCGAAGGCCATCGTTTCCACCCGCCGCATCATCAGCACCTCAGCACCACGCGACAACACGATCGTCGCCGCAGGAACCGGCTCGGGGGGAGTCCACGCACCATCCGCCCGTGCGATCGAGGACAGCCGGCTGCGCAGATCCACGAATCAGTCGACTACTTCGACGATCATCTCGACCTCGACGGGTGAGTCGAGGGGCAGCGACACAACGCCGACCGCGGAGCGGGCGTGCACTCCGCCTTCGCCGAAGGCGAGGACCAGCAGGTTGCTCGCCCCGTTGATCACGAGGGGCTGGGCAGTGAAGTGCTCGGCACTCGCCACAAAGCCGACGACCTTCACGACGCGCACGACCTTGTCGAGGTCATCGACCACACTGCGCACCGCCGCAATGGCGTTGAGTGCGGAGATCTGGGCGAGATCTGCTGCCTCTTCTGCCGTGAGATCACTTCCGACCTTGCCGTGACGGGGTAACTCGCCGTTCACGAACGGCAGTTGACCGGAGACGTAGACGTAGTTTCCGGTGCGGAGCGCAGGCGTGTACGAGGCGAGCGGAGTTGCGACCGTCGGGATGGTGAAGCCCTCGTGGGCGAGGCGCTCCTCGACGGACGACATCAGCCGACCGGCCGCTTGAGGTAGGCGACCATGTTCTCCGGATTGGGACCAGGGACCACCTGGACGAGCTCCCAGCCATCCTGACCCCAGGTATCGAGGATCTGCTTGGTGGCGTGGATGAGCAGTGGCACAGTTGCGTATTCCCAGCGAGTCATGTCACAACAGTAGCGATCGCGTATCGACGCCGACGGCCGTCTACTGTGCTCGGGTGACTGTGCCCCAGGCCGACCTGCACGTGGTGAGCGGCAAAGGCGGAACGGGGAAGACGACGGTCGCCGCAGCACTGGCACTCGCCCTCGCGGCCGAGGGGAGGCGCACCCTGCTGATGGAGGTCGAAGGCAGACAGGGAATCGCGCAGCTCTTCGATGTCCCTCCCCTCCCCCACGCCGAGACCCGCGTGGCTGTGGCCCCCGAGGGCGGCGAAGTCTGGGCACTCGCGGTCGACCCGGAGGATGCGCTGCTGGACTACCTCGAGATCTTCTACAACCTTCGTCGCGCAGGAAGTGCGCTACGCAAGATGGGCGCAATCGACTTCGCCACCACCATCGCACCCGGACTACGCGATGTTCTGCTCACCGGGAAGGCCATCGAGGTCGTGCGCCGAAAGGACAAGGGGCAGGGCTACGACGCAGTGGTGCTCGACGCGCCACCCACGGGCCGGATCACTGCATTCCTGAACGTGAACACCGAGGTCTCCGGACTTGCACGCATGGGCCCGATCCACAATCACGCTGAACTCGTGATGAGCGTGATCGCCTCACCGCGCACCGCCGTGCATCTGGTCACACTGTTGGAGGAGATGCCCGTCCAGGAGACCTTGGATGGCATCCAGGAACTGCGCGAGGCGCATCTGCCCCTCGGCGCGATCCTCGTCAACATGGTGCGTCGCAGTTCCCTGGACGAGGACGACCTGGTGCGCGCCTCATCGGGATTGGCGATCGCCGAGCAACTGCGCAGCGCCGGGATCACGCGGGACACCGACGCGGTGGCCGCCCTTCTCGTCGATGAGGCGCGAGATCTGGCCCAGCGACTCGCCCTCGAGGACACCGAGCGGGATCGACTGGCGACAACGGGGCTCCCCGTTCTCGAGTTGCCGCTCCTCCGTGGCGGGGTGGATCTCGGTGGACTCTTCACCCTCGCGGCCCACCTCCGAGGTGTGTCGTGAGCGACTTCGACCTCGATGCACTGATCGATGATCCCCTTATCCGCACGATCGTGTGCACCGGCTCCGGTGGCGTCGGGAAAACCACGACGGCAGCAGCCCTCGGGGTGCGTGCCGCCGAACGTGGACGTCGGGTCTGCGTTCTCACCATCGATCCGGCGAAGCGCCTCGCCCAGGCGATGGGCCTGTCACGTCTAGATAACTCACCGCGCCCCGTCGCCGGAATCGCCCACGGAACCCTCGACGCAATGATGCTCGATATGAAAAGGACTTTCGACGAAGTTGTCGAGGGTCATGCCGATCCCGAACGAGCAGCACAGATCCTGGCGAATCCGTTCTATCAAGCACTGTCCTCGTCCTTCGCCGGAACGCAGGAATACATGGCGATGGAGAAACTGGGTCAACTTCGGAGTCAATCGGATGCGGATGGCACCTGGGATCTGATCATCGTCGACACCCCGCCGTCGCGGAATGCACTCGACTTCCTCGATGCACCGAAACGTCTCGGAACCTTCCTTGATGGGCGCTTCATCCGCATCCTGACCGCACCGGCGCGTGGAGCCGGTCGCAGTCTGGGCCGGTTGGCAGCGATGGGTTTCGGCATCTTTACGAACGTCTTGAGCAAAGTGCTCGGCGCACAAGTACTCGCGGACGTCGGCACCTTCGTCGCGGCCATCGACACCACGTTCGGGGGATTCCGTGAACGTGCGGATGCCACATATGCCCTGCTGAAGGAGCGGGGAACCGCCTTCGTGGTGGTGGCGACTCCGGAACCGGACGCCCTGCGCGAGGCCGCGTATTTCGTCGAGCGCCTCCGCACCGATGACATGCCCTTAGCCGGACTCGTGGTCAATCGTGTACACGAGGTCTCACCTCTGCTGGGTGCGGATCAGGCGACGGCTGCAGCCCGGGAGCTCGAGGCGAGTGGCGCGGCATCCTCGGAGGAGGGCCGCATCACGGCGGCATTGCTGCGCGAGCACGCCGCGCGCATTCAGACGGCCGCTCGCCAGGAGCATGTGATCGGTCGTTTCACCGCGGCGCACCCGCTGGTCGCGATCGCACGCGTTCCGGCACTTCCTGAGGATGTGCACGACCTCGCCGGTCTCCGGCGGATCGGTGAGTTGTTCTAGCTAGCCCGCTCGCGCGAGGTCAGGATGATCTGACGGTCGTATTCGCTCTGCGCGGTCTGCAGCAGATTGCGCCACGACGTCACATTCGGTCGACGGCGCAGAAGTGCGCGACGCTCACGCTCGGTCATGCCACCCCACACGCCGAACTCGACCCGGTTGTCCAGGGCATCCGCGAGGCACTCGGTGCGGACGGAACAGCCCACGCAGATCGCCTTTGCGCGGTTCTGGGCGGCACCTTGCACGAACAGGGCATCGGGGTCGCAGGTGCGGCAGGCCGCGTGGGCCGCCCAGTCGCTGTCGAGCACGGTGTTCCTCCCCACCCCGGTGAGACCCCGGAGGTGGATGAACTATGGCCGTCCGCGACTAGGGGGGTCAAGAGTCCGAGAGATAACACTTTCGTCTCATCAGCCCCATGGATCCCTGTCTCCCCACGACCTCCCTGGCGGTGGACCGAGGGGCGCACTCGGTCACTGCGGTCCACGGCTCCTTCGGCCTCCCCCGTCCCAGGAACCCCGCTGCCTACGCTGGAGTCTGATGAGAGTGCGAACGACGCCGGCGACCCTGCTGGGCCGGGTCCTGGCCCTGGTCCTGGGGTCGGTGCTGGCCGGGCTGATCCTCGGGCTGATGCTGCTCCCGATCGCCGGGGGGACCGGGGTGGTCACCCGCGATGCCGTGCGTCAGTTCGAGACCCTGCCGGCCACCCTCGCCGAACCCCCGCTCCCGGAACGGTCGGTGATCCTGGCCTCCGACGGCTCCCTCATCGCCCAGCTCTTCTACCAAAACCGGATCGAAGTCCCGTTCGAGAGCATTTCACCGGCGATGCGTCAGGCGATCATCGCGATCGAGGACTCCCGCTTCCTCGACCACAACGGTGTCGACGTTCGGGGTATCGCTCGCGCGCTCGCTCGGAATACGACCGCGGGAGGGATCCAAGAAGGTGCATCGACTCTGACGATGCAATACGTCAAGAACGTCCTCGTCAACCAAGCCACCAACGCCGAGGAACTCGAGGAGGCGCGCGGGGACAACACGGCGCGCAAGATCCGGGAGGTGCGCTTCGCGATCGCACTGGAGAAGCGCTACACGAAGGAGGACATCCTCGCCCGGTATCTCAACATCGCCTACTTCGGTGCCGGCGCCTACGGGGTCGAAGCAGCAGCGCGGCGCTATTTCGATAAGTCCGCAGCGGAACTCACGCCAGTGGAGGCCGCCACACTCGCGGGGATCGTCAAGCAACCCACGGCCTACGACCCGTTGCGCAACCCGGAGCGCAGTCAGGAACGGCGCAATGTGGTGCTGACCCGAATGGCCAATCAGGGGTACCTGACCCCGGAGGAGGCGGAGCGACTCACGCGCATCCCGGTGCGTGACACCCTGCAGCCGCGTCCAGTCTCCAACGGGTGCACGTCGTCCTATGCGCCCTTCTTCTGCGATTACGTGCTCCAGACCATCCGCACGGACCCGGTTTTCGGTGCCACACCGGAGGAACGGGAGGCGTTCTTGCGTCGAGGCGGGTACACGATCCGCACCACGCTGGATCCCGTCGCGCAGCGCGGGGCGACGGAGGCCGTGAACTCCTACATCCCCCCAGATGACCCCAGCCGCAAGGCCGCTGCCATTTCGATGGTCGAACCCGGGACCGGTCAGATACTCGCGATGACGCAAAACCGGGAATGGGGTACCACCGGAGTGGGGAAGACCACCTACAACTACAACGTGGGTCAAGACATGGGTGGCACCATCGGCATGCAGGCCGGGTCGACTTTCAAGATCTTCACCCTGGCTGCGGCCCTGGATGCCGGCATCTCGCCTTACGAATACATCCCGTCACCGAGTCCCAATACCTTCACGAATTTCGTCAACTGCGAGACGGGTGCGATCTTCCCTCCGGTCACCGTCAACAACAGCACGACGTCGGGAACGTTGAACATGGCGCAGGCCACCGCCTACTCGACCAACACCTACTTCATGGCGATTGAGGAGCGGGCGGGGATCTGTGCGGTCGCGGACGTGGCGGAGTCCACGGGTGTGTTCCGCGGCAACGGGGAACCGCTGAGCCGGGTGCCCTCCCTCACGCTCGGATCGGTGGAAGTGACTCCCCTGGCGATGGCCAACGGGTACGCCACATTCGCCGCCCACGGCGAGTACTGCCGACCCATCGCCATCGTCGACCTGCTGGATCGTGACGGGAACTCACTCCCGGTCCCCTCAGCCCAATGCCGCCAGGTCGTCCCGCGCCCTGTTGCCGATTCGGTCACCGAACTCCTCGTCGGTGTGGTCGACGGGCCGCTCGGCGGGCGGACCGGTGCCCGCATGTCGCTGGGTGAGCGACCTGCCGCCGGCAAGACCGGAACCACCAATGAATCCGCCGCGGTGTGGTTCGCCGGGTATACCCCCCAACTCGCTGCCGCGGTCTGGGTCGGCGACCCGCGTGGTGGCTTTGCATTCCCGATGAAGGACATCACGATCAACGGCACCTACTACCGGCAGGTGTTCGGTGGCAGCCTGCCCGGTCCGATCTGGAAGCAGGCGATGGAAACCGCCCTCGCCACCACGCCGGTTCTGCAGTTCTCCCTCGAGACCGATCAGGTCACGTCGCTGACAAACTCGCCGAAGGTGCCCGATCTCTCCGGGCTGCTCACCCTGGAGGAGATCCAATCCGCATTAGCCGAGGGGGGCTTCCTGCTCGGTGCGGTGACACCTGCGGACGGACCGGGAGCCGCAGGCGAGGTGATCGGTCAATCACCTGCGGCCGGGACACGTTCCGCGCCCGGAACCCAGGTCACAGTGATCATCGGTAGCGGCATCAGTGTGGTTCCCGAGGTGCGCGGGGCACCGTTGCAGGATGCCACCACGTTGATGAACAACGCCGGGTTCCAAGTGACCTCCGTGACAGCCGACGCTCCGAACCTCGAGGAAGGCACGGTCATCGCGCAGTCCAGCGATCTGAACACCCTGCTGCCCTACGGGACGGTCATCACTCTGACGGTGGCCGCGGGTGGACCCAGTGCGGACACATTCGACAACAACGCGCCACGCCCGCAGGGGTAGGAGCCCGTCACATCCCCAAAGCGGACTTCACCAGCGCGGCTACCTGTCCGCCGTCGGCCTTGCCTTTCACCTGCGGTTGCACGATCTTCATGACCTGGCCCATCGCCGCCCCACCGGTTGCACCGGATCCGGCCACCTGGGCCACGGCCGCATCGACGATGGCGCGCACCTCGTCCTCACTCAACTGTTCCGGGAGGTACGCATCGATGACGGCCAGCTCAGCCCTTTCCCGTGCGGCCAACTCGGGACGTTGCGCGGCGTCGTAGGCCTCCGCGGCCTCCTTGCGCTTCTTCGCCTCGCGGCCGAGCACCGTCACCACATCCTCGTCGGTGAGGACGCGCGCGGACTTGCCCGAGACCTCCTCATTCGTGATCGCGGTCAAGACCATGCGCAGCGTGCTCGAGGACACCTCGTCACGGGCCTTCATGGCGGTGGTCAGATCACCCTGGATGCGGTCCTTCATGCTCGTCATGGGTACATCCTGGCAGCGCATGGGAGACTGGTGCGATGCGCCGGACCGTGCTGACCTCCGCGGCTGTCCTGGCCGCAGGTGTCGCAGGCCTTGCGTACGCGCGCTGGGAGGCGCAGAACTTCACGCTTCGACGTGCCATGGTGCCCGCACTGCGCGGGGGACAACCGCCTCTGCGCATGCTGCACCTTTCTGATCTGCACCTCGTTCCAGGGCAGCATCGCAAGCAACAGTGGGTGCGCTCCCTGCTGGAGTTGCGCCCCGACGTCGTCGTGGTCACGGGTGACTTCCTGTCCCATGCCGAGGCGATCCCCGACGTCCTGCACACCCTCGAGCCACTGTTCGACGTTCCCGGTGCTTTCGTTCTCGGGAGCAATGACTACTTCGGTCCGCGACCGATCAATCCGGCGAAGTACCTCTCCGGCCCATCGCAACTCGAACCGCGCAGGCCCATGTTGCCGTGGCCCGATCTTGTTGCTGGACTCAGCGACGCGGGATGGATCGACCTGTCGAATTCACGTGCAACCCTCAAGGCCGACGGTCGCGAGATCGACGTGCGCGGTGTCGACGATCCGCACATCGGTCGCGACGACTACTCCCAGGTGGCCGGCGCCTTTGCCGAGGACGCGGATCTCGCCCTCGCAGTGACACACGCCCCGTACCTGCGCGTACTCGACCCCATGGCTGCTGATGGCGCGGACCTGATCGTCGCCGGTCACACCCACGGTGGGCAGTTGCGCGTTCCGGGATACGGCGCCCTCGTCACGAACTGTGATCTGGACACTAAACGCGCCCGCGGACTCTCCTCACACGGCGACAGTGCGCTCCATGTCTCCGCGGGCTTGGGAACAAGTCCATACGCGCCCTTCCGCTTCGCCTGTCCACCCGAAGCCACTCTGCTGACCCTCGTGGCCGAGTCCGATACGCCGAAATCCCGCATCGGCTTCGTCGGCTAGACTCCGCAGGCTCGCCAGCACGGCGACTCGGGGTGTGGCGCAGCTTGGTAGCGCGCTTCGTTCGGGACGAAGAGGTCGTGGGTTCGAATCCCGCCACCCCGACTCAGCAGACAGTCGAGAACTCGACTGCTGTATTGATGTGAGGGAGACACCGTGACGGTCCCGGATCGGCGCCCCGCCAAGGCCGATCTCGGTCCGGTCACCCGCGAGTACGTGACGTCGATGGGGTGGCGGTCGGTCAACTTCCACACCCACATCTCCCTGGTGCATCGCTACGTCTACGTCGAGGTTCCGAAGGCTGGCTGCGGGACCATGAAGGCGACCCTTGGCGCCCTCGAGGGTGCCCGGATGAACCCCACGCACGCACAGAGGTTCCAGGACACACCCCACAATGGGATGAAGTCCGGTGCACACGTGCGGCCCTACCAACTCCCCGTGGACCTCCTCGAAGAGGTGTTCGCGTCCCCTGCATACAACCGCTTTACCGTGGTGCGCGATCCCGCCTCCCGTGTGCTCAGCGGCTACCTGGAGAAGATGCAGCAGGGGCTCCGGCAGAGCGGCCCGATCCTCGATCAGATCGAGGCGTCCACCGGACGACGACCCGCACCGGACGACGTGACTCTGGGCATGTTTCTGGATGTCATCGGCGCGCAGGACTCTCGCGACCAGGATCCGCACTGGCGACGCCAGGTCGATCACATCGGACTCGGCATCGTGTCCTACGACGCGGTCATCCATTTGGAGGACCTGGACGCATCATGGTCACGGGTGGCCGAGTTGACCCGCACCCCGGATCTCACCGAGTCCTTCTACTGCCGGAACTCCACCGGTGCATCAGCCAAGGTGAATGACTACTTCGATGACACCACGCGGGCACAGGTGCGCACCATCTATGCGCGGGACTACACCGAACTCGGCTACTAGAGCTTCGCGGCGACCAGTTCGGCGATCTGCACGGCGTTGAGCGCCGCGCCCTTGCGCAGGTTGTCACCGCTCACGAACATCGCGAGCCCACGGTTGCCCTCGACAGACGAGTCCTGACGGATCCGGCCGACGAAGGATGGGTCCGCACCTGCGGCCTGCAATGGCGTCGGTACGTCGGTGATCACCACGCCCGGTGCTGATTCCAGGATCGTGGTCGCCTGCTCGGGCGTGAGCGCGGAGGCGAACTCCGCGTTGATCGCCAGGGAATG
>Ga0169931_10012495_pt1 | contig 11761 bp, 7 predicted proteins | sample Kivu_15m_20L_FD_129675 | JGI IMG/M metagenome (GOLD analysis project Ga0169931, IMG submission 129675) | Freshwater microbial communities from Lake Kivu, Western Province, Rwanda to study Microbial Dark Matter (Phase II) - Kivu_15m_20L... | ecosystem: Environmental > Aquatic > Freshwater > Lake ... | reverse complement strand
CTGCGCATTGCGGGCGTGCGTCAGCACGGCGCCGCCGCTGACATTCATATGGGTACCCGCCCCCGACTGATCGGGCCAGATCACCTGGACGCGGTCGGCGATGGCGCGGTCCTCCGCCCTGGACGAGTTCTTCAGCCTGGCCAGGTAGTAGCTGTTGGTGAGCGCCACGGCGCACTCGCCGGCGGCGACCGATTTGATCTGGTCGGTATCGCCGCCTCGTGGCCTGCGGGCCAGATTGGCGACAACGCCGCGCGCCCAGTCAGTTGCTTGCGCCTGGCCGTGATGTTCGACCATCGCACTGATCAGCGAGAGCATGTAGGGGTGAGCACCTGAGCGGGTGCAGATCTTTCCTTTCAAATCGGGACGGGCAAGATCCAGGTAGGTTTGCACGAGCGCGGGATCCAGATTGCTCTTGTTGACAACGATCACGCGGGCGCGGGTCGAGATCCCAAACCAGGTGCTGCCCTGGCCCGCATCGGCGGATCGCAGTTCAGCCGGGATACGGGACTCGAGCACCTGCGAGCGGGTCGGTCTGAACAGGCCCTCGGCATCGGCTCTAGCCAGTCGCGCGGCATCGACCAGCAGCAGCACATCGGCCGGGCTCGCACGGCCCTCGCTGCGCAGGCGCTCGAGCAACGCCTCGTCTCCTGCTTCGATGCGGTTGATCCGAATGCCGGTCGCCTTGGTGAAGTTGCTGTAGAGCCGCTCATCGGTCTGATAGTGGCGGGCTGAATAGAGATTCAGTACCTGCGGGTCGGACTGCGCCGACGCGGTCGCGGACAGCAGGCCCGACGTCAAGACGCTGGCTGCCAAGGCACGGGTGAGGGTGCGGCGTCTGAACCATCCGAATCCGGTAAGACGAGCGTCGGGATGAGCGGAGGGCGCGGTGATCGGCATGGGCAGGATTCCTGGGTTGGCATGGGCAAAACAATAATAACGCAAACAATAATGATTCGCAATAACGCACTGGCGCTACTTGGCCGATTCGAGCCGTATCCGAGGATTCGGACTCTGAGTAGAATCGTCAGTAAAATGCCCTGCCGTTCGCGCCGCAGTGCGTGTTGTAACCGTCGAACAACACGTCCGTTTGCCAAGGAGATCCACATGAGCGGAGTGCCGTCCCGCCAGCCTGCCCGATTACAGGATGTCCATCAACGCTCGATCCAGGATCGCGAAGGGTTCTGGGCCGAGCAGGCGGGTCTGATCGACTGGCATCGACCTTTCGATCAGGTGCTCGACTACAGTCGGCCGCCCTTTACCCGCTGGTTTGTCGGGGGCGAGACCAATCTGTGCCACAACGCCGTTGACCGCCATGCGGCCTCGCACCCCGATCGGGCTGCGCTGATCTTTGTCTCATCCGAGACGGGTGAGGAGAGGGTCTACAGCTTTGCGCAACTGAAGCGCGAGGTCGAGACCATGGCGGCCATCATGCAGTCGCTCGGCGTGGGGCGCGGTGAGCGGGTGCTGATCTACATGCCGATGATTCCGCAGGCAGCATTTGCGATGCTCGCCTGCGCGCGTCTGGGCGCGATTCACTCGGTGGTGTTCGGTGGCTTCGCTTCGCACAGTCTCGCCTCGAGGATCGAGGACGCCACGCCCTGCCTGATCGTCAGCGCCGACGCCGGTTCGCGGGCGGGCAAGGTCGTGCCGTACAAGGGGCTTCTCGATGAGGGCATCCGCTTGTCGGCGCACAAACCGCAGGCGGTGTTGCTGGTCGATCGGGGGCTTGCGGCCATGGAGCACGTCCCGGGCCGGGATCACGCGTATGAGCCCTTGCGTGAGCGCTTCTCACAGTCGCAGGTGCCGGTGGTCTGGCTCGAGTCGAACGAGGTGTCCTACACGCTCTATACCTCAGGGACCACAGGTCGGCCCAAGGGAGTTCAGCGTGATGTGGGCGGGTATGCGGTTGCGCTCGCGGCATCGATGCGCGACATCTTCTGCGGGCAGGCCGGCGAGACGTATTTTTCGACCAGCGACATCGGCTGGGTCGTCGGACATTCCTACATTGTCTACGGGCCGCTGATTGCCGGGATGGCCACCATCATGTATGAAGGCACACCGCTCCGGCCCGATGCGGGCATCCTGTGGCAACTGGTCGAACGCTATCGCGTCACGGTGATGTTCTCGGCCCCGACAGCCGTACGGGTGCTCAAAAAGCAGGACCCTGCCTGGCTGACCCATTACGACACGAGTTCGCTGCGTGCGCTCTTTCTCGCCGGTGAGCCCCTGGACGAGCCGACCGCGCGCTGGATCGGAGAGGGGCTGGGCCGTCCGATCATCGACAACTACTGGCAGACCGAGACGGGCTGGCCGGTGATGACCGTTGCGCATGGCATCGAAAACACCCCCACCCGCCTGGGCAGCCCGGGCATGCCGATATATGGCTACGATGTGCGCCTGCTTCACGAGCAGACCGGCGAGGAGGTGGGGGTCGATGAAAAGGGCGTGGTGGCGATCGTGCCGCCACTGCCGCCCGGTTGCATGCAGACGGTCTGGGGCGACGACGAGCGATTCGTCCGCACGTATTTTTCGAGCATACCGGGCCGCCAGGTCTATTCGACTTTCGACTGGGGCATCCGCGATCGGGATGGCTACTACTTCATTCTCGGTCGCACCGATGACGTGATCAATGTCGCGGGACATCGCCTGGGAACGCGGGAGATCGAGGAATCGTTGTCAAGTCATCCATCGGTGGCCGAGTGTGCCGTGGTGGGTGTAGCCGATACGCTCAAAGGCCAGGTCGCTTTGGGTTTTGCGGTGCTCAAGGATGCATCGATGGCCGAACAGCTGCCGGCGCGTCTTGCCCTGGAAGGCGAATTGATGTCTGTGGTCGATCGTCAGCTCGGCGCGGTGGCGCGACCCGCCCGCGTGCACTTCGTCAACGCCTTGCCCAAGACGCGCTCAGGCAAGGTGCTGCGACGATCGATTCAGGCCGTCTGCGAGTCGCGCGATCCGGGCGACCTGACCACGATCGAGGACCCTGCCACGCTCGAGCAGATCCGACAGGTACTGGGTGAACCCAAATGAGCATTCGCGGAGCAGTGCAGCCTGGGGTGTCACGATGAGCATTCGCGGCGCGCTACGACCGGGGGTGTCACGGCGGGAACTTCTCGCCTGGGCACTCTACGACTTTGCGAATTCGGGCTATACGACCGTTGTTCTGACGGCGGTCTACAGCGCGTATTTCGTTGCGGCGATCGCCGGCAATGCCGACTGGGCGAGCCTCGCCTGGACGAGTGCGCTGGCGGTCTCGAGTCTGCTCGTGATGATCACCATGCCTGTGCTCGGAGTCTGGGCAGACGAGCGGGGCCGGCGAGGTTTTTTGCTACGCCTGAGCACGGTCGGCTGCGTATTGAGCACTGCAGCGCTCGCCTTTGTCGGCACCGAAATGCTGGTCGCCGCGTTGCTGCTGATCGTTGTCTCGAACTACTTTTTCACCATGGGTGAGTCGACGGTCGCGGCCTACCTGCCCGAGCTCGCCCGGCAGGAGGCGATCGGGCGGGTCTCGGGTTGGGGCTGGGGGTTGGGTTATTTCGGCGGCATGCTGACGCTGGGCCTTTCACTCTTCTGGGTGTTGGGTGCCCCGTCACGTGGCGAGACTGCGGGCCAGGCGGTGCCGTTCACGATGCTGATCACCGCATTTGTTTTTGCGGTGGCGGCGCTTCCCTCGCTCTTGATGCTGCGTGAACGGGCGGGTACGGTCCCGCGCGAGGGTGCGCCACGGGCGCTCGGTTTTTTTGCCGCACTGGGCCGCATGCGTCAGATCTGGCGCGAAGCCTATGCGCTTGTCGATCTTCGGCGGATGCTGGTGCTCGGTGCGTTGTATCAGGCGGGCATTTCGGTGGTGATCGCGCTCGCAGCGGTCTACGCGCAGCAAGTGATGGGGTTCACCGAAGTACAGACGATGACTCTGATTTTCACGGTCAATATCGCGGCCGCGGCCGGTGCGTTTGGGTTCGGCCATGTGCAGGATTACGTCGGTCATCGCGTGGCCTTGGCCGCCACGCTGGTCGGATGGATCGCCGTGACCTTGCTCGCAGGTTTGGGGCACAGCGTCGGCGTGTTCTGGATCGCGGCAACACTGGCCGGGCTGTGCATGGGATCGAGTCAGTCCGCCGGCCGCGCGATGCTGGGATGGCTCGCGCCGTCGGGTCGGCTGACCGAGTACTACGGGCTCTGGGCCTTTGCGGGTCGGGTCGCCGCGATCATCGGCCCGGTCAGCTACGGACTGGTGACCTGGTTGAGCGGTGGCCAACACCGCTGGGCGATCCTCGGCACGGGGGTCTTCTTCGTCGCCGCGCTTTTCGTGCTGCGGGGCATCGATCTCGACCGAGGCGCGCGGGCCACAGGCGGCCAGACCGAGCGATGAGGGCGCGTGCCTATCCCTCAGGTGAGTGACTCGGGTTTCGGTTCAGGGGTGGGTGATCGATTTTGGCGCTTCGTCCCGCAGCGAGCGTGCGATCTGATAGAGGCCTTCGAGCACCAGGTTCTCGATGAATGAGTGTTCAATCGACAACCGTGGTGCCATGGCTCGGGCTGCTCCGCCCGAAAGAATGCAGCGTAGATCTGGATGATTGCGTCGGTGGAGAAAGAACATCCGTTCGATTGCACCGGCCTGAGCGTGGGCGCAGCCGGTCGAGATCGCGTCGACGGTTTGAATGGGCAGATCCACATAATCGCCCGGAGCGTCGGGTAGCGTTGCAGTGTTCTGATGCAGGGCGCGCTGCATGAGTCCCAGCCCGGGCATGATGCAGCCCCCAACGAATTCGCCTTCGGCTGTGAGCACATCCATGGTGGTGGCCGTGCCACAGACAACGACCAGCGCCGAACGCTCGCCCAGCTCGGCGCGCGCGCCGATCAAGGCGGCCCAGCGATCGCAGCCCAGCGCCTTGGGATTGAGATAGCCGTTGCGCACGCCGCACTGTAGGGCTCGGGAACTGATCCAGTGGGGCTCCGGCGCATCCGGCCAGACCTCGAATGCTCTGAGTACTGGATTGGCGACACGCGTGCCCGCCACACTCGATATGACGATGCGTTCGGGCACGGGCAGACGCCGCCACTCGCCGATTACCATCGGTATTTCATCGAGCAGAACTCGACCGAACTCTCGGGCGTGTGCGCGAGCGAGCGCCGGCTCTCGCCCGTTCGGCGTGTAGATCCCCCACTTGAGAAAAGTGTTGCCAATGTCGACGAGCAGATAGCTCATTGCAGAACCCCTGACCGATGGATGGACCGCCAACGCCCCCGAGATTGACGCTCAGGCGCTGCGCCTGCGCGGCAGTGTAATACAGGCGTAAAGGAAGCTCAGAGCGGGTGGCGCGCCAACCGTTCGTCGGCTGTACGCTGCCCGGCGCTGCGCGTCAGGATTGGAGAGCTTTCCAGGGAACCGTCTGCGGAGCACCTGCCGGTTTGACAGATGCGACTTCGGTCGACAACAATCCGGATCGTATGCATCTTGCCGGCTCGCGTCGGCATGGCCTGGTCCTGGCACCGGGCTCCCGTCACACCGACAGCTGCACGGCCTGACTGCTCGCCGGGTCGCGCGTGGATCGCGGTATTGAGGTGTTGCCCTGTGCGGCACGCGAAGCGATCCAGTCGGCATCGGAGTTCTGATTGATGTCTTTTCTGGGGCGATTGTTTTGCTCCCTCATGGCGTCCTCACTGTTGTGGGCGCCCTCGGGCGGTACGTCAGCATGGGCGCAAGCGGTCCAAGCTGATCCCTTGCCGGCCGGCGGCGCGGGTGGGGCCGGCACGACGTTGAGAGTGGTCATGCATTCGCCGCTTTTCTCGCTGGATCCGCTCTCGAGTTCGGCCTACATCACGCGCGATCATGGTTACCTGATTTACGACACCTTGTTTGCGGTGGATGCCGAGGGTGTCGTGCGTCCGCAGATGGTCGACCACTGGTCGGTGTCCGAGGACGGCCTGGCCTGGCAATTCACCTTGCGACCGGATCTGCTGTTTCACGATTCTCAACGCGTCGGTTCGGACGACGTGGTTGCTTCGCTCAAGCGCTGGGCCGCGCGGGATGCGCTGGGGCAAAAGCTGTTTGCGCAGGTCCGGCAGATCGAGGCGATCGACCCGCAGAGCTTTCGCATTCGGCTTTCGGCGCCCACGGGCCTGATGCTCGATGCACTGGGCCGCTCATCGTCCTATCCGCCGTTCATCATGCCGGCGCGCATCGCCCAGACCCCACCCAATGTCGCGATCACCGAGTTCGTGGGCTCAGGTCCTTTCATTTTCAAGGCGGACGAGTTCGAGCCGAATGCAAAGGCCGTGTACGTCCGGTTTGGCCGCTATCGTGCGCGCAGCGAGCCGCCGAGCGGGCTCGCGGGCGGCAAGGTGGCCAAGGTTGATCGGATCGAGTGGCAGGTGATCAACGACCCCCAGACGGCTGCGCGTGCCTTGCTTGCGGGTGACATCGATCTGATCGAGCAACCCTCGCCCTCTCTGATTGCCGAACTGGGGGCGGCGCCAGAGGTCAATCTGTTGCGCCAGAACCCGCTGGGCAACCAATATGCGCTGCGTTTCAACAGTCTGTTGAAACCCTTCAATGATGCGCGCGTGAGGCGTGCAGTCATGCTCGCGCTCGATCAGCAGGCGATGCTGAAGGCCGTGCATGGCGATCTCGGGGAGTATCGTCCCTGCAAGGCGCTATTCGTTTGTTCGACCCCGCTGGCAAGCGAGGCGGGTTTCGAGGGGATGCTCGAGGGCCGGACAGATGAGGCAAAAAAGCTGCTCGAGGAGGCGGGTTACGACGGCACGCCGATTGTGTTGTTGCATGCCACCGACCTGAAGATCCTCGCCGGCCTGGCCCCCGAGGCCAAGGCGCAACTCGAGCGGGCGGGATTCAAGGTCGACATGCAGTCCATGAACTGGCAGGAGTTGGTCAGCCGCCGCAACATCAAGGACGGTCCTGAGCAAAATGGCTGGCACGCCTTTTTCACGTCCTGGGCGGGTGCCGATGTCACGCATCCTGTCGGAACGGCGTTTTTGAACGCAAACTGCGAGCATTCCATACTCGGTTGGCCCTGCGATCCCGAGCTGGAAAAGCTGCGAGAGGCCTTTGCGCTCGAGGCCCGGGCCGAGCGGCGAGAGCAGATGATCGAGCAGATCCAAAAGCACTTTGCCCAGTCGCCGACGCATGTGCACCTGGGGCAGTGGTTCAGGCCCATGGCGGTGCGCAGCCAGGTGACCGGAATCGTCGAAGCGCCGGTGCCGGTTTTCTGGAATATCGAAAAGCGCGCGCAGCAAGAGGCCACGAGCCCGACCAAGTGAGCCTGGCCGGTGGCGGCTCCCGTGCGTGAGCCGCAGGCCCAAGGAGGCGAGGGCGCGGATCGAGTCGCCCGCTCAGTTGGGCGCGGGCTCAGGCCAGAGCAGCCGGCTCAGGGGGGGGTGCGCGACGCACCCAATCGCTTGCCCGATCAAAGGCGTGCGCCAGTCGCAGTAGGGCGAGATCGGATCGGGGCCGGCCGATCAACTGCAGACCGATGGGGAGCCCGATGGCGCCGCCGAATCCAGCGGGCACGCTGATCGCCGGGCAGCCGGCCATGGTTGCAGGGATCATCACTTCCATCCATCGATGATAGGTGTCCATCGTGCGGCCTGCGATCGAGCGTGGCCAATGTGCCTCGGCCGGAAACGGAAAGAGTTGCGCGGAGGGCAGCGCCAGAAAGTCATGGCGGTCGAAGCATTCGAGCAGGACCCGGTACCAGTCGGTGCGGGTGATCGAGGCGCGATGGAGCTCCAGAGCTGTGGTGCGCTCGGCCTGCTCGATTTCCCAGAGTGCTTCGGGCTTGAGGAGTGGCCGCTTGGCGGGGTCGGTGCTGTGGGCGATCAGGTTGGCACCGGTGTTGACGCTGCGCAGCGTGAGCCAGGCCTGCCAGAGGCGCTCCAGATCGAAGGGGACACGCGCAGATTCGACGATGCAGCCGATATCGCCGAGGATGCCGAGCGCCTCCTCGCAGGTCTCGACGACGCCGTCTTCAAGGGCGAGGTGGCCGTCGAAACTGCCCAGCCAACCGATGCGCGTGCCTCGGATGTCGCAATCGAGCGGATCCGCGAAGACTCGCGGGTCGTCATCGAGCGATAGCGGCGCGCGCGGGTCGCGTCCGGCCTGTATAGCGAGCAGTTGGGCCAGATCGGCCACCGAGCGGGCCATCGGGCCGTCGACGCCCAATTGCTGAAAGAATCCATCGAGTTCGGGCCATTTCGGCACGCGTCCGAATGAGGGCCTCATGCCGAAAACATTGTTCCAGCCAGCGGGGTTGCGCAACGACCCGCCCATGTCGCTGCCGTCGGCCACTGGCAGCATGCGCAGGGCCAGGGCGACGGCGGCCCCGCCGCTTGAGCCGCCTGCAGAGCGGCTCGGATCGTAGGGGTTGCGGGTGAGTCCGTAGACGGGATTGAAGGTATGGGAGCCGAGTCCGAACTCGGGCGTATTGGTCTTGCCGATCACGATGGCGCCAGCCGCTTTCATCCGCGACACGAGCAGCCCATCGACGCGGGGAACGAAGTCGCGGAAGATCGGTGAGCCCATCGTGGTCGTGATGCCGGCGGTCGGGGCGAGATCTTTCACCGCCACCGGAAAACCGTGCATCCAGCCTTTTCGTTCGCCGCGCGCGAGGAGTGCGTCAGCCTGATCGGCCTGGGCCATCAGACCCTCGCGCGACTGCAGCGCGACGATTGCATTGACCGCCGGGTTGACCGCATCGATCCGGTCGAGATAGGCGGCCATGACCTCGCGACAGGAGACCGTCCGATCGGCGATCGCCCGCGAGAGGTCGACTGCGCTCAGGTGAATGATGGAAGGGGTCAACGCAGCGGCTCCGAAAGAGGGGTGGGCGGCACCAGGGGGCGCGAGTGGGTCCGTTCGTTGTCGGTTCCGGACGGCTGGTGCTGAGTTCGATGTGGGCTCAGTTCGACGCGGGCTCAGTTCGCCGTGACCGGAATCAATCCGATACGGCTCTGCCACTCGCGGGGACCGGTCTGGTGGACCGAGGTGCCGGAGGCGTCGACCGCAACGGTGACTGGCATGTCCTGGACATCGAATTCGTAGATCGCCTCCATGCCCAGGTCCTCGAAGGCGACGACGCGTGACTGGCGGATGGCCTTTGACACCAGATAGGCCGCGCCGCCGACGGCCATCAGGTAGGCGGCCTTGTGCTTGCGGATTGCTTCGATGCCGGTGGGTCCGCGCTCGGCCTTGCCCACCATCGCGATCAGGCCGGTCTGCGCGAGCATCATCTTGGTGAATTTGTCCATGCGCGTGGCGGTGGTGGGGCCGGCCGGGCCGACCACTTCGTCGCGCACGGGGTCGACCGGTCCCACGTAGTAGATCACGCGGTTGCGGAAGTCGACGGGCAGCGATTCGCCCTTGGCGAGCATGTCCTGAATGCGCTTGTGCGCAGCGTCGCGACCGGTGAGCATCTTGCCGGAGAGCAGCAGCCGCTCGCCCGGTTGCCAGCTCGCGACGTCCTCCGGGGTCAGCGTGTCGAGATTGACCCGCCGGGACTGGGCGTCAGGGCTCCAAGTGAGTGCCGGCCATTCCGATAGCGCCGGGGGTTCGCAGAACGCCGGGCCTGTGCCATCGAGCGTGAAGTGCGCATGGCGGGTGGCCGCGCAGTTCGGGATCATCGCCACGGGCTTTGAAACGGCATGGGTGGGGTAGGTCGCGATCTTGATGTCGAGCACGGTGGTGAGGCCGCCCAGGCCCTGAGCACCGATACCGAGCGCGTTGACCTTTTCAAAGAGTTCGATGCGCAGTTCCTCGAGCTTGTTCGCGGGCCCACGCGCCAGCAGCTCGTGCATGTCGAGGGGTGCCATCAGCGACTCCTTGGCGAGCAGCATCGCCTTTTCGGCGGTGCCGCCAATGCCGATCCCGAGCATGCCGGGCGGGCACCATCCGGCGCCCATCGTGGGCACGGTCTTCAGCACCCAGTCGATCACGCTGTCCGAGGGATTGAGCATGACGAATTTCGACTTGTTCTCGGAGCCGCCGCCCTTGGCGGCCACGGTGACGTCGACTGAATTGCCCGGGACAATCTCGACATGGACGACTGCAGGCGTGTTGTCACGGGTGTTCTTGCGATCGAAGAGCGGGTCGGCGACCACCGATGCGCGCAGCCGGTTGTCCGGGTCGGTGTAGCCGCGTCGGACCCCTTCGTTGATCGCGTCAACGATCGAGCCGGTAAATCCGCTCCAGCGCACGTCCATCCCGACCTTGACGAAGACGTTGACGATGCCGGTGTCCTGGCAGAGCGGGCGGTGCCCTTCCGCACACATCCGCGAATTGGTGAGGATCTGATCGATCGCATCGCGGGCGGCGGGGCTCTGCTCGCGCTCGCGCGCGGCCACCAGGTGGCGGATGAAGTCGGCGGGGTGGTAGTAGCTGATGAACTGAAGAGCAGCGGCCACGGATTCGATCAGGTCGTCCTGCTTGATCACGGTCATGAAGGGGTCTCCGGTGTCAGGGGATGGGGAGGGTGTGGTTCAGCGATCCGGGCCTGCGCTCTTGTCCTGCGCTTTTGCGGCCTTGGGCGCGTAGCCCACGCTCATGATTCGGTCGATCAAGGCGATCGCGATCGCCGATACGAGAAAGAGCGCGTGGATCATGCTTTGCCAGAAGAGGGTCTGTTCGCTCAGGGTGCCCGCCGAGATGAAGCTCTTCAGAAGGTGAATCGACGAGATGCCGATGATCGCGGTGGCGAGCTTGACCTTGAGCACATTGGCATTGACGTGTGAGAGCCACTCGGGCTGATCCGGGTGGCCCTCCAGCCGAAGGCGCGACACGAAGGTCTCGTAGCCGCCCACGATCACCATGATGAGCAGGTTAGAGATCATCACCACGTCGATCAGCGACAGCACGATGATCATGACCACCGTTTCCTTGCTGCGTTCGGTCAGTCCCAGACGCGTTATCGAGGCGTCGAGCGAGGCGGGGTTCCAGAGCAGTTCGACGAGGTGGTACATCTCCTCGAAGAAGAGCACGACGTAGACGACCTGGGCGATGATGAGGCCCAGATAGAGCGGGAGCTGCAACCAGCGGCTGGCAAAGATCAGCTGCGGGATCAGGCCCAGCGGTTTTCGGGTGGTGGTCACGGGAAGCTCCGGGGAGGGGGAGGTCTGGATGATTTTGGGCCGAATCTTAGCCTACCGGGCGGGCCGCGCTGCATGGCGATTGTCCGCTTTCTGCCCCGCTGGTAAATTGTCACCCGATCACAACAAACCTCTGGGAGACCGTCGTGGCCGCTCATATCGAATCGGTTCTGCAGGAAAACAGGATCTTTCATCCGCCTGAGTCGATGGTGCGTCGCGCGACCATCGCTGGGATGGAGCAGTATCGGGCGCTCTGTGCAGAGGCCGAGGCGGATCACTCCGGATTCTGGGCGCGGCTCGCGCAGGAGCAGCTGATCTGGCTCAAGCCGTTTACCCGCTCGTTGGACGACAGCCAGGCGCCTTTTTACAAGTGGTTCGAAGACGGCGAGTTGAATGTCTCGTACAACTGTCTCGACCGTCATCTCGGGACACCGGTCGAGCACAAGACGGCGCTGATTTTCGAGGCTGATGACGGCACGGTGAGTACCGTCACCTATCGGGAGCTCTATCACCGCGTCTGCCGGTTTGCCAATGGGCTCAAGGCGCTGGGCGCAGCCAAGGGCGAGCGCGTGGTGATCTACATGCCGATGTCGGTCGAGGGCATTGTGGCGATGCAGGCTTGTGCGCGCCTGGGGCTGATTCACTCGGTGGTGTTCGGCGGGTT
>Ga0169931_10012494_pt1 | contig 11762 bp, 8 predicted proteins | sample Kivu_15m_20L_FD_129675 | JGI IMG/M metagenome (GOLD analysis project Ga0169931, IMG submission 129675) | Freshwater microbial communities from Lake Kivu, Western Province, Rwanda to study Microbial Dark Matter (Phase II) - Kivu_15m_20L... | ecosystem: Environmental > Aquatic > Freshwater > Lake ... | reverse complement strand
CTTCGCAGCCAAAATCGGCTCTGATGGCTGGCATTTGCCCATTGGCTGTTTTACCCTTTACTGAAGCTTCAAAAAATATTTTTCCTTCGTTGGCATAGCTTTTCAAAGTTGGTATTAGCGTTTCCGGAGCAAAGGCAAAGAATATATCAAAGTTCGATTTTGAGCCTTTTAGTTTAATATCGGTGTACATATCATTTTTGATATTAATAAGACCGGACAACTCAAAATCGGCAGTTTCCAATTTCAGTTTCGAAGCAGCAATTTTCAAAATCTGCGCATCGCTGTCGAAATCGAGTCGGGTGTGCAACTCAAAATGTTTATGTTTTATAAAAGTTGTATCGCAGGATTGTATGACATTCAACTCAAATTTTGAATCGAGCGAGGTCAAAATATGACCTTTTTTTTGTTTGAATTTTGCCTGCGCATTGTTTACAAACAGATCAATTTCAGTCTCTGTACTTTCATTTAGTTTGTGAACATCTACATTTTTTAATACTATGGATTTGAGATGTATGTCGAGTGGCGTGGCTGCACTGTCGGCACTGCTGCTGTCTATTGGCATCAAGGCATTACTCAAATTAAATGTCCCATCCCTGTGTTGCACTAGCCTGGCATCGCCACCACTCAGTTTTATGCTTTTTAATTCATAATTACCACTAAGAATTGTCCAGATGTCAAAACCAAGATAGGCATCCTTCACAGAAACAATTGCCTCATTGGAATGTGCCTTATTCTCATGTATTTCAAGCCCTTCCAAGTCGACTGAAATGTAAGGAAAGTTTGCAAAAGGAGAAACATGACTGTCTTTTATCACAATTTCGCCCTTATAATGCTGGTTCGTCCATTCAAGCAAATGTTTCACAATGCGATCCTGTTTCAGGTAAAGCACAGCAACCAGCGCAGAAAAAAATAGTAAAGTACAGAGTACTGCAACAATTATAAGCTGCAACCAGAACCTGAAGCTGAGCAATCTTTTCATAAATCAAACCTGAATTTTGAAATATAAAAGTAATACTATTTTTTTTAAGTTGTTTTTATATTATCAAACAGTAACTTTTTATTGAATCAGCAAAAGTCTATGAATCAAACCTGCATTGCAGAATCAATGAGAACCACACTGTTTATGGTAAAATCACAACTTGAATGACAGCGGACTTTGCTTTCTGAATGAGATGTACATAATAAAAGCCATGAATCAAATGAGATAAATCTAATTCTATTGTATTAGTGGCTTGTACGAATGTTTTCTCGAAAAAGAGTTTACCTGTTGCGTCGAAGACTAAAATGTCTGTATTTTCTTCAAACTGATCAGTAATCAGATTTTGTAAAACAAATCTACCCTCTGTACTTGGATTAGGATAAACTGAGAAAAAGTCTTTTGCATTATTTTCTACCTGTGTAGGACAAAAAGAACTCACCCAAAATGTATCTACAGTTGGGCATTGTCCCTGGGTTTGGTAAATAAAAGGAGAGGGGCCAAAATTTAAATTACCAATAGGTAGGAAAATTTCACCTGTCAAACTATCTATCATTACATTAGGCTCATTCGTTGAAAAATATCCACCTTGGGTTCCGGAAATCAGAGGGGCAGGGATTGGACTGGTACAATTGAATAAGTAGAGAGAATCGGAGATAGTTAAATCAAAAACAGGGTTGTTGTTGCTGTATGATATTTCAGCAAAATCAGAGCCTATAATTTGGATATTTTCACTAATAATAACAGGGCATATACCAGTAGTAGTATAAATCACAGAATAATTTCCAGGCAGAGAACTAAATGGTAGGATTTCTCCTGTTATCGAATCTAAAACTAAACCTGCACCTGCACTGAAGATGCCCGTAGAAGGTCCCGAAACAATAGGAACAGCAGGGCTTGATTGTGAATTACAAAAGTTAGGATTAAAGCCATAACTAAAGGAAGCAGTGTCAGTTGCTAATATTCTAATATTAGAACTCACAGTAATAGAACAAAGTCCACTGGTAGTATAGCTAACAGCGTAACTGCCGGCCGTGGATGCAGAAGGTGAAATCACACCATTACCATTGATGCTTAGACCCGCAGGAGATGAAATGAAGCTGCCAGTTTGTACCCCTGTAATGATTGGCGATACCGTATTAGTTTGAGAAATACATAGGTTGGTATTTGGACCATAAGAAAGCGTAGCAACATCAACCGCTGTAATTGTTACTGAAGTTGAGGTACTTCCCCCGCTATGGATGTAATTTACGGTGTAATTGCCCGGAGTTGATGCCGATAGATTGATCTGCCCCGTGTTTAAATTAAGAGAAAGCCCTGCAGCTGCAGTAAAAATGCCACCCGTAATTCCTGAAATGGTAGGTAGAGGATTGGCAGCATCCTGACAATAGGTTGATTGACCGTATGCGATGGTAGTAACAATTTGTTCTGTGATTTGAATACTTGATGAAACGGTTTGGTCGCCTATTGTATTTCCTGTACCATTTACGGCCAGGCCCGAAGCATAAATGGAAACGGTTCCAGTGCCTGTAGTAGGAGCTGTCCAGTTCACACGAAATAAACCGCTGGGGGATACGCTGTTATGTTCCATATAAGATCTGCCTGCTATTGTAACTAATCTCGTATTCGAACTGATGATGCTTCCCATGGTTCCAGCATTCGAATTCGTATTTGTGAGCGCAACAACCTGACCACCAAATCCACCTGCAGTTCCTATGCTATTGTTTACATCAAATTCTAAAATATATGACTGACCTGGAATATATGAATTTACAGGATTGTTAGTTTGGTCACGTAAGGTAATTGTAACGGAGGCACCAAAATTTCCACCGCTATGACAGTTGGCACAAGTGCCAGTCGACAAGGGCGAATTTGTTAAATCACCTAAACCGTTGAATCCAGCGCCTGTAGATCTGCTGCATAAGAAGACATAGGCTAAGGCACTACAGAATAAAAATCCTAAAAAATTTATTTTTTTCATATATGTATTTTGTGTAAAGTATTGCAATAGAACTAATTAATAATTACTTACAATATATGCTTTTATTTCTAAAAAATTGAACCACCCAATACATATTAGGCATTTAGCATTTTTTATGAATGCAAAAACAGGGCAATTGCTTCGGATTGGATTCAAACCTAAAGAGACTAAATCAGGGCAGGACAATTACAAATTGCCTATTTAAAAATGCGATAGGCTGTCCATGTTCTATTCTTTTCATTGAAGAAAAAAACGCGTTTATTGGCATAGGAAAACTTGAAGGCTACGGGCAACTCTACACCCTCAGGGGTAGCAATCGCAGCCGTTTGTTCGCCATCCTTGTTAACAAAGATTAGTTTCTTTTGGGTAAGGTGTAAAAGAATGTATTCGTAATTTTTGATACCCGTATATCCAATAGAAGTCTGGTTGTAGTTTTCAGCGATATTTTTATCTGCTAATTTCTTTAACTTGATGGCCTCCGTTTTCGTTGGATCGCGATAATCGAAAAGTCGAATACATTTGGCCTTAACGTCCAGATACACTACTCTTCTTTTATCGGGATTGTAGGTAGCCACAGACTGAAAATCAGGCTGGTATAACTCAGCATTTAATTTTTTTGTGCTATGCGTTTTTAAATCTCTGCCAAAACTAATGGAATGCCATTCTCCGTCTCCAGGCAGATTTAAATCAATAGTTCTTGTAATCAGGTTATACCAAATACCCCGGGCATCCAAACTGGTCCTGCTGGAGAAGACATTCTGACCCTGCTCTGTAAATCCTTCCAAGGGATAATCTGCATTGCCGGCCATAAGTGTTACAAATATTTTCTTGTCGGGATACCAGCATACGGAAGAGGCATTCACACCGCCACCTGAGACAAACGTATATTCAAATTCTTTTTCCAGCTTTTCAATAGGTGTTTGCGCCTGAATTCCCAGGGCAAAAAACAAACTAAGGTAAAGGTATGTGTTAAACAATTTCATAGTTTTTATTTTATTCTGATTTCCAGGAATCTTTCAAACCTACAGTTCTGTTAAATATTATATGATCTGATTTACTTTCCTTATCTAAATAAAAATAGCCAATTCGCATAAATTGATAATGGTCTGCACCACTGGCTGTTGCCAAATAAGGTTCTGCATAGGCAATGGGTACTATTTGTAAAGATTGCGGATTTATATCATCCAAAAAATTATTTGTATGGGCTCCCGGTTCCGGACTTACAAAGAGTCTGTCATACATTCTTAATTCAACAGGTATAGCTTCCTCGACAGATACCCAATGCAAGGTGCCTTTTACTTTAAGACCTGAGCTATCCTGACCGCTTCTGCTGTTTTCTATATATCTGCAATGTACTTCAGTCAGATTTCCAGATGCATCTAGAACATAATCATCACATTGAATGATATAGGCACCTTTCAGGCGAACCATTTGTCCGGGTGCTAGTCTGAAATATTTTTTGGGAGCTTCAATCATGAAGTCGTCCTTTTCAATGTATATCTCTCTGCTAAAGGTTAGCTCATGGTTGCCTGAATCAGGAATTTCCGGATTATTCTCAACCTGAACCTTTATTTTTTCATTTGCAGGAAGATTGGTAATAACAACCTTGAGCGGATCTATGACACACATGGCTCTTTTGGCATTTTTGTTTAGATCTTCACGAACACAGTATTCCAATAGCGATAAATCAATCTGTTGTTCTCTTTTTGAAACACCCGCTTTTTCTATGAAATTTCGAATTGAATGTGGCGTATATCCCCTTCTGCGCATGCCCGCAAGCGTAGGCATTCTGGGGTCGTCCCAACCAGAAACAATATTTTTTTCAACCAATTCTTTCAGTTTCCTTTTGGAAGTGACTGTATAATTTAGATTTAACCTGGAAAATTCAATTTGTTGCGGGGCATAGATGCCTAGCTTTTGAATACACCAGTCATATAATTCTCTGTGAGGAACAAATTCTAAAGAACAAAGCGAGTGGGTGATACCTTCGATTGAATCGGACTGACCATGCGCCCAATCATACATAGGGTAAATATTCCATGCATCTCCGGTTCTGTGGTGCGCTACTTTTTTAATTCTGTAGAGTATAGGATCTCTCATGATCCAATTATCAGCATTCATGTCAATTTTGGCACGCAAAACACAATGACCTTCCGGAAAATCACCTCTTTTCATTTTTTCAAAGTCTGAAAGATTTTCAGAGATGGCACGATTTCTATACAAGCTATTTTGAGCGGCTTTCTTTTCCAGATCCATTTGCTCCGCTGAGCTGTAGTCCACATATGCGTCACCTTGTTGTATCAATTGGATTGCGTAATCGTATAGTTGCTGGAAATAATCTGATGCGTACAATGCAGGTTCGTTCCACTGATAGCCCAACCAATGTATATCTTTTTTTATACCTTCTACAAACTCTGTTTCCTCCGTTTCGGGATTCGTGTCGTCAAAACGTAAATTGGTAATACCACCAAATTTTTTGGCAATTTCAAAATTTACACAAATGGCTTTGGCATGACCAATATGGAGATAACCATTGGGTTCGGGTGGAAACCTGGTATGAACTCTGGACTGAAATCTTTGATTTTCATTGTGTTCGAGAATAATCTGTTCAATAAAATTGTAGGTTTCTTTTTTCTCTTCTGCAAGATTATTTTCTTCGTTCATGTCTGCTAGTATTATATAATGGCAAATATAATAAGAATTAGAGCCTTAAAAAATTAAAAACGGAATTCTCCTTCTTCTTCAAGGAACTGAATTACATCATTTGCTGAAATCTCAGGAATTTCTTCCATGGGAATATGCCCAACTTCCGGATAAACTTTTACTTTGGAATGTAAAAGCATTTTGTGAAAACGATAGGCATTATGAACAGGTATCCACATATCCTCTCTTCCCCACATGATCAAAGTTTTGTTGTGTATATGGTGCAGATGTCCCGAATCATCAGAAAATACGGTAGAAGCCATTTTTAAAAAAGCCTCCGGATTTCCTTCCCGGCTAAATAGCTCGTAATATCTGTTTATTATGGCCTCATTTACTTTAGAACTATCAAAATATACCTGCTTTACAAATTGTTCGATGATTGTTTTTTTTACTACATACTTAATCATTTGATTGAAAATAGGTGTTCTGGCAAGTTTGAATGGCAGGGGTATATTTTCTTCCTCAAGAAATCCAGCAGCATTGATTAAGATGAGTTTGTCCACTTTTTGAGGAAAACGGTAGGCAAATTCCCAGGCCAACCAGCCACCCAGAGAACTGCCCCCCAAATGAAACTGATCCAGCCCAAGAATCTGAACAAAGGATTTTAAGACCCGAATAAAATTTTCCATACTGTAATCACCATTATCGTTGGGTCCGGTGAGTCCAAAACCCATCAAATCCAGCCTAACGACCCTGTACTTATTTTTGAGAATTTTATTCCACTCATTAAAAGTGTGCAAAGAGGAAAATGCACCATGTAAAAGTAAAATTGTGGGTCCCTGTCCCTCATCTCTGTAATGTATCATCATGTGGTCGATGACTAAAAATCGGGAATGATCTGTGGTGTATTTGAATAATAAATCTTTTAACTGCACAATTTTCAAATTAAGGAGGGAATAAATATATGGTCATCTCATTAAATTATGGTATTTTAGCCACTGTAATTTCACATTCTCTTGAATAGTTTTTAAGAATCAAACAGATTAAAAAAAAATTGAAATGAGTTCTTCTATAAAAATAGTTTCGTACAATGTCAATGGAATTAGAGCTGCGCTCCGTAAAGGTTGGGCAGATTGGGTGATAGAACAAGATTTTGATATTGTTGGAATACAGGAGGCGAAGGCTTTCCAGGAGCAAGTTGAATGGGAAGCCTTACAAAAATCAGGTTATGAGGTGTATTGGCATGCGGCAGAAAAACCTGGATACAGCGGTGTGGCAGTATTTACAAGAATAAAACCCGATGCCGTACATTATGGGATGGGCTATCCTGAATTTGATCGTGAGGGTAGGGTGATACGCCTTGATTTTGGGGATTGGTCCTTGTTAAACTGCTATTTTCCTTCAGGAACCTCAGGCGATATTCGACAAGATGTAAAGTATAAATTTTTAGAAGCATTTATGCAGTACATTGAAAATTTAAAAAAAGAAAGACCCCATCTCATAGTACAGGGCGATTACAATATTGCCCATACGGAGAAGGACATTCATGATCCCAAGGGAAATAAGAATAGCTCAGGCTTCTTAGCGGAAGAAAGGTCTTGGATGTCCACATGGTTTGAGAAGGGAGAATTTACAGATAGTTTCAGGAAAATGGATCCAGAGAAGCAAAAATATAGCTGGTGGAGTATGCGTTCAGCCACAGCCAGAGAGCAAAATAGAGGTTGGAGGATTGATTATCAATCTGTAAGCAATGCTGTTTCTGATCGGATTCTCGCGGCTGATTTGTTGAATGATGCGGTTCATTCTGATCATTGTCCCTGTGTTTTACTTTGGAAAATGGATTAAATGAGAAAATGTGATGTTCTGGTTGTAGGTTCAGGCGTAGCAGGATTAAGTTTTGCTATCAAACTGGCATTGCATCGATCTGATTTGAAGATTTTAATTGTCACCAAGTCAGAGCCATCGGAATCAAACACAAATTATGCGCAGGGTGGCGTCGCTGCAGTTTGGGATGGTGAAAAAGATTCATACGACAAACATATAGAAGATACCCTGATCGCGGGGGATGGTCTTTGCAATAAAGATATTGTGAGGATGGTTGTAGAAGAGGGACCTTCCTGTGTTGAAGAATTGATTCAATGGGGCACTCGATTTGATAAAGAAGCCGGGACTTATGACCTGGGAATGGAAGGAGGTCATTCTGCACACCGAATTTTACATTATCGTGATTTGACAGGAAAGGAGATCCAAAGAGCCTTGCTGGAGAAAGCTTCTTCATTAGCCAATATTGAATTACTAGACCATTTCTTTGCTGTTGATATTATTACGCAACATCATTTAGGGCGATATATCACCAGACTAAGTCAGGATATCCTTTGTTATGGTTGTTATGCCTTAAATCAGAAAACAGGTATCATAGAAACCCTGCTTGCTAAAATTACCGTGATGGCTTCCGGCGGGGCAGGGCAGGTGTACAAGGCAACAACAAATCCACAGATCGCAACAGGCGATGGAATTGCTATGTTTTACAGAGCCAAGGGTAGGGTTGAGAATATGGAGTTTGTACAGTTTCATCCTACCTCTTTATATCACCCCAATGGAGACAATCCGGTTTTTTTAGTGTCTGAAGCCTTACGTGGCTTTGGTGCTGTTTTGAAGAATAAGGAGGGAAAGCCTTTTATGCAGAAATATGATAAAAGAGAATCCCTGGCACCCCGAGATATCGTTGCCCGTGCAATAGACAACGAAATGAAAATTAGTGGTGCAGAGCATATGTATCTAGATGCCAGGCACTTAGATAAAAAGTCATTGATGGATCATTTTCCAACAATCTATCAGAAATGTTTGTCTTTAGGTGTCGATTTTACAGAACAGATGATTCCCGTAGTACCGGCTCAGCATTATCTTTGCGGGGGTATCAAAACCAATGCTTGGGGCCAAAGTTCCATTCAGCATTTGTATGCCTGCGGGGAATGTAGCAGTACAGGGCTTCATGGAGCCAACAGACTGGCTTCAAATTCGCTACTTGAGGGATTGGTTTTTGCGCACCGTATTTTTCAAAAGATAGAAAAAGAAGTTGACCAGGTGCAATGGAGAGTGGGTCTGCCCGATTGGAACGCTGCAGGCACTACAGAACCAAAAGAAATGGTTTTGATAACGCAAAGTACAAAAGAGTTAAAAGAAATAATGAGCAGTTATGTAGGTATAGTGCGTTCTGAAGTCAGATTGAAAAGAGCTTTTGATCGATTGAAGTTGTTGTATGAGGAGACGGAACACCTTTACAATAATACGACCATTTCGCCTCAATTGTGCGAGTTGCGCAATTTGATTACGATCGCCTACCTGATTACCCGCTCTGCAAGTATCAGGAAGGAGAGCAGAGGTTTACACTTTAACACAGATTTTCCAAACAAGCAAGAGTTTATTGATAATACTTTATTGTAAGCAGATGAATTTATCCTCCAAACTTTTAGAAAATGCCGTATTCGCTATATCGAGTTTACCCGGAATTGGCAAAAAGTCAGCCCTGCGTTTGGCTTTACACCTGCTTCAGAGTTCTGAAGACGAGGTAGTTTCCTTTGTTGAGGCTATCATTCACATGAAAGAAAAAATAAAGTTCTGTAAAAAATGTCATCACATTTCAGATGAAGACCTATGTTCTATTTGTAGCTCAATCAAGCGGGATCAATCCACCGTTTGTGTTGTAGAACAAATTAAAGATGTAATGGCGATTGAAAATACACAACATTTTAATGGACTTTATCATGTTTTGGGTGGTGTGATAGCTCCTGTTGATGGAGTGGGACCCCAAGACCTGCACATTGATTCCTTAGTGAAAAGAATCGAAGAGGGGGAAATTAAAGAGTTAATTATGGCATTGAGCCCAACCATAGAGGGCGATACTACGATATTTTACATAGCCAAACAAATCAAAGATCATCCCGTTAAAATGAGTACATTATCTCGTGGGATTTCCTTTGGTGGAGAGTTGGAATATGCTGATGAGCTGACACTTGGCAGAAGTATTCTTTCCAGGGTTCCTTATCATAAAGATGAGTGATACGAAACAATTGCATGAAGAAATTATCAATTATTATTGTCAACTACAATGTTCAGTTTTTTCTGGAGCAAGCCTTACTATCGGTGAGGAAGGCCGGAGAGGGAATTGACCATGAAGTATTTGTTGTGGATAATAATTCAGTAGATGATTCTGTTAAAATGATCAGGGATAAATTTCCTGAAGTCAAGCTGATTGTAAGTAAAGAAAATCTAGGATTTTCCAAAGCCAATAATATAGCGATTGCTCAGGCAAAAGGAGAGTATATCTTATTACTCAATCCGGATACAGTTGTGCGGGAGGATACTTTTCACAGTACAGTCAAACAGATGGACGAGGATTTGCAGATTGGGGCCCTGGGAGTAAAAATGATAGATGGGAAGGGCAAATTTTTACCCGAATCCAAAAGGGGTTTTCCTTCCCCTGAGGTGGCATTTTACAAAACTTTTGGCTTATCCAAATTATTCCCCAAGTCAAAACGTTTCAACCATTATCATCTGGGTTATTTGTCTTCAGAGGAAAATCACGAGGTTGAAGTTTTGTCTGGAGCTTTTATGTTGCTTAGAAAAGAGGTTATTGATAAGATTGGTGTACTCGATGAATCTTTTTTTATGTACGGGGAAGATATTGATCTTTCCTATCGTGTGATACAAGCGGGATACAAGAATTTTTATTTTGCAGCTACAACCATCATTCACTACAAAGGTGAGAGCACAAAGAAAGGTTCCTTAAATTATGTTAAAACCTTCTATCAAGCGATGATTATTTTTGCCAGAAAGCATTTTGGCGGACAAAAAGCTGGCATATTTATAGCGATGTTGAATGGCTCTATTTACTTGAGGGCATTGATTACTATCCTTTCTAATTTTATAAGAAAAGCATACTTGCCTTTTTTTGATGCGCTTTTAATTTTTTTGGGTTTATTTCTTGCCAAAGATATATGGTCCGTGTTGAGATTTCATGACCCTCATTACTTCAAAGCCAGTTTATTGTATTTTAATTTTCCTTTGTATATATTAATTTGGTTGATTGTTTTACAGCTGAGGGGTGCTTATGATAGATTTTACAGGGTCAATCAGATTATTGGCGCCATTTTTATAGGGAGCTTATGCATATCAGCTATTTATGGATTTTTACCCTCGCATCTGCGTGCCTCTCGAATGTTGATTGTTTTTGGTAGTTTCTGGGCCATACTGAGTACCTTGACCTTACGCAGTTTTATCGGATTAGTAAAGTATGGCAAATTTTCAATGGAGGCACCTAAGAAGTGGCGAACTCTTATAATTGGTTCCTGGGAAGAATGCAAGAGAGTACAGGATCTCATTTATCAAGCTGGCTTAGAGATACATATCATTGGATTCATCTCAACGGATGAAATAGGTGAAGGTTCACAAAATTTTATCGGTGTGGAAAGGCAATTGGATGAAATCGTACCCATTTATCAAATTAATGAACTTATTTTTTGCGCCCAAGACATGAGTGCAGAAAAAACCATTTACTGGATGAATGCTCTTGGTGAGCATATTCAGTATAAAATTGTACCTAAAGACAGTATTAGTATTATTGGATCAAATTCTAAAGATTCTGCGGGCGATTTATATACCGTTGATATTAATTTCAAATTAAATAAGTTGCAGGAAAGGAGAAATAAAAGAATTTTGGATCTGGGAGTTTCTTTACTTTTTTTCTTTCTTTCACCTTTTTTAATATGGTTTTCGATCAGAAATACAGGGGTTTTTTACAGAAATATTTGGAGATTAATTATTGGAAAAAATACCTGGGTGGGCTACCACAAAGCGGATGATTTACAGAAAATTTTACCTAAACTAAAACCCTGCATTTTAAATCCTCTCGACGGGTTGAAACATAATATAACACATAAAGATACCATACATAGACTCAATCTGCTTTATGCAAAAGATTATAATACAGAAGTAGATATTGAAATTATTCAGAAATCCTGGAGAAAAATTTTTCTTCCCATTTCTTAATACATTCATGTTTTGCTTACCAACATAGATTTACTTCCTTTATACCTATCATAAATAATCTGCTTTGCTTATATTAGCAACAGAATTAAACAATAACGTACAGTGAAAATAATT
>Ga0169931_10012493_pt1 | contig 11763 bp, 11 predicted proteins | sample Kivu_15m_20L_FD_129675 | JGI IMG/M metagenome (GOLD analysis project Ga0169931, IMG submission 129675) | Freshwater microbial communities from Lake Kivu, Western Province, Rwanda to study Microbial Dark Matter (Phase II) - Kivu_15m_20L... | ecosystem: Environmental > Aquatic > Freshwater > Lake... | reverse complement strand
CCAACCAGAGAACCAACCAGCAAATCAAGCCCGGAGCCAACTCGATGCTGTGGCGGCGGAACTGGGCCCGGGGGGCGACCTGGCCCCGGAGGCTGATGCCACTGGTTACCAGCGCCGCATGGCGCGCCGTAAGGCAGTGCAACAACAGCGGGTGGACGAACGCAACCTGGAAAAGGGCCTGGTGCTGGTGTTCACCGGTGATGGCAAGGGCAAAACCACCGCGGCCCTGGGCCTGGTGCTGCGAACCCTCGGCCATGGCGAAAAGGTGGCGGTGGTGCAGTTCATCAAGGGGGGCTGGCAGCCAGGCGAAGCCAAAGCACTGGAGCTGTTCGGCGACGCCCTGCACTGGCATGCCCTGGGGGAGGGCTTCACCTGGGAGACCCAGGACCGCGATCGCGACAGGTTGCTGGTGCAGCGGGCCTGGGAACGCTCCCTCACCTACCTCGCCGACGCCAGCCGCAAGCTCGTGGTGCTCGATGAGGTGAACGTAGCCCTCAAGCTGGGGTATCTCGACATCGAGCAGGTGCTGGGGGGACTGGCCCTGCGACCGGAACTCACCCACGTCGCCCTGACCGGCCGCGGGGCCCCGAACGGCCTGGTGGAGCGGGCAGATCTGGTCACGGAAATGAAGCTGGTGCGCCACCCATTCCGGGAACAGGGCGTCAAAGCCCAGCGGGGGATTGAGTTTTGACCCGGCGGAGAGATCAGCCCAGGTCGGCCTGGAGCAGGGCCATGGCATTGACCATCACGGTGAGGCCGCTGATCAAAACGGCGCGGTGCACCTCGGGGTGACTCCAGATCCCTGGGTCCCTGCTTGCCCGCTCCAGGGCGGAGAGGGTCAGACGGGCCATTACGCCGGAGGGGCGGGGCTGACTGAAGTCGGGTTGGCCCATGTTCCTTCCGGATCTCAAGCATTACAGCGGCACTCGGGTGGGTGCGCAAGGCCGTTGCTACGGTGCTGCAAATCGGTTGGGTTGATGGGTTACAAGCGCGTGCTGCTCAAGCTCAGCGGCGAGGCGCTGATGGGTGAGCAGGGCTATGGGATCGATCCGGAAATCGTTCAATCCATTGCCAAAGATGTGGCTGCCTGCGTAGCCGAGGGCATCCAGCTGGCGATTGTTGTCGGAGGCGGCAACATTTTCCGAGGTCTGAAGGGATCGGCAGCCGGGATGGATCGCGCCACCGCCGATTACGTCGGCATGCTGGCAACGGTGATGAATGCCATCACCCTCCAGGACGGGCTGGAGCGATCCGGTGTGCCCACCAGGGTTCAGAGCGCCATCTCGATGCAGGCAGTGGCCGAGCCCTACATCCGCCGCAGGGCAATCCGCCACATGGAGAAGGGAAGAGTGGTCATCTTCGCCGCCGGCACGGGTAACCCCTTTTTCACCACGGACACCACTGCCGCCCTGCGGGCGGCTGAAATCGGTGCCGATGTGGTGTTCAAAGCCACCAAGGTGGATGGTGTCTATGACAAGGACCCCAACAGGCACGCTGACGCGGTGCGCTTCGAGAGCCTCTCCTTCCTGGAGGTACTCAGCTCCGAGCTGGAGGTCATGGACAGCACGGCCATTGCCCTGTGCAAGGACAACGCCATCCCGATCGTGGTGTTTGACCTCTTCGGATCCGGCAACATCGGCCGTGCCGTGGCCGGTCATCCGATCGGCACCCGCATTCACTCCTGAAACCCCGCCATGGATCTGGAAGCCAGCATGCTCAAGTCGCTGGAAGCGACTCAGCGCACCTTCAACACCATCCGCACGGGCAGAGCCAACCCTTCCCTGCTCGACAAGATCTCGGTTGAGTACTACGGCGCCGACACCCCCCTGAAGGCCCTGGCAACCCTCTCAACACCTGATTCCCAGACCATCCAGATCCAGCCGTTCGATGCGGGGTCAATGGGGTTGATCGAGAAGGCCATCTCGATGAGTGACCTGGGCCTCACCTGCAACAACGACGGCAAGGTGATTCGGATCAATATTCCCCCCCTGACCGAAGACCGCCGCAAGGAGCTCTGCAAATTGGCCGCCAAATATGCCGAGGAGGGCAAAGTGGGTCTGCGCAACGTGCGGAGGGAGGCCATCGACAGGATCAAGAAACAGGAAAAGGAAGGTGACCTGTCGGAGGATCAGAGCCGCGATGAACAGGAAAAGGTGCAGAAGCTCACCGACAAGTTCATCGCCCGACTGGAGAAACATCTGAGCGAAAAGGAAGCCGACATCCTCAAGGTGTGACCACACTTACAGCCAGCCCCGCCGAGGTGGTCGTTGTGGGCGCTGGAGCGGCCGGATCAGCCACTGCCTACCACCTGGCTCGCCTTGGCCGTGGCGTGGTGCTCCTCGATCAGGCCAGCGCCTTCCCGCGCCCGAAACCCTGCGGTGGGGGCATGGCCGCCTCGATGCAGGCCCTGTTTCCCTTTGATCTAAGCCCGGTTGTCGATTCGGTGATAAATCAGGTGCGCTTCACCTGGTGCCTGGCCGACCCTGTCACCGCCGAACTGCCAGGCGATGCCCCCTTCTGGATCGTGCGCAGATCCAGGCTCGATGCCTTTCTGATGGAGCAGGCCCGCTCCGCTGGGGCCCGCTTTGAGCCGGGGGTGGCAGTGCAGAGCCTGCAGCGGTGCGGCGATCACTGGCAGCTGCAGGCCATGGGGCCAAAGGGAGTGAACCTGGAGCTCCAGGCGAAGGTTGTGGTGATTGCCGACGGCTCCGGTTCCCAACTGGCCGCTCGCCATGGCATCGGGCCTGCCAGACCCCGCTTTGCAGAGACGGTTTCGGTTGAAGTTGATGCTGAGGTTGACGAGCCAGGCACGGCACATTTTGAATTCGGGCTGATGCACCATGGCTTCTGCTGGGCCTTCCCACGCCATGGGGGCTTCAGCATCGGTATGGGCACCTTCATCGGCCGGGAACCCGCCGATGCGAATCAGGTGCTTGCCAAGCTGCTGCCGAGTCTGGGCCTGGCCGCCGATGCGGGCGAGCGGCGAGCAGGGCAGCTGCGAATCTGGGATGGCCACCACCCCCTGCATGGCCGGGGCGAAAACTCAGGGCTGGTGGCGGTCGGCGACGCCGCTTCCCTGTGCGATCCCTTCCTGGCCGAGGGGATCAGACCCGCCCTGATCAGCGGTTGCCGGGCCGCTGGTGGGATAGACGCCTGGCTGGCCGGAAATGGCACTGCCCTGTCCGACTACTCCGATGCCATGCGGACTGAATGGGGGGAGTCGATGGCATGGGGCAAGCGGATAGCCCAGCTTTTCTATCGGGTGCCCCGGGTGGGGTATCAGCTGGGGGTCAAAAGGCCCACAGCCCCGCAGCGCATCGCCCAGATCCTCTCGGGTGAAATGGGCTACGGGGACATTGCCCAACGGGTCATCAGGCGGTTGCTGTTTCAGGGCTAGGGGTTGGCCAGCCGACCGCTGGGGCTCAGATTCTGTTGCAGTCCTTCAGTTGACGCAGCCGTTGATCAATGGAGCCGAGCAACTCAATGGCAAACATCGGCGACTCCTGCACTGCAAAGAGAAACTTCTCCCGGTTCATCACCAGCAGCTTGCAGTCGGTCAGCGCCCTGGCATTGCCGTAGCGGCGATGCTCGCTGGTGACGAGGGCACCGGCGCCGAACACATCGCCGGCCTTTATCAGCTCATGCCCCTGGTCGCCGTTCCAGCTCAGCTCGACGCTGCCTTCCAGCAGGCCGAACATGCAGTCCCCGGGTTCGCCAGAGGCAAATACCAGATCACCAGGTTTGACAAGCAGAACCTCTCCTTTGCTGGCTAGGGCACGCATGGTGTCGAGGGCATTCACAGCGCGTCGGCTCGATGGCGTTGTGGGCCCAGTATGCCCGAGGCTGTTCATGGCTGATTCAGCCCAGCGCTAGCTCCCACCAGGGTAGGCCCACCCTCGAGCTGGCCCAGCCGCTGGGCCAGCTGGATTTCGAGGCTTTCAATCGCCTTGCAGAAGCCCCGGATGCCCTCATCGAGCTTTTCGGTGGCCATGGGATCGGCCGCAAGCATCTGCCTGAAATGGGGCTCATCGAGATGGAGCTGGGCCTCCGTGGGGGCCGGATCAAAGGGGTTCAGTTTGCGTTCCAGTTCGGCCTCGGTGTGGCGCAACTGGTCGAGCAGGGCAGGGGAGATGGTGAGCAGGTCGCAGCCGGCCAGCTCGATGATCTCGTCGACGTTGCGGAAGCTGGCCCCCATCACCTCGGTCCTGTAGCCATAGGTCTTGAAGTAGTTGAAGATCTGGGTCACCGAAACCACGCCGGGATCTTCAGGACCGGGGTAGCTGGCTCGGCCGGTGCTCTTTTTGTACCAGTCCAGAATGCGTCCCACAAAGGGGGAAATCAGGGTGACTCCGGCTTCTGCACAGGCCACCGCCTGGGCGAAGCCGAACAGCAGGGTCAGGTTGCAGTGAATGCCCTCCCGCTCCAATTGGGCGGCGGCGCAGATCCCCTCCCAGGTAGAGGCAATCTTGATCAGCACCCGATCGTTGCTGATACCCGCCCGGTTGTAGAGGCCGATCAACTTGCGGGCCTTGGCGATGGTGGCCTCGGTGTCAAAGCTCAACCGGGCATCCACCTCGGTTGAAACCCGGCCCGGCACAATCTTTAGAATTTCCTTGCCGAAGGTGACGCAGATCTCGTCCAGCGCTTCGCAGACCACCTCCTGGGCCGAGGCGGCGGTGCCCATGGCCTGGCGGGACTCCCGCAGGGAGATATCGATGAGGTTCTGATAGGTGGGGATCTGGGTTGCGGCCAGGATCAGGGAGGGATTGGTGGTGGCGTCGCGGGGGGTGAATTGCTTGATCGCATCAATGTCGCCGGTGTCAGCCACCACCACGGTCATGGCGGCGAGTTGATCGAGCAGGTTGGCCATGGACGGTCACTGGGTGGGGAGATCCGGGAATCGACCCGTTTGGATCCAAGCTAGCCAGGGGCCTCGAAAATGCCCCACAGGTGCAGGCGATCCTTGAGGGAACGGGAACAGGATTCAGGCCTTGGTCGCCGGTTTCGCCACCTCTAGGGGTCGGGATGGGGGTATGCGCTCCAGCACCAGCAGGGCATCGATGATCTGACGGGCTACGGGGGCAGCCACCGTGGAGCCGAAGGTGTTGCCTCCCTTGGGTTCATCCACCACCACCAGCACCGCGTAGCGGGGGGCATCGATGGGCAGATGGCCCACGAAACTGGTGATCAGCGCCCCCGGGATATACACGCCACGATCAGCCTTCTGGGCAGTGCCAGTCTTGCCACCGATGCGGTAGCCGGGAATCTTCATGCCCAGGCCACTACTTCTCTCCGCCACCGCCTCCATCCAGGCCATGACAGTGCGTGTCACTGCAGGATCGAGCAGGGGCAGACCTTCCCTGCTGGGAGCAGAGGCCAGCCCATCGCCCGAGCGCAGGCCGCGGGTGATGTGGGGACTCACCAGCCGCCCCCCGTTTGCCAGCATGGCGTGGAGCTGGAGCAATTTCAGCGGTGTCAGGGAAAAACCCTGCCCGAATGCGGCCACTGCCGGCTCGATCGGCGAGCTGGTGAAGTCCCTGTGGCTTTTCAGTTCGCCGGCCACGGCCCCGGGTAGATCCGTGTCGGGGGTTTCGTCGATGCCCAGGTTGTTCAGCCAATCCCAGAAACGCGCAGGCTTCATGCGGCCCATGGCCTGCACCATGCCCACATTGCTGGAAACTTCCAGCACGGTGGGGAAATCAATCAGACCGTTGGCTCGCTTGTCATGGTTGAAGATCGGCCAGCCCCCGATCTGCAAACTGCCGCTGTCGGAGACGCGACCGCCGGCCTGGATGACCTTTTCCTGAAGGGCCAGGGCCAGGTTGATCGGCTTGAAGGTGGAACCGGGCTCGTAGAGATCCTGCACCGACCATTCGCGAAACAGGCCTGGGTTGTATTTCCAGTACAGGTTTGGGTCGTAGGTGGGAGTGGAAACCAGCGCCAGCATTTCGCCATTGCGCACATCCATCACAAGGGCGGCGCCACGCTTGGCATTCCAATGTTTCACCTGTTTAACCAGGGCCTGCTGGGCCACCTGCTGCAGGCGGGAATCAAGGGTGAGCTGGAGGCGCAGGTCGTCTCCATAGAGGGAGCCCGCCGTCAGGCCCGCCGGCAGGGGGGTGCCATCGGCACCACGGCGCATCTGGAGGGGGGTTTCGTTGCGCTTGAGCTCCCCATCGCGGCTCTGCTCCAGCCCCGCCTGGGGGACCCGCTCCAGGTTGAGGAAGCCCACCACGTTGGCAAAGAGTTGGCCCTGGGGATAGAGCCGGTGGGGATAGGGCTCCAGGTCAAGGCCGCTGATGCCCAATTGGCGAATCCTGGCAGCGGTTTCCGGATCGAGGTCAGATAGGAGCTTCACACCGGTTCGACGTCCGGCCATGGCCTGGAGCAGCTCGGCTCTGGGCAGGGCAAGCACTGAGGCGAGCTTGGTTGCCACGTCTTCGGAGCTGCGCACCTGCTGGGGATCGTCCCCAGGAAAATTGAAGTAGCGGGGATGGGCCCAGAGGTGGTAGCGCTGTTCGTCGAGGGCCACCAGACGGCCATTGCGATCCACGATCGTGCGTCGTTTGCCGATCGGCTCGCTGGTCTGGGTCTGGATGGCATGGGCCCGGGACTGGAGACTGGCCCCATCCACCACCTGCAACCAGGCGAGGCGGCCGGCCAGACCGATCAGACCTGCGCAGAGCAATCCATAGACCATCAGCAACCTGGTGACAGGCATGGGCTGGATCGCCACCACCTTCTGGCGGGAGCTGCTGCGGCCACGGCCGGATCCGGGGCGACGACTGGCCGTCATTCAGTACCCCGGACGAATCCGGCTCAGGCTTGCCATCCCGATGTGGAAACTGCTGAAAAGCTCAGCGGCGCTGGCAGGCGTGGGGGCGGGTGGGGGTGGGAGGTAGATCAGCTTCTCGCTGCTGGTGGGCACCAACAGACCTGGTTTTTTGAGGGCGCCCAGGTGGTGCTGCTCCAACAGGGCGGCGGATTCCTGCATTCGGAGCTCCAGCACCTGGGAGGCCTCCAGTTGCTGATAGCTGTCACCCCAACGGTTCTGCCAGTGGAGGGTGAGACCACTCATGGCCAGCATGCAGACGCCCAGACCCAGGAGCGTGCCATCGGTGACCCGATGGAGATTGGTAATCCAGGGAGCGCGCCGGTCGAATTTGCGACTTGAAAGCGAATCCCTGACAAGCTCAAGGGCACTCTCCTGGAGGCCTGGTCTGCCGGAAGCCTGCCGGGACAGAAGGGAGGCAACCAAGACCAAGCACCAAACTCCAGGGGATTGAACCACCCCGATCTGGAGCGAGCAAGGGCCTGACCCTGATCAGCCGGCCAGCAAGAGCAGGTTTGCAAAGGTGAGGCCGTTCCAGAGGCCATGCATCAGCACGCTCGCCGCCAGCCGACCACTCTGAAGTCGCAGCCAGCCCAGGCCCAGGCCCAGCACAAACAGGGGCGGCAATTCCCCCAGGCTCAGGTGGGCAATTGCGAACACAAGGGCGCTGATCAGCACCGCCGGGAAGCCACCCCAGCGCTCGGCCAGCACCGGCAGCAGCACCCCCCGGAACAGGGTTTCTTCAAACAGGGGGGCAAGCACCAGGGCCGTCAAGGCAAAGCACAACAGGGCAACCGGATTGGCACTGTTGAGCACAAGCTCCAACAGGGGGTTGCTGCCGCCGGGATCACCCACCAGCCTCTCGAGCAACCAGCTCACCAGAGCCACAAGGGGAAGCACCATCAACAGCTGGGCTAACGCCCGCCGCAGGGCCGTGCCCAAGGGGCGCCAGTACCACTGGAGCCAGCCAGCCGCCGGCGGCTGGCCGTGGGGCCTCAGCTGGGACCACAACAGCAGCAGGGGCGCCGCCATCAAGCCGAGATAGAGGCAAATCACCAAAATCCCCTGCTGCAGCGCCGGCTGAGCGTCCAGGGGGCCCAATAGCCGCTGCAGCAGGGGAACCAGAAGCAGGGGCACCACCAGCTCCCCCAACACCACGAAACCTCCCGCAATCAGCAGGGTCGCCTCGGCCAGGCTGAGCGGAGGGGCCTGGAGGGGAGGGCTGGGGATGCCCTTGCCCAGCCAGCCCATCCCCAGCTGACGCAGGAGCAGGGCTATGCCCACCAGGATCAGCAGCACTGGAGTGAGCGTCGTTCCCAGCAGCCGCAGGATCGCGGCCTGTTGAGCTGGGGCGTCCACACAGCTCGGGCCCGCTCCCACCAGGGTCTGGCAAACCAGCTGCCGGGTAAGGGCGGAGACCTGCCACCCCTCCAGCAGCGGCCCAAGCTGGACCGCTTGGGAGGCCTGGTTACCGATGGCGGCACGCAGGCTCTGCAGGAGGCGACGCTGTTCGGGCGGCACCTGCTGGTCCAGATCCTGCAGACGCTCCCTCGCCAGGTCTGGCTCGCCGGCCTGCAGCTGCAGCAGCGCCAGTTGCAACTGCTGGGCTGGAGCCGGTGGCAGGGACCTGTCCGCCAGCTGCTGCTCCAACCCCAGCCGCAGGGCTTCCAGGGGCTGCTCCCCCGCCAGGGCCCTTGCCAGGTTGGGGGGCAGGCCAGGGGCGGCCAGGGCCGCCAACTCCTGCTGGCGCAACTCCAGATCATTGCCGACAGAAGGACGCTGCAGGCTGTCCGCCAGGCCGCTCAGCCAGAGCAGGCCACTGAGCAGGAGGCTGATCAGGGCCAATCCGGTGGTCCACCCCGCGCTGCGGCTGGGTCGTGGGGTGGGATTGGCGCTCAACCGCAGGCCCTCCGGGGCACATTCCAGCGCCAATTCTGGACTGCCCCCTTCCCATACGATGGGTGTGAGCAGCCGCCAGCCCATGTCCCTTCGGATTGTGTTGGTGCGCCATGGCCTGAGCAGCTTCAACCTGGAACAACGCATCCAGGGGCGCGACGACCTCTCCAACCTGACCGGAATCGGCCAGAGTCAGGCTCGGGCCTGCGGTGCCGCCCTGGGCGATCTGGTGTTCGATGCCGCCTACAGCTCCCCGCTGAGACGGGCCGCAGACACCACCAGGTTGCTGCTGGCCGAACTGGGCCAGGGTCTGCAGGCTGAATTTGATGAGGGGCTGCTGGAAATCGACCTGGCCCCCTGGAGCGGACTGCTGCGCCAGGAGCTGCGGGAGCGGTTCGCCGAACAGGAGCTCCAGTGGCGAGAAGCCCCTGAACGCCTCGAACTGCAGCGGGCTGATGGCAGTACATACCAGCCCCTGCCGGAGCTGATGCGCCAGGCAGAGCAGTTCCGCAGGCAGCTGCTGGAGAAGCATGCCGCAGCGATCGTCAACGATCAGGATCCACCCCGGAGCGTGCTGGTGGTGGCCCATAACGCCATCCTGCGCTGCCTTCTACTGGCCCTGCTGGACCTGCCCATCTCCGGGTTTCGCCGCCTGAGGGTCGACAACTGTTCCATTTCCATCCTCAACGTGGACAGCCACGGGGTGCGGGTGGAGCTGGTCAATGGGCTGGCCCACCTGGGCGAGCCCCTGCCCCCCAAGGGTGATGGGGCTCGACTGTTGCTCGTGCGCCACGGCGAAACCGACTGGAACCGCGAAGGCCGCTTCCAGGGTCAGATTGATATCCCCCTGAATGCCACAGGCCGCGGCCAAGCGGAGGCGGCCGGCCGTTTTCTGGCTCCGGTAACGATCAACCGGGCCTACACCAGCTGCATGGCCAGGCCTCGCCAGACGGCCGAAGCCATCCTCGCCTCCCACCCCGGGGTACCCCTCACCAGCAGCGCCGGCCTGGTGGAGATCGGCCACGGACTCTGGGAGGGCAGGTTGGAGCAGGACATCGCCGCAGGCTGGCCCGATCTCCTGGCCAACTGGAAGCGGGCCCCCCACACCGTGCAGATGCCGGAAGGGGAAACCCTTCAGGAGGTCTGGAATCGCTCGCTGGGCACCTGGCAGCGCATCGCCGCCAGCCTCGACAGCAGCGAGACTGCGCTGGTGGTGGCCCATGACGCCGTCAACAAGACCATTCTCTGTGGGCTCCTGGGCCTGGGGCCAGCCGACATCTGGGCGATCAAACAGGGCAATGGCTGCGTCAGCGTGATCGACTACCCCGAAGGAGCCTCAGGGCGCCCCGTGGTGGCTGCCCTGAACCTCACCCAGCATCTGGGCGGCATCTTGGATCGCACCGCAGCAGGAGCTCTCTGAAGCCTTGAGCCTTCCCCTCTGGCTTCACCAGGTTGAACTGCTGGCCGGTCCTGACCAACCGGTGACCAACTGCGACGCCCTGATCGAAGCTGATGGCACCCTGCGCGCCTGGGGAGAGGGGGCAGCCCTGCAAGCCCAGGCCCTTGGCCTTTCCCCCAGGCTCGCCAGAGGCTGGTTGCTGGCGCCTGTGCTGGTGGATCCCCACAGCGTGCTGGAACAGCCCAGCTCGGGTCGGGCCGAAAATCTGGCCAGCCTGGCCGGCGCCGCGGCGGCAGGGGGGTATGGCACCGTGGCACTCCTGCCATGGGCCAGCAACTGGCGGGACCAGCCGGAAAAACTGGGGCTCAGCTGGGCGGCACCATTGCGTCTGGAGCTGTGGGGCAGCTTCAGCATCGGGGGCGCAGATCAGGAACTCGCTCCCCATGGCGACCTACTCTGCGCCGGAGCCATCGGCCTGGCGGGCACTGACCAGGTGCCGCCCCTGGCCCTGCTGGAGCGGGGCCTGCTGCTGGCTGAGATGGGCCCAAGTCCGGTGCTGCTGGCCCCCCGGGATGGCGGCCTCACGGGCGGCGGCTTCATGCGCGAAGGGGTGGAGACCTTGCGGGCAGGCTGGCCACCCGATCCCGTGCCCAGCGAGACCCTGCCCCTGCAGAGCCTGCTCAGCCTGGCCGAGCTGCGTCCCGGAGTCCGCCTGGCCCTGATGAACCTGGCCACCGCCGCTGGGGTAGGTCTGCTGCGCCAGGCGCCACGGCGCCCCCTGGCAACCGTGGGCTGGTGGCACCTTCTGGCCGACAGCGGCAAGCTGGATCCCAGCTCGGGGGGCTGGCGGTTGAGCCCCTCGCTTGGCAGTCCCACGGATCGCGAGGCCCTGATCACGGCCCTGGCCGATGGCGTGCTCACCGCAGTGGCCGTCCATCACCTGGCCCTCGATGGGGAGGAGATGCTGGTTCCCATCGACCAGCGGCGGGCCGGTGTGGCCGGCCATGGTGGCCGCCACGGCATGGTGCTGCCCCTGCTCTGGAGCGAAATGGTGACCAGGCGCAACTGGCCTGTGCAGCGACTCTGGCAAGTCCTCAGCTGGGGCGGCTCCCAGTTGCTCGGGCAGGAGCCGGAGCGGCTCAGCCCAGGTTCCCGCCGCTGGCTCCTGTTCGACCCCAACCTGGCCTGGAGCTGGGAACGGCAGGGGTGCCTGTCGCGGGCAGCAAACCATCCCCTGGGGAGCGGAAAGCGGGTGGGCGGAGTCAGGGCTACCGGCCTGACCCCTGCTGCCCATTGGACTCTTTGACTCCAAGGGAGCCGGTCTGGTTGAAGGGGTAGAAGCGCCAGAAGGCCCGCCCGATGATTTCATCCTGGGGGAGGAAGGCCCCACCGGGCCAGAAACGGCCATCCCAGCTGTTGGCCCGATTGTCGCCCAGAGTGAGTACGTGGCCAGGGGGAACCACCGCATTGAGCGTGCGGCATGGCCCCATGCCCTGACTATCCACGGGGCAGAAGTTCTGCACGTAGGGCTCGGCCAGCCGCACCCCATTGATGAAGACCTGGCCCCTGGGATCCACGCTTACCCGCTCGCCAGGCAGGGCCACCACCCGCTTGATGTAGGCATCACAGGCAGGGT
>Ga0169931_10012492_pt1 | contig 11763 bp, 11 predicted proteins | sample Kivu_15m_20L_FD_129675 | JGI IMG/M metagenome (GOLD analysis project Ga0169931, IMG submission 129675) | Freshwater microbial communities from Lake Kivu, Western Province, Rwanda to study Microbial Dark Matter (Phase II) - Kivu_15m_20L... | ecosystem: Environmental > Aquatic > Freshwater > Lake... | reverse complement strand
GACGGGCATGCGGAACCAGGTCATGCCCGGGGCGCGCATGCGAATGATCGTGGTGACAAAATTCACGGCCCCCATGATCGACGACACGCCTGAGAGGGCGACGGCCGTCAGCCACATCCCCTGGCCGCTGACCAGATGGCCCAGGGGGTTCTGGACGCTCACCGGTGGATAGGACCACCAGCCCGAGTAGGCCGGTCCGCCTGGCACGAAGAAGCTGCCCATCAGCAGGGCGCCAAAGATCGGCACCAGCCAGAAGGCCACCGCATTGAGCCGCGGGAAGGCCATATCAGGGGCCCCGATCATCGTGGGGATCAACAGGTTATTGAGCCCGTTGAGCACCGGAAAGATGAACAGGAACAGCATCACCGTGCCATGCATGGTGTAGATGCCGTTGTAAACCGTGCGATCCACCAGATCGGACGCAGGGGTGATCAGCTCACCGCGGATGATCATGGCCAGCAAGCCACCGATCAGAAAGAAGAAGAAGGCCAGCACGATGTACTGGATGCCGATCACCTTGGCATCGGTGTTGAAGCTGAAATAACGGCCCCAACCTGGCTTGGCTTCACTGGCGGGGAAAGTGGCAAGTGTCATCGGATCAGCTCAGGCGTCATGGGGAAGGTTGTTCGAACCAGGCACATTCACCTGAGGCGGCGGAGCCGGTGGCACCGTGGCCCAACCCGAACGGCCGCTCTGCTGACGTTGCGCAAACTCAACCGTTGCATCACTGATGCCGCTCTGCAGTGGTGAGGCAGCCGCTTGCTTCAGCCAAATGCTGTGCTCATCGGCACTTTCAACCACCACATCCACCTGGTTGGCAGCAAACCAGGTGCCGCTGAACTGGGAATCGCGCAGGCGATAGCGACCCTCACGGGTTGGCGTGAGATTGAAGTCGATCGCCCGACCAGGCACCACGTCCTGCTTCAAGCGGAACGCCGGAATGAAGAAGCCATGCAGCACGTCCTCTGAGACCAGACGGAAGGTCACCGGCTGATCCACTGCCAGATGCAACTCGGTGGAGGAGGCATTCGCATCGGGATAGCGAAACTCCCAAGACCACTGGCGGGCAATCACCTCGACCTGCTCGGCTGGCAGACGATCGCCGGGGTAGCCCCCCACCTCCTCGACGGGGTTGGTTTGATGGATGTGCTCCATCGGCCCCAATACCCCCAGGCTGCTGTTGACGCGAATGGCGTACACCGCGATCGCCATCACCAGCACAAACGGAATCGCCGTCCAGATCACTTCGAGCTTGGTGTTGCCCTCGATCGGCTCGGCATCGCTCTCGTCGTACTTCTCGGCGCGGTGCATCAGCAGCACCCACACCATCACCGAGACCACACCGCCGAACACAAAGGTGCCAACAGCGGTCTCAAAACTGAACAGGCCATCCACCAAGGGTGCAGCGGTGGACGCCTGCACCGGAAGCCAGTGATAGGCCTGCTGGCCCATCCACCAGCTCAGGGCAAGCAGCGCCAGCACCAGGACCGCCAGGCCGAGCATGGAAACCGTTGTGAAACGGGGTTTTTGCGGCGACGCGCTGGTCATGGCAGGGCCTCCTTGAGATTGGCGCCAGAAGCGAGCAGCTGGTCGGCAGTGATGTGCACGCCGAATTCGGCGGCCAATTCGGCGCCAAGGGTGCCGTGCAGGCCGATCACCAGAAACAGACCCAAGCCGACCAGCAGATAGAGCCATTGCACCTGGCGGCCCATGTCGCGGCGCCAGCGGAACCGCTGAAAACCGCGCCACACGGTCATGGCGACGATCACCAGCAGGATCACAACCCCGCCGACGCCGTGCCAGAGCATCGTCTCCATACCCTTGAGGCCGATGCTGCTGGTCACGCCAGGAATCGGTTGGGCCAGCAGCATTTCGTAGAAGCCAGCGGCCACGGTGAAAAACGTCACCACGGCGCAGGCCAGCAGGTTGTACCAGCCCACATCGTGAAAACCGGCCCTGGTGATCGGCAGCGCCAGAAAGCGGAACACCCGCTTTTCAATCGGATAAAGGGCACCGGCGATGTCGAAGGCGATCGCGATCACGAACAGGCCGATCGTCAGATGCACCAGATTCGGGTGAATCGGCAGGCTGTAGGGCAGGCCATTGGGACCAAGCCCCGCAGAGATCTGCTCGATCGCCGGGGGTTCGGCCACATATGGCGCCTGCGCTGCCGCAACAATCACAGAGTTCACAACAAGCACTCCCATCGCTCAGACCAGGCCAGCGCGGGTGGCCTCGACGACCGGCACGGTGTGCAGGCCATAGACCCAGATCAGCTGGTTGCCCAGGGTCACCTGCACCACGATCAGCACCGACAGCAGCGCACCGGCGCCCAGAAAGCCGAGGGGGAGTTGCTGCGGATCGCGGCTGCGAATCACATAGCGCCAGCCCGACAGCAGCGACAGCACCCCGGCCAGCGACCAGCCAATGGTGCTGTGAAGGTTGAGGATCTCGCTGGAGGCTCCGTAGGGGTCGGCCAGACCCGCCTCAACCTGGCCGAAGATGATCGCCACAAAGATGGCGGCGGTGGCAAACAGCAGGTTCCAGAAGCTCACCTCGAACAACTGCACCTTGCGGAACACCACACCGATCAGGTCGAAGACGAAACTGATCAGCCCCATGGCGATCACAAAATGGACCACGATCGGGTGAATCGTGTCCATCCACGGCAGGTTGTGGTCGTTGAGCGGCGGTAGCAACTCGAGCATTGCCCCAGGACATTGGCCGGCTTCTCAATGCTGCGAAGGCTCCGCAGGGTGCGCAGCACTCTGTGATGGTTCGCCACAGAACGCGTTCAGGCTCGCTGACAGAACCGCTCCAGCAGCACCATGTCCCCCCCGTTTGAGCCTGCATTGAGCCATCGCCTTTTAAGATGTGGCCACCCCTCTGGTTGGCATTCGTGTCGGTTCCCGCTTCTCCCACCCTGCGCTGGGTCACAGCTGCACTGTTGTTTGCCGCAGCGGGCCTGTCGATCGTGGTCCCGTTTGTCTCAGCCACCCTGCTCACCATCGCCATTGGGGCAGTGGCAGTGATCGCCGGCGTCACGCAGGTGCTCAGGCTGAGCGGCGAGGTCGATCTGAAGGGCAAGATCTTTCGCTTGCTCTCCGGCCTGCTGTATTTCGGCGGTGGAATCTGGGTGCTGGCCTTTCCCGTGGAAAGCGAAGTCAGCCTGACTCTGTTTGTCGGTTTCCTGTTGGCCTTCGAAGGGGTGATGGAGCTGGCAGCCGCCGCCACCAGTGCTGGCCCGGCCCGGGGACTTGTGCTGATCGATGGGATCGTGACCGCGATTCTGGGCGGCATGCTGATCGCCGAATGGCCCACCGACAGCCTCTGGGCCATTGGCATGTTGTTCGGCATCGGCCTGGCCTTTTCGGCGGTGAACCTGATCACAGCCCCCTCAGCTGAAGGACAGGGCTGATCAGACAGGCGCGCCGTAGCCGCCGCCACCTGGGGTTTCAATCACCAGAGCATCGCCGGAGCCGATCGAGCCGCTCCAGCAACCGGGAAGTTCGAGGTGCGAGCCATCGGCACGCAGCAGCGTGTTGCGCCCGCACTGACCGGCGTCGCCGCCCGCCAGCCCCGGTGGAGCCGCAAGGCGTGAACCACTGATCAGCGACAGCTCCATGGTCTCAAGAAAGCGCAGCTGACGCACCACCCCATCGCCCCCGGCCCAGCGGCCAAGTCCACCAGAGCCCCGGCGGATCGCCAGGCGTTCAAGCCGCAACGGCAGGCGCTCCTCGAGCACCTCAGGGTCGGTGAGGCGTGAATTGGTCATGTGGCTTTGAAACGCGCTGCCGCCCGCGTACCCAGGCCCGGCGCCGCAACCGCCACCGATCGTTTCGTAGTACTGGCAATGGGCGTTGCCGAAGCTCAGGTTGTTCATGGTGCCCTGTGATGCCGCCTGCATCCCCAGGGCCAACAACAGAGCGTTGGCCGTGGCCTGGGAGATTTCGACATTGCCTGCCACAACCGCTGCTGGTGGCAACGGATTGAGCAGAGTGCCCTCGGGCACGATCAGATCAATCGGTGCAAAGCAGCCGGCGTTAAGCGGGATCGATTCAGCCACCAGGCAGCGCATCACATAGAGCACCACCGCCCGGGTCACCGCCAGCGGGGCATTGAGATTGCCGCAGTGCTGAGGTGAGCTGCCGCTGAAATCGATGCGCAGGCGCTGCTGCGTTGGATCGATGCTGACGGCCACCTTGATCATGGCGCCGTGATCAAGCCTGAGCATGGCCTCCGCGCTGCGCAGTGTCTTGATCAACTGCCGCACGGCCGCCTCGGCGTTGTCCTGAACATGCGTCATGTAGGCCTTCACCTCCCCCAAGCCATGACGGTGCGTCAGGGCCACCAACAACTCCGCTCCAAGCCGATTGGCTGCGACCTGTGCCTGCAGATCGGCGAGCAGCATGTCGGGATTGCGCACAGGATGGCGCAGCGCCGCAAAACGTTCTCGCCACAACGGCTCATCGATGCGGCCGCCGCTCAGAAAGAGCAGATTGTCGAGCAAGAGCCCCTCGTCGTCGATGTGGGTGCTGCCAGCAGGCATCGAGCCAGGCGTGATGCCTCCGACATCGGCATGGTGACCGCGACTGGCTACAAAAAAGAGCGGTTGTTGCTGGTGATCGGCCCCGTCGCTGAACACCGGGGTGATCGCGGTGATGTCGGGCAGATGGGTACCGCCGTTGTACGGGTTGTTCGACAGCACCACATCGCCAGGGACAAGCGGCGGACGTTCGCCGCGGGCGATCGCTGCCAACAGGCTGACCACGCTCTCGCCCATCGAACCCAGATGCACCGGGATGTGGGGAGCGTTGACCACCAGGGCACCGCGCGCATCAAACAGGGCACAGCTGAAATCGAGGCGCTCACGAATGTTGAGGGAGCGGGCGCTCTGCTGCAGCTGCAGCCCCATGGCCGCTGCGATCGCCGCAAAGCGGTGCTGGTAGAGCTCAAGCAGCACCGGATCGGCGGCGCCGGTGGCCACCGTCTGAGGCGTGAACACAGGGGGCCGTGCAGCAGCCGTGGCCGTCAGCAACAGCGAACCGTCCGCCAGATGCTGCAGCTGCCAACCGGGCTCGAGCACGAGCGTGGTCATCGCATCAACGACGATTGCCGGGCCGCTGAGCCGCTGGTCACGCGACAACTGCTCACGCCGCCACAGCGGAACCTGCTGCCACCCGCCTTGCGGCAACCACAGAGGCGTGGTCATGGCGTGCCTGGGGCTTTGCCGCCCAGCCGAAGGGGCAGGCAGTTGCAGTTCAGCAAACGAGGGCAAGGCAAGCTCGGGCAGCTGGGTGTGCAGCTCGAGCAGCACCCGCTCGAGCACCAACCCATCGATGCCAACGCAGTAGCCATAAAGCTGCTGATGGCGATCGACAAAGGCGCACTGCAACGCCTCGAGCGCTTGCGCTGCCTGCGAGGGGTCAAGCAGCCCTGACGCTATCCATGGCAGCACGAAGCCTTGCTCCTGGGCCGCCTGCCGCACCTCGAGCTGAACGCAGACGCTGATGCCTGCCGTGCTGCAGCCGCATGCATGGGCCAACTGCTCAGAGCCCTGGGCCACCAGCTGCTGCAGCTGGCCCGGCAGGGACGCGACCAGTTGCTGGGTCAACGGTGCGCGCAAGGAGCGCTCCAGCAACAGCGACTGAGGCGCAATCCCGATGCCATAGGCCGACAGCACCCCTGCCAGGGGGTGCACCAGCACCCGCTGCATGCCGAGCTCAGAGGCCAGGCGACAGGCATGCTGCGCCGCAGCACCGCCGTAGCTCACCAGCAACGCCTCACGCGGATCTTCGCCGCGCTGCAGCGACAGACGCCGGATCGCCGCCGCCATGGTTTCGATGGCGATCTGCAGGGCACCATCGGCGAGCTCTTCAACACTGATCGACTCGCGCCAGGGCACCATGGCACCGGCCAGGGCCGCAAAACCCGAGCGAACGGCATCGGCATCAGCCGGCTGATCGCCGTCAGGGCCAAACACCTGCGGAAGGGCAGCAACTGGCAAACGGCCCAGCAACAGATTGGCGTCGGTGATCGTCAGCGGACCACCGCGTCGGTAGGCCGCAGGCCCTGGATCTGCGCCTGCTGAACCCGGCCCCACCCGCAGGCGTCCTTGCTCAACAGCGATCAGCGATCCACCGCCCGCTGCCACGGTATGAACCGGCAGCATGGGCGCCTGCACCTGCAGGCCGCTGATCGTGGTGAGCGGGCTGCGCTGCCACTGCAGGTCTGCACCGCAGTGGAACACATCGGTTGAGGTGCCTCCCATATCGAAACCGATGACCGGCTGCGGCGGCAGACCAGCCAGGGTCAGGGCCTGCCGCGCCACGGCGATGGCACCCACCATGCCGCCGGCGGGGCCCGACAGGATCGTGTCCTTGGCATGCAGCAACGGCCGTGCTGCCAGAGCACCACTGGAGCGCATCACCCGCAGCCGTTGCGCGCCCCCCAGAGCGTGCTCGAGTTGATCGAGGTAAGCGTTCAACACTGGAGCCACCGCCGCCTCGACCAGAGCGGTGTGGCCGCGGGGCACCAGACGCGGCTGGCGGCTGAGCTGGTGCGACAGGCACAACGCCTGCGGCATGAACACCTGGAGCCAGTCACCCAGACGTTGCTCATGCTCGGGGTTGCGGTAGCTGTGCAGCAAAGCAACGGCGATGCTGCGGTAGCCATCGGCCATGGCCTGCTGCACCTGGTGCCTGAGCGCTTCATCGAGCTGCAGAGGCTCCAGCTCGCTGCCGTCGGCCGCCAGGCGACCACCCACCTCAACCATCCGGCACGCGGGAAGCTCGGGGCGCTCAACCGCCAGGGCAAACAGATCAGGTCTGTGCAGATCACCGATCGTGAGCAGATCGCCAAACCCCCGGTTGATCAACACCAGCACCGGCGCGCAGCAGCGCTCCAGCAGGGCGTTGGTCGCCACAGTGGTGCCCAGCCGCAGCTCACTGATCAGGCCGCCCGGCAAGGGTTGATCGGGCGGCAGATCCGCCAGCTCGGCGATCGCGCACACGGCTGGATCACCGCTGAGCCCAGGCTGCACCGAGAGCACCTTGCGCCGATGCCACTGGCCGCGCGGGTCAACGGCCACCAGATCGGTGAAGGTGCCGCCGCGATCGACCCAGAGGCGCCAGCCGGGGTTCAACTCAGCGGTAGTTCTCAAACTGCAGCGGCACCTCGACGTCCTGAGCTTTGAGCAGGTTGATCGCGGCCTGCAGGTCGTCCTTGCTCTTGCCGGTGACACGCAAGCTGTCGCCCTGAATGGCCACCGTCACTTTCTTGAGCTCGTCGCGCACGACTTTGCTGAGCTTTTTGGCGAGCTCCTGGGAGAGTCCCTTGCGCAGCTTGACCACCTGCTTGACGCGGTTGCCGCCCACGGGTTCGGGGGGTTGAAAGTCGAAGATCTTGAGCGAGAGGTTGCGCTTGGTGGCCTTCTGGCGCAGCACATCTTCAATGGCCTGCAGCGTCATGTCGCTGGCGGTGGTGATCACCAGTGAGGTCTCCTCCAGCTCGATCTCGGTGCCCGAATCCTTGAGGTCGTAGCGCTGCGACACATCACGGCGCACCTGGTCAATGGTGTTGACCAGCTCCTGGCGGTCGAAGTCGCTGACGCAGTCAAAGCTGAAGGTGTCGGCCATGGGGCGTTGGGCTCGGTGCGGCGGGCGTTGAGGAGAGCCTAGAAAAGGGTGGCCCACCTGTCTGAACCGCCATGGCACCCCATGCCGATGCCTCCCTCGCCTGGGCCCTGCTGCTGGGAGCTGGCGTCGTTGTCGCCAGCATCGTGCCGCTGGGTGCTGCACGCTCCCAGGCCGAGTTCCAGCTCGCCGATCTGGCCGCGCCGCGGGCCATGTTCGAGAGGCTGCCGGCCTGGGGCAAACGGGCCAGCTGGGCCCAGCAGAACAGTTTTGAGGCCTTCATCCTGTTTGCCCCCGCCGTGCTGCTGGCCCTGCTGAGTGGGGCCGCGGGTGCCGTGGTGAGCACCGCGGCGCTGGCCTGGCCGGCGCTGCGCCTGGCCTACATCGCCGCCTATGTGGCCAATCTGCCGCCGTTGCGCAGCCTGTGCTGGGCGGGGGCCATGGTCTGCACGGGCGTGCTCTATGTCGAAGGACTCAGACCCCTGCTGGGCTGATCAGCGGCCGGCGCACCAATCAGTCAAAGAACATCAGGCTGACCACCTTGCCCATGTCCTCGGCCACACGGCAGCTGGCCAGCAGGGTCTCGCTGTCGTGAAAGGCGTAGCAGATCAGCTGATCGCAGCGGCTGATGATGTCCTGGTTGCAGAGGCTGCTGGCCATGGGCAGGGGCAGCTCATCGTGCTCGGGTTTCTCAACCAGATGCAGCACCCGCTCGAGCTGCTCACGCGACTCGCCGGGTTGCCGCTCCAGGCTCTGGGGCAACAACACGGTGAGCCGCGCCGGATCGACTTCGAGCACACCGCGAATGACAGCCGAGTTAACGCCCTGCGCCCCTGAGGTGATCAGGTTGTTGCCCTCCTGGGCCAGCGAGCGGGCCACCAGCTCCACCAGATGCACCGAGACCACGGGCACGTGGCGGCTGCCCAAAATCGCAATGCGACGTTTGCCGCGGTCCTGGAGCATGGCCAGCTCCTGGGCAAGGGTGTCGATCCGGTCCAACGCCGGAAAATCAAGAGACCGGGTCACCACTGCCGCGCAGCCTGCATTTCGAAACTAGCAGCGCCGTTCGGGTGTCCACCGTTCAGGCCGGCAATGGCAAGCGCAGACGCTCAAACAATGGTGCAAAGGCGCAGTGCTCCTCCACCAGGCGGATCGCATAGGTGGCCTTGACCCCTTCGTGCAGGCGCACATGTCCAAAGGCCTGCTCGATCACCTCCACGGTGGTGAGGGTGTCGTGCTCGACCCGCAGCAGGGGCACATCCAGCTCTTCGGCGCGGTTGATCAGCTGGGGCAGTGGCTCACCAACCCCGGTGAGGATCAGGCACTGGGTCGAGGCCTCCAGTGCGGCCAGCTGGATGTCGGTGCGGTCGGCGCCGGTGACCACAGCCATGTTGCGCCGCTTGCGGAAGAACTCCATCGCCGCATTGACGTTCATGGCACCGATCGAGAGGGTCTCAACCAGCAGATCGAGCCGGTCCTGACAGCACAGCACGCGGGCATCGAGACGGCCCACGAGCTCTTCGACGGTGACGCTGCGCAGCAGGGGACTGCGGGGCAACACCCCAAACAAAGGAATGTCATACGTCGCCAGCGCCGGTCCAATCTCAGCCTGCAAGGCAGCCACGGCATCGGGCTGAACGCCATTGAGCACCACCCCGGCCAACAGCGGGCCCAGCTGGGCCTTGGCCGCCAGCAGCGGTTCGATGCTGCGGGCATCGCTCCAGGGATGCACCAGCAACACCGGTGCTTCCAGGCCCTGGGCCAGCTGCACCAGGCTCAAGCCATACAGCAGTCCCTCGGCCAGGGTGCCAGCCGCCTCGAGCACCACCATGGCGTCGGCCGGCAACGTCTCCAGCTGAGCGCGCACCTCGGCGATGGCCCCCTTGGGGCTGCTCGCACCCGGGCCCAGGGTCAGACGCTCCTGAGCTGAGGCCGCAGACAGCACATGGCGCGACGCGAGCAACTGCGGCGCAGGCAGCTGCAGGGTGGCTCCGATGAACTGCACGTCGTCATCGAGCAAGCCGGAGACCCCGCCTGTGATCGATTCGACACTGGTGGCCAGGGGCTTGCCGTAATGCACCGCCGCCCCAGCGGCCATCAGCTGACGCATCAAACCGAGCACAACGGCTGATTTGCCGCCGAAGGCTTCACAGGATCCGATCAGGAGCGTGGTCGGGAGGCTTGACACCATCACACGTGGTCCTGATTCGGACAATTGGCCGTCAATTTAGGGCGCTGCAACTGGCTCCACACCCAAAATCAACCAACTCCAGAACGCATCGGGCAAATCCAAGTCGCCGTGCTGATCGGACAGCTCGAGCAACCAAGCCAGCAAGCGATGGGCCGGCAGCTCAACGTTGTAGTCAACCTGCGGCAACTGCGCGAAGCGCAGCTGACAACTGAGCTGCTCCAAAGGCGCCAGTCCACCCTCCCAAACCAGTGAGAAAGCCCGGCACTCACCGCCAAGCAAGGGTCTGCTGCCCTTGAGCTCGCCGCTCTGCAGACGCGCCAGGCCCTGCTCGAGCCGAGCCAGATCGTGCTCCTTGCAATAAGGAGCAAACAGCGGCACAAGCGCCGACGGGGCGACTGCAGAGGACGAAATCGGCTTGGTGCTGATCTGTTCCATGCTGACGCGAGCAGCCACCCCTGCGCCACCCCCATGGACAACACGCAACCCGCTGCGCCTATCACGGTGGCGATCACCGGAGCCAGCGGCACCCTCGGCCAGGCGCTGCTGCGTTGCTGGCATCGCCGCGGTGCGCGGCTGATCGCGATCAGCCACAGCTCCGCACCGCTGAGCTTGCACGCGCCCGATGGCTCAGCCATCGCTCTGCAGCAGCTGCAATGGCAGTGCGGCCAGGAAGAGGCTCTGCTGGCCCAGCTGAGCCAGGTCGATGTGCTGGTGCTCAACCATGGCATCAACCGCCAGCAGGAGCGCAGCCGCGAGGCGACCGCTGCCAGCCTTGAAGTCAACGCCCTCAGCAGCTGGCGCCTGCTGGAAGGGTTCTGCGAGCTGGTCGCCGGGCGCTCAGCGGGCGAACGGGCGGCTCGGCCGCCCAGCGAGGTCTGGATCAACACCTCAGAAGCCGAGATCGAGCCTGCGTTCAGCCCGCTCTATGAGATCAGCAAGCGCCTGTTGGGTCAGCTGCTGAGTCTGCGCAGCCTCGATCTGGCCCAGCAGGTGCGACTGCGCAGGTTGGTGCTGGGTCCGTTTCGCTCGGCGCTCAACCCGTTCGGGCTCATGCCCGTCACGTTTGTGGCGCAGCAGGTGATGCTGCAGGCCGGGCTGGGCTGCAACCTGATCATCGTGACGCCCAACCCGCTGGTGTATGTGCTGATGCCGCTTGCAGCCCTGTCTCGCTGGATCTACAACCGCACCCTCACCCGGGGCTAGGGCCTAGAAGTCGCGATCGGTGAGGATCTCGCAGCCGTCGCTGGTCACGGCGATGGTGTGCTCCCACTGGGCCGAGAGGCTGCCGTCGACAGTGACCACGGTCCAGCGGTCCTTGAGGGTGCGGCAGGCCTTGCTGCCGGCGTTGAGGATCGGCTCGACCGCCAGGGTCATGCCCGGGCGCAGCTTCATGTTGGGGAGGTCCTTGGTGCGGTAGTTGAACACCGAAGGCTCTTCATGCAGGTTGCGGCCTACCCCATGGCCTGTGAAGTCCTCGACCACAGCAAAGCCATGGGCTTCGACGTGGTCCTGAACCGCGCCGGCCAGATCCAGCAGGGTGCTGCCGGCTTTGACCGTCGCCAGGCCCTTCATCAACGATTCCTGGGCCACGCGCGAGAGCGTGCGGGCCTGCTCAGGTACCCCCTCCCCAACGCAGATGGTCACGCAGCTGTCGCCCACGTAGCCATCAAAGGTGGCGCCGGTGTCGATCTTGACCAGATCGCCGGCCTTGATGACCCGCTTGTGGCTGGGGATGCCATGCACCACCTCGTTATTGATCGAGGCACAGATGCTGGCCGGAAAACCGTGATAGCCCATGAAGGTGGGCACCGCGCCCATCTCCCGAATGCGCTTTTCGGCATGGGCATCGAGGTCGCCGGTGGTCATGCCTGGGGCAGCCAGATCAATGATCTCGCGCAGGACCGTGGCGACGATGCGGCTGGCCTGGCGCATCGTTTC
>Ga0169931_10012491_pt1 | contig 11764 bp, 8 predicted proteins | sample Kivu_15m_20L_FD_129675 | JGI IMG/M metagenome (GOLD analysis project Ga0169931, IMG submission 129675) | Freshwater microbial communities from Lake Kivu, Western Province, Rwanda to study Microbial Dark Matter (Phase II) - Kivu_15m_20L... | ecosystem: Environmental > Aquatic > Freshwater > Lake ... | reverse complement strand
TGCCCGGCATAATACAACCGGGCAACTGTGCCAGCAGGAGCAATACAGTCAACACCCTCATGGCTTAGCGCATGCAACACCCCATCCCTGGTCAATGTGACAATTACTCCCCCAAAGTCCGCCCCATCTGAAAAGTAGTAAATCCCCCATCTTAGGTCAATTGCGAAAACCAGCCCAGGTGCCGCAGAAGCACCACTGGCCAGTCTGACGGAGTCTGATCTGAACGCCATGTCAGCGGTGGCGGTTCCACGCAATTGCCAGCGGAGTGACCGCAAACGGCAGGAACACAAGGCAGGTAAAGCTCAACAGCCACGGATAGCCCGCCGCAGGCAGCTCCGGCGGTCGCAGCAACAACCCGACTGCCGTCAGCAGCAGCCACAGCATGCCACAGCCACCCACAAAACCGGCCGACAGCAGCCGCCGCCGCAGGGCCACCAGGAATGCCAGTCCACCGCCCAGCAGCACCACCAGACAGATCAGCAGAGAAACCGCCAGCACAAGCAACTGCCTCTGCTGCTGCGATGCCCAGTGATCCGTCACCAGACTAAACAAAACAGCCCCGAAAATCGCCGCCACAAAGGCCATCGAAAACCGACTGAACCGACCCGTCAGGACCGCCGCTGATACTGTTGTAATCCCGATCCACGTCCCCAGCAGCGTGCCTGGCAAGTACCAGCTGAATCCGGCGGCGGCCACCATCCGCGGCAGCGCAACATCAGTCAGCAGGCAGAGCATCCCCCCACCACCCGCCGCTACTGCCCACACACACCAGCCGCAAAACGCACTGCGACCTGCCGTACGCAAAATCACCGCCGCATACTGCCCGTTCGAAATCGGACGAGATGCCAGGAAATTACCCATCTGATCAAATGGCCCGTGAGTCTGCATGTCGCGGATTGTGGCCGAATGATCCCGGGACTGCACGCCGCTGAATGTACTGCCCAGCAACAGCCCGGTCAGGCCAGCCACCAGTGGCAACAGCAATCCGCCGGCCAAGGCAAATTCCTGAAAATCCGTCAGCGCCCTGCCCCAGTTCCCCTCAACCAGCAGCCTGATCGGCACTACGACCGCATTCACCGTCATCACACCCCCGGCAATCACCGGCAGCGCGATCCCCTTCGACCGCCACTCATACCACAACTGAGCCTCAGTGGCCGACCGAAATTCCCCGTTCGTCCGAAACAGCCGGTCCGCCAACTGTTCCAGCCCGCGTTCCACAGCCAGCCATAGTCGCAGCGGCTGCAGGCGTTCACCACAGCGGTCCCGCGCTATGGCCTGCACGGTCAGCACACCGCAAACCACACATCCCAGCAGCAACGTACAGATTTCGAACACAGTTAGATCGGTCCAGAAATGAGTGGGCTGCTGCAGCCAGCCACCATAACGAGCCGCAAACCAGCAGCAGGCCAGAATCACCGGAGCCGACGCCAGCAGCAGCGAACGCAGCGTGCGGTGCGTCAGACCCACCAGCATCTGAGCAGCCGCCCACGCCGCTGCAGCAAACAGTGCCGGACCGACAACCGGCTGCTGCAGACCAAACCAGATATTCTGCAGCCCCAGCGATACCGCCACCTGCAAACCAAGAATCAAACTGCCCGGCAGCAGATGCCAGACAACGATCTGAGCTGTCGTCAGAGGCAGCAGGAACAGCCGCGCCAGTGAGCCCTGTGCAGCCACTATCCCCAGCCCAAACATCAGCATCGACAGCTGCAGCAAAAGCACGTGCAAAATCACAAACGCCGGGTCCGAAAAATCCACCTGAAAGTGACTGAAAGCCGCATACAGCAGAATCGGAAACGCATTGCCAAACAGGAACCAGCCCGGTATCTGCCAGCGTCCCCGCACCATCAGCTCCCACAGCATTGCCCTGGCGACAGACTGCATGCGATGCCCCTTCGCTTCACACAAGAATGACTACCGCAGCACGCGACTGACAAAAATCTCATCCAGCGTCAGCAGCGACTGATCCAAAACCTCCGCCCCCAGTGCTGCCGCCGCAAAATGCAGGTCCTGCGCAGCACCATGACAGACATAGGCCCATTCATTGCCGCTGCCCTCGGCCGTCAAAGCACCCGTCAGCGGCGGAGCAGCGTTTGAACTGTCCCGAAACCGCAGCGTCAGCCGGCAGTGAGTCTGCTTGATCTGGTCCATGGTGGACGACAGCATAATCCTGCCATGATGAATAATTGCCACCGAATCTGCGACCTGCTCAACCTCATCCAGCAGGTGCGACGAAAACACAACGGTGCGGCCGTCATCCGCGATGGTGCGGATGATTGATCCCAGAATATCACGCCGCACCACCGGATCCAGACCCGACGAAGGCTCGTCAAGAATCAGCAGCTCAGGACGATGAGCCAGCGCCAGCAGCAGCCCCAGACGCGCCCGCTGCCCCCGCGAAAGTGACTTCACACCAGACTGCGGATCCAGCTGAAACGCCTGCAGCAGTTCAGTTGCATAACGATCGTCCCAGGCCGGGTAAAACGCCCGAGTATACCGGATCAGCTCACGCACTCGCATCCAGTTGGGCAGATCACGATCCTCAGACAAATAACCGGTTCGACCCAGAACCTCCACCGGACACGTCACCGGATCCAGACCGAAAACACGCACTGCCCCCGACTGCGCCTTCAGCATTCCCAGCAGATGCCGGATCAGCGTCGTTTTGCCCGCACCGTTGCCTCCGATCAGCCCGAAAACCCCGCCCCGCGGGACACTAAGACTGACGTCATCAAGCGCCAGCCGGGAATCAAAACGGCGACTGAGACCAGTGATGGAGATCAGGCCGTCGCCTGCTGCAAAAGTGTCAGTCATCTGCACAGTCCCGGGTGCGGTGCGAGGTCATCACGGAGTAACGCTGGTTCAGCAGCTGAGTCACGTGGTCGAGGCTGATTCCCAGCTGCTGCGATTCCGCCAGCAGCTGATCAATCCGATCCGTCAGAATTTTCAGACGTTCGCGGCGCGCCAGCGGTGAACCCTGATCGGTCACCCACGTGCCGGCAGTGCGTCGCTTTTCAACGATCCCGGCCAGCTCCAGCTCACGGTAAGCGCGAGCGACCGTGTTGGGATTCACCATCAGCTTTTCTGCCAGCACCCGAATCGGCGGCAGTTCCGTACCCGCCGACAGCCGCCCGGCAGCCACCAGATACCGGATCTGATTGACCACCTGCAGGTAGATGGGCACCTTATCGCGAGCGTTGATGTGAATCTGCACGGCAACTGTATCCGCTGAGAATTCTTGTACTAAGCACATAATACAATGATACAGGAATGATGCAACCTGGTTTTGGCTGTTTTTCGGGGAGGGGATGCACGCTCATGAATGCTCATGAGTCCTGTGCGACCGGGATCACCTGTGGCCAGGCGCGGCACCCAGACCAGCCACCGACGGCAGCCACCCCCTGCGGAAAACCTGACTTTCCAAACCGCCAGTCCCACAAACCTCGGGCAGAAAAACAGTGTTCGGCCCGAAAGCGAACCGTACGAAGCTGCGTTCTGACCGGAACTGATTGACGGACCGCTGATGTGATCGCCGTTCATGCTCATCGGTTTGGCAGAGTGTTAAGGCGATGGTCGGGAAGGTCAGGATTCACCGGACGCCGCTGATCAGCATTCATTTTGAGCCCTTTGAGGGGCTCCGTCGCAGCTGTTTTGCCGAGTGCCAGCAGGCAGCGGGCGAGCTGCGATCTGATTCGGTAGCGGGCCAGCCGGGGCAGGGACCTTGAAAAAGCGGCTCTGCAAACGACCGGGCTTGCGGCTCAGCTGGAGCTTCGCCCTGGGATGGTGAAACGGTGTTAAGCCCCCTGATAGTCGCGTTTCGCTCCGTCGAAACGAACCTCCTGCTTATTCACTGCCGAACCCGACACTCAATTCCCTTTGCTCGCTCAGGTGGAAATCGCCTCGGAATTCCCGGATTGCCGTCGTTTCACCATCCCAGCTTCACCCTCCCGGCCGTGCCCAGCGTCAGACAGGCAAGCCCCTCGTCGTCGCACCATGTGAATCTGTACGGTTCGCCCGGGCACGGAAGCTCCCGGCAGTTGAATTTCTTCCGCCGTGTGATTGCCAGGGCAAAAGCTGGGTGTTAGGATTTTTACGGAGGGAACGACGGCGCTCACGGCTGAGATTTCATCTGTTCTGTGTCGGGATGCTTATCATGCTCCGGTCGGTTTTCAATCGCTCGTCGGTGTGGGTCTGCTGTGCAGTGCTCCTGGTGGGTGCCGTAAGGGCGAAGGAGCCCGCAATACTTCCAGCCCCAGCTCCCCACCCCACGACCGTCCACGTTCCGCCTCCCGTGTCGCTCAGCACACGGCAAGCCACACTCACCATACGCACCCCGTCTTCCGCCCGAGGGCCTGTGTTTATCAACGAACACTCCATCCCTACCGGCGATGAAGTCTGCATCCCTACCGGCGATGAAGTCTGCATTGCGCTGCAGCACACCAGCCACCACCCTGTCAAGTACCGTATCACCTTCGGCAGGTCCGCGACCACCACGGACCAAAACCTCAAAGCCCGCCTGACTCGAGACGACGGCGAAAACTGGGAAGACTTGCCCGTCAGGCCGCTTAAAACCGGCGGTCAACTGCCGTGGGTAGTATCCATTCGCGGACGCGAACGCATCCAGATGGAAATCTGTGCAACATGCGGCGTCCCTGTAATGGCCGGCCCCCCGCAAGCACCAGGCCTCGTTCAAACCCCGCGCGAGATCGGGGCTACGCCGGCTCTCCCTGGTGACAATACACAACTCGAAACGATCCTGCGCAAACTCGATGCCCTGACTGAAACGTTGGAACAAGCCGCGAAAAACGGCACAACAACCGCAGACAAACTATCCGCAGTCGAAACACAGCTGCTTTCCATCAAGGAACAGCTCAGCCTCCGTAAGCAGCAGGCCGACGCGTTCATTTCGCGTCTCCTGTTCGCTCCAGACAGCACCCGCCTTGTCGTCACGGCAGCAGCACCGGAAGGCAAAATCACTGGCCTGACGTGGAACGCCCATCCGCCAGCCCTCAGGATTGCCGGACCACGGGGCGTACCGGGCAGTTCGCTGCCCGAAACACCGTTCACTGCCAAACTGCGATTCCGCATCGCCTATCCGGTACAGGACGCCTACACGGCCACAATTCCCGTGACCCTGACGGCATCGCCAACCGAAATGCAGACAGAAGTCAACGTCCTGCAGATCATCGCCCAGCAAATCGAACAGGCGCTCATTGGCCGACCGTTCATTCGGGGTCAGTACACAGTCCACTGTGAAGTCGAAATCGATGCGAACGGGATGCGCGGGGAGTGTGGGAATTATGCGGTGATTGAGGTGCAGTGACGGCGGTCTAGCCCGAATGCACTTGAGAAATACCCCAGAGTATACTGCTTTCGAACGAATCCTATCGCACACGGAACAGGACAACGTCACGTAATTTGTTGAGAAATCGACAGTATCTAGTCAATAAAAACGGAATAACGATGCCAGTCATCATCAGGCCTAATGGGTCCACATGGCAGAACGGTAAGCTGACAGGACATCTGTTCGAAGGGCTGAATTACCTACAGCCATTCGGCCTTCTGAATTTGCCCGCCGACTGCGAACTGCGTGACGAAGGAGATAACCGATGGTTCCTTGGGCTGTTCCCCGAGACGGAGAGAATTCCGCACACCTTGCTGAACAAAAGTTTTTCAAACCGCAAATGCCTAATCTTTGGCGAGAAGATGGGGCGACTCGACGGAGGAATCGGCACCATTCGGGTCAGAAGAATTGAATTGGTACAATGAGAATACATGAGTTTGCATCACTCAACTACGGAAAAGTAGACCCCCGAATTTTTTCATTTACATCCTGTCGCACCTTCAACAACAGTCGGTCCCTGACACTGTTTCGGCGATCGATTGTTTGTCTCTTCGATTTGCTAAGAGCAGACCGCCCGTCGTAATCAACATAAGGCGACCAGCGAAGCCCCATCAGATCAAAGACAGTCGGGTAAACAGTAGAGCCACCAAGGATGATATTCGTCTGTAGAGACGACTCATCACTGGGCAGTGGTCTGAACGCGTAGCCAAGAATCGGAATGTCTTCAAACAGGGGAACGCCCCGATCAGTCCTTGCTGCCTTCAATGCAACCGTGTAGCGGCTGATTTCCCTAAGTTCATAACTGCTGGTCTGCACCTCCGTATGCACAAAATGCCGCTTAATCCGTCCAAGGTGCTTTTCGTCAGCCCGCACGGGTTCTCTGACGTTGGTCGCGTACTCATAGTCGAACGTGTACATCACCGAGTTTCCGTCAGGCTGAATCACCGGGCGAATTTCAAAACCGGTCCCGGTTTCAAACTTATAGACCGCCGGTGGTTCAATCAATTTTTCCAGTTCCGTGCCGAACTCCGGAGTGGTGTCAAGGCCGGGGATCGCCGTGTAGGCACCATTTGAGCCTGCAATTCCCTGAGCGGTTCGGGATCTCAGCAGCTCACTTCCCGAAGTGAACGTCGGATCCTTCAACAGATTGCCATATTCGTCGGCCAGTGCCTTGGCACCCTGCATGGCTTCCGTGATCAGAATCTGGCGTTTCGGAAGATCAAACTCAAACGACGCTGCCGGACTCACTTTTGCCAGCGTTCGATTGTTGGTCAGAATCGTTGTGGTTTCGATCTGCCCAAGCGTGACATCCCACGTCCGAGAAACCCGGCGAATGCGCTGAAACGCCGGCTCATAGAACTGCGCATTGACATCGTCCTCGACGACGATTGCCAAACGCTTTAGATAGTTGTCGACGTTGGAAGAATGGGATCGCAGTGCTTCCATGAGTTCCACGGATTTCTCTTCCTGCTCATCCATGAATTGCTCAAGCAGTTGCCTCGATGTAATCTTGGTCGCCTGCGTTTCTGTCTCACGCTGCAAGGTACGCAGTCTCGTCGTGGCGACCTCGAGAAGTTGCTGATTTCTGCTGAAGGTTTCGGCTCTCTCAAGCCACTTTTGAGGATTAACGAATGCTGGTGTGAGGAACTGAATGTCAGCGATCCTGTGCTCAGGTGCCGCAGTTTTATTGATGAATTCAAGAACGCTTTCAGCAACTTTTGCTCTGAACAGTTGTGGATTACCTTGATCTTCTTCATTCCTTCGAACAGCATTGAAGATTGCTGATATCAACTGCTGCTGATCGAGCTCTTTCAGAGTCGCAAGAAGTTCTGCCGCCGCCTGATCGTTACCCTCTGCGCCTGTCTCTATAACGTCATTCAAAGATTCTACAACTAAGCTCGATATCTGGCTTTCAAACTCTATGCATCTTTGCGTTTCGACTGACACTCGCTTCTTTCCATTCTGATATGCTTCAATTTCTGCTTTCTCATCTTCTTTTAACAAGCTTCTTTCCGCCACGAGGTTCCTGTACTCCATCTCCGCCACCAGCTGCGCCTTCAATGCCTGTGCCAGCTTCACTGTCGAGTACTGCACCGGGTTCAGCGTGCCCTGAGACTGAATCTGGTTGTTGAAGAAGCCCACCGTGTTCGGAAACGTGTACGTCCGGCCGTTGTTGTACATGATGGCCCGCGCTTCCTTCTCATCGATCTTGTTAGCCCGGTTCGGATTATACTTGAGCGGCCGGCCGCATGAATCCAGCTGCGTCAGCGAACGCAAATATTCGATCTCCCGCATCGGCAGGTCGCCGGCAATGAGCTCCTGAAAACGCATCAGCACCCGATGGCGGACCGGATGGTCCGCATGCGCCAGCGCAAACATGGCCCCCGGCAGACTGATTGTGTCCATCGAATGCAGGGAGAGCAGCTTGTTGTCCGTGTTCAGCAGTTCAGAGTCCATATCCTCCAGTTCACCAATGAAGTCGCTCCCGTAGAAGGCGTACAGATAACGCCGGTCCCGCAGCTCCTGACTGGTCTGAATGGCTCCGTTCAGCCGCACCACCCCCACCTGCAGTTCCGGCGGGCAGTCGGGCGGGAGAATTCCGGCGTCCGCTTCAATGGCCACCTCATCCGCCACCTCCTGCACAGCCCGACGCAGGAACTGACCGGATGCGTTGACCAAAAAACGCGAATGAGCCACTTCGCGGTTGATGCGTTCATAGACCACATCCATCCGGTCGCCGTGTTCACCGTTCACCTGAATCGTGTGGATGCCGATCTTCACCTGACCGACCGGACTGTCCAGCTGATGGATCATGCGGCAGATTTTATTGAGTCCCTTGATCGGTCCGCGGAGCTGCAGGCGGCTGGTGCCCACCACCGCAATGCTGACCTGAGCCACCGGGTCGATGGAGTCCAGCCTGCCAGGCGCATAGCTGTTGCGGTCGGCAAGACCCGCCGCCACTTCCCGCCGAAACTGCTCCTGACTGGCCCGCAGCTCCGTCGCCTCCGCCTGACCAACCTTCAGTCGCTCAGTGATTTCCGTTTGCTGCTGCTGCGCGAGCTGGGAGGGAAGGTGATCGGTCCTCGTTTCGTCGGTCAAAGCGGTTTTGCGTGTTTGCAGACTGGTTTGAGCTGCGCTTGTGGCATCTATGTTGCCTTTCAGCGTTCGCAGTGCACTCGCTTTGTTAATCGCATTTGTTGTGTCCGCGTGTTTCCTGTCGCGTTCATTCTCGAGGTCGCTGATTGCCTTCTGGGTCACCAGCTGATCTGCCATCGGAGTTCCGTCTTTTTCCTGTCTGGCCAGCTTGTTTTTGTTCTCGCGGATCCTGGTGTTAAAGTCATTGATCGCCGTGCGGTTTGTCCCAACTTCCGTGATGAGACTGTTGATCTCGCTGTCGATGTCGCTGCCTTTCTTGCCGGTCATACGGTATGCCTCGGCCTCCAGCTCTGCCTGCGTTTGCCTGATTGCAGCCTGATCACGCTGCACTTCCCGAAGCTCATCCTGCGCCTCCTGCAGGCGAGTTTCAGTCTCCCGGGATCGTCGTGCGGCTTCGACAGCCCGTTCGTCCTGAAGACGTCGATTGTCAATGGCGTCTTCAGCGCGTTTTCGCGCATCTGCGGCCGCACGCTGGGCGGCATCCCATGAAACCGCATTCAGGTCCTGAATGTTGCGATTGATCAGCTCAGCCACATGGCGGGCATCGCGAAGATAGTACAGCTGGACCACGCGAGTATCCACGCGATCGCCGGGATTCAGATCGGAAGGACGGTCGCCCTCTGCGAGGAATCGCGGATATTCAGGCTGGGCGGCCCGTTGTGGACGAACTGGAATGGTGATCGGAATCACTGCATGTGCCCCGTTCCCGCCGAAAGCAGGAATGGTGTTCCCAACGATGTCCGACATATTCTGCACTCTGAGTTCATAGTCGCCGGGGCTGAGTGCGTCCCAGACAATCCTGACCTGACGGTTCTGGTTAAACAGGTTTGGAGCCTGACTCGCCTGTCGGGGCCGATTCTGAAGTGCATCCACACTTTCAACCCGCACCTTCTCGAACAACTGGAAGCTGTCCGCTGACACAGATACCGGACGAACGTCACTGTCAGAAAAATCCAGAGTAATCGTCGCACTTCCAGTATTTGTGACTTCGAGGGAAGGACTCCGCAGCTTCGGTGGCTCTGAATCAAGAAACACGACCGCAGAAGCAACACTAGACACTGTGGCCGCCCCGGTTGCCGGACGTTTGAAACCATATTCAATCGTCAGTTCTCGATTCAGTTCAATCTTCGGAAGTTCAAAGGTGGCGGAATTTGCGTCGATTTCAGCGTTGATCGCTGTCTGACTTCGCTGATCTGTTGTCTTCGCCCACAACAGTGTCTCTGTGGCGTCTGTCTGATTCATGGTCAGGACCAGGGAAGTCAACGCATTCCCGACCGGCGGCGACACCTTCACTCGCTGCGTTGGCCCGAACGGCATCGCTCCCAATGGCGTCGTTATTCTCAGCTCTACCTGTGCCAGACAGGTGTTCGCCAGCATGGAAACCACCACTCCACAGGCAACGAGCAGCCACTGCAATGTTTTCATACCCCAAGCCTTCCCTGGCAAAAGCGGCTCGCATTTCCAGCCGCAGGTGATTTCAGATGTGAGTCGCGAACCCGCGCCGTATCAGGTTCAGCGGACCGACGGAATTGTTGGCGACACATCACGCGCCTTTTCCAGACCCAGCTGACGGACTTCTTCCGCAGCACCGCTCTCTTCAGCCTGCTTTCCCAGACTGCGGAGCGCTGCAGCACCAGGCAGAATCCGAGTCACCGCGCGGACCCGCTCCACCACCACAGTTCCAGCCCCGCTAAACACGCCCACAGAGCCTTTGGCGATGTCCTTTGCCTCCGTCCCCAGTTCCCCCAGCTCCGACAACAGCCGCGACTGCCGCTTATACTCTGTGACCTTCTCGGCCACCTCGTCCAGATGTTCGTGCGTTTCCCGAATCACACCCCGGCCACTGATGTACTTCACCACCGCACGATCCTTGTGCAGCAGATGAAACTCAATCAGCACCCGACGATCCGGGTAAACATAAGTGATCGCGTGGGTCGAATATGCCACAATGGGGGCGCCTGCTGGAAGCACCGCATCTATGTACAGCTTCTCTCCGCTCCGCGGGTGATTGGCCACAATAATCGTCGGGCCACCATTCAGGATCTGTGCCTGGTATTCCTTGTCGCCACTGTAGTAGTACGGGTGCACGTGCAGCGTCGGCGGAATCTCCACGCGCCCACCACTCACGATCGCTGTAGGCAGTCCATTTTCCTGAGCAGCCGGTTCAATCACCAGCAACTCATTAAATCCTGGCTCACGCGGCTCTTGAGCCGCCGCCGGTCCCAGCAGTCCGCACAGGCCCGCCGCCAGACATCCAAATGTCAGTCGTCTCACCGGTCGACTCCACGCTGAGCGTTCTCAGCACGGCGACTCTCCCGGCCCCCCCGGAAATACTCGCCTGTTCGACTTTATCGGCAAGGCTGATACTGCAGGAAAACCCGAACTCGTTCGACTTTTCCGAATACATCGGTTTTTTCACCCAGTGACGTTGCAGGAATCGTCACATTTCCAGGCTGATCCGTCCGCAGCCAGAATGTATCGGAACCACTGGCCACCACCACACCGCGACTGCGACTGCCACCCGTGGCGGTGAGCGCCTCAACACGAATCTCTACTCTGCCACCCTGCAGCAAACCCGTTCCACCGCTGTGTCGCACGATGCCACTCAAAGAGATCTCCCGGTCATTCTCAGCGATCGCCGTGATCTCACTGAGCGTTACCGGGCCGGCCGTGGCGTTTTCAATGACATACATGCGTTTGGACCGCAACGTTGTCGAACCTTCCTGGAGAGTCACTGCGGCTTCAGACACCACCTGCGTTACGTTTCGCTTCGCTGACACCTGATAATCGTGGCAGGGAACGCCACATCGCGTCTTTTCGATACGAAACTGCAGAAAGTGGTCGCCCGCGGGAACGCAGGGAACACAGACCGACAGCACTGCAGCCGCACCCAAAATTCCGGACCGACGCATTGACATTGGACACTCCTGCGGAGACTCCGACCTGTTCATTGAGCCCATCGGCAAAAAACCCGCATGCGGGTGAATTCACTTTGCGAATGCTCAACGGACACCGCCGAGTTTTGTCTCGGGAAACAGGAAAGTCGGCCAAATAGTTGGCCCATCCGGGAATCTTGTGGGTCGAGGCATTGAGGAGCAGGCAGATGAGGCTCAGCATGCGAGTGAGAAAGACGCCTGGGCGGACCATCGCGTTCCACGACTTTTGGTGATGTGAATTTGTTCAAAGCCTGGGGTTTTCTGCCTTTGCTGGTGGAGCTGGAGAAAACGGCCTGCCCACACAAATACCGGATGGACCTGATTTTCC
>Ga0169931_10012490_pt1 | contig 11765 bp, 8 predicted proteins | sample Kivu_15m_20L_FD_129675 | JGI IMG/M metagenome (GOLD analysis project Ga0169931, IMG submission 129675) | Freshwater microbial communities from Lake Kivu, Western Province, Rwanda to study Microbial Dark Matter (Phase II) - Kivu_15m_20L... | ecosystem: Environmental > Aquatic > Freshwater > Lake ... | reverse complement strand
ATTATCATTGTTAACACTGTTGAAATCGCGCTTTAAGCTGGAAATAACAAATTCTCCTTTGAGGCTTCTGAAGCAACGAGCAGCCAAATAAATGTATTTGCTATCGTAAGTCATCATGACCTCTGTTTGACTCAAAGCCAGTGAGGAATCAAAAGGGAAATGTTGAACAAAATCAGCAGCTTTTTCGGCAAACTGCCATGCGCCATCGTTAATTTCCCCATCAATAATTACGGCCTCTGAAGCTTGTTTTATTCGCAAAAGTTTCATCGAAACTTCAGTTTCTGTCGCTGCCAGAGGAAGCTTGAATGCAATTAAAATTGAAATTAAGATGAAAATTCGCGTGAGCAAAACGATGGGATTAAAATTTAAATAAACCTTTGGATTACAGTAAAGTTTAGCGGCAAAAATAGTTATGATTGTTCATCCCTGACAACACAACATAAATTGAATTGATATTCGTTTATCAGTTTATTTACTCATGTATGAAATGGATTCTCACTTTATTGGTACTTTTTACTTTTCCGATGATGAATGTGGCTCAAACTGATTTTTTAAAGGAGCAGAAAAAATTTGCGCGATTTCGCACAGCAGTTTCTGAGAAGCAGCAATTGCTCGAAAATAAATTGAGCGAACATCAAATTTCAATGAATAACATAAACCTGTTGTTAGTAGCTTACAAAGAGGAAGATTTATTGGAAGTATATTGTAAAACAAAACAAGAAACCAATTATAGAAAACTATTTTCATATTCTATTTGTTCACGGTCAGGTCAACCCGGACCCAAGCGTAAACAAGGAGACGCTCAGGTTCCTGAAGGATTTTATTACATTGACCGGTTTAATCCAAACAGCAATTTTTATTTATCACTTGGGCTGAATTACCCCAATTTATCTGATCGCAGAAAAAGCCCATACAGCAACCTGGGAGGAGATATTTTTATTCATGGATCTTGCGTAACCATTGGTTGCTTGCCTATGACTGACAACTTTATTAAGGAAATTTATTTTCTTGCTGTAAATGCAAAAAGCAATGGTCAAACGCACATACCTGTATATATTTTTCCTTTTAAAATGACACCTGAAAATATGGTCAAATACAAAAAAGAATATAAAGCATTGGGTCCGTTCTGGGAGAATTTAAAAAAGGGGTATGATCAATTTTTTGAAAGTAAAAAGGAGCTGAAAGTAAGGGTAGCGGCAAATGGAGATTACTTATATTGATTCCGCCGGACGGGCCTTTAAGGATTTTAAAAAAAGGAATTCGATTTTTTAAAATTAATTAATTCTATCGGACCAATATCTTGTTTCCTTACAATTCGTTAATAAGAATCCAGTTTCTTATAGGTGAGGGCAAAAGCAAAAATAATTCCGCTAAACACAGCGGCAATCATAATTACATAAGCAATAACTTTTTGTCGGTGAGCAATTTCAAGACTTTCGCGATACAATTGCTCGCCCACCTTTTGTTGGTCTTTTTCGAGCCGTTCGAGTGGATTTACTGTGTTATGGAACAACACATCAGCCTTGTGCGTGAGAAGGTGCAAGGCTGAATCTGCTTGCATTTGGGCACTCATTTGAAGCATTTGTTGTTCAGCGGCCTTGTATGTATTTAAAGTAGAATTGAATTTTCCTAAATCAGCTTTTTCTTCCGGCACCATGTAGGTGGCGCTGATTTTCATAATCAACGTATCTATTTTACGGTGGTTTAAAGCAATTTGGGACTCGTATTTTTTTCTTTCTACAATATCATTTGTTGTCATGTGATTTTCAAGTGCTACTCTGTTTTCATAAACCAGAATAATCAACTTACTCACATCAATACCGACCACAAGTCTGTCTTCATACATAGACCGAAAAGAGACAAGAATTTTTTCAAATCCATTGGTACTAAAAAGTCCCAGAATTATAAAAAAAACAAACATCAAACCGTAGGATCCCGCCATTTGGGAATCTCGGGGTACCGTAAATCTATTTTTCTTGCTCACTTTGAAATAATTTCATTGCCATTTGAGTCAATGTAAATCCATCTACCCGGAGTTCGAACAATCTTGAGTAAGGGGTTCAATTCAGCTTCTGGAATGAATACATCAGCTGTTTTTGTAAATGGTTCACAAAGTTTATCAGGCACCAGCTTTCCAGACTTATTCAGGCAGAGTGGTTGGTTTGCAGCGTTGTCGAGATAAAGGTCTTCAACACAGGCGCAGTTGTCTTTAAAATCGCCTAAAACCTCCATCATGAACAACGGAAAAGCCTCACGAATGGCATTAACGGTATCCATGGACGTTTTTCCTATTTCTTCTTCAAAACTGGGGATGCCTGTAAAGGAAGAAATTTCTTCGGTTCCTTTGATGCTGACAAAGCCCCATTCTCCGTTTTTCATCACGGCCGCAAGGCCGGAAGAGAAATTGCGTACAGCTTCAAACTGCGGGGAGAAGATTTCAGAGCCTTTGGCATTGATAAAGCCCCAGGAATCATTTTGCCTCACGGCAGCATTCCCTTCAGAAAAACGAACCACTTCGTTGTATTTGCTAACCTGTACCTCCCGTCCGTAGGGATCAATAACAGACCACAAAGAGCTGCCATCGGTGAAAGAATTTCTTCCAAAAATTACAGAACCTTTATTGTATACCAGTTCATCAAAGCGAGGTTCGATGGATTCTTCTCCCTGCTGGTTTAAAAACCCCCATAAATCTCCAATTCTAAACGCGGCTGAATACCCATAAAACGGAAGCACTTCATCATAACCCGGCAATTGAAGGGTATCCTGACCTTTTACCAGAAACCATTTATCTGGTAAATGAACATACGCCGAACCATTGGTGAATTCGCTACCTATTTCTGAATATTTGCAAGGAATTACCAAATCACCTTCGGTATTTGCAAATCCCCACAAATTGCCTTTCTGGACTCCGCATAAACCTTCGTGAAATAAACCAATTGCGCGATAATCAGCCGATAAAATCTGGTTACCTTCTAAATTCACAAGACCCTGAAGTCCGTTTTGCTGAAATAAATAATGCGATTGGTCAAATCTGAATAATTCATCGTACCGGGCTGGTACAAGCACTTCGCCATTGGAGCTAAGCATTCCGGCCATTCCATTTTGAACAAAAACAGCCGCGCCTTCGGTGAAATTATCAATGAATTCATAACTCGGAGGCAAAACTTCGGTTCCATCGTTCCTGATAAAACCATAAAGCAGGCTATCATTCTTTATTCCGCTGACGATGGATATTGACTCTTTGACATCAAAAACCTGTTTATAATCACCCGGTATGCTTTTGACAATGCCACCTTTGTTAACATATGCAAACTTTTCGTTTTTTTGGACAACTGCCAAGCCTTCTGAAAATGAAAAAGCTGTTTCAAACGATTGATTTGTTTTTGATTTGCCTTCTGAATCAATAAAGTCCCAACCCGATTTGAAGTTTTTTTTGACAGCTGCCCATCCTTCAGAAAAATCCCTGGCATTATCGTAATCGAATTTCACAACAGTTTTCCCGCGGGTATCCAGAAATCCGAATTTTCCTGTTCTGGAATTCCACGTCTTGATCAGGCCTTCACTTAAGTTTTCCGGTATTAAGTGTTCAGGAAATTCGTAGTATAAAAAGCCGTTTTTACTAATTACTTCGTAAGAAAATGCACCTTCATCCTCGCTTGAACCAACATTGATTCGTCTTCTTGCCAGGGTAAGACTGTCTTCAAAATTCCATATATAGTCGTAGTTTGCAGGAATAACTTGTTTGCCGCTTCCATCCTGCATGCCTTCAAACACATAAATAAGTCCATCACTGCCTAAACGTTCAACTCTGAATTTGCTGAGCTTATCTGTCTGAGCGTCAATAAATCCGCCAGAACAAAATAATAAAAATCCTAAAAATAATGCCTTTAATGAAGGTTTCATGCAGACAAAAATAAGCATAAACAGACCTTCATTTTCAGATTGAGTTGTATTCATCTTAAACGTTCATGAAAAGAAGGAATTTGACTTACTAATTTTATACCACAATTTATGTTAATGATAAATTGCCAACGTTTTTAATGAACTTCTGAAGGAGAAAAGGATAATAGTTAGGTGAAATGATCTCGTATATTGATTTGAGATGAAAGCAAAAAAAAACGCCCCTGAATTTGAGGGGCGTTTTTGATTTTTAATAAAAATCTTCTTCTGTATCAGGGCTTGAGGATGAACCTTTGCCAGGGTTTTCCTTTTTCTCTGCCCTTCTCTTTTTCAATTCCTGCTTGTAGGTTTCCCATCGTTGCCATTGTTCAGGCGTAAGAATTTCTTGCAGCTGCTCGTTTGCTTTTTGATTAGCGGCTTTCACATCATCCTTTTTTGAGGGATTTAAGGAGCCGTCTTCGTTGCGCGCAGCTACACGAACGGTTTCTCTTTTTAACAGAATTTCTTTTACCTCAGCTGTTTGAGCCTCAGAAAGACCAACCTGGGAGGTCATCATTCGTAAAACTCTGACTGCTCTGTCCTCCGGACCAAGCTGCTTTTTAGTATTTGTTGATTTAGCTGCCGGAGTGGCATTGCTGTTTTGGGCATTTGTTACAGAACCTGCAAATAACAGGACCAATGCAACTAACATGGATTTCATCATAGTGATTAGAATTTAGTGGCTTGAGCAAATATCAGCCATTTGGTTTAAATATAAGATCTTATTTTTAAATAAGTGTTTTTGACATGAGGTAATGTTGAATGGAATTAAACAAAAGGTGCGATTTTGAGACTATTTCATAACCGTTTGATTGATAGAATTTAATAGCGTTTTCGCGAGCATGTAGCACAAATTGGTGTACCGGTTGGTATTGGGTTGCTGCTCTTTTCTCGATGTAAAACAAAATAGCCTTGCCCAAACCAAGTCCCTGAAATCGTGGGTCAACAGCCATAAATCTAAGTTGTACCTGACTTTCAGCAGATAAATGGGCCCTACAACAGGCAATAACCTTGTGGTTGTTAGTGTACACAATTGCATGAAGCGCCTCGTCGTCATCTTCAGCTATTTCAGAACCTCTCTCCTGATTCCAGGCTCGTCTTAAAACCCGGTATCTCAGATCATACAGTTGTTCCCAATGTTCTTTGGTTTGTGGTGGAATAATTTGCCAGTTAGCCATTTTACCGTGCGTTGAGCGAATTTTGTCCTGATGCCCAGTAAAGGTAAGCAATTGCTTTGGCATATTTTGATTCAAACTCGGCAAGTTTTAACCCGGCTTCTACCAATTTCGTTTCACGCGCATTGATTATAAATACCGAACTTTCACCATTTCTGAAACGCTCCTGTTCGCCAAAAACTAACAATCGGAAGAGTTCCAGCGATATTTGCTGATTATTCAAGAGTTCCTCAAGATTTTTCAATTCATTGTATCTTGTCAAAACCTCTGTTTCTACCAACTTCCTGGAATTGATGAGTTCCAGTTCAGCTAAATTCAGCTTAATGCCTGCACTTTGGTATTTCCCTCTTTCTTTTCGGAGAAATAAAGGCATTTCAAACTGAAAGCCGGCTTTGTAATTGCTTAAAAACAATCCGTTTTCAATTGGAATATTTCCTGTACCTGACTGAAGGAAGTTATACTCAAAATTTAGTGTTGGTTTCAACATCTCTCTTCTGAATCGTTTTTCAATTTCCAGTTGATTTACCTTAGCATCTAGCTTCAACAATTCAGGATGCCTTTCCAATGCAAAATTCCGTAAAGAGTCCAGCGTGCCGGGATTGAATCTATTGGAAAAAATTGTAACGTTTTGAGGAATGGCCAAGGAGTCCAGCTCTGCGGGCTGGCTTTCGGGATCCCATAAATGGTTGGATAAAATAAGACCGGCATTTTTAAATTCCACTTCACTTTGCAGTCGCTGCACATCTCTTACGAGTAGGTTGGAATATGCTTCAATGGTGTCGAATGGAGAACTGATGCCCAGGGCGGCCATTTCCTTAATGGCTTCAAAACGAATATCAGCCAGCTGGTAGGCTTCATCAACAAACTGAAGTTGCCTGTAGGCCTGGTACCAATTCCAGTAATCGACTGCTACTTGAAGAAAAAGCTTATTCATCATCTTCACACTCTCAGCGGTATTGATGATGTTGAGCTGCTGAGCTTGCCTCAAGGTGCTCCTGCGTTCATCCATAAGCAAGCCGGCTCCTATTGGCAAAGAATAACCGGCAGTGATGAGCCCCGAAAAAGGAGTGTTGTCAGAGGAACTTATAAAACTACCCCGGTTTCTTTCGAACGAACCTTTAAAATCACCAATCCAGGCTGGGACTTTCAACATGCCGTCGAGTCGATTCCAGTACCTTTTTCCATCAAAGTCCTTTTCATCAAAAAAGGCATTTAGTTTTGGGTCAAAAAAACCGCGCGCTGCCCGAATTTCTGCTTTGGCCTGATCTGGCAAAAAAGCTGCTTGCCGGGCTATCGGGTGGTTCGAAAGCACAAGAACATAAATCTGATCAAGACTGATTTCCTTTTTATTCTGAGCTGATAAGCTCAGACTGAGAATTGAAGTCAATAATAAGACAATTCTCTTCATCTTACTTTTTTTTGGCTTTTGAAGAAGCAGATTCTCCTTTAGGTTCAACAGACAAAACATCGCCCGGAAGGTTAGGAGGGAAGCCGTTTAACTGCCGCCAGATTTCAAACCAGATAGGTACGTTATCAAGCATGGCCCAACTGTATACTCCTGAGCCCATTCGCACCTGTGTTGGCCAAGGTTCATCTTCGGGATCGGGAATAACCAAAACACGGAAACTGCCGTTGTTGCTTTCTACATAATCCACTACCTGAATGATTCCACCAAAAGTACCAACGCTTACGTTTGGCCATCCTGCGAAAACAATGGCAGGCCATCCGTCAAACTGAACCCTGACTTTTTGTCCCCTGCGAAGCAAAGGAGTGTCCATGGCCTTGACATACATTTCAATTGCCAATTTTGGATTGGAAGGCATGATGGTCACAATCGGTTCTCCTTCCGCAATGTTTTCACCAAGTCCCACACGAACAGCCTTCACTACAAAACCGTCCTGTGGTGCTCTTAAGGTATAAAAGGTGTTTCTTATAAGCATGCTCGAATATTCGTTCTCAAGCTTTGCAAGTTCACCTTCTGATTGAGCAACATAAGCCAGTGTAGAACTTCTGTCGCTTTCCGCTTTAGCGACCTTTTCCTGAAAATCGGCACGAATTGAATTCAGTTCAATTTGGGCATTCAACAAGGAATTTTGCGCATCCAGCACTTTATTTTCCTGTGAGATAAGTTTGGCAGTAGATGCCTGAAATTTCTCCTGCCTTCTTTGGTATTCAATTAAAGTAATCAAGCCCTTTTTGAGTAGCTTGTTTCCCAACGTCAGCTGCGTATCGGCGATACTAAAGTTCAAACGCTCTGCAACCAGGTCAATTGAATCGGATTTCAACTTAAGTCTGCTTTGAATGACCTTATTTTCTGCCTGTTTTAACTTTAAAATCAAACTACTTCTCAAAGCCTGAATCTGGTTATCTAAAGCAGCCGCCTTATCAAATGTGCTGGTAATAACACCTTCTTTGGCTGCAACCTGTTCCTGAAGTCGGGGCAATAAATTCGGATCCAGAAATTTTTCCTTGATCTCAGTTAATACCAGGATGGTATCTCCCTGTTTTACAAATTGCCCCTCCTGAACAAACCAGGAATCAATTTTTCCTGCAATGGGCGATTGGATGGTTTGCGGGCGTTCCTGAGGCGAAAGAGCGGTAAGCTGTCCACTGCCACTCACATTTTGTTGCCAGGGAACAAAAAGGATAATAATAAGCAACATTAAAATTCCAAGTAACCAATAAGTTACTATTTTTCCTGTGCGGGGAGTACTTACCAATCGAATGGAATACAAACGATTTTCAGGGATCTCTTTCTCTACGGATTCTGGCGAAATTTCGAGCATGTTTAACGTCTTAATCGTTGAGAATTCTTTTCATTACGGGGTGCGACTTTATTTCTGCAAAATTGCCTTCAGCAATAATGGCTCCATTTGAAAGAATGAGAATGCGGTCACATTTTTTCATAAGATCTTCGTCGGTTGAGAACGCAAGCAGCGATTGAGGTGAACCTACAGAACAAACAGAATCAATGAGTCTGCCTTTTTCTTCCTTTTCAAGGTGATTGAAGAAGTCGTTAAAAACCAAAAGTTTGGGGCTGTGAGCAAATACGCGGGCAAGTTGCATTTTACGGACCACAGAGCCAGCGAGTCCTTTGCCTCCCGGGAGCAAGGGGGTGAAAATTCCATCCGGAAGTTGCATAATTAAATCACCCAGGCCGGCTTTGGTGAGAGCATGCGACACCATTTCGTGGCTGATTGATTTATTTCCAAGGCGAATGTTTTCCTCAATGGTCCCGCCGAAAATATCGTCTTGCGAAGAATTTCCGCTGATAAACTCATGTAAATTTGCATTTCGGATGCTCCTGATAGGGATTCCATTTACTGTGATGCTACCTTTAAACGAAGAATAAATTCCTGAAAGAAGCGAAGCAAGTGTTGATTTTCCTGAACCGTTCAGCCCTGTGATGCAGACTTTTTCACCCGGATTAACTTCCAGATTCAGGCCCTTTACCACCGGTCTTGAAGAATGAGGGTAACTGAATTCAAGATTGTTGGCCTTTAGTTTTATTCCGCCTTCGGCTGATGAAGCCGGAACAGAAATTCCGGGGCCTTTGTCAAGGGGCAAATCGGTGACCTGTGCAATTTTTTCGACTGCGGTTAACACATCATAAATAATGTCCAGGTTAAGAACTATTTTCTCAACGGCGCTCATAATCAGGATAATTACAATTTCAGAAGCTACAAACTGACCAAGTGTAATTTCTCTGTTTACAACTAATACGCAACCTATAATTAAGGTACCGCCTGTAACCAAAAGTTTGAAAATGGTGATGCTTATGAAATGCGAAAGCAAGGCCTTGAAATGCAGTTTTCTTGCCTTTAAATAGGTATCAACGTGTTCGTCGGTTTTGTCCATAGGCAAAGTGGAGTAACCGGCCATTTTAAAAGTCCTGATATTGGAAGCCAAATCTTCAAACCAGGCCACCATGGCGTATTTGTATTTGGACTCCTTGAGGCTCGTTTTAAGTGCATTGGGACCAATGATTCTAAAGATAACAGTTAGCACAACGAGTAAAAACAAGCCGAAAAACACGAAGGATGCGTGGTAAAAGGCGAGTAGCATAAGTCCGAAAACAATTTGCAAAATCGCAGTGGTTAAGTCAAGGAGGATTTTTGAAAAGCTTTTTTGAAGGGTGAGTACGTCAAAAAAGCGATTCATGAGTTCGGGCGGATGAACTGAAAAAAGTGCTTCGGTTTTTATTCTGGGAATTCGGAATGCAAATTCAAATGCAGCCTTGGCAAAAATCCGTCTCTGTAAAATCTCCACCAGATAAATCTGCATGATCTGGAGTCCTCCGGCAATTAATACCCCAAGAATTACAAAAACAATGAGAACAACCACTCCGTCAAACAGCAATCCACCTGAAATTCTGCCAATAATTGCCTGTATTCCCAGTGGAAGGGAAAGGTTGATAATTCCAATGATGAGGGCGTATACATATATATAGCCAATGTTTTTTCGCTCTGACGTTACAAACTTCCAGAACCTGAGCAAAGGGGTGTAAACTTTGGCTTCATGGCCGGCACCGTTGGTTGGAGCATCGCCAAACATGGATTGCAGTTCAACCGGTGCAAGAACAAATACGGTATCGTCGCTGGCTATTTGTGGGCTATCTTTTTTGAAAAGCGTCTGAATTTGCTTGTAGCTTAAACACGAAGTAAGCAAGGCTTCAAGCTTGCTATCGTCAACCGGTTCGCAGGACTCATCGTAGCAAAACCATGCAAGTAATTTTTTACCATCATGGTGTAAAATCAAAGGAACTACCTGATCACTGTCAGGAAAAACAATTACCGGGAAGCTGAGGCTTCTGACCATCCTCACAAATTCACTACGTGTGAACTCCTGAGTAACAAAGGTTAGGTTTGCCGCTGAGGCACAATCAATCAGAGACCTAACGAAGGCATCGGCCGAATCCTCTTTGATGTCGAGGTTACGAACCATTTTGCTTAACTGCAAACGGTTGGACCCTGTTTTAAGGATTTCGGAGAGTTTCTCCAACAATGGTTCAAAAGCGGCAGTATTCATTGAGATACTTTGATTAAATTAAAATATTCACCAAGAAATGAAATCAATTTGATTTTGTTTAATGCTTTCTGATAAATGTTTTAGGTTCGAAATGTTGAAATTAGTTTTAAGTTTATGATTATCAATATTTTGTTTGTAGATATCTTGAAAAGGCAGTTTGTTGTTTTTGGTCTGATATTAAACAATTTTAATTTTTTCGAGGATATTAATTGATTGACATGGTTCTTTCCTGAAGGCGGTTTATCAGGCCAGGATGCCTTTTTGTTCATATTGTAATCTGGATAAGTTGGCATACATGCCATTTTCAAGTGCGATGAGTTCTTCGTGGGTGCCCGATTCAATTACCTGCCCCTGGTCGATTACCAGAATTCTGGATGCGTTCCGTATGGTTGAAAGCCTGTGAGCAACAATGAAGCTGGTTCGGCCTTCCATAAGCTTATCAAGCGCTTCCTGAACCAAACGTTCAGATTCTGAATCAAGCGAAGAGGTGGCTTCGTCGAGAATAAGTATGGAAGGGTCTTTAAGCACTGCCCGTGCGATGGCAATACGCTGTCTTTGTCCACCCGACAGGGTGATGCCCCTTTCACCAACCAGGGTGTTGTAAGCTTCAGGGAAGGCTTTTATGAAATCATGTGCATTAGCTTTTTGAGCAGCCCGTATGATTTCATCTTCTGTGGCATCGGGTTTTCCGTAAAGAATATTTTCTTTAATGCTTCCTCCAAAAAGAAGCACGTCCTGTGGCACAATGGCCATTTGATCGCGCAGCTCGGTAAGTGTATAATCGGATGCTTTTTTGCCGTCGATGATGATTGTTCCCTGATCGGGTTCATAAAATCGCAGCAAAAGCTGCGTGATGGTTGATTTTCCTGCGCCGCTTGGTCCCACAATGGCTATTCGTTCGCCGGCACGTGCTGCAAAGTTGATGTTTTTAAGCACCATGATTTCCTTTCGGGCCGGGTAGGCAAAACTTACGTTTTGAAAGCTGACTTCCCCCAAAAGTTTATCTCTCACAGGTTTTTGCTTATCTGTTTCCACTTCTTCGGGTTGCTGTGCCATCATTTCAAAAATACGTTCGGTGGCTCCAATGGCTTTTTGAATTTGTGCGTAAAGTTCTGCTATACCGCCAATGGAAGCCCCTATAAATGAAGTATAAATGACAAAACTGATGACCTCGCCGAAGCTGATGCTGCCGTCTTGCAGCAATCGGGTGGCGTACCAAACAATGCCTACAATGGCGCCAAACAATGCCAGAATGATGAAGGAAGCAAACAAACCTCTTGAAAATGCTGCTTTTAAGGAGAGTCCGGCGATTTCGCGGATAGACTTATTGTATCGGCCCAGTTCAAAGAATTCGTTGGCAAAAGCTTTGACATTTACAATGCCTTGCATGGTTTCCTGAACAATGGTGTTTGATTCGGCCACAGAGTCCTGCACACTGCGGCTGATTTTACGTATGTAGCGGCCAAAAATAATGGCCACTACCACAATTGCTGGAATCAACGCCAGCATAAACAAGGTGAGCCTTGGTGAAATGATCAGGATAAAAATAATTCCACCTACAATTAATATGAGTTGCCTTAAAAACTCAGCCAGGGTGGTTGTAAACGTATCTTGTATTTGAGT
>Ga0169931_10012489_pt1 | contig 11766 bp, 10 predicted proteins | sample Kivu_15m_20L_FD_129675 | JGI IMG/M metagenome (GOLD analysis project Ga0169931, IMG submission 129675) | Freshwater microbial communities from Lake Kivu, Western Province, Rwanda to study Microbial Dark Matter (Phase II) - Kivu_15m_20L... | ecosystem: Environmental > Aquatic > Freshwater > Lake... | reverse complement strand
GGCTAAGGCCTCCAGTTCATCCCAGTGAGAATCCGGCGGTTCAGTGGACAGCGCCATGGCTTCATAACAAGTAATCACTAACGGGCGAGTTGCGGTGATGCGCGAGTCGAGCTGCCGCAGCGACCCGGCTGCCGCATTGCGCGGATTGGCAAAGGCCTCGTCTCCCCGTTCCGTGATCGTCCGGTTCAGCGCGTGGAAATCGTCGAGCTTCATGTAGACTTCGCCGCGCACCGCCAGGTGGGCCGGGGGAGAGGAGTCCTGGCGCAGGTGCAGGGGAAGGGAGCGGATCGTCCGGAGATTGACCGTCACGTCCTCGCCCATGGTTCCGTCGCCCCTCGTGGAGCCGCGGACCAACCGGCCTTGTTCGTAGACGAGCTCGACGGAAAGACCGTCGAACTTCGGTTCGACGGTATACTCTATTTGCTGGCTTTCCAGCTCCCGTTTCATCCGTTGATCGAAGGCCAGGACGTCGGCCAGATCGACGATGGAGTCGAGGCTCAGCATCGGCCGCTCATGCCGGACCTTGCCCAGTTCATCGAGCGGCGGCGCCCCGACCCGCTGGGTCGGGGAATCGCCGGTCACCAGGGCAGGATGGGCGGATTCCAATTCGCTGAGTTCACGGAACAAGCGGTCATATTCGCCGTCGGAAATTTCCGGACGGTCTTTGACGTAGTACAGATAGTCATGGCGGCGGATTTTCTGCCGCAGCCAGTCGATGCGTGTCCTGGCAGAAGAACTGGCGCCGCCGGATGGCGGCGGATCTGCCGGCAGATTATCGAATAAATCGTGCGGCATAGCTTCGGATCTCGTGGCCATTGAGGACGTGAAAGCGGCGGAGCCGGTCGAGCGTCTGGCTTGAAAATCTGGTGAGCGGCAAGGTGACGAGCCTGCGCCCATATTGCCGGGCAATCCATCGCCAGCGCGCGCGCGGCGGAATCGGCGAGACGATGGCGATATGAGGCTCGCGGGTATGGGCCGCGCCGGCCGCGATGAGCCGTTCCTCGAGTGTCGTGGCGAAGGCCAGATGGGGATCGCCCCAGATGTCGGGGATCGGACGCGGGGGAAAGAGAAACAACGCGCCTCCATAGCGCGACTGGCCGATGCCGGGGCCGACCATGTCGTTCGCGAAGGGCGTGGCGTAAAAACACAAGGTCGACTCTTCCTGATGCTCGGCAAACCAGGTGGCTTGCCAGGAGTAGGTCCGCGGATCAGCGGGCGTGTCGAAGAGGAAGATGACCACTTCCACATTGCCGCGGGCCGGTGGAATCTCCCGCACATAGAGATCCATGCGCGGCAGTGCGGCGGCGCTGGTCCCGATGGCGCCGCCCGCCGGGCGCCGTCCGCCCAGCCAGCGGCGCAGGCTCTCCCGGAGATCGAGGCCGTCTTTCATGGAGGTCGTAAATTTTTCCGTCTTGGCCAAGTCGGCGCCGATGAGGGCGCGGGCCTGTTCACGGACATGGGTATTGAAGCTCTCGATCTTCTGGTCCTCCGGCGGCCAGGAGCATTGGCGCTGCGGATTCCAGAGATAGGACCATTCGCGGCTGGTTCTCCGGTCCGGCTTCGGCCGCAAGGACAGGGATTTCCAGACCAGTGGAGGGCCCTGCAGCCGGTTCTTGGCCTGAGCCAATGTTCCGCCTGGCAACTCCATCTGACCGATGCCGACGGTGACCGATTCAATCCGTGACCAGTCGTGCTCCACCTGATAGCCGTAGTCCTTGGCCGTCTTCAGCAGCATGACGGCAAAATCGTCCCCGGCTGTTTGTTTGGCCGCCATCACCAGTGAATAGAGCGACGGGGTGAGCCGCCGTTCCAGCAAAGTCACGTTCCGCACGTACTGGAGGAGCGCCTGGAGGATCTGCGGGGTGACCCAATCGGGAATCGACGCGCCTTCGGCCCGATGCTGCTCGATCCAACGCGTCCGCGTTTCGATGAGCAGTTCTTTCACGCCATCGATCGCCAGATTCCAATCGGACCGGACGTCCGCCCGCCGCCGCTCGTAGAGCTCCGTCAGAAAGGGCAGTTCGCCGAGCACAAAGTAGAGGGAATCCCGGTTGACCGCGCAACGGGCAGGCCGTTCACGCAGCGGTTCCGGTGCCTGGTAGGGGGCGCGGGCCTGATAGGACGCTCGCAGCCAGGGCCAATCGGCAACGTGGCAGAGGCAGAGAATCGAGGCCTGGTCGAGTTCCAGCTCGTGCAGGCGAAACGCCATCCAGGCAATGCGGTGCGCCTGTTGCGAGCCGGGGAGAGGGGCCGTCAGAGAAGGGAGGGTGGCCGCCGCCAGCGCGGGGAGCGACACGGATTTGAGGGCATAGGGGTCCGGGCCGATACAGGGAGTCGGCTCGAACTGGAGGACCTCGCGATCGATATAGGCGCGAGGAATGCCTTCGCCCATCGCCACGCGAATGCCCATGATCACAGCCTGGCAGGGATCGACGGGAACGAAATTGACGGTTGTGCGCCCGTCGTAACCGGGCTCTGGCAGAACGACCAGGCTGATTTGCGGGAGGAGGGCCACGGCTTGTTCGACGGAGTCCTCGAACGAGGGCGGGAGCGGCACCGCCAGGCAATCGTAGCGCTTGCCGATCAGCGTCTCGCGCACTTCCTGGGCGAGATCGCCGCTGCCATGCAGGACCGGCAGCAGGTCGATCCTGGGGGAGAGGCTGAGCACACGCGCGTCATCCGGTGTGAAGCGAGCCATTCAACGTCCCGGGTGTAGAGGATCGTCTTCTTCAAAAAAGAAGTCGCCCAGGCCTTTGGGAAGGGAGTGCTCGCCCAGGGCGCGGGTTCTTCGCCGCGACTGTTCTTCCAAGTTGAGCGATTCCTGCCCCAGCACTTTCACGAGGGCTTCCTGCCAGAGCCGGTCGATGGCGGTCGGGTGGGCGGGATTCTGCGCCAGCCGCTTGATCGCATATTGAATCAGGTGCAGCCCGTCCCGGATCGAATATTCGAGATTGAGCTGGTGAGCTTCCTGGAGGAAGCTGACGGCGAGGGTCAAGACTTCGTTCGCGGCGAAGGGCAGGTGGTAGCGCAGGATCGCCAGCTCGTCCTCCCGCGAGGGAAAGCCCAGGCCCAGCGTGGGTTGGAGCCGGGAGAGAATATAGTCGGGTACTTCATAGGTCGAGGCGTCTTCGTTCATCGTCACGCAGCAGCGGAAATGCTCGTGGGCCCGGATGAGAATGCCGGCGATGATCGACTCCACACAGCGCCGGTGATCCAGAAGCGGGGCGAGCGACGCCCAGCTTTTTTCATTCATCCGGTTGCCTTCGTCGAGGACGCAGATGCTGCCCGTCAGCACGGCCGTCACGAGCGGGGACGCATGGTAGGCAATCGTGCCGGATTCCGCGAGGACCGGCGTAATCAGCAGATCTTCCGGCCTTGTGTCGGCGGTGCATTGAAAGACATAGAGATCCTGTTTGCGCTCCTTGGCGCCGGACATGGCCAGGGTCGTCTTGCCGATCCCGGGCGGGCCGGTAATGCGGGGCGAGAGCGGCAGATCGCGGGGATCCACCATCAGCCAGCAGGCCAGCAGCTGCTGCAACGGCTCCCGGCTGCCGATCCATTCTTGCAGAGAGGTCATGGGTTGAGCCAGGTGCAGGGTAATTCCCTGGACAACCATGGTTCTGGCCGGGGCTGTGAATGGGCGGTGATCCGTCATAGGCAAGCCAGTCTCCGTGAGGACGCGAGATCGCTGGGACGGTACCATAGCGATAGGGGAGGGTCAAACCCCCGATGGGGGCCAATTCGCTTTGACTTTCACAGCGTTGGACCGTATTCTAACGAACTCTGGAGACTGGCGATGCGCTTATGTGCATTGTGGTTTTCTGGCGGCCGTCCATCCGGCGGATGCCGGAGGCCGGAAAAGGAGGCGCACGATGAACAGGGAGGGTTTGCGAGTGGACGATCAGAGACCCAGAATGGTGGCCATGGGCCTGGCGGTAGTCTGTACCACGCTGCTCTTGAGCGGGTGTGTCGTACTGGAGGAAAAGTATAACGCCGAAAAAACCAGGAGCTTGAATTTCCAGCGGCTGCTGGCGCAGGAAGAAAAACGCACGGCCGAGCTGGACAGCGAAGTCAAACGGACGAAAAAGGAGCTGGCCGAATTCGAAGCCCGCAACCGCGAACTCTCCGCGCAAGTGCAGTCCGCGCGGGAACAGATGGGGCGCTTGCAGGAAGAAACAGAAGCGATCCGCGAAGCCGCGGTCTTAGAGCGCAAGGCGATGGAAGACATGCGGAAAATGTCTCAACCCTCCGGCAAAGCGAAGAAGGCGGAGGCCGCGGCCTCCGTTCCTCGCGAGGCGGAGCACAGTGTGCAGGAATTGACGAAGGATGGCTCCGGCTTGCCCGATCTGGCAGACACGGCGAAACCCGCATCGAAAGCCGCTCCGGCGGCCGGCTCCATGGTGCATGTGGTGAAACCGGGTGAAACGCTGTTCCGCATCAGCCGCCGGTATGGCGTCGAGATCGAGAAACTCAAGAAGTGGAACAAGCTGCCGGACGATATGATTGAAGTCGGGCAGAAACTGATCGTTGGAAACGAGTAACGCACGAAGCTTCCATGGCGACGCCGACCTATTCGCTCAGTGTGGATGAGTTCCGGAGCTACGCGAAAGAGGGCAACCTCATTCCGTTGTACCGGGAAATTCTGGCCGACCATGAAACGCCGGTCTCCGCCTTCGCGAAGATCGACCATGGCCCGTCCGCCTATTTGCTGGAAAGTGTGCAGGGCGGAGAGAAGTGGGCCCGCTATTCCTTCCTCGGCAGCGGCTCGCCGATCGTGATGGTGGAAGACCGCGGCGATCTCGTCATCAAGAAGGGCACAAGGAGCCGCCGCATCACCTGCAAAGGCGCGCCGCTCGACCGGTTGCGGGAGTTCATGGAAACCTACCGGCCGGTGACGGTGCCGGGGCTGCCGCGCTTTGTCGGCGGGGCGGTGGGCTATCTGGGCTACGACATGGTCAAGACCTTCGAGGATCTGGCCTTCCGGCGGAAGGACAGCCTGAATCTTCCGGAATTTGCCTTTCTGCTGACCGATACGCTGCTGATTTTCGACAACGTGGCCCAGAAAATCAAAGTCGTGGCGAACGCCCATGTGAAATCCGCGTCGGAGCGTGGCATTCGCCAGGCCTATCGCGATGCGACGGCACGGATCGAGCGCATGATCGCCCGGTTGCGGAAACCGTTGCGGCAAAAGCCGCCGAAACGCCGCCGCACGCCGATTACCTTTACGCCCAACATGAGCAAGGCGGACTTCGAAAAAATGGTCAGCCGGACGCAGGAATACATCAAGGCCGGAGATATTTTTCAGTGCGTCTTGTCGCAACGGTGGGAGACGAATCTGCACGCGCCGCCCTTTCAGCTCTATCGGGCGCTGCGGGTCGTGAATCCATCCCCGTACATGTACTATCTTCGCATCGCGGGTGTGGAGCTGGTCGGCTCGTCGCCGGAAATCCTCGTGCGCTGCGAGGACGGCCTCGTGTCGGTTCGTCCCATTGCCGGCACCAGGCGGCGCGGGGCGACGGCTGAGGAAGACGAGCAACTGGAGCGCCGGCTGCTGGCGGATACGAAAGAACGGGCCGAACATATCATGCTCGTGGACCTGGGCCGGAACGATGTCGGGCGCGTGGCGGAAAGCGGCACGGTAAAGGTCGAGTCGCTCATGAACGTCGAGCGCTATTCGCATGTGATGCACATCGTGTCCAACGTCACCGGCCGGCTGGCTCCGTCCAAGTCGGTCTACGATGTGCTGCGGGCCTGTTTCCCGGCGGGGACCGTTTCCGGCGCGCCGAAAATCAGAGCGATGGAGATCATCGAGGAGCTGGAGCCGACGAGGCGCGGGCCCTATGCCGGCGCGGTGGGCTATCTCAGCTTTTCAGGCAATATGGACATGTGCATCAACATCCGGACCGTGGTCGTGTCCAAACGCCGTGCCTTCATTCAAGCCGGGGCGGGCATCGTCGCGGATTCGAATCCCGAGCATGAGTATGAAGAAACCTGCAATAAGGCGCGGGCGATGATGAAAGCCATCGAGCTGGCGGAGCGGGGGCTGGAATAACGAGAGTGAACGGGTTGCCATGCTGTTAATGATCGACAACTACGACTCCTTCACCTACAACCTCGTGCAGTATTTTGGCGAGCTGGGCGAGGATGTGCGGGTGTTCCGGAACGACAAGATTTCGCTCCAGCAGATCGAGGATTTGCATCCAGCTAGGATTGTGATTTCTCCCGGTCCCTGCACGCCCAAGGAAGCGGGCGTCTCCGTGGAGACGATCCGGCAATTCGCCGGGCGGGTCCCGATGCTCGGCGTCTGTCTCGGCCATCAATCGCTGGCGGTGGCGTTCGGCGGCGAAGTGATTCGCGCGCAACGGCTGATGCACGGCAAGACCTCCATGATCTCGCACGACGGGAAAACGATCTATCAAGGGTTGCCGAATCCGTTTGAGGCGACGCGCTACCATTCCCTGCTGGTGAACCCGCTCAATCTTCCCGACTGTCTGGAAGTGTCGGCCAAGACGGCCGAGGGCGAGATCATGGGCATGCGCCACCGGACGCTCGGCGTGGAAGGGGTGCAATTTCATCCGGAATCGATTCTGACGAAGGCCGGCAAAGACCTCCTGAGAAACTTCCTGAAACTCTAGCCCCTGCGGATTGCACGGCTCACATGATCAAAAACGCCCTGGCAAAATTGGCGGACCGCGCGGACCTTTCCGAAAAGGAAACGGAAGAGGTCATGTCGGAAATCATGGAGGGCGCGGCGACGCCAGCTCAGATCGCCGCCTACCTCATGGGCCTCAGGCAGAAAGGCGAAACCGTCGATGAAATTGCCGGCTCGGCCCGCGCGATGCGGGCCCGCGCGACAAAAATCCGTGTCGGCAGTTCGATCGTCGTCGACACCTGCGGCACGGGCGGGGACGGCGCCCATACGTTCAATATTTCGACGACCGCCGCGTTCGTGGCAGCCGGAGCGGGACTCACGGTGGCCAAACACGGCAACCGGTCCATTTCCTCAAAATCGGGCAGCGCGGACGTCCTGAGCGCGCTCGGCGTCAAGATCGATCTGTCTCCGGATCGCGTGGCGGATTGCGTAAATGAGGTCGGGATCGGGTTTCTGTTTGCGCCGCTGTTCCATGGCGCCATGAAGCATTGTGCCGGCCCAAGACAGGAGATGGGAATTCGCACGCTCCTGAACGTGCTGGGGCCGCTGACCAATCCGGCCGGCGCGACGCATCAAGTGCTGGGCGTGTATGACGCGAAGCTGACCGAGGTGCTGGCAAAGGTGCTGTTGCAGCTGGGATCGCAACATTGTTTTGTGCTGCATGGCATGGACGGGCTCGACGAACTCACCCTCTGCGACCGAACGAAGGTGTCGGAAGGCAAAGGCGGCGTGGTCTCGAATTATTTTGTCGCGCCTGAAGAGTTTGCTTTGCCCAGGGTTCCCAAGCGGGAGCTCGTCGGCGGGGGACCGGAAGACAATGCCCGCATTACGCGGGAGATTCTTCAAGGGAAGAAGGGGCCCAAGCGGGACATCGTCGTCCTCAACGCCGCCGCCGCCATCGTGGCAGGGCAGCAGGCGAAAACCTTGAAGGATGGGGTGCGGATCGCGCAACAGTCGATGGATTCTGGCGCGGCGGCGGAGAAGCTCGACCGGCTGGTGGCATTTACACAGAAGGCGGCAGGATGATTCTCGACCGGATTCTGGAGCATAAAAAAGCGGAGTTGCGGCACAAACAGAGCCGCGGCTATCTGGCGGAGTTGAAAGCCGTCATTCGGGATCTGTCGTCGCCGCTGGGATTCGCCGTTACCCTCGACGCGACGAGGACCGCCCAGAGTCCGGCCTTGATCGCGGAAGTGAAAAAGGCTTCGCCGAGCTTGGGCCTGCTCCGGCCGGAGTTCGCCGACCAATTCGATTATCTCGCCATTGCACGGACCTATCACGAGCATGGCGCGTCGGCGCTCTCGGTCCTGACCGATAAGGAATTCTTTCAGGGCGACCTCCGGTATCTTGCCGAGATCAAGAAGGCCGTGCCGATGCCCGCGCTCGATAAGGAATTCATGGTGGGCGATATCCAGTTTTATGAAGCCCGCGCCCACGGCGCCGACGCGGTACTCTTGATCGTGGCGGCATTGGAGAAGCGGCAGCTGATCGACTTCCATGCGCTGGCCACTGAACTCAAGATGGACGTGCTGTTCGAAACCCATCAGGAGCGGGAGCTCGATACGGTGCTGGAATGGGTGCCGTCCGCCAGGATGATCGGGATCAACAACCGCGACTTGAAGACGTTCACCACCGATCTGGGCGTCACGTTCCGGCTCGCCAAGCGGATTCCATCGGACAAGATCATCGTGAGCGAAAGCGGCATTCATACGCGCGAGCATGTCGTGCGGCTCGTGGAAGCGGGCGTCCATGCCATGCTGGTCGGGGAATCCTTGATCAAGGCGGAGAAAACGGCGGAGAAGGTGCGCGATCTTCTCGGGACCCTGAATGCCGCCAAGCAGCCGGCCTAGCCCATCCGGAACAATTGATGATCACGGTAAAAATTTGCGGGATCACGAATGAGGAAGACGCCCTGGTGGCGGTCGAGGCGGGAGCCGATGCGCTGGGCTTCATCATGTACCGGAAGAGTCCCCGGTATGTCGATGCCGCGGCGGCCAAACGGATTATCGCCAGGCTGCCGCCCTTCGTCGTGCCGGTCGGCGTCTTTGTGAACGAAGAGGCGCGCGCGGTCCGTGACCTGGTGGATCATTGTGGATTCGGGCTCGCGCAGTTGCATGGCGATGAGCCGGCCGCGTACTGCCAGGATCTTGGGCGCCCCGCGATGAAAGCAATCCGGCTCAAGGACCGGGGATCTTTTTTAGCGCTGGCGGAATTTCATGGGCGGGCGAATGTCAGAGGGTTCGTCATCGACGCTTTTTCCGATCAGGCCTATGGCGGAACGGGACACACGGTGGATTGGAGCTTGGCGGCCGAGGTGGCTGGGTCGTCGCCGGTGCTATTAGCCGGCGGATTGACCCCGGACAATGTCGCGGACGCGATCCGGGCCGTGCGCCCCTACGGCGTCGATGTCAGCAGCGGGGTGGAAGCGAGCCCGGGGAAAAAGGATCACGCGAAGGTCCGCGCCTTTATCCAAGCCGCGAAGCTTGTGTCCGTCTGATCGTCCCGTCTATACTCGGCGCATCGTTTTCGAAAGGATTGAGTTTGACTATGAGCACAGTGCCAGACAGCCATGGACGGTTCGGGCCTTATGGAGGCCGCTACGTTCCTGAAACGCTCATGCCCGCGCTGCTTGAACTGGAGCAGGAATATGCGACGGCCAGGAAAGACCGGCGTTTCCAACAGGAGCTGGCCTATTACCTGAAGCAATATGTCGGGCGGCCCACGTCGCTATATAAAGCCGAACGGCTTGGAAAGAAACTGGGCGGCGCCACGATCTATCTCAAGCGGGAAGATCTGTGTCACACCGGCGCGCACAAGATCAACAATGCCATCGGCCAGGTGCTGCTGGCGATGCGCATGAAGAAGCCCCGCATCATCGCCGAAACCGGCGCGGGACAGCATGGCGTCGCCACCGCGACCGCCGCCGCCATGTTCGGGCTGCAATGCGAAATTTACATGGGCACCGAAGACATGCAGCGGCAGGCGCTGAATGTGTTTCGCATGCGGCTCCTCGGCGCGAAAGTCACCGGAGTCGATGCCGGCAGCCGCACCTTGAAAGATGCCATCAGCGAGGCGATGCGTGATTGGACGACGAACGTCCGCACGACCCACTATATTTTGGGATCGGTCCTGGGCGCCCATCCTTATCCGATGATGATCCGCGATTTTCAGGGCATCATCGGACGTGAAGCCCGCAAACCGATTCCGGCGGCGGAAGGGAAGATGCCGGACTATCTCGTGGCCTGTGTGGGTGGCGGGAGCAATTCGATCGGGCTCTTCCACGCCTTTCTAAAAGATAAAAAAGTGCAAATGGTTGGAGTCGAGGCAGGGGGCACCGGCATTGAAAGCGGGAAGCATGCGGCCCGTTTCTCCGGCGGAAAGCCTGGCGTGCTCCAGGGCACGATGACCTATTTGCTGCAGGATGAAGACGGGCAGATCAATCTGACCCATTCCGTCTCAGCCGGGCTGGATTATGCCGCCGTCGGGCCGGAGCATGCGCTCTATCACGACATGAAGAGGGTGCAGTACACCTATGCGACGGACGATGAAGCCTTGGCGGCGTTCGATTTGCTGGCGACGGAAGAGGGGATCGTGCCGGCGCTCGAAAGCGCCCATGCCATTGCCCATGTGGTGAAGCTGGCGCCGACCCTGAAAAAATCGAACCTCATCATCGCCAATTTGTCGGGCCGCGGAGACAAGGATGTTCAACAAGTGGCGAGAATGCGCGGAGTAACACTATGACCGGGCGGATTGAAACGACCTTCCAGCGCCTTCAACGGACCGGGGAGAAAGCTCTCATCGCCTATTTGATGGCGGGCGATCCCACATTGGCGGACACGGAACCACTGGTGCTGGAGATCGAGAAGGCCGGGGCGGACATCATCGAATTGGGCGTGCCCTTTTCCGACCCGATTGCCGACGGGCCGGTCATTCAGCTCGCAGCCGAACGGGCGTTGCGCAGCGGCACCACATTGAGAAAGATTCTGCCCCTGGTCAAATCCTTGCGGACCAACACGCAGGTGCCCATCGTCCTCATGGTCTATTACAACTCAATCCATGCAATGGGGATTGAGGCATTCTGTGAGGCGGCCGCGGCGGCCGGCGTTGACGGGTTGATTGTTCCGGACATGCCGCCGGATGAAGCGGGCCCGCTGAAAGGGCGGGCCGCGAAGGCGGGGCTTCGCCTGGTATTTCTCCTGGCGCCCACCAGCACGCCCGATCGGCGCACCTACGTGGCCAAGGAGTCGCAAGGCTTTCTCTACTATGTGTCGCTGACCGGCATTACCGGGGCGCAGATTCAAAACATGACCGAAGTCGGGAAGAATGTGCAGAAGATCAAGAAAGTGACGAAGACGCCGGTCGCGGTCGGATTCGGTGTCTCCACTCCGGAGGACGCCGCGCGGGTATCCGCGATGGCCGACGGGGTCATCGTCGGCAGCGCCATCGTGAAACAAATTGCCGCGCATCAGCAGACTCCCGATATGCCGGCGAAGGTAGGGAAGTTTGTCGGCTCGCTGAAGGCGGCGATGACTCATGGGTAACCCCTTGGTGTGCCAAGAGGTTACTTCATCACGCCGTCGGGGAATTTATGCACTGGCTACTTGAATCCGCGTAACCCTAAACGCCGTCACGGCGTGAGTAATCGGCTCTCGCCGGTAGAATATGAAAAGCAGTACTTTGAGAGGCTTGCTAGTGTCTAGGATTTCCGGGGCGATTCAGGTGACGGTGGGTGGCATGTACTTGACCATCTCGTCCGTGAGTTCCGCTGCCACGTCCTTTAAGTTGGGACGATTGAAGATATAGCTGCTGGATTTTTCATGGCGGGCCTTCCAAATGGTCGCGCCGGTTGTGGCATCGATCAGCCGCAACGTCAATCCAACCCGTCCGACGTTATCGCCCGCTTTCCCGGCATATTCCCAGGCATTGATGCGCAGGACGAGAAACGCTTCCACATTCAACGCTTTCCCGAGCTTGATGGCGGCGTCCCGATCGGACTGGCCGGTCATCTCCAAACGGGAGAAATAGAACACCAGTGTGTCGAACGCTTCTTTCGAGGCCTGAAAAATATCCGTGACTTGCTCGGCATGCACGACCCGCTCGATCCTGCCGGCCTT
>Ga0169931_10012488_pt1 | contig 11766 bp, 11 predicted proteins | sample Kivu_15m_20L_FD_129675 | JGI IMG/M metagenome (GOLD analysis project Ga0169931, IMG submission 129675) | Freshwater microbial communities from Lake Kivu, Western Province, Rwanda to study Microbial Dark Matter (Phase II) - Kivu_15m_20L... | ecosystem: Environmental > Aquatic > Freshwater > Lake... | reverse complement strand
GGTCACATCCACGGCGATCACGCGGTTGTTTGGCGCGTTGTTGTTGGATGAGAAATAGAAGACGGTGCCCTCGTTCAGAATGTAATCGTAACTCGCGTCGAAGGCGTCGAGCACCGGTCTGACCGGCGTGTTCCGGCGCAGATCCTTCACATAGACCCGGTTCTTGTTCTCGGTGCCCTGCCAGACGGAGATCAGCAACCAGTTGCCGTCTTCGGTGGCGGTGGCACCGAACCCCCAGTCCGGCTGGTCCGGACGCGCATACACCAGCACATCCTGGCTCTGGGACGTGCCGAGCTTGTGGAAATACAGCATGTGGTTGCGATTGGCGCCGGTCAGCTTCTCCCCGTCGACCGGTTCGGGATAGCGGCTGTAATAGAAGCCGGACCCGTCGGCCGCCCACGAGGCTCCCGAGAATTTCACCCATTTGATGTGGTCGGGAAGGTCTTCGCCCGTGGCCACATCCCGGACCTTGTATTCGTTCCAGTCCGAGCCGCCGGAGGAGATGCCGTACGCCAGGTAACGGCCGTCTTCGGATGGGGAGGCCATGGTCAACGACACGGTGCCGTCTTCCGAAAACGTGTTCGGATCGATCAGCACCTCCGGCTCGCCATCACCGAGCCGTTTGTACAACACGGATTGGTTCTGCAGGCCATCGTTCCGGAAATAGAACGTCACATCGCCCCGTTTGAAGGGTGTGCCGAACTTCTCGTAATCCCAGAGCTGGGTTAGGCGCGCTTCGATGGCATCACGGCCTTTGAGCGATTTCAGATAGGGGAAGCTGATGGCGTTCTGCGCGTCGACCCAGGCCTTCGTGGCATCCGAATTGGGGTCCTCGAGGCCGCGCCAAGGGTCGGCGACCTTCGTTCCGTGGAAATCATCCACGACATCGGACTTCGCGAAGTCCGGATAGTTGAATTCGGGATACCGCTGGCAGGCGGTGATGGCGAGAAGCATGAGCAGGGAGAATCGCATGGCGGTTATCGGTTAACGGTTTTCATACACAAGGCGGATGGAGATGGCGCCGACCACGGCGAGGATGAACAAGGGGATCACGCCGGCTTCGGGACCGAAGGCGCCGCCGGTCAGCCAGTCGGGGCCGGTCACTCGATGCTGGATGAGGCTTTCCCGGAACGGTATGCCGCTCACCGGAAATCCGAAGATCGCGCCTTGGACGAAATTCCAAGCGAAATGCAGGCCGATGGCGTATCCCAGGCGGCCGGTCCATAGATAGGGCAAACCCAGGATCACGCCTGCCAGAAGAATGCCGACCAGCGAGGCGAAGGTGAAGTTCGGATTGCCGGCATGCAACAATCCGAACAGCAGGGAGCTGGTGAACAAGGCCAAGGCCATGGCTCGGCGTCTGCCGGCCTCCCCTCCGAAGGTGAATCCTTCCACCATGTTGGTCAGATGGTAGCCGCGCGACATCAGCTCCTCGTAATAGCCCACAGCCAGCATCTTCAGGAAATACCCTCCGATGGCCAGGGCGAAGGGCCGTGACCCCGCCCGTTCCCATCCGTAGCCGGTGAAATCGATCCATCCAAGAAACCGGAACAGAATGAAGATCAGGGAGAAGGCCGTGAACGCGGCGGCGACTCCGATACCGAATTCCCGCCACCAGGCGCGGTCGGGGGTGAGCCCGAAGGCGCGGAACGGGCGTTTGTCGAGATAGCGCGCCGCCACCCAGGTGGCCAAGGTGAAACCCACCACCGGATTCAGCTCGCCCAGAAAAGCGGTGAGGCCCGATCGTGGTAGCAGATCCATGAGTTGGCCATAGCCGACAACGAGAGCCAGGATCAGGATGAGGTGGGCGGAGATTCGCCAGAACGCCGGTAATCGTCCTTCCGCGCGGTTGTAAAAGAGGTCGATCGGATGCATGTCGGTATCTTGATGACGAAAGGTAACCGAATCCGATGAATCTGCTTCTGTGCCCGACCGAGAACGAACGCCTGGCCTGTGGTGAGGTCGTTCCATACATCATCTCCGACGACCACCGCGCCCCGGTCGAGCAGCTGGGCACCTGGCAGTTCGCACCACCCAAGCCGTTCCATATGCCGGAATTGAAAGCAGCCGTGATCCGACGGTCCGTCGTGGTCCGTGTGGCGGGCTTTGTCGTGACCCGCACGTCAGCCACGCTGGATCTGCGTTTTTTTTTCCGGCACGTCATGGACGACCACCTGAACCTGGCCGGCTATCTGTTCGAAAACGTGGTGTATCTGCTGACCTGTGAGGCCAACAGCCTCGTACAACCGCTATCGGACCGAATGCCGGTGATCCTGACCCGCGAGGATGCCGCCATGTGGATCAACCCACTGGATCCGGACGTCGAGGCGATGATGCGGATGGTCCGACCGGCCCCGCTCGACCGCCTCAGCACATATCGAATCGGCTCATAGGCGTACGACCATGCCCTCGCGGGCCAGGGTCAGGCGCGTGAAGCGGTGGCGGTGCGGAGCCAGACTCTGCTCACGGCGGATCAACATCTCATCGTTCGAGGTCGGGTCGTGGTGCGTGAGATACAGGTGTCTCACACCCGCGCTTGCGGCCAGATCCACGACATCTTCCCAAGCCGAATGGCCCCAGCCGATTTTCAGAGGATAGGTGTCCCTGTCGTAATTGGAATCGTGGATCAGGACGTCCGCGTCGGCGATGAAGGCGGCCAACTCCTGACGTGATTCAGCCGTGATCTCGTTGTCGGGCGCGAACACGATCACGTGGTCCGCGATCCGGAATTTGTAGATCGCTGTTTCAACTGGATGATTGGCGTGCATGAATTCGACGCTGAACCCGTCATAGCTCGTCATTTCGGTTTCCTGGGTCACGAAATCGATTTCTGCGTTCAACATCTCGACCGTCACCGGGAAATACGTCGGTGTGAATTGAGTGGTCAACACGGTCTTGCAATCCCCCATCTTCTGCCTTGGCATATGGATGGACAAGGAGCCGCCCTCTTGGTAAATCGGCCTGAAAAACGGAAACCCTTGGATATGGTCCCAATGCGCGTGGGTGATGAACACATGGCCTTGCACCGTATCGCCGTGGCGGATCAAGGCATTCCCCAAGGTGCGGATACCCGATCCGCTGTCCAGGATCACATAATCAGGCACACCCCGTATCGAGATCTGCACACAGGACGTGTTTCCGCCGAACATCATGTTTTCGGGATCCGGGCACGGTATCGAACCGCGAACACCCCAGAAACGGATGGAGACGGAGCGCGTCCGGACCGATTCGACCGTTGCCACCAACCGATGCAGATCATCCGGATCCAACACCTCCTGGACGCCCAGTTTCGCGGACAGCATGCGGAGTTCCAACACCGGCCGGTGTGATATCACCACCACTTCCAAGGAAGGCAACGCATCGATGGCCGCACCCGTCACGGCGATGGGATCCGATCCATCGTCGATGAACACGGTCGGCCCCACTCCCGTCGACACCAATTCATACCCCGCCTCCCGTAGGATCCGGGAGACCTGTGCCGATGGAGCCCCGGCAAGTGTGAGCGGGCCTGTCGATGTCATGATTCGTCTTTATAACCGGAACCGATGGCTTTTGTTCCGGAGCAGGGTGCAGAACGTTAGGAGATCTGTTTCCGAAGTTGCTGCAACTCTGCCAACTTCAGCTCCAACCGTGCTTTCGCCGCGTCGATCTTGGATTGGATTTCGTCTCGCAGCACAGTACCGGTTTTGTTCGGTTTGATATAGGTCTGGGCATCCGCGTAATGCAGGATGGTCGCATGGAGTTCGTCGCACTCCTTCTTCAACCGCATCAGATCGGTTCGGGCATCGCCGGGTGTGGTGGCCCGCTCCGTACGGATCGGGGCCGGCCGTTGCCGTTCGCCGCTGCTCCGAACCAAGGCATAGGCGGCGTCCGATGCCGCACGATACTCCTGCCAAACCGCCTCCTTCTGTTTGATCGGTACGAAGCCGATTCCCTGGAACTCGGTTTGCAACTGCTTCAGCTGGTCCGCCAACCCATCCACCGGCGGATTGGTGGCCAAGGCATTGATCCGTGCGATGACATCGCGCTTCCGATTCAGGTTCTCCCGCTGTTCCAACCGGGCGTCTTTGAACTGCTTGCGCCGTTGATGCTGATACGCATCGATCGCGGTTTTGAACCGCGTCCAGATCTTCTTGTTTTTACGACGAGGCACCGGTCCGATCGCGTTCCAATCGCGGAACAAGGCTTCCACCGCATCATGACCATGTGATGTGCCAAGCGAAGACAAGGCCTCCGCCTTCACGCACAACGCTTCCTTGGCCTCGTAATTCTGCTGTTCCGACTCCCGGATCGCATCCAGATTCTGATGCTTCACGTCGTTGAACTGGTCGGATGCGGTCTTGAACCTCTGCCACAGAACCTCCGACTCCTCCCGGAACGTCGGGCCGAGCTCCTTCCACCGCTTGTGAAGGACGTTCATCTCTTTCGCCGCGAAGGCCAGGTCGTCCGTCTTCAACAACTCCTCGGCCTTGTCGCACAGCGAGAGCCGGGCGGCCTTGTTTTTCTCCAATTCGCCGCGAAACGTGCTGTCAAACGCGAGTTTGGCCGATTGGTAGGCTTCTCTGACCGATTTGTATTGATCCCAGACCTCGTCGGCTTTCTCCTTGGCGACTTTCCCCACCCGCCGCCATTGGTCGCTCAAGGATTCCAGTTCGAGGTCTTTCGCCGTCCAGTCGGAGACCGACCCATCCAATGCGACGACCAACTCCTTCATCTTTTCCAGAATGGTGAGCTTCAAGAGCAGATTCTCATCTTCCTTCTGCCTCTGTTTCACAAAATATTCGACCTTGTGCTCGTTGAAAACGGTCAACAAGGCCTCGAAACGCTTGTTCTGATCGTCGACATCCGCCGGAAGCGGTCGGATTTCCTCAAAACGGCGCTGCAAGGTGGTGACTTCAGCAGACTGCGACCAACGCTTGTTGTCCACGATGTCCTGGAGGCGGCGCACCAGGTCTTCCCGACGTGTGAAATTCACGTTCCGACGTTCGTTCACCTGTTCCCAATGGGCCTTGCGCCGTTCCGAGAACTGTCTCTGGGAGTCGAGGATGGCCTGATATCCGGCCGCCTTCACGTCCGGATCCGCTTCCGGACCTTCCGACCACTTGGTCTTGATGAGGTCGAACTCGTCGAAAGCGGATTGCCAGTCGGATGAACCGGCCAGCTCGGCCGCTTTGCGGATCAGGTCTTCGTAATAGGATGCTTGCTCGCTCATGCGTCTGTCTCCAAGGTTGGATCTCAAGTATACCGGTCCGATGATCAGCGGACGGAACGCTCGTAAAAAAACATTTTACGCAAGTTCCCGTGCCCGTGCAACCGTCAAACCGACCGGTAATGGGTCACCAGTTCACGGAAATCCTGTGGCCAGGGCGCCCGGACCTTCACCGCGGAACCATGCTTCGGATGGACCAGCTCCAGTTCGAATGAATGCAGCGCCTGGCGGTCGATGCGCGTCTCGGCGGCTTCGGTCGGCGCATAATGCCGGTCTCCGACGATGGGATGGCCGATGGCGGCGAATTGGACGCGGATCTGGTTCTTCAGGCCGGTGTCCAGGCGGATGCGCATGAGCGAGGTGGTGGCGTGCGTCTCCTCCGTCTCGTAGGTGAGACGGGCGAGGCCGGCTTCGGGGTCGTCGTGCTTGGTCACGATGTTCCGGAAGCCCCGGCTCACCTGTTTCATGGTGTGCACCAGCTCGCCGGACTTCGGCTCCACGTGCCCGCGCACGAGGGCCAGATAGGTGCGCTTGGGCGTGTGCGAGAGGAACTGCTTCACCAGGCGGCGGTGCGCCTCGCTGTGCTTGGCAAAGACCACGGCCCCGGAGGTGTACCGGTCGATGCGGTGCACCGTGATGGCTTTCTCCCCCTTCCGCGCCAGCGACTCGTTCAGAATCTCCAGCAGATTGGGTGCCTGGGTTTTCGGGATGGGGACCGACAGCAGTCCCGCAGGTTTGTTCACGATGATCAGGTCATGATCTTCGTGCAGGATGTCGATCCGCGACGGCTTGCGACGTTTGGAGGAAGGTCGGCCAGTGGGCATGGCCTAAGGTACGGTGGAAAGCCTCACCCCAAACGGTCCAGCTCCCGCAGCGTATCCGCCGCTCCGTCATCGGTCGGAAACTTGGCGATGCACCGGAACATGACCGCCTTCGCCTCGCCCAAGCGGTTCAGATAGGCCAGGGCCACCGCCTGGTTCTGCAGCACATCCGGCGTTTCGCCGCCATGACGGATACTCGCCTCCACGGCCTCCAGCGCACGATCGTAACGCTCCATGCACATCAGGGCGTAATAATGCTCGTTGCGGAGTCCCACATGGTCGGGCCAGTGACGCACCGCCTCGGCATAGGCGTGATCCGCCTTCTCCCACAGCTCCAGATAGGTGCAGACCGATCCCAGCATGAAATGAAGGAAGGCCCGATCGTCGCCCTCCGTGTCCGGTATGAAGCCGACCAGCTTGTCGCCGATGGCTTTCAGATCGAGGCGGGCCGTGGCGCGGTCGGCATCCGACCGGTTCGGATCTTCGCCTTGGATGCGCTCTCCGAGATCGACCACCCGCTCCGACAAGGCCAGCAGCACCGGTTTCAAGGCCGTGTTCATGGCACGTACACGTGAACCGTGCGTACCCACCGTGTGAAGGAATTCGGCATGCCAGTGCCGTCGTCGGCGATCAGAGTGATGTCATAAACCCCCTCCTCGTCGAACCGGTGTAACAGACGGGACCCACGACCCACTTCGATGCCGTTCACAAGCCAGATAAGTGTCAAGGTATCCCCATCCGGGTCTTCCGCTCCAGTGGCATCGAACAGCACCCGGTCGCGGATGGCCGCTTCGGTCGGCACCACCGGATGGACAACCGGAGGCCGGTTCCGACGGACGGGAACAACGACCGGCGCAACCTCGGGCTCCGGATCCGGAATCCGAACAACCGGTCGATGGTTCAGCTGCACCTCCACACTGGTTCGCTGCCGCGACGAGAACGTACCGGAGTTATCGGTCACCTGCAAACCCACACGGTGCCGGTCGCCACGTTCGAAGGTATGGGTCACGGTCGGGCCGCTGGCGGTTCGTCCATCCCCGAAGGTCCACTCGTAGCGGATGATGCGCCCGTCTGCATCCGGATCATGGGAATCGGTTCCGCTCAGCGTCACGGTCATGGTTTCACTCGTGAGGGTTCCGGAGATGACCGGCACGGGCGGGTGGTTCACCCGCACGCGCAGGGAATCCCGACCGATGCCGCCGTCATTATCGGTGACCTCGAGATACACCGTATGCCAGCCGGGTTCGGAGATGCCTTGCTGCACCGTGGCACCCTCGACCCGCACATCGCCCGGAAAGATCCATTCATGTTTGACGATGCGCCCGTCCGGATCGCTGGAACGGGTGCCCACATACGTTGCGGCCGGTTCGGCGACACATGTTTGTCATTTCCGGCGACAGCGACGGGCAGACGGTTGGATCGTGGGCGATGCTCGGCCCGGACGGTTGAATTCAATGTGCGGGCGTTGTCCGTGACGTCCAGAAAGACGGTCAAGGGACCCGAATCCTTCACGACATAGTCCACGGCGGGACCGTCGAAGGTCTCTCCGTTGATGGTCCACGTCCATTCGACGATGGTGCCGTCGGGATCGCTGGATCCGGAGCCGTCGAACCGTACCACCGACCCGAATGAGGCGGTTCCGCTGGAGCGGATGCGCGCAACTGGCGGCCGGTTCACGTGGACGATGGCCGTCGTTTCAGCTGTTGCGCACGGACTTCCGGAATCGTCGGTCACCCGCAAACGCACCATGTAACGGCCTGCGGTATCGTACTGATGGTCCACACGCGCGCCGGTCCCACGGTTCCCATCCCCGAAGTCCCACTCGTATCGGATGATCCGCCCGTCTGGGTCTTCCGAAACCGTGCCGTCGAACGCCATGGAGCGGCCGGGCACCGATGCTCGATCGCCTCCGGCCCACGCGCTTGGCGGCAGGTTGATGCGGACGGAATCCTCCATCACGATCGGCAGGGCTTGCCCGTCGCGAACCCCATCCAATTCAAGGCGGAACGGATGCCAACCGGGCGAATCGAAACGACGCGACATGACACGGCCTCTCTCGGTACGATCCGCGAACACCCAACGGATATCGGTAAGCTCGAATCCCGGAACGGTCTCTCCGGTCAACGAGAACCGTTTCACGACGCACGAGCTGTCGGGATAGTCTGTCCGGAACGAATAGCGCGGCATGAGAACCGGCTCGAAATCACGGATCGGCAGGGGTATGGGGATCGGTTGGCCATCCGGCCGGCGTGCGACCATGCTGAACGTGTGGGCGCGGTCGTGGCCGTTGAATTGAATCCCGATGGATGCGGTGTTCCTGGGCAGCGCCAGGGTTTGGCGGCTCCATGAACCGGAGACTGCCGGTTGCAGGGCGATCGGATCGGAGAAGGGGATTGCGGCTTGCACGGGCGCCGGACCGGTTCCGAAGGTTTCGATCCTCACCGACTCGTGCCCTGTGGTCGGAATCCGAACCTCACCTAGAAAGGAAGGGGTTTCCGGCGTGCGCAAGGTCAATGCGTAGGTGAACATGGACAGCCCGGCCGGCTCGATCTTGTCGTTCGGATCTGTGGACACGACAAAATCGAAATGGTTGGCATCGTCACCCTCCAAACCAACCGCGAGAAGCACGAAACGGCGCATGCCGTCGGCTACGGGAAGGCCTTTGTCGATTGGCAAGGCCGGCAAGGCCCAATAACGGCGGTCGTACCGCGGATTTTGCCCGACCGATTCGTCGAACAGGACATCCGACGCCGGAAAGGTCAACCGCCGATTTCGTGCCGGGTCGGAATCGATGCCATGGGTCCTGCCGGCGCTGCTGCCACCCAACACGACGAAGCGGGTGCGGGTGTTGAAGGCGCCCCGCCGTGAATCGAGATATCCACCGGTTTCGGCATCGAATATCCGGATATGCACCGGTCCGCGCGTGGTGGCGGGAATATCGATGTACACGGCTTGGAGGGAGCTGGGATCACCGAGCGACCGCGGCGCTTCGGAGCCATGCACGGAGAGGAAAAGGCCTCGGGCCTGCTGGGCGCCGACGGGGATGGCGACGGCCGTGAATGCGATGAGGAGGACTGTGAGGCGCATGTGCCGCAGCCGCTCAGGCGCTGAAATCCGTCTCGATCTCGTGGACCTTGCTGAGGATGGATTTCGCGTTCTTGTCGTTCTGCTGCATCACGCGATGTTGCAGATTGGTGACGAGATGGGGCTTGGAGTCGTCGAACGCTTGCAGTTTGGCCGGTTCCTTCCCATTGGTTCGAACCACGCAGAAGATGTCGTCGGCGCGGACAACGCTGTACAATCCGTCTTTGTTGAAGGCATGCGCCCGCAATTCCTCGTACTGGCGGAAGAGATCCGGAAACTGGTCGGTCGTCTCGGCGGTGCCGAGAATGTCGACATCCTGGGGCCCGGCCGCGCTCAACGGCACACGGCACAGATAGAAGAATTTCTCCGTGTAGATCATGGTGTCTGAAATATACGCAAACAGCGGTATCTTGGGGGCTTAATAGACACCGCATATTTTGGTATTCGACTTCGACTCCCTCAGCCCTGAAATCAAAATGGGGCTTGCCGACCGGCAATTCACGACGCCGACGGCCATTCAAAAAGACGCCATTCCCGTCGTACTCTCCGGTCGAGACGTGCTCGCTTCCGCGCAGACCGGTACCGGCAAGACGGCCGCCTTCGCCATACCGATCCTCGAGATGCTGATGCGCGACCGGAAGTCCGGTGTGCAGGCGCTGATCTTGGCGCCGACGCGCGAGTTGGCCCAACAGATCGACGAGCAACTTTGGACACTCGGGTATCATACCGGCATCACCAGCGCCTGCGTGTACGGGGGTGGAGACTGGTCGGCCCAACAGAACGCGGTCGCGGCCGGAGTGAACATCCTGGTCGCCACTCCCGGTAGGCTGATCGACCTGATCCGTGTGCTCAATGTGGATTTTACCGGTTTGAAATTCCTGGTGCTCGACGAGGCCGACCGCATGCTGGATATGGGCTTCATACCGGACGTGCGCCTGATCGTATCCAAACTGCCGAAAGACCGGCAGACACTCATGTTTTCCGCGACGATTTCCGATAAGATCGACTCGTTGACGCGCGAGCTCACGCGCGACCCGATCCGGATCAATGTATCGACGTTCACGACCGCCAAGGGCGTGACCCAGCAAGCCTACCGCGTATCGGAAGATGCCAAACTGGACCTGGTTCTGGATCTGTTCGGAAAGTTGGACTGGCAATCGGGCATCATTTTCACGTCGACCAAGCGTGGAGCGGCATCGTTGGCCCGCGCGCTTGCGAAAAAGGGTGTGAAGGTCGGTTCGATGCATGGAGACATGGAGCAGGCGGAGCGGGAAGCCACCTTGGCGGAGTTCCGTGCCGCCAAGATCAACACGATCGTGGCGACGGATGTGATGGCCCGTGGCATCGACATCACAGCGGTATCGCATGTCTTGAATTTCAATGTGCCGCGTGATCTGGACGATTACATCCATCGCATCGGGCGAACGGCCCGTGCCGAGATGACCGGCACCGCCATCACCTTGGTCTCGCCGCAAGACGAGCGCGCCTTCCGGACCATCCTTCACCATGTGGGTAAGAAGATGGAGTTTCCGTTGGGCGTGGAGGCGAAAGCCGCACCCTCGGAGGGTTCTGCAGACAGCGAGGCCGCACCCAGGAGCGGCGACAGGCGCCGTGGGGGCCGCAACAAGCGCCGCCAAGGCCGGTCCGACCGCAAACCGGAAGCGGCCGAACGCCCGAAAGAACCCGCCACCGCGGGTCAGCCACGGCGCGATGACCATCGGAACAACCGGCGCCGTCCGGACCGGAAACCGGACGCGCAAGCCGAACGCATCCGCAATGTGATGACGGTCGACCGCCAGGCCGCCAAACCGGCTGCGGATAAGCCCGCCACCACGCATCCGGGTATTCTGGGCCGTCTGAAATCCCTTTTCGGCAAGAAGCCCTGAGGGGACGACACACCCCCTATTTTCGAATCCCCGATTTGAGAACGCGGGTGAGGTCTTTGGCAAGGGTTCGGACCTCCTTTTTCGGAATCCCGAACATGGGTTGCTCCGAAGGCGTGTCGAGCGAAATCCCGAACCGATACTCCAACAACTCGACGGAACTGCTTTGCAAGCGCGCCAGAAGCCATGCCAGCGTCCGGGTATGGATGCGTTCACGGATTTTTCCACGGGCCTTTTCCTTCTCCAGCACATAGATCAAGGCGTTGGACTGGGTCTCGATCCATTCGCGGCGGAGGTTTCCGAAATCGGGATGCCGTTCCTCCGCCGCCGCTTGCGCCAGGAAACGGGCGTGCAAGGGGTTCTCCAATTCGAAAAGGAAGTCGGCTTCAAACAGGGCGCCGACCAGGCTCCAGAATGTCAGTCCATCCTGATCCAGCGCATCCTGCAAATATTCCATGCGCCGACCATGGGCGAGCTGCATGAGGTGGCTGTAGAGATCCTTCTTGGAGTCGAAGTATTGGTACAGACTGCCCTTCGGGATGCCGGCCTTGCGCAGCATGTTGTTCAAGGACGCCGCCTCGTAGCCTGTTGCGGCGAACTCCTCGTACGCGGCATGCAACAAGGAGGCGCGGCGGCCCGGGTCGATGCGTCGGAAGGTTTCGGTGGCCATGGCGTGTCACATCCTTTCCGGGGCGGTGATTCCCAATATGGTCAATCCGTTGTTCAAGACGCGGGCCACGGCATGCAGCAGCGCGGTGCGGGCGCCGGC
>Ga0169931_10012487_pt1 | contig 11767 bp, 9 predicted proteins | sample Kivu_15m_20L_FD_129675 | JGI IMG/M metagenome (GOLD analysis project Ga0169931, IMG submission 129675) | Freshwater microbial communities from Lake Kivu, Western Province, Rwanda to study Microbial Dark Matter (Phase II) - Kivu_15m_20L... | ecosystem: Environmental > Aquatic > Freshwater > Lake ... | reverse complement strand
GGAGAGTACAGTGATAGAGTGACACGGCAAACGACACTACGTAGTACATACAGTACTGTATGTTGTACAATACGTGTTACAACTTACAACACGTCAGACAAGGAATAAAACGCGTGATTTACTTGAAATAATCATGTACTGTGTACACACAGTAGGTAGGATACTATAGTTGCAACGGTACATAGGACCTCTACATAGAGGTCAAGCGTATCTCACCAGGAGACACGGGGATATTTTTCCCTATGGCAACAACAACATTCTCCTTGAGGCAGTGATCCAACAAAATATCGATCTCATCTAGGAGGACAGTATCACAAACAAATGTTTTTTGGAAAAGGCAAAGAAACGGTAGCTTCGGTTGTGACTGCAGCGTCCACACCCATCACAACGACGACGACGACGACGACGACACAACCTCCGAATCCAGATATCCATGATTGGATGATTACTAATCCTATTGCTGAATTCTTACTTATGAATACACTTGGTATTCAATTTCTATGTCTCTTTGCATATGCTATGGTTCATGGTATGTAGTTATTGACGTAGTATGAATGCATATATGCAAGCAAAGTATTAGACGAACACAAACAACCATTTCCTTCCTTTGCTTTTACATTTTTGGATGCATAGGTAGTAAAGTTTTTGCTAATGCAGGAGATTCAGCATCCATTTCATATAAATTTGTGTCACTCATCTTTTCTTGTAGCGGTGGAGGGATTATAGTTCCAATACTGATCAATGGACTACCAGCACCACTATCCAATGATATGCTAATCATTGCTAACATTTTGGCATTTTGGATACATCATAATGTACCCATGATTAGAGAAATTATGAGCCTTTCAGGGATACTTAAGGTACGTCAAGGCCATGATAAATCTTTAACAAGTTAAGGTATGAATTTGTTTATGCAGCCATATTTCTTACACTATGTACCTTTTTGTTCACTTGTTCCTCTCTTATCGGAATACAATTAATCAAAAGACGGGTTTTATTATCTTGTATGAGACAACTCGTGCAGCATCCGTAGCAAAATTCACATATTTAGCTGGTGATAAGATTTCACCATCGTTGTTTTCCTTCCCCCTTATGGGCCCTATCATATGTGGTACTCTCGGAGGTTGCGCGGGGGCCTTCCTACCCTTCAACAAAGGGCTGGAACCCATAAAAAATGGATTACTTCCACCGATGACCACAGCTTTGATAGCAGCTGCATCTTTCCATTTATTCATGAATTCCAACTATCGTCAGGATGTGATGCATGCTAAAGAGAAGGCTCAAATTCATATTGCCCTTTTCTTTATAACCACGGGACTTATTGCTTCCTTCAAGGAAACGAAAAAGGTTTCTTCTGTATCTAACGTAAAGAAAGAGAACTAAGATTTCTTGGCTCCAAATTTTTATTTATTATTAAGCAGTACCGGAGGTAATACATTCATTTTTTCATACAAATACAGCATGTATTTACATATTTGTTTTCTTCAGTTTAAAAGCAAGTTTTTCTACCTTGATTCTCCTTTCATTAGATCTCTCTTCCTTTTGACTCGCAAGCCATTGCCTTTCCATCTCATTCATACGTTCTTTGGCCTCTTTTTCTAGCTGTGCAATAGTCTCCTTTTGGTTTAGAATCGTAGCCTTAGCTTTGGCTTCTTGTTCGGTTTGATATCTTATCCTATTCCGTAACTGAGACAAAAAAGAATAAGACTTTGATGATTGTGTGCACTTAAATAAGATTACATATGCTTGGTCTTATCATACCAGACTATTCTCAATACACTGTAAATCCACGTAATTCCAATTGTTGTAACCTACGTCCAAGGATATGAGCGAGTGGTTGCGTTCGAGAGTCTCTGAGAATAGATTTCCAATATCGATTCCAGTTTGACATCGAAAGAGGCTAAGGCGACGTAAGGTTTGGTTACTTTTCAACATGGTTGTGAAGTTACGAAAAGAAAACGCATTCGGCAGACATAGAGGATTCGAATCGAGTATCAAACATTCGAGCACACGATTTTCAGACAACGAGTCCGCAAATACTTCACAACTCATCGATCCGATTGAATTCTCACTTATATCTAGTCGAAGAAGAGTCTTATTGTTCTTCAGGGATCTTGCTATGAAGCTTCCGTCAATATCAGTTAAAGACATGTTGCTTAAATCGAGAGAAATAAGTTTATCCGTTGTCTGTTTCCATAGCAACCTTGCCAATGTCTTCACTGTGATATGATTTACTTCAATTCGGCAATTAGCTGGCCCGTTTTGATTGAAGATCAGGTTCAACCAGGATGCAAACTTGATATCGTTTGAAATGGCTGTTATCTCATCCCTTCTTTCCGAGGCAATGAGTAATTGTCTCTTTTTCAGTAGGTTATCATGCGCTTCTCGCTCACGAGCGGTTCTTTTATCTTGTTCTTGTCTCTGAATGTAATCATCATATTCTTGATCTAAACAAGCCTGTAGAATCCTAGCATCTTCATCAAAGAAACCGCGACTTTGAAATCCTCTTTTCTCCAATTCTTGAGTCAAATCCTTCAAGGACAACGAGCTGGCCTTAACTTTTCGCAGTGTAAATTCATGGTCATCTCTCAGAATCGTCTCATCCTCAATGTTGATGTTATGATTTATACTCTCATTATTCGGTAAGACGAGCAAGGCCTCGAATATCCGAAACAAATCTTCGTCATCGTCGCTAGTAAAATAATTATGATTCTCATCACTCATGATATTGAAACTCTGTCGCAAAGTATGAGAATTTTACAGTACGGTAGACGTAGAAATATTTAGTTTAGTCTATCTAGGCTCTAACGGAGACGTTAGGTCTTTTGTATTGTAAAAGTGCCAACATACTTAGCTAGACGTAAACTAAAAAAAAGATTGCGCGCAATCTTTGCAAATATGAATCCATTGTCATTACAGTATTATACGCTTCAAGTCTCTTACCATTCTATCTGAATTCATGTGCAAGTGACCTGAGTAATGATATAACATTGGAAGGCTCAGCTTCTATGATTTTAAATATTTATATGAGAGTCTCGGAAACATCGATTAAAACAAGACATTAATGTTGCTGCTGCAACTTTTGACGATAACCGGGTTAATCATAGTAGCCACATCGGAAAGCAACTTATCCTACTATATTTGTCCTGCAGTGAATCAGACCATCGAAGTTCCATCTTCTCAAACCATTCGAATAATTAGAGCATCGTTTGGCTTTCTTTGTACACTTTCAAGGATAACGACAGGATCAGGACTTGCTCCAGTTGCTAGATCATACGATGGAAATGATTGGGAGCGGGTCGCCGGTCCCTATAGGACACTACCGATCAACTGCTCGCAAGCTTATTGCGATATTCTTATCCCCGCAGCAGACACATCTGTCGATCGATTCGTCCTCGTATCATTTGATCGCTTCCTCCCATCAGTAGATATTGTTGCGCGATTTCTAGAGCAAACTACATTCGGTACAACGAGAGCAGACATTGAAACGATTCGGTTGCAATCGAATAACTTTACAAATCTACCACGTGCTTTTGCTGATTGGGTTAGCAATCAGATGAACAACATCAATATGACATCTCATCGTGAGTTTTGGCGATCACGCATGGCGGCAAGAAATGCATATAAAGGGCGAGAGGGAGCTCCAACTCATCCATGTCAACCAAATAGTCAATGGAGACGTGCATCATTCACAGATAAAGATAGCTTTCAAGTAATCCAAACCAAGAGTACACTAGGAAGGTTTCCTATCTATGTGAATGGACATCTTCGCACTGTAGTTGACGCGAACTTCTTCCAGTTTTATGGAACATCCTTCAATATCGAGTCGGCTATGAACTTTACACTTTGTCAAGGTATTGAAGACTTTGTAGGTGGGCGTTTGTCTTTAAAAATAGGTCAACAAACAAACTGCGTTAGATTGAAAAATGGAAACCCCCCGATAAATTTTACATTGACAGATCCTCAGCCACGTTTCCTCATCACTCTTCCTGATATTACTTTTGGAAATGTAATCGTCTCTCGATCCATTACCAACTCGATACCTGAGAATATTTATATATCTAGCATCTTATCATCTGAATCATGTAAAACGATTCCATTAATGATATGCTGTAACGGACAAGGTTCGGTATTCGGTTTAATGTCAACGGGACAATATATGATTTTTGATCCCCGCCTTGTATTTCGAAACAATAATATTGATTCGCCTTTATTTGATGGTGGAGCAAGCACAGTTTTAGCTACTGATAGCAGCGTTCAATGTGCAAACGCTCCAAGGACATTCGTGAACGAAAAAAAATGCTCAATGAGCACTGCAACAACCGCTTGCAGCTCATCGACAATTCCGGACGTTTCTATATCATTGAGTACTTCTACTGTAACCTCCTTTTTTAATGCCACGCTTAAACAACTGTATATATACATCATTGATGGACTTAGAATTGAGGACGACTTATCTGTGTCACCACCATGCCAATCAGGAAAAGTTTCTAGATGGAGACGGCAGCCAACTGGATCATGTAGTACGAACGTTCAGATGGATACAGCAGCCTTATTCCAACAACTAATGTCTCAATCAAGTGATAAAAATCCAAGTGTCCGTGACATTTACCTTCCTTCTAATTCTTCCTGTAATACACTTGACAGTACAAGAAAGTATTTGATCATCAAAGTTCGATCTGAATGTTGGGTTACCACACATCCTGATAATTTGAATGTTTATGATTTCACGTATTGGACACTTGACGGAACCCATCCTGGTAATATAGTAGGCATGATGAATCCTATCACTAAAGCTGCACTCGGAGGATTATCGACATTGTTCTTTCCGCAGAATCATGCGATGGAAAGATGGCAAATCAATAAAAATATTTTCCCATTTATTGGACGTTTAAACGATACAATCAATTTCAACGACCTCCCTGATTACTTAAGACAAAATTATATAGCTCTTAGCTTTGGTTTGGCCGACGATTCTGTAAATGCTGGTTTAATAGTTTGTGGAAGTCCGGGAGAAATCGGGAACAAGGCGGAATCTTTGGCCTCTTTTGATATAACGAGATCGCCTGCACAAGATACTACGATGGGCTTCGATTTTGTTCAACAGCGCAAAACTGTTTGGACGACGATAGCTATTCAGTCTCCGGATCAACTTCGACAAAGAATGGCTTGGTAAGTCAAGTTATCTTTCTGGGAATAGGTTGCGGAATTTCGTTAATGGTCTTTGAGTCACCTTTACCCCTTTATTCGCAGGGCGCTATCACAGCTTTTTGCAATTAGCCCATTCAGTGATCCTAACACAGAAATCTATTTATACTACTATGATATATTTGTTAGAAACGCCTTTGGTAACTACAGGGACATTTTGAGGGAAGTAGGTGCGTTCAAATCAGTAAGGTCTCTTTTAATCACCTTAAAATTCAACTGATTATGTATTCGGACATCCTATTTTACAGCGTATTCCCCCTTAATGGCAAAGATGCTTACATATTTAGGGTCTAAATCTCAAGCTCATACGTTGTCCACTTTTCATGTGTTGCAATTCGCCGACGAGAACTTTGCGAGAGAAGTAATGCAGCTATTTACGATTGGTCTCGTTCAATTAAACACTGATGGCACACCCGCTGTTGATGACGCAGGTAATTTCATCCGAACTTACACAAATGATGATATCATGGAATACAGCCGTGTATGGACTGGTTTTATAAGACAGCAAGCACGTGGAAACTACGAAGAACGACTTGGGCTTACTAATAATTTAGACCCGATGACAATACATATTCCTTTCCGCGATCTATTCCCGAAACTAGGACTGAACAATCAATATGTCGGTGACAAGTATATGCTTTGCTCCGATTTACCTCCGAGGTCTTTTCTGCGTGCAGGTGAGATAGGATATTATTTCTATGAGAAAATCAAGAGGGATGTACATCATTCACCGTTTCATTTTGCGTCAGGTGCGACATATCGACTTCTAGGTAGCTCATATATACCAGAATCGTCAACGCTGAAAGTGGTAAATCGAGGATCTACATACTTGAAAGTTTTCGAACTGAATCAGACATCAGCACTATTTCGCAAACTTTGCGGAAAGGGTAATTGCACTACTGCGCTCTCCGTAACGCTAGACCGATCCTTACCCTGTTTTGGGAACGAATGTTTTATTGATATGATTCAAGTTGTCAAATTGACCGGAAAACTGTATTATGAATACGTTCGTCCTGCATGTATTAACTTTCCATTTTATAATTCAGGGTCATTGACAGTGAATTTACAAACTGGTTTATTGCAGTGTGCGGATAGTCGGATGGCAGGAGCAGTCGAAGCTTGCTGCTCCCCTACTAGTGCCCTGTACAATTCATGCATGTTTTCAGGAGAGAGGGTACTTCACTCGACGGCAAAAGCGCGTTGTAATGCTAGAAGTATGAACCTTTGTAGCGATTTGCCAACTTCCTTCTCTCGTGGAAACTGTTGGAACTATAACGGCAATTATTGGCTTAATAAAACCTGTAGTGTGAGCATTTTGGTCTTACCGGATGGGAAAATAGCCATAGAATCCAATAGTACGAGTGATTATCCCCAGGAAATGAACACATTCTTTAGGGTCTTATGGATTAATGGAAGCTATCCTAGTCTCAAGGAGAACTCGTGCGGAGCAGGTCTTTGCAGCATCGTTGGCCAATTTTGTCGTTGTAATACGTTCGTCGTCGATAAAGCCGTCTTCACCTCAATCCCTACTCGAGTTGATGTTTTGTCGCTATTAAATGTAGGTGGGGTCCCTCCGACGATTTTTGATAATGGCACATACACCTTAGAAACCACTACGCAAGATGGCCTGTGGGTATATCAAGCTTCTAGAACCATTGATAATACCACGATTTTCAAGGTTCAAGATGACTTTGGGAAGCCTCTGTTCTTGCGCAACCTACAATCGATCGTTTATGTTCGAACGAACAATGGTTTTTTCGCTTCTTCTATGATTTATGGGTTCCGCAATCCTCCTGCGTTTTATGATGCTGTAGCGAATATAGGAGATGCTATGTATGAAACGGAGGCGGCTCTAGATCACTATATTTACCACAAAAACACAGCTCCTTTCATCGCGATGAAATTGATACAAAAATTTGGGGTGTCAAATCCCTCTCCAAGGTTTATCAATGCTGTATCTACAGCTTTCCAGACTGGATCCTTCAGATTTAGTGATAGCTCTAGCTCATCTACCGATTTTGGTACTGGAATATACGGTGATCTTGGTGCTACTATGGCTGCAATCATTCTCGATAGAGAAAGTAGAAGCGTGGTTCTAGATAATGATTCCAGTTACGGATCCTTACGAGAGCCACTGATTAAGGTTATAGCATTGATGAGATCACTCGAATTCAAATCATCCTTTGATTCACCCCTAATAGTTCTTAAAGACCTACAGGCCAAAATTGGGCAGATGGCGCATGATATTCCGTCCGTCTTCTCTTTCTTTTTACCGCAGTATTCACCACCAAGCCTTGTACAGGCATCTCTTTCTTCACCGGAAGCCATGCTTCTAACACATAATATTGGGTTGATGAACGGAATACTTTCTTTAGTGAAATATGGGTACGTTTAGATCACCGCCGATTTACCGTCTCAAACCTTTGCAAGAAAATGTAATCACAGTTTACTTTAGTTTGACTAATTGTTTTAATGGTTTTGGTGTCGCAAAGAATATATTATGTCGCCCGGATTTGGTCTTTGCCAAGGAAAGAAGTGCAGGATGGTTGAGTTACAATTCTAGTAATCCAACGCTTGCTATAGATGAGCTGGCAACACTTCTTACTAGTGGGCGCATGTCTTCACAAAAACGCAACTTGATTACGGCGAATTGCAATTTTTCAAAAAGTGATTGTTTACTCAAAGCTGAGCAATTAATTCTATCGTCACCGGAATTTCACTCCACAGGGCTTGTGAGGTCAAATGGTGTAGAGAGAGAAACAAAGTCAACTCTAGGGACGTGCAAACCGTATAAGGCTATAGTGCATATATTGCTCAAAGGTGGTTGTGACAGCTACAATATGCTAGTCCCACTTTCACAATGTCAAGGCGCTGGGATAGGTAAGCTTGATACGATTTCATTTGCAAATTAACATTGATTTGCGTAAATCGCTACATCATTATAACTGCTATTTTTTGCTACATATTTCCATTAGACCTATATTCACAGTATCAAACTATTCGTGGATCTATTGCACTAGCAAATGAATCTCTTCTGCCTATTAAAGTAGATGGTAGTACACAGCCTTGTTCCGTGTTCGGTTTGCATCCAAGTCTTTTGTCATTGCAAAAATTATTCGACGAAGGTTCGGCATTATTTTTTGCCAACGTTGGTGTCCTGAATCGCCCCGTGACGAAAACGAATTATTTACAGCAGACATCAACAATCCTCTTTGCTCATGACGCTATGCAAGCCGAGATCGGAAGACTAGATCCTCTTCAAACTTCGTCAGGTACTGGATTCCTCGGTAGAATCGTTGATTATTTAAACAACAACGATTACAACTTAAATGCTTTTACTATCGATTCCCCTTTGAGTAACATGGCAGGTAAAAATGCTGTTACAACAAAGTACCCAGTTGATAGCTCTATTGGGTTCTCGTTATTGAATCCTTCTGGGGAATCTGATGCTCTGATTAATCAGACGAAAAAACTGAATGATGAGACCTCAGTTTTCAGCAACGTATTTGCTGAATTATGGTCGTCCTCGTTCCAAAATTCCATCGATTCCAGCAACAACTTATTTTGGGCGCAAAAGAAAGGAAATGTGTCAACTCCATTTCCTTCAACTGGTGTTGGCAAGCAACTGAAACTCGTGGCAGAGATGATCAACTCTAATGATTGTCGACAAAGTGATCGAGATGTCTTTTATATCGAAGTGCCAGGTAAATCCAGACCCTGATAATCTTTTGAACAGAAAGGTTTGATAAATAATTTATATTGATTATTGCAACTGTCCTTCCAGGTTATGATCATCATTACAGCGCCTTAAGTTTACTCCAATCGCGTTTTCAGGAGTTGAATGACGGGATCACTGCATTTGTTGCAGAGATGAAATTGCGAAATAAGTGGAATGATATCGTATTAGTGTCAACGTCAGACTTCGGTCGTACATTGATAGGAAATAGTAATGAAGGTATTGACTTTTTTCTAGCCTGCGCTGATTATGTCGTCTGTCGACTTAGAAGTTCATTTTAAATCTTACTCTTAGGCACTGATCACGCGTGGGCTGGAAATTCCTTTATGCTCGGTGGAAGCCTACGAGGAGGAAGAATCCTTGGCCAGTACCCTACAGATCTCTCTGATGAAAGCCCTCTAAATATAGGGCGAGGTCGATTGTTGCCAACTTTACCATGGGAAGCAGTGTGGAATGCTGTGGCGCAATGGATGGATGTAAATGAGGACTCTGCACTTGACAAAATTTTTCCAAATCGAAGAATATTTTCCTCCTCACTGTTCCGTAAATCAGATATTTTCAACGAGGCGCACCCGAATTATTCCGCTTGTAGTAGGCGCCTTACTAACTCATGGACTTGTGAAAAACTAGCTTCGTCGGTAAGCTCCCCTTCAATATTAATCGGGAATTCTCCTTCAAATTCACCAGGACAGGCACCTTCTGATATAGGAAAGTCGCCATCCGGTTCTCAGGGAAAGCCCACGTCTGGAGATCCCTCCCATCCATCTTTGATGAACCAAGGAATCAAAAGTGTCACGAGCTGGCTCGTTCCAATACTACTGTTAGTACTTTGCTTAATAACTGCAGCTGGTTACTACAGACGTCAGCTCAGAACATATATTCGCTCAAAATTGCGCTTCATACACTCGAATTCAGAGCCCAAAGTTATATTTATGAATGCAATCGATCCCTGTAACGTGGAAGTTGAAACAGTTCAAACAATTTATATGTTTGAAAAGCGGCCGGATTATTGGTCCGGTTATTCATGATTCACAATAGACTAAAATATTAACTTAATTACACTGTACTAATTAACAACTTCTACTAAGCTGACATCGATTTGTAAGTCATTCCACCGCCATGTTCTTTTGTCCATTGCTGATTATCAAATAAATCTCCACTCCAAGCCCGTTGAAAAACTGCTTCATGATCAAATTTGTCGGGGTGATCGATTCGGTCTTCAATATCTTTGCGGAAGTGTCGAATCAGACCTTGGACAGGCCACGCTGCAGCATCACCTAAAGCACATATTGTATGACCCTCAATTTGGCGAGATATTTCCTCGAGCATAGGAATTTCCCTTTTATCAGCATCACCTTTTTCCATACGAATCAGAATATCCTCTAACCAAGATGTTCCTTCACGACAGGGTGTACACTGCCCACACGATTCGTGTTTATAAAAGTGGGCAAGACGGCGGATGGCGCCGATCATATCCACTGTATTATCAAACATGGTAACAGCGGCCGTTCCCAGTCCTGAACCCTTTGATCTCAAATCGTCAAAGTCCATCAAGGCTACATCACATTGTGCTTTATTTAAAACTGGGACAGATGATCCACCAGGTATACATGCACGGAGAGAGTCCCATCCATTGCGCATACCTCCACAATGCTTCTCAATCAATTCTTGTAAAGGAATGGACATAGCTTCTTCAACTACCATAGGATTCTTCACGTGCCCGGATATAGCAAAAAGTTTTGTTCCACGATTATTTTCACGCCCAAACGATGCAAACCATTTTGCACCTCTTCGTAGAATGGTAGGAGATACCGCCACAGTCTCTACATTTGTCACAGTAGTTGGACAACCGAATAAACCAACACCAGCAGGAAACGGTGGCTTCAATCGGGGCTTTCCTTGGCGTCCCTCGAGACTCTCGATAAGTGCCGTTTCCTCGCCACATATGTACGCGCCAGCACCGCGGTGAAGGTAAATATCAAAATCATATCCAGAACCACATGCATTCTTTCCAATCAAACCAGCTGCGTAAGCCTCATGAATCGCCTCATCCATAACAACGGCTTCATTGAAATATTCACCACGGATGTAAATGTAGGCTGCGCGAGCTCTCATGGCATATCCAGCAATTAAGCAACCCTCGACGAGCTTATGGGGATCCTTACGCATGATTTCACGATCCTTACAAGTACCCGGTTCAGATTCATCGGCATTTACTACAAGAAACGAAGGACGACCATCACTCTCCTTGGGCATAAACGACCATTTTAATCCAGATGGGAATCCAGCTCCACCCCGTCCACGTAGCCCCGAGTCTTTAATTTCCTGAATAATCCAATCTGGACCCATCCACATCATTTCCTTAGTCAAATGATAATCTCCGCGCTTGAGAGCATCCTTCAAACGCCAATCTTGCTCACCATAAAGATTGGTAAAGATTCGATCTTGATCAGTTAATCCACCGTAGGTCCTAAATATTTGATTTAGTGATATGAAAACATAAAACTCTAACTCTGCGTCTTCTTAACATGTAGACTTACCCTGAACCAGCTAAAAGGTCTGCCCGTGATGTCATAGATCGGCTTGTGTAGGCAGGCCATCTTAGTGCCTGGGATCTTAAATACTTCGATAGAGAAGATATCATATCTCTGGGAATGGAAGTCAGAGAGGTCAACACGGAATTCATGTAGAAAGGAGAGTTGACTGTTGACTCTAGCTGTATCATGAATCCTGCTGACTGCGATGCACGTCGAAACTCACGCAGGAATACTACAGTACAGTACTATAGGTCGGTACGAGTCACGAGTAAAAACAAGCAGGAAT
>Ga0169931_10012486_pt1 | contig 11767 bp, 9 predicted proteins | sample Kivu_15m_20L_FD_129675 | JGI IMG/M metagenome (GOLD analysis project Ga0169931, IMG submission 129675) | Freshwater microbial communities from Lake Kivu, Western Province, Rwanda to study Microbial Dark Matter (Phase II) - Kivu_15m_20L... | ecosystem: Environmental > Aquatic > Freshwater > Lake ... | reverse complement strand
TGCAGCGCGGCGACCGCGTGCTCGAGGTCGGCACCGGCTCGGGCTTCATGGCCGCGCTGCTGGCGGGCCAGGCCGGGCAGGTGATCACGCTCGAGATCGACGCCACGCTCGCCCGCCAGGCCGAGGAGAAGCTCTGCCACGCCGGCATCACCAACGCGCGCGTCGTCCACGCCGACGGCCACGACGGCCTGGCCGCCCAGGGCCCCTACGACGCCATCGTGCTCTCGGGCTCGGTGGCGGCGGTACCCCCGGCGCTGCTGCAACAGTTGAAGCCCGGCGGCCGCCTTGTGGCGGTGGTCGGCGAGCTGCCCATCATGCGCGCCCGGCTGCACACCCGCGGCGCGGGCGCATCATGGTCCCACGTCGACCTGTTCGACACCGTCGCGCCCCGGCTGCTGAACTTCGGCGAGCCGAGCCGCTTCCGCTTCTAATGCCTTTGGGCGGAGAATCCTCCCCCCGGCCCCAGCGAGGAACCCGCCGCATGCAGCGTCCCCACCCCCTGCCCCGCCCCGCGGGCCTGACCGGCCTGGCCCTGGGCCTGAGCTTGGCGCTCGGCAGCGTCGGCGCTCACGCGCAGAGCCTGCTCGAGCTGTACGAGGCCGCGAAGAACTACGACGCCACGGTGCTGGCCGCGCGCGCGCAGGCGCGCTCGGCCGAGTTCCGCGCCGCGCAGAGCGACGCCCTGCTGCGGCCCTCCGTCACGGCCACCGGCCGCGGCGACATGACCAACCGCGAGCGGTCCATCGGCGTGGACGGCACCGACAACAACCTGAACGCGCGCGCCGACGCGCGCTTCCCGCTGTTCAACCGCGGCAACGCCGCCACGCTGCAGCAGGCGCGCAAGACGCTGGAATCGGCCCAGGCCGACCTGAGCGCCGCCGAGCAGGACCTGATGGTGCGCCTGAGCCAGGCCTACTTCGACGTGCTGGCCTCGCAGGACGCGCTGGCCACCACGCGCGCCAGCAAGACCGCCATCACCGAGCAGCTCGCCTCGGCGCGGCGCAACTTCGAGGTGGGCACCGCCACCATCACCGACACGCGCGAGGCGCAGGCGCGCTTCGACCTCGTCTCCGCGCAGGAGATCGCGGCCGAGAACGACCTGCGCACCAAGAGCATCGCGCTGGACCAGTTGGTAGGCCGCGCCGGCGTGGCGCCAAGCCCGCTGCCGCCCGCCGCCCGCCTGCCCGCCACCGAGCCGGCCGACCCCGAGGCCTGGGTGGGCTTTGCGGTGAACGCCCACCCGAGCGTGCGCAAGGCCACCCTGGGCGTGGACATCGCGCGCCTGGAATCGTCCAAGGCGGGCGCGGCCGAGCTGCCCACCGTGGACGCCGTGGGCGCCTACTCGGCCAACAAGGCGCTGGGCAGCCGCCCCGTGAGCCCGGGCACCGTCTCTGCCGCCACCGTGGGCGTGCAACTGAACTGGACGCTCTACAACGGCGGCTCCACCCAGAACCGCATGAAGGAGACGGCCGAGCTCGAGATCAAGTCGCGCAACGACCTCGAAGCCGCCCGGCGCACCGTCTCGCAATCCACCCGCCAGGCCTACTTCGGCGTGCAGTCCGGCCTGGCCCAGGTCAAGGCCCTCGAGGCCGCCGAGGCCTCCTCCCGCCTGGCCCTGGAGGCCACCCAGGTGGGCTACCGCGTCGGCGTGCGCGTCAACCTCGACGTCCTCAACGCCCAGACCCAGCTCTTCCAGACCCGCCGCGACCTGGCCAAGGCGCGCTACGACGTGCTGATGGGCGGCCTGCGGCTGCGGCTGGCTTCGGGGCAGTTGAGGGTGGAGGATCTGGTGGGGGTCAATGCGCTGCTGGCGCGCTGAGAAGACCCACCACATGGCTGCGTCGCACCCAGACGCCGCCATTTGCCCGCAGCGCCTCGTCGCGCTTGCGCCCGCATCACGTACGGAGCTTCCGTCGTGCTGAGCCGGGCCGACATCGGTGTCTGGCTGATCAACCTGCCCCGAGACGGCGGGCGACGCCAGCGCATGGAGCAGCAACTCCAGGCACTCGGCCTGGCGTACCGGCTGTTCCCGGCCATTGACGGACGGGCCGAGCAGGAGCGTCTGTTGCAGCGGGCTGACCCCCGCGCGTATGCGCACCACATGGGAAGCCCCATGCTGCCCGGCAAGCTGGGCGTGTATGCATCGCATCTGGCCGTGTGGCAGGAGTTCCTGGCTTCGCCGCACCGGGCCGCGCTGGTTCTGGAAGACGACGTCCAGTTCCACGACGACTTTCTCGAGAGTCTGGACACGGCGCTCGCTGGCGCCGACCACTGGGACCTGGTGCGCTTCAACTGCGTCCGCGCCAAGATACCGGTGAGCCAGGGCCTGCTGGGCCGCTACAGGCTCAACGCCTATGTCGGCCCGTTCACCGGAAACGCCACCTACCTGATACAGCGGGAGGTCGCCGCCCGGCTGCTGCCGGGCCTGTGGCCCCAGACCCGGGCGCTCGACCACGAGTTGAACCGTTTCTTCGTGCACGGATACCGGCAACTGGGCCTGGAACCGTTCTCGAGCCACGTCGACGACGGCAATGTCAGCACCATCACCGGTGTGGGCTTCGCGGACGTGCACAAGTTCAAGTGGTACCGCCGGCTGCCGCACTACCGCCTGAAGGCGGGCAATTACCTGCGGCGCGCGGCCTGGCTGCTGCGCCATGGCATGCTGCCCGGCAGCGCGCGGCAGTTGCTGCCTACGCGCGCCACCCCCAAGGACGCAGGCGAGCATTCCGCCTGAGCGGGACCGATGCGATGACGATACGCCTGCTGGTCGATGGCCGCCACCCCTTCAAGAAGCAGGTGACCGACCATCTGGTCGCCCAATCAGGGGGCCGGGTCGAACTGGCCCTCCACTTCGGTGATCGCGAGGCCGACTATCACGCCCCCTGCCTGCAACGCATGGAGGTGCGCTCGGGGCGGCTGGGCCACCTGATGGACCGCCGCATACGCACAGGGGCCAACATCTCCTTGTTGGCTAGCGAGGCGTACCGAGAGATGGTCGAGCGCGGCATCGATCAGTTGCAGCGCACCTCTGCGACCTACCAGTACCGGGCGCACAACCTGCGCAACCTGCAGGACTACCTGGATTACTACCACGTCCTCGCAGACGCCTACGGCCAGGAGATCGAGCGCACCGGCGCCACGCATGCCCTGTTCCTGAACATGCCCCACCTGGCGTATGACACGGTGCTCTACCAGGTGGCGCAGGCGATGGGGCTGCAAACCATCGTGCTGTGCCAGACGATCTTTCCCCAGCACTACTTCTCGATGCGGTCCATCGACGACATGGGGCGCTTCGTCCACGACGGCAGCGAAGTCGCGCCCATCACGATCGAGAAAGGCACCGCGCCCGATCTCTACTACATGGAGGACCGCTGGCAGCAGCGCAGCCCGCGAGGCCGCCTGGGGCCGCGCGCGGTATGGAACCTGCTGAGGCACCTCGCGCTCAGGCAGCCGGTCCGGCTGCTGGACCCCGGCTACATCGTCGGGAACCTTCGGCGCATGTCGCGCATCCACGGGCGCCTGCCGGACTGGCGCGACCCGTTCGCCAAGTTCTTCCACGTCAATGAGCTGGCCTACTTCGAGCACCTGGCCGAGCACGAGGACCGCCCCGTCGACTACGGTGTGCCCTATGTGTACGCCCCCCTGCACAACCAGCCGGAGATGTCGACCTCCGCGCTGGGCGGCCTGTTCCGGGACCAGTTGCTGATGATCGAAGCCGTGGCGCGCGTGCTGCCCGAGGGCTGGCAGATCTACGTCAAGGAAAACCCGCGCCAGGGGGCTTACGCGCGCGGACCGATGTTCTTCCATCGCTTGTCGCGCATCCGCGGCGTGCGGCTGGTGCCCTCGGACGCCAACACCTTCGAGCTCTCGGCGCGGGCGCGGCTCACCGCCACCGTGTCCGGCACTCCGGGCTGGGAGTCTCTGCGCAAAGGCCGCCCCGTGCTCGTCTTCGGCAACCCCTGGTACAAGTCCCTGCCCGGGGTGCACCGCTACGGCGAGCCGATGCACCTGGAGCAGATTGCAGCGACAACCGTGGACCATGCTGCGCTCGAGCTCGCCTACGGCCAGGTGATGTCGCGCTGCCACGAGGGCATCGTCGAGCCGGTCTACCTGGACCTGGTGCCCGGCCTGGACCGCCAGCGCAACCTCGAAACCGTGGCGCGCACTTGCCTGGAACTGCTGGAGGGGAGCCGCGCGCCGACATTCGGAGACCTGCCGTGAACGGCGCGACCGAACGACTTGTCGTCTGCATGCGTTGGGGTCAGGTCTACCCCGCCGACTACGTCAACGTGCTGTTCAACGCCTGCCTAGCGGCCGCACGCGAACCCTTCCGCTTTGTCTGCCTCACCGACGACGCAGACGGTCTCGCCCCGGGCATCGAGGCACTGCCGGTGCCGGACATCGGCCTGACCGCGCGCGAGTGGACCATCGGCGGCGTCTGGCCCAAGCTCGCTCTCTACGTGGCCGATCTGCACGGCCTGCGCGGGCGCTGCCTGTTCATCGACCTGGACATGGTGGTGCTGCGCGACCTGGACAGTTTCTTCTCTGTCGACGCGCCCTACGTGGGCATCGACGCCGGCCCCGCCTGGGGGCGTCCCGGAAGCGCCTCACCGCCGCAGCTCGGCACGGGCATCATCGCCTTCGATCTCGGCGCCCATGCCCGGCTCGTCGACGAGTTCCGGCGCGACAAGCCGGCCATCCTGAAGAGCTTCCGCACCGAGCAGGCCTTCGTCGCGAGCCGCCTGCCGAACATCCAGTTCTGGCCTGAGGGCTGGGTCATCAGCTTCAAGCGCAAGGTTCGCCGGCCGCTGGGGATCGACCTGTTCCTTGCGCCGGCGCCGCCCCCACCCGACGCCAAGGTGCTGGCCTTCCACGGTACCCCGCGCCCCGTGGACCTGATGAGCGGCAGGCAGTTCTTCTGGGACCGTTTTCCGCACCTGGGCCACGGCCGCGTGCCCTGGATGCTGGAGTACTGGCTTCGCCACGGTGGACGGCCGTTCTGGAACTGAGGCCTGACCGGGCATCGCGGGAATGCAGCACCGCCGGGAGATAGACGGCCTGCGGGCCCTGGCCGTCCTGCCGGTGATCCTGTTCCATGCCGGCCTGCCAGGCTTTGCAGGCGGCTTCGTCGGCGTGGACGTGTTCTTCGTGATCAGCGGCTACCTGATCACCTCGATCATCCTGGCCGAGCAGGCCGCCGGCACCTTCACGCTGGCCGGCTTCTACGAAAGACGGGCTCGCCGCCTCCTGCCTGCGCTCTTCCTCGTGCTGCTGGTCAGCCTGCCCTGCGCGTGGTTTCTGCTCACACCGCCCGAGCTCAAGGCCTTCGCCCAGAGCCTGATCGGCGTGGCGCTGTTCGCGTCCAACGTCCACTTTGCGCGATCGAGCGGCTACTTCGCGACCGAGGCCGAATCCCAGCCGCTGCTGCACACCTGGAGCCTGGCCGTCGAGGAGCAGTTCTACCTGCTGTACCCGCTGCTCCTGCTGGGGCTGCGTCGCTGGTCGGCAGGCCGCATCCGCGCCCTCATCGGCGCCCTGGCCATGGCCAGCCTCGGCAGCGCGCTGTGGGGCCTGCACAGCAGCCCCGACCAGGTGTTCTACGCCATGCACGCGCGCGGGTGAGAGCTGCTGCTGGGCGCATGGATCGCAACCCGCCCCAGCCCGCGGCCCGCAGGCGAGCGCCCGGGCCTTGGCGCCGAGGCCGGCGCAGCGACCGGGCTCGCCCTGCTGGCCATCTCCATCGCGTGCTTCGACGCCCAGACGCCGATGCCCGGCCTGCACGCCCTGGTGCCCACCCTGGGAGCCGCGCTTCTGATCCTGCATGGCACGGCGGCCACGCGCGTGGGCCGCTGGCTGGCCCATCCGGCGCTGGTGTCCATGGGCCTGGTCAGCTACAGCGCCTACCTGTGGCACCAGCCGCTATTCGCGTTCGCCCGCCATGCCCTGGGGGGGCCGCCGCCGGCGGCACTGATGCTGACGCTCGCACTGGCCACGCTGGCACTGGCCTGGTGGACTTGGCGGTACGTCGAGCGGCCCTTCAGGCAACCGGGCAACCTCCCGCGGCGCTTGATCTTCGGGCTTGCCATCGCAGGCAGCACGCTGTTCCTGGCCGTGGGCCTGGCGGGGCAGGTGACCCAGGGCTTCGTGAACGCAAAGGCAACCGACAGCCAGCGCGCCGTACTCGACAGCGCCAAGGCCAGCCCCCGGCGGAAGGCGTGCCACACCGAAGGGCCCGAATTCCTGCCGCCAGCCCAAGCCTGCGCCTACCCGGCCGAGGGCCAGTTGCGCTGGGCCGTGCTGGGGGACAGCCACGCGGTCGAGCTGGCCCAGGCGCTGGCGCAGCGCATCGGTCCGCGCGGCGAGAAGCTCCTGCACCTATCCTTCAGCCGCTGCATCCCGGCATTCGATGAACGCCAGACGCCCGAGCATGACGCCTGTCGCACCTGGACGCGGCAGGCCGTGGCGCAGTTGGAGCAGCTGGCCGAGGTGCAACGTGTGGTGGTCGTCTACCGCATCAACGCGTGGCTTTTCGGCGGGCATGAACAGGCCTACCCGGCATGGCCCGACGAGGTCGGCCCGCAAGAGCGCGAGCTGCGCTGGCAAGCCTACACAAACCTGCTGAAGCACCTTGTCGCCCAGGGCAAGCAGGTGGTGCTCGTGCTGCAAGCGCCCGAGCTGCCGCGCCGCATCGACACCCTGCTGTTCCAGACCAGGGGCCAGGGGACCGACGTCCCCGGCGCGACACGCAGTTGGTGGGACCAGCGCAACCGCTACGTCATCTCGCGCCTGCCGGAACTGCCCGCCGAGGTCACGGTCGTCGACCCGACAGCCTTGCTCTGCGACACCCAGCGCTGCTGGGCCGCCCGCAAGGGGCTGGGCCTGTACTTCGACGACGACCACCTGTCGGTGGCCGGGGCGGGGCTGGTGGCTGACGAGATCCTGCGCCGCCTGCCCCGATGAGCGAGGGCCATCCGGCGGCCAGCCCCCGTGGCGCTCAACCCAGCAGCCAGCGGCCGCCCAGGCAGAAATCCAGCTTGCGGCGGTTGAAGGGCCCGAGGGGCTCTTCCTGCAGCTCGAAATAGTGGATGTCGCCCACGGGATCATGCAGGTAGGCCCAGTGACGCTTGAAGTAAGCCTTCAGGAAGCGCGCGTTGGCCGTCCTGCCGTCCACGACCACCAGCGTACCCGGCTCCAGGAAGAACTCAAGGCGAAGCAGGTCGGCAGACATCGGCATCCGCGCCTGCCGATTGAAAGAGATGCCGTTGATCTCTTGCGTGGTTGCAAACTGGGAAGGCCCGTCCAGGTAGATCAGATCGGGCGAGATGTCGGGCAGCCGTGTGTAGACGGTCGCAATGCGGTTGTCGTGCAGCATCACGTCCACCGAACTGCGGCTGATCGTGGCGTAGGGCTGCAGTTCGTCCCCCAGACGCCGACGAGAGATCTCCAGGAAGCGCTGCTCCTCCTCCACCGAGTAGACGTGGAAAGGTGCATCCGCGCGGATCTGGGCGTGCGCCCACGCCGCGAAGTGCGGGCTCAGCAGGCGCATGGCATCGGCCATGATCGCGGTGCTGTAGCCGCTGCCGAACTCCAGCACGTTGATCGCCTTGCGGCTGAGCACCAGGTAGTGCAGCCGGCACAGGTCGGCAAATTCGGGTTCGAAGGGCTTGTCGTCGGTCACCGAGACCGGGCGTTTGCCCTCAGCACTGCGGATGGCCGCCCGATCGGCTTCAAGCTCGCGACAGACCTGACGCAGCGAGAAGTGGCGGGCGTAGCTTTCAACCTGCGCAGGGTCTTGGAAGGAGGCCAGGCCGTATGCCTGCAGCACACCCTCGACCTCGGCAAACGCGCGGGAGATCTGTGTGTCCATGGTGGCGGAAGGTGGACCAGACGGCATGTCCATCTGCGAAATGCCTGCGTTCCTACAGGCCGCTCTCTCAAGCGGGCCGCAGCATAACCTTTCTCAATGTGAAAAGACGCCCTGCCCATGCCAAGCCGTGGGCAGGGCCTATACCGTGAATTGGTAACCACGTTACTGACAAAGATCGAGTCAACATACGCCGGGCAGCAACGACCAGGGACGCTGGAGTTCAGTGACTTCTGCTATATTGACGCTGAGCGTGCGGTGCCCACCGCCCCCAGGCCGCTGTTTTTTCATTCTTCGTTTTGAACGACCGATCACCTTCGGCCGGCACCCAACGCCTTGGAATTCTGGAAGATCGAACGAGAGTTGCGCCGCCTGGGGCAGCAACTGCAGGCCGTTCCGGAGTTCTTCTTCGAGCCGGCCACGCGCTGGTGGCACGACCGCAGGCGCGCCCACAGCCTGAAGACGACCGTGGGCGATACGCCCCTCGGTGCGAAGGTGGCGGTGTACCTTGTCTACCAGCCCCAAGGCCTGGCCAGCTCCACCCTGGCGGCCTGTGAGCACCTTCGCGCAAGCGGCTACGCGCCCATGGTGGTGAGCAACGCGCCCTTGTCGGGCGAAGACCGGCGCCGGCTGCAACACAGCGCCTGGCGCGTGGTGGAACGCCCCAACTTCGGCTACGACTTCGGCGGGTACCGTGACGGCATCTGGCTGCTGCAGCAGTGGCAGGTGAGCCCCACACACCTGATCCTGATGAACGACAGCATCTGGTACCCGGCCCGGCGGGACGACCGCACCATCGAGCGCATGGAAGCGATGCCCGAAGACTTCTGCGGCATCCTTCGCCTTGGCGACGACTACGAGCGAACCGGCCGCCGCCGGCGCCCTGCCTTCCTGGGCTCGTTCTTCCTGATGTTCAAGCAAGAGGCTCTGGCATCGGCGGCGTTCCAGCAATTCTGGGCAAGTTACCGGTGCACCGGCAACAAGTACAAGACGATCCGCCGCGGCGAGCGCGGCATCTCTGCGGCCATGCGCGGCGCGGGCCTGGGTTGGACCAGCGTGTTCGACAAGGAACACTTCCACTGCTTCGTGAAGGCCGCCAGCCTGCCTGCCCTGCGCAGGATGCTCGACGAAGTGGTCATCATCGACAGCCGGCTGGAAGCCGAGCGGCGCCAGGTGATGACGCTTCACGACCAGACCCCACCGCAGGAGCAGCCCAGCCTCAGGCCGCGCATGGAGAGACTCTTGGTTACGGCCACGAGCCGGATCAACATCTTCTCCAGCGCCCCCATCAGCACCCTGCGGGACTTTCACATCCCCTTCATCAAGAAGGCCGGCGACGTGCCCAACGCCAAGGGCCTGCAGCGCCTGGTGACCGCACTGGACGCCCACCCGGGCATGCTGGAGATGCCCGAGGTGGTGGAGAGGGAGCTAAGGCAGTGGGTTGCGCGCCGGGGGTGAAGCCAGGCGTATCTGCGCCGCCAGCAGCGCAAACATCGAGAAGAAGAACACGCGCTCACCCGGCAGCCACAGCGGCGCGTTGAACATCGCATCCACCACGAAGAGCACAGTCAGACCCCAGACGAGCTGGCGCAGGTGCGCAGGCGCAGACAGCCCCAGCGCGGCCATGCGGTAGACCAGGAACGAGATCACCGCCACGCCGAGCAGCCCGTACTCCACCCCGAAGAAGAGCCACTGGTTGTGCGGGTGGACACAGGCCACCACGCACTCCGCCGCATTGAAGAACTGCGGCGACAAGGCAGCATACGAGCCCGTGCCGTGGCCGAACCACAAAGACTGGGCCATCAACTGCAGGGCGGCGGACCACATGGCGAGACGGTAGCCGCCCGAGGAGGTACGTTCGACCGGGCCACCGGAGACCAGGGCCGAGAGGTCGGCAGCCAATGACCCCAGTTTGCCGGTCAGCACGGGCGATAACTTGAACGCAAGCGCCAGCAAAGCCATCGCGGCGATACAGGCGAGGAGTCCGGCGCGCTTGCCGTGGTTGAACGCAACAAGCAGCAAGACCAGCAAGAGCCCCACCAGCCCAGTCTTACTCTCAAGCATAAAAAGAAGCGATGCGAGGCAAGCTACCGACCCCAAGATGACGACTACGCGAGCGCCAAATGCCGGGGCGCGCTGCAAAGTGATGGCCAGGGACAGGCAGCAGAAGACCGTGAGAAGACTCTGGACCGAGTAGTTCCTGAGTACCGAGTAAGCGCTGTGTCCTGCGGATTGCGGCGCCTCCCAACCGAAACGCAAAGCCATGTAGCGGTAGTACAGGAGCGAGACCATGAGTAGACACCCGGCTGAGAATGCCACCCACGAATAAGTCACACGCCGGTGAGAGTTCACTGCGACGAGGACAAGCAAGAAGTAAGGCAGCTTCCCGTACAGCGACAGGTGCAGGCTGACAACGGCAGGCGAACCAACGCCCCATGCCGACCCAGCCAGCACCAGACCCAACACCAGCAAAATTGGCCATAGCAGCGCGTAGCTCCGCACCCGCTCAAGCAACGTGCGGTAGCCCCCCCCTAGAACCAGTCCAACGAGAAGCAGCGCCAGACCAACGTTGATCAGGACACGGGACGTGGGCACACCGAAGAACACGCTCACGAGCCCGAGATCAACGAGAAAGGCTGGCCCCCCGCGGAACCAGTCCAGCCACTTCTGAGTGTTCATCACGGAAGGATCACCTTCGAGGCGGTCGCAGAACAAATACCCAGGTGCTCAAGGCCATCGATCTTCATGCGCAGAGCAATCTTTCGTCAGACAACAGCAGGCTCCCATGGCACCACCGTCTTGCCCGTGCGGTACGCCAGCTCCATCGCCCGGGCGTGCTCAGCCTCTTGCGCCGGGGGGATGGCCACGATGACATAGTCCACCTTGGGCAGCAGCTTGGACTCTGCCACCGCGCCCAGCCGCCCCTTCACGGGGATGCCAAGCACACTGCGGCCCTGCAGTGCGGGCGCGTCGTCGAAGGCGGCCACCACCAGCCAGCCCCCCTGCCCCCGCAGGCGCTGCACCAGCACCTGGGCCGACGGCCCCGCCCCCAACAGCAGCGCGCGCCTCACCGCCCCCGGCTGCGCGGCAGCTACCTGGCGCTGCGCGTGCTCCCAGACCACACGCACCACCATGCGCATCAGGCACAAGGCGAGGATGGAGAACACCGGGTGCAGCACCAGCACCGAGCGCGCCACCTTGGAAAGCTCGGCGCTCACTACCACCACCCCGCCGACGACACCCACCCCGCCCACCACAGCGACGACGCGCGACAACTCCGCAAAGCCGAAGAAGCGCCAGGGCATGCGGTACAGGCCCGCCCAGGCCAGGCCCAACAGGTTGGCGCAGACCATGGCGGCGAGCACGTAATCGTCGTACCAGGCGCGGGCGGGTTGCCAGCGCTCGACGCCCATGCGGAAGAGGTAGGCGAGGTGCCAGCAGGCGGCCAGGGCCAAGGCGTCTGAAAAAGCCGCCAAAGCCGCTGCCCCGGGGCCACCCCGGGACGCGAGCTGCGCGACGCGCTTCCACAACCCTTCAGATGTACCTGATTCCTGCATCGGCAACCTTGGAGGCAGCGGAAGAGGCCGCGGGCAACACCAGGCGCAGCCGCGGCCCTGCCCCCGGCGCGGCGGGCAGCTCAACCTTGTCGGCCAACGCCACCCGCATGAGCAGCGCGCGAACGGCGTCGTCGTCCCGCCTGTCCAGCTCTTTCCTCAATTGCAGCAACAAATCGGCCAAGACGCCCGGCTCAACAGAGGGCTCCCGCGCCTTCATGATCTTCGGGTGCGCACTCCCTTCGGCGTTGCTGCTTGCGATCAGCAATTCCTCGAAGAGCTTCTCCCCGGGGCGCAAACCGGTCACCGCAATCTCGATGTCACCGTCCGGGTTGGCGTCGTCGCGGAC
>Ga0169931_10012485_pt1 | contig 11767 bp, 10 predicted proteins | sample Kivu_15m_20L_FD_129675 | JGI IMG/M metagenome (GOLD analysis project Ga0169931, IMG submission 129675) | Freshwater microbial communities from Lake Kivu, Western Province, Rwanda to study Microbial Dark Matter (Phase II) - Kivu_15m_20L... | ecosystem: Environmental > Aquatic > Freshwater > Lake... | reverse complement strand
TTGGTCTGCAGTCGCTGCTTCAGGCCGATTCGACTCTGCATTTGGTCAGCAACAATCTGGGGACTAACCGCAGAAACATAGCGCTGCATGCCCTGCCGAGCCGCATAGTCTCGCGATTCAAACTGTGCGGGTAAAGTTCCTCCAAAGGTATTGATGATCAATCGGCGACGGAAATGCTCTTGAGCGTTGTCATCGATCGGATCATACAATGGGAGAAGATCCAAATCGCGATCGCTCCCAGCGTACCATGTTTCACTTGTATATGTGACTTTGTGCGCGAGGCCGTTGATATTGAACAGCGTACTCCGGACGTCAGGGAAAACTTGCCAGAATGGAGTCGCGGCACGCAGTCCCGCTTGGCCCGTTAGCCGAGTCAATGATTCCCCGTTGACATCTTCGCCCCAATAGGCAGCCTCGCCCGAAAGGAATGGGGTCCATTTGGAATGCCAGACTTGGAACGGCATCGAGATTTCTTGGCGCGTTGCGGCCTGGAGCCCCGAAGCGGGAACCTCCCACGGTTGATTGATCCACTTAGCTGCGTCTTGAGGTTGGGTTGGGAAGCTTGCAACCTTCTGATCGGCATAGCCGACGTTGGTATGAGCGTACCATGTGAAGATATCTCCAAGCGAGTAACCGAGAAGATGATGATCCAGACGTGGAAGCCACTGAGTCTCGGTAAAAAATTCGTTGACGCGTGCCTGACCCCAGATGTCGAGCATCTGGCTTTCACGAAAATAGTTTCGATACCGGAGAGCGGTTGAACGATCCTTCAGCGTATCCCAGTCGGTCTCGTAGTACATTTCCAGGAAATTGCGATCGCTGACCCACCCCAGTTCTGCCCAAAGCTCGCTGGTAGGGTTCAGGAACTGTCGGTGGTGCCAAATCACCTGTCCGCGACTGCGGGTTTCAGGAATCATAGCGACACGATCGGATCCCAAGGTATCAAACCCGCGATCGTTTAGCCCCCACGCATCAACATTCCCCTGTGCTGGTCCCGCGCCCAAAAACCGAGGGACCGTGTAATTGAAATCTGTACCCAGTGCGAATCCTCGCTCGCTTAGATAGTCCGTGGACAAATTCCACCGAGTTCCATCGACTGCTTCAATGCCCAAGATCTGGTAGAGATTAAAGTCGACAAGTGCTTGAGAGCCGAAGATCTGATCCTGTCGATATTGGAAACCTGAGACGTAGTAACTCGATGTATCGATGTTGCTGTTGAGGATCGGCCAGTAGAGGACCGGGAGCCCCTCTAGGTAGACGAAATTGTGGCGGGCTTTCGCCTTCATGCGAGTCTGATTGCTATCCGGTGCGAGAAATCCGAATCCGAGCATGCCGTTTCCAGACGCTTGTCGTTGATCGTTCAACTCAATGCGGTCGGCTTGCAGCCAATAGCGTGGAACCCCCAATCGGCTGCTTGTCATCGCCGCACCGTTGGCAAGGAAGTTCTCGCGGGACTTCTGCTGGATCACGTCGGCTTTGAGGCGAACAATCCCCTCATACCCTGGCGCAGGAGTCAGTACCTCCGCTCCTAAGATCATCCCGTATTCCGACTGCACGTTGTAGTACATGCGATCGGCATAGATCTTGCGGTTTCCCTGCTGGAAGACAATGTTTCCCTCGAGATACAATTCGATCGGAAGATCATCCACGCGACGCGATAGCAAGCGATTCATATCGCTCGTCCATAGGATGCACCGATCGGCTTCGATCAACACTGTCCCCATATCGAACAGCCCGCCACTGGTCTGGACGGCAACGTCATTGAACATCAATCGAATACCGCGAGTGATCGTAACAACCGTATCGCCTCGATCAGGTCTTGGGTTGATCTGCAATTGCGGTTCTACACCACCGCGGCCGCTAAAGACGAACTCCTTGGCTCCGATGCGCTGCGCGGAATCGCGAGTATTAGGCGATGACTGGGCAGCGATAGGCGCTGGAAGCGGAGCGGGTGCGTTGTTGAGAACCAGCGGTACAGGTGCCGTCGGCAGTGACATGGTTCCCCCATCGAGAACCGTTCCTCCCATCTGGGGATTGCCGATGGTCATCTGATTGGGAGCAACCACACTTCCGGCTGGCGGCATAGTGCCCAGCGATGGTGAAGTTTGCAGTTGCGATGTCAGGCGAGCGTAACTCTCTTCGTCCGCCTGGGTCCATGCAATGGCTGGCTGAACGGCCGAAGGAGAACTCGACGACTCGTCGGAAGCAGGGACGCTTGGCGGATGATCCACTCCATCGATCCAAGACTCTGAAGATACCTCGATTTCAAATCGAGAGAACAATCGTCCCATCCAACTGCTATCCTGCAGTCGTTGATCCTCTGCCCAACGCACCTGGCATGTTCCCTGAAGTTCGACAATGGCCTGCTGCATCGTTTCGCCATCGACTTCAAATGTCTTGATCCACAGCGTGGCTCGATCAGCTTCTGCATAAAAACGCCCTTGATAGACGCGGCATCCTTGTTCGAGCACATAGATAGTCGTGTCCCCACGTTCATGCCGAGTTCCCTTCGATGCAAAGACCGCGATAGGATATTTCGGATCCGACAAAGGTACGCCGATCTCGGTGCCGCTCAACGTTGCTCCGCTCCCGCACAGCAGCAAGCAAAACATCAAAATGCGGACAGAAAGCGACCTCAGTGCGATGTGAGCACAACGCATTCCACGCAACCATCGATGGGTGATCGCCCGATCGTCTGGGGGAGGATGATAGAGGTATCGCAATTCGTCGAAGGGACTCCGTTCCACTCTCGACTCTTTTCTCCGTTAGGCTCGATAGGATCCTGCATGAGGCTAGCGGAGTATAGAAATCATTTTTTTCGGGCTCAAGACGAAGGTTTCTCTCAGGTCTCGATTATCGAGTGCCGATTCCATATCTTTACAGCACCAAGATGGCGAAAAGTTGCCATGTCTCCTAGCTCCTATGAGCTATCTGTTTTACCCAGACTCCGCATCTTTTTGGCAACATCTTTCACGGATGGTCTCAATCCATGTCTAATCTTGATTCGCTAGCGATTCATTTGATTCGCGAAGGCCAATGGTCTGAAGCAATTTCCCTGTATCGCGAGGAGCTTGGCGTCTCGATGGCTCAAGCAGAGGCTAGGGTCCTTGCTTTGGCCGAGGAATACGAAATCCTATATCCAGGCCGTTGGGGGGCATGGTTAACGCTGGCATTCGCCGGCTTATCCTTGTTAGGCCTGGTGATCGTGCTTCAGTTGATTTTGAGCGCTTAAGCTTTCGTCAACAATGCGGTTCGCTTTTCCGCGACGGTTGCAATCAACTGTTTTTGCGGTGCCACGAACTTGGCAACTCCCTGCTCCATGAGGGTCGCTTCCATGTGTTCGACTCGAACGGCGCGATCGAGTTCCAGGCAGATGGCTTCGGAAGGCATCGCATCGACTTGTCGGGTGAAGCTTTGATTGCTGGCGGCTACAGCTGAGTTGGTTTCTGGCGGATTGGTCTGAATATCGGAGCCTGCCAGAGCCGCGACATACTTCCAGGGTGGGTCGGCTGGATTCTTGGTCCCCGTACTGGCGAAGATGATTTCTTGCTGGAGCGGCGTAGGATGTTCTTCCCAGAAGCGATGGTTCTCTTTCCAGAGACGTTTTGCATTGAGGATGCCGTAAAGTCCCTGAGCATCGGAGGAGAGCCCAGGGCAATGTTCCGCAGTGTATTGATCGATGCGGGATACGAAGATGCTGAAAACGCTTTTGAAAGAGTCCAGGGACTCTCGCTTTTGCGATCCTCGCCAAACGGCGTCTCGAGCCGCAATGTATTGTCGTTCACTAAAGATCAGGGTGACGTTCAGTGTGATTCCGTCAGCGACCATTGTTTCCAGCGCATCCAAGCCAGCAGGTGTCGCCGGAACTTTGATCATGCGATTGACATGCCCGCGCGCCCACTTGCGACCAAGTTCAATATAACGTTCGACTCGCTGAGCATGGGGAATATTGGCGATCGGGTCCTCGAGCAGCGGATCCAACTCGAAACTGACCCAACCGGTATTGCCGCGGGACATCTCCCAAATCGACTCAAACTTCGATTGCGCTTGCGAGACCAGTGCATCGGTCAATTCCCAGCAAATGGCTTCGTTATCTAATCCGGATTCGAGTGCCCTTGCGATTTGATCATCGAAGCGACCTGTGCGAATCAGGTTGGAAATGATGATGGGGTTGCTCGTTGCACCGACCGCACCCCATTCGATATTCTGCTCAACCAGATTGGGATCGATGGAATCGAGGTAAAGTTTGGTTCCGGTTTGGATAAGGGAAGTGATCGAGGGATTGCCCATGATTGTTGGAGTCTCCGGTACGGTGGGGGTGGGAATATCCTGCAGTTGGATTCATGACATTGACCCCAACATGGTAGACTTTGTCGAACTGGGCGCCCAGCAAAAAGTTCCCATTGGCACGTTCTGGAGTTTGCATAGAGTTTTCATGATTGACCTAAGAAGCGATACCGTCACCCGTCCTACCCCCGCCATGAGACAGGCAATGATGACTGCTTCCGTGGGTGACGATGTAATCGACATCGACCCGACTGTTGTGCGACTGCAGGAGCGGACCGCCGAATTGTTGGGAAAAGAAGGGGCGATTTTCATGCCCAGCGGAACCATGACCAATCAGATAGCTTTGAGGATTCACTGCAGTCCTGGCGACGAATTCCTATGCGAGGCGGATTGCCATATCTACAACTACGAGCAGGGAGCATTCGCTCAGTTGAGTGGGTTGGTAGCGCGTACGATTCAAGGAAAATGCGGGGTATTCGACCAAGAGCAACTCGACGGCATGGTTCGCCCCGAGAACGATCATATGGTGCGAACCCGTTTGCTATGTTTGGAAAACACGTCCAATCGCGGGGGAGGATCGGTATTCCCTCACGCAAAAGTAATGTCGATCAGTCGGTGGGCAAGAGAACATAGTTTATTGTTGCATCTCGACGGAGCTCGCCTCTTCAACGCTGCCATCGCATCAGGAATCAGCCTCAGGGAGCTATCGGCACCTTTCGATTCGGTTAGCGTTTGCTTTAGCAAGGGTCTAGGCGCTCCGGTAGGCTCGTGTTTGGTGGGTTGCAAAGAGTTTGTTGCTCGGGCCCGAAGGGCACGGAAGTTGTTCGGGGGAGGCATGCGACAAGCGGGTATCGTCGCGGCAGGTGCGCTCTATGCACTGGATCATCACATCGAGCGACTCGCAGAGGATCACGCTCATGCCAAAGTTTTAGCAGAGGCCGTCCGCTCCGTCCCAGGCCTGCGACTGCTGGGCGATCAAGTCGAAACCAATATCGTGATTTTCAAAATCGATCCGGCTTTGGGTACCGCGTCGAATTTTGCGAGCAAGTTGCTCGATCGGGGAGTGCAGGTTCTCGCCTTCGGTCCTCAAAGCATTCGGATGGTGACGCACCTGGATGTTGACCGGCAACAAATCGATGAAGCATGCCAGGCTATCACTATCGTAGGAGAAACAGTTGCGACCGCCTGATGGTTCGACTGGCTCTGGGATCAAGCATCCCGTCCCATGATCACCAAGCACATGTCATCCTCTTGTTCGCAACCGACGATGTGCTGTAAGACCTCGGCAATCACCTGGTCTCCCGCCTTCTGAACATTCCCCTTTGCATTTTCGATAGCCTCTCGCACACGGGCAATCGAGTACTGTTGTCCCTCGGCATTGGGGGCTTCAAAAATACCATCCGTGTACAAAGTCAGGCTTTCGCCTAACAAGAGTTCCGTTTCGCAGGAATCAAATTCGATGTCGGACATGATTCCCAGCGGTGGTCCACCGATCTCGGACCCGGGCTCGGTGATGCCTCCATCCTTGTCGAACTTGATCGGCGGCATGTGCCCTGCGATGACAATCGTCGCGCGATGGGTGGCTTTGTCCAGGATCATCGCGGTCATCGTGATGAATCGTTCCGCCTCGAGCGCGGTGATGCGATCGTTCAAATGAGCCATGGCTTTGCGAGGATCGGATATAGAGCCGAAGGCGAAACGAGTTTCCGCTGACAGTTTCGCCATAAACATCGCTGCGGCGACTCCATGACCGACGACGTCAGCTAGGATGACTGCAAGGCGGTTGCCATCGAGTTCCAAAAAGTCAAAATAATCACCGCCGATCTGCTGTGCCGGGTTGTAGTACTTGAAGAATGAATAGCCCGGGACTTTGGGAAGTTCTTTGGGGAGAAACGCCAACTGTACCTGCTTGGCCAGTTCAAGATCCTGCTCAACCAATTTCTGTTCAACAACCCTTTCGTGCAATTGCGCATTCTCGATCGCAATTCCAGCCTGATTGGCAACGGCGATCAGAATCTCCAAGTCCTTTTGTTCAAACCCACCTTTCTGTTGAAGACTGTCGATTTGAATGGCCCCGATCGGTTCCCCCTCGCTGTTCAGAAGCGGCGCGATGATCATCGATCGGATCCGAAAGTCAGCCATGCTCTGACTTCCATCGAACCGTTGATCGGAACTCGCATCCAATGAGATGATCGCCTCCTTGGTTTGCATCACTTCACGCAGCACCGTACGGGATACGCGAATCAACTCTTCTTGATCAGGACGCCTTGTCTTGGTCCATCGCGGGGCAAGCGCTCCCGTTTCGTCCTTGAGTATGATGAATCCCCGGTCAGCTTGAATGAAGATCGAGAACAGCGAATCCAAAACCTTCGGGAGAACTCGGTCCAGCTCAACCGTCTTGCCTAGACTTTGCATAATCTCAAGGATTGCCGCCAGCTTCATTTCCGCCGATGCGGTCAACTGAATCCCGAACTGGCTTCCCGACCTGGCATCGAGCTTTACTGTCTGAACGTACGAGCCATCTTCCTCTTCTTCATCATCGACAAAAATGATGCCCATGCCAGAACTGCGCTCGTCTTTACCGGGAACCTTGATATCGGATGGCTGAATATCGTCGTAGTAGGCCAATTCGATATCGCAGATGCGAACCATGTCGCCGTTGTTAAGCGGTGCGCGTCCTTCTATAGGGGTTCCGTTAACAATGGTTCCATTGCGACTATTCATGTCCTCGATCGCGTAACCTGCGGGGACCTTAATCGCTTTGGCGTGCTGGCGAGAAACGGCACCGCTCTCGAGCACGATATCGCATTCCGGGTGGCGTCCAAGAACGTACTGTTCGCGGGTCAGTGTAATGCGTTGGCCCATGGAAGGGCCGGTGATGGTTTCAAAGTACGGCATGTGGCTGGGTTGTCGGGCAGTTAGGAACTAAATGTTCGGGCATCGATTCCGAAGATAACTCTCGAACCAGAATTAGTATCATACCGTTTTCCGATTTAGACTGGGAGTCCTCGTGGCAGGGACGTTTTCGATTTCCGACTCGATGGCAATTTGTCGCTCTCGAGCTTTCGCTCCCCGAAAAACGCAATTTCTCTGTAAGATTCTCCCATGAGTACTTCGACGTCGGACTCGAAATCTCAGGAACGTCGCTCCGTACGCTTCTGGTCTATCTTTATCCTTGCCCTGATGGCCATCAACCTCTTGGTGGCCCTCGTTGCGATCGTTATCGCCGTTGGGGACCCATCGTTTAAGCCGGTCCCCTCCTATGGGGAAAATGCTGTCGACTGGGAGACGCAGAAGAAATTGCAAGCGAAATCTGATTCTCTCGGTTGGACCGCAAGCCTGAATCGCAACCCCGCACGCAAAGAAGTCCTCGTTTCGATTATCGATCGAGTTGGAAACCCGGTCTCCGGGATGTCGGGAACTCTCCGAGCTTACCACTTCACTCGCGCCGGTGAATCTGTCACCGTGCCGGTAGTCGAGTCGAAAACCGAGCCAGGACGTTACAAAGCCGATATCGATGTCTCAAAGGACGGCCGCTGGCAAGTTACACTAAGACTGATGCGGGGTGAGGACGAAGTATTTTTTTGGGACCATGATGTGGAGTGGTACCACTGATGTTATGGGAATGGGGCACGGCTGTCATCGTCGCATCGTTGCTCGGGTCTGGCCATTGCGTGGGGATGTGCGGTCCATTTGCCGTTCTTGCAACCAGTACTCCATCGACCGGAACCCGATCGAGCCAAGCCAACTGGACGCTTCGATTGACGACCTTGGCGAGTTATCACATAGGCCGACTTGCAACCTATCTGATGTTGGGGGCCCTCATGGGCGGGCTAGGAAATGTCGCTGACGGTCTAGCGGTTGGCTCGGGATGGGCTCCGATCGCCGCTCGTTGGGTGGGAGGTCTGATGGTGGTGATGGGCTTGGCCATCCTCGTGAAATGGTGGCGTGGTCGCCCCGGGTTGGTCCAGCATACGGGCTGGGTTGCTCGTTGGAATCAAGGGATAATTCAGGTTCGCAAGCGATGGCGCGTTCGCAGCGCTTTGGGTGCCGCATTTTCCTGGGGGTTGCTCAGTACATGGCTTCCCTGCGGATGGCTTTATGTATTTGCAATCGCTGCCGCAGGTGCCGGAGGTGTGGCCTGGGGAATGCTGTTGATGACTGCCTTTTGGGTCGGCACGCTCCCCCTTCTCTCAATGGTTCCGTTGGGAGCTTGGTGGATCACGGGACGAGTGCTTTCAGATGAGGCTGCAACAGAGGAGAACCCGCATGTAAAGCCGATTGGCTGGAACGCCAGGCTCAAAAGCTTGGTCGCTTCGGTGCAGCCTCTTGTTCAACCGGCAGCAGCATGTATTCTGATCGCTTTCGGCGTGTTGACAGCCACCAACCGGGCCGAGATTTCGCTCGCGAATCTCAAGGCACCTGATTCGAATGCGGCGCAAATCGCACCGAGCGAGCGACTGAAGGAAGCAATCGACCAGCCACTTCCATGTTGCCAAGCGGACGAAGCAAGCTCCAAATCCGAGGAGAGCGATCGTGGCGACGACGAGTGAACCCGATCGCTTGCCTTGGACACTCTCTTCCGGCCGTCCGTCGACACAACCTTGCGCGCACTGTGGACTTCCGACACGCACGGATGATCCCGCAGCCTTCATGGATACTTCATCCCGAATCTTTTGTTGCCATGGATGCATGGGTGCTTACGCTTTGATCCACGAGTGCGGACTTCAAGACTTCTATGCTCTGCGGGATCAATCCCACTCGGAAATATCACCGGTAAAGAGTGTGCGCAAGCAGCATGTGCTGAACGATCTGGAGGCTGCAGGCGTGCCGGTCGAGACATTTTCAGATGGCTTGTGCCGCGTCCAGTTGTCGGTCGATGGCTTGCACTGTGCAGCCTGCAGTTGGTTGATTGAAAAGATGCAGGGGACTGTGCCGGGCTTAAAATCCGCACGAGTCCGATTGAGCGACGGGACGCTCGACATGGTCTACGATCCGCAAGTGACCAGTCCTGCAGAGGTTGCCGAACGATTAGGAAGATTAGGATATGTCCTGTCGCCGATCGATTCCCCTGATGATTGCGAGTCTGCGGATCGAATGTTGCAACGCGATCACTGGATTGGGATGGCAACATCCTTTTTCCTCGCGGCCAACGCGATGTGGATCGGTATTTCTCTCTACGCAGGAGAAGCCTCGGGGATGGATCCTTCTCATGCAACGTTCCTTCGATGGATGGGAGCCTTGCTCGGGTTGCTCTCGGCGATCGGTCCTGGACGGATCTTTTTTTCCTCGGCATGGACATCGCTTCGAGCAGGTGTGCCCCACGTCGATATACCTGTAGCGCTCGGACTTGCCGTGGGAACTGTTGGAAGTTTGGTGGGTGCCCCCTTCGGCAAAGGGCACATCTACTTCGATTCCCTTGCATCGCTCGTGTTCTTGCTTCGCGTTGGACGCTACATCCAGTTTCGAGCTCAGTATCGAGCAGGCTTGTCCATCACACGCCTGCTCCGCTCCAATCATGAGATGGCCGTTCGATTGGAACCCGACGGCTCCAAATTGACGATTCCTGCTCATCGATTGCGAGTCGACGATGTCGTTGAAGTTCTCCCAGGTCAATGCTTGCCAGTCGATGGTATCGTCATCGAGGGAGACAGCTCGCTCCAGACGGCATGGATCACGGGTGAGATTCGACCGGTCCCGGTTTCGGCAGGAATGGATTGGGTGGGTGGTTCCCAAAATCTGCAAAGTCCTCTCCTGATTCGCGTCACCGCGGCAGGAGACCAAAGCCGGATTGGCCGATTGCGAGAGATGGTTCGTCAAGCGACCGCGCAACGGACTCCCATGACTCAACTCGCCGATCGCGTCGGAGGAATCTTCGTGATGATCGTTCTGGCGCTGGCGATCGGAACGTTTGCCGCATGGGGTTGGATTGCATCCCCAGCGGTCGCTGCTGGGCATACGATTGCGCTTTTGACAATCGCGTGTCCATGCGCGTTAGCGTTAGCAGCACCGCTGGTGATCACTGTCGCGTTGGGCCGAGCCGCTCGCGAGCAAATCTGGATACGAGACGGAAACGCTCTCGAGCGTTTGGCGCAACCCGGGATCTTCTGGTTTGATAAGACGGGGACTCTCACGCTCGGCGATCTGAGTGTCGTCTCTTGGGACGGTACCGCCGACGATCTCAATCGGGTGGCTGCTCTGGAAAGTCGGTCCGATCACCCGGCGGCTCGAGCGATCGTCGCGTTTGCCTCTCAGCAAGATCCTACATGGCATCCCTCGCGCTATCGAGTCGAGAAAGTGGTGCAGTCGTATGGCAAGGGAATCCAAGGCACGGTCGATGGACTTCACTACGAACTGGACGGTTCCCGAAGTCGGGAACAGGATCGATTGCAGGATACCGAGTCTTACGCGACCGTTTGCCAATCGATCGATGTTGTTTGCAACGGCGTTCGCCACGGAACGCTGGAGTTGGGAGATCGCGAACGACCTGGCGCGATCGATTCGCTCAAGCTGTTATCGCAGCGTGGATGGAAGATCGGTCTACTCTCAGGAGATCAGGCCTCTGTGGTGGAAGCGTTAGCAAGGCGACTGCAGGGGGCTGGACTAAAATGGGTTGCCGTGAAATCCGAGCAAAGCCCGGAACAGAAGATGGAGACGATCTTAGATAGTCGTCAGAGGTATGCAACGACTGTGATGGTAGGGGATGGTATCAACGATGCTGCGGCCTTGTCGACGGCTGATGTCGGTATCGCAATTCGAGGTGCGGGAGAGGTGTCCTTGCGGCATGCTCCCATCTTTATTCCAGGCAATCAACTCGAATCGATCGTGCGACTGGTCGACGCCTCCAAAAGTGCCGTCCGGGGCATTCGCGCTTGTTTTGCAGCTTCGCTCCTCTACAACACCATCACCATTTCCCTGGCAATCAGTGGCTGGATTCATCCGCTGATCGCGGCCTTGTTCATGCCGCTGAGTGGGATTACCGTCCTGACGATGGCGTTGTTGGTCCGCACATTCAAGACCAGCACCCATCCAAGTCAGCAGGGTGCATGATGAGTGTTCTATACGTCGCCCTACCGTTAGCAATTCTCCTGGGGGGATCTGGACTGGTGGCGTGCTGGTATTGCATACGAAGCGGCCAGTACGACGACTTGGAATCCCCTTCGGTTCGAATGCTAATCGACGAGGAACCAGAGCAAGAGGAAGGCCGAGCGGATGCTGACTGACGAGCAACAAACCGCAGAAACCCCGAGGATTCGTTGGGATTTCGTACCTAGTGCCCCCGCAAGGACTCGAACCTTGGACCCGCTGATTAAGAGTCAGCTGCTCTACCGACTGAGCTACAAGGGCTACATCGGTTTGTAATGTACCGCTCCCCCGATGGCTTGCAAGGGCCAAAAGGAACGGGCAAGTTGCGAAAAATAGGCTAGCCCAGGTTGACCGGAAGGGCTGTCTTTGCCGATACTTGCGAGTAGTCCGGCCC